>ENA-OQBL01001143-OQBL01001143.1-human-gut-metagenome-genome-assembly--contig:-NODE-1143-length-11061-cov-1.752332_pt1 | contig 11061 bp, 16 predicted proteins | sample MGYA00242747_ERZ504553 | MGnify/ENA primary metagenome ERZ504553 (study PRJEB26092, sample SAMD00036240) | human gut metagenome | host: Homo sapiens | study: EMG produced TPA metagenomics assembly of...
ACATATCCTCTTCTCGCTGCGGAGGTTACATTGTTCTGCAGGGTAGCGTATTCTGCAGCCTTCTCGTTGATAGTTGCCAGGTCTGCATCTGCATACATGATCTTCGCAGCCGCCTTCGCGTCCATCATACCGATCTCAGCGTTCGGCCATGCGAACACCATATCGGCGCCGATGGATTTGCTGTTCATAGCCAGATATGCGCTTCCGTATGCCTGTCCGACAATCACGTTCACTTTCGGAACAGTCGCGTCCGCAAACGCGTAAGTCAGCTCCGCAACATTCTTTGCCATGAATTTTTCAGAACACTTGGTCGCCTTGAATCCTTTGACATTTGTGACGGTCAGAACCGGGATTCCGAACGCATCGCAGAATTTTACAAAATCAGCCGCTTTCTTTGCGCCCTTTGCGCTTAAGGTTCCGTCGAAGGTGGCCTCAACGGTTCCATCCTGTCCGTAGATTTCACTGCGGTTTGCAACCGCGCCTACGGTAGCGCCGTTCAGACGGATGAAAGCAGTTACCATATCTTTCGCGTAATTTCTCTTTGTCTCAAAGACAACGCCGTTATCGCTGATCTGAGACAGCAGAATGCCGGTATCTCCCGCGCAGTTTGCAAGATCCGGGCACGCACGGTTCAGGTTGTCGGTGCAGTCCGTGTACGCTTCGTCTTCATTGTTGGAAGGAAGCATTCCTACCAGCTGGCGGATCTGCGCCAGGATGTCAGCTTCGCTGCCGACAACATCCACAAGGCCTGTCTCCTCGCTCTGGAACTCCGCTGCCGCGGTGTCGCATTTGGAAGAAATGTTTCCATCCAGTGCGTTCGGGGAATTGACAAACAGTTTTCCTTTTTTGCTCTTCCATAAACGTAAAGGTCTGTCAGAGCCGGAATCAGAGCCATTCCGCCGCCGCAGGTACCGAAAATTGCGGTGATCTGCGGGATCACGCCGGAAGCCATGGCCTGAGCCATATAAACCTGGCCGAAACCGTTCAGTGCATCCGTCGCTTCCTGCAGACGCATACCTGCACAGTCAACCAGTCCAATCACCGGTGCGCCTGTCTTCTGGGCAAACTCATACAGCTTTGCGATTTTTTTTGGCATGCATTTCGCCTACGGTGCCGTTCATTACGGAAGCATCCTGGCTGTAAACATACACCAGGGTTCCGTCGATCACACCGTAACCAGTGATAACACCGTCGGATGGCGTCTCCATCGCGGCCATGTTGAAATCTGTGCTTCTGGCCGTAATCTGGCCGCCGATTTCAACAAAGCTGTTTTCGTCCAGCAAAGAGGCAATTCTTGTGCCTGCTAAACTTTGTGCTGTGTTACTCATTCTTTAAACCTCCATCTTATATAATTCATTATAAAATCTTTAGCAAAATTTTATACATATCCCTATCATAGCGGATTTTTTATAATTTTTTCAATAGGTTTTGTGCGTTTTTGTCAGAAAAAGGTTACAGTTCAGCCAGGTCTGCCACAATTAATACAGACGGATATGGCGGGGGATTCCGTTTTCAAAGATAACCGGAACTTCCCCCTGAATCAATGGCTTCAGGTAAGCGGTCATCTCGGAGGTCACGTCGTTTCCGTCCGGAGTAATCCAGAATTCCGGCACGGTTTTTTCCGCGTTGGCGGATTCACTGACAGGGACGTCGGTCAGCTCAATCCGGTAGGGATCGTCGCTGATCCGCCGGATCGCCGCCATGCGTCCGCTCTTTCCTTCCAGCGCGCACTGGCAGGCTTTGCGGCCGAGCATCTGGGATTCCCGGAGATCTGCCGCGCTGGCAATGTGCGCCGCGCTCCTCTGCATCAGATTCAGTTCGATGGAACGGACCTTACAGCCGATTCTGTCGCGCACCAGCTGTTCCAGCACTCCCGCCGCGCCGGCGATGTAGCTGTGGCCGAAATTGTCTGTCGCCCCACTCTGGGTCTGCTCAGACAGATATCTGCCCTCAGCGTCATGAATTCCTTCGCTGACCGCCACCAGGACGCTGTCACGGATTTTCAGCTGTTCCTGCACATCCTGCAGGAATTTCTCCGTGTCAAAAGGCACCTCGCAAAGATAGATCAGAGCCGGTCCCTCTCCGCCGTTCAGCCGCGCCAGGGAGGAGGCTGCCGTCAGCCATCCGGCGTTTCTTCCCATCACTTCCACGATCGTCACTGCCTTCACGCTGTACACATGGCAGTCTCTCTCCAGCTCCGCAAAAGTGGTCGCAATATATTTTGCCGCAGATCCGAAGCCCGGGCAGTGATCCGTTCCCATCAGGTCATTGTCGATGGTTTTCGGAGCGCCCATCACCTGAATGTCCTCAATGCCCTGGGCTTTTACATAGGCGGAAAGCTTGTCCACCGTATCCATCGAATCATTTCCGCCGATATAGATAAAGTAATGAATCTCATGTTTCCGGAAAACAGAAATGATCTTCTCAAAATCCGATAGATCCTCTGCCGGATTCTTCAGTTTCAGACGGCAGGACCCAAGCGCCGCCGCCGGAGTCTGGATCAGAAGATCCTGTTCCCGGGTACTGGCGAGCAGCTCCCGCAGATCCACAAAACGCTCCTCCATCACACCCTGGATCCCGTTGACAGCTCCGTAAATCCCGTCCACCTGATCGGACCCAACCGCGCCCTGGAACACTCCGGCCAACGTTGCATTGATCGCAGCGGTGGGACCGCCGGACTGGGCGACTAATAAATTCTTCATTCCATTCTCTCCTTTCTCTCCATGGAAAATCCGAAACTCACAGCCGCCGCTTCTGACCGCAGCCGCAGTTTTTCGAAAAATCTCCTCCTCTATCATAGAGGCAACACCACCTGTCTGTCAATCGCAAGATACTGCAAATCTGTGCAGCGGATGCACCGACCTGCCTGAACGGCTGCAGCAGGCAGCAACAATTCAGCCACACAGTAAACAAACGGCGGCAACAGGCGGCAATAATTCAGGCAGACAGTAAACGAACGGCTGCAGAGTCCGGAAGCTTCGGGAGTTCAGAACCCCCGAAAGTTCCAGTCTCTGCAGCCGTCGCTGTGAGTGCCTGCCTCCGGCGGCTTCTGTCCGCCGGAACACGCTATGCTATCACTCTCTCAAACTGTGAGTTATAAAGCTGCGCATAAAATCCGCCTTTTTCCAGCAGTTCCTCGTGGGTTCCCTGCTCGATGATATCTCCGTCCTTCATCACAAGGATCAGATCCGCATCCCGGATCGTGGACAGACGGTGCGCAATAATAAAGCTGGTCCGTCCTTTCATCAGGTTATCCATCGCTTTCTGGATCAGAATCTCCGTTCTGGTGTCCACGGAGGATGTCGCCTCGTCCAGGATCAGAATCTTGTTGTCCGCCAGAATCGCGCGGGCGATTGTCAGAAGCTGTTTCTGTCCCTGGGAGATGTTGCTGGTCTCCTCGTTCAGCACTGTCTGGTAACCCTCCGGCTGCTGCATGATAAACTTATGGGCATGGGCCGCCTTTGCCGCCTCGATGACTTCCTCGTCGGTGGCATCCAGCCGCCCGTAACGGATATTCTCCATAATCGTTCCGTTGAACAGCCAGGTGTCCTGCAGAACCATTCCGAACATTTCACGAAGCTCGCTCCGGTTGAAATCCTTTACGTTATGGCCATCGATCAGAATCGCGCCTCTGGTCACATCATAGAACCGCATCAACAGTTTTACCATCGTCGTCTTTCCCGCTCCCGTAGGTCCTACAATCGCAATCTTCTGGCCGATTTCACATCCGCGGAGAAATCCCTGATGATCGTTTTCTCCGGATTGTATCCGAAGCCCACATGATCGAAGGTCACATTTCCTTCCAGGCCCTCAATGCTCACCGGATGTTCCACCGTCTGGTCCTCTTCCTCCTCATTCAGGAACTCAAAGACACGTTCCGCGGAAGCGGCCGACATTCTGAAGCATATTGCTGACCTGAGCGATCTGCTGGACCGGCTGTGTGAAGTTGCGGATATACTGGAAGAAAGACTGAATGTCGCCGACCTCGATCGCGCCGCGGATTACCATAAATCCGCCGAGAATCGCTACCAGCACATAGCCCAGGTTTCCAATAAAGGACATGATCGGCATCATCATTCCCGAAAAAACTGGGCTTTCCATCCGGATTCATAAAGGTTCCGGTTGGCCTTCTCGAACTCCCGGACCACATCTTCCTCTTTATTAAATGCTTTTACCACGTTCTGGCCGGAGTAAATCTCCTCCACCTGACCGTTGACGACGCCCAGGTAACTCTGCTGGTTGCGGAAAAACTTCTGAGAGTGTCCCATCACCGTTCCGATAATCAGCATGGAAACCGGCAGGATCAGAAACGCTGCCAGCGTCATCCATCCGTTGATGGAAATCATCATGATCAGCACGCCGATCATTGTCGTCACAGAGGTGATCAGCTGGGTAATGCTCTGGCTGATTCCCTGCTGCAGCATATCTACATCATTGGTCACGCGGGAGAGTACCTCACCGTAAGTCCTGCTCTCAAAATATTTCATCGGCATCCGGTTGATTTTCTGAGAAATTTCCTTTCGCAGACTGTAGCTGACGTCGTTGGAAATACCTGTCATCACAAAGCCCTGAATCAGCGAAAACGCCGCGCTGACCAGATAAAGAGCCATAACGCTCACCAGAATCTGTCCGATCTTTCCGAAATCGATGCCGCCGGTTCCCTGTACTTTTGCCACGAGTCCGTTAAACAGTTCCGTCGTCGCCTTTCCGAGGATCTTCGGTCCAACGATGCTGAACACGGTTCCCATGATCGCGCACAGGAGTACCAGCCCCAGACGCAACTTATATTTTCCCATATATCTGATCAGGTTCCTGATGGAACCTTTAAAATCCTTTGCTTTCTCCTGACCCGCCCCGCGGCTCGGGCCATGAAATCCTCCTGCTCTGCTCATGCTTTCAACTCCTCCTCTGACAGCTGGCTTCTGGCAATCTGCCGGTAAACCTCGCAGCTTTCCATCAGTTCCTTATGAGTTCCGCAGCCTGCGACCGCTCCGTTGTCCAGAACCATGATCTTATCCGCATGAAGAATCGTGCTGATCCGCTGTGCGACAATCAGCGTGGTCGCCTCGGAGGTCTCCCGCTTCAGCGCCTGGCGGAGCGCCGCGTCCGTCTTATAATCCAGCGCGGAAAAACTGTCGTCAAAAATATAGATTTCCGGATGTTTTGCGACGGCACGCGCAATCGAAAGACGCTGCTTCTGCCCGCCGGACACATTGGTTCCGCCCTGGGCGATCGGCGACTCCATTCCGTCCTCTTTCTGGGCGATGAATTCACTGGCCTGGGCAATGTCCGCCGCCTGATTCAGCTCCTCCATCGACGCATCCTCCGCTCCGAAGCGAAGATTGGATGCAATCGTTCCGGAAAACAGGATTCCCTTCTGCGGCACATAGCCGAGACGGCTGCGCAGATCCCTGATATCCATTTCGCGGATATCCACTCCGTCCACGCGGATCACACCTTCGGACACATCGAAAAACCTTGGTATCAGGTTGACCAGCGTACTCTTTCCGCTTCCCGTGCTTCCGATAAACGCCACGGTCTCTCCCTTTTTTCGCGGTAAACGTAATGTCGTGGAGAACTTCTTCTTCCGCCCCCGGATAACTGAACGATACATGAGAAAATTCCACCTCGCCCTTTCTGTCCTCAGGCGGCCGCTTCGGCTGCTCCGGATTCCGGATCGACACCTCCGTATTCAGAACTTCCACAATACGATTTGCGGACACGCTGGCTCTCGGCAGCATGACCGACAGCATGGAGATCATCAGGAAGGCCATGATAATCTGCATTGTGTACTGAATAAACGCCATCATGTCTCCGACCTGCAGGGCGCCCTCGTCAATGTGGTGCGCGCCCACATACACGATCAGCACGGAAATTCCATTCATGATCAGCATCATCAGCGGCATCATAAAGGTCATGCAGCGGTTGACAAACAGATTGGTTTTCATCAGCCGGTGGTTGGCTTCCTCAAAGCGCTCCTCCTCATGCTTCTCCGCGGAAAACGCACGGATTACGGAAAGTCCGGTGAGAATCTCTCTGATGATCAGATTCAGACGGTCGATCATGGTCTGCAGTTTTTGAACCGCGGCATCGCCACCACAAGGAGAACCAGAATCAGCACAGCCAGCGCACAGACCGCCACTCCGAGAATCCAGGTCATTCCGGATTCCGTCCGCAGCACCTTCATGATGCCTCCGATTCCGATGATCGGAGCGTACAGCACGATACGGAACACCATGGTCATCAGCATCTGTACCTGCTGAATATCGTTGGTGGACCGTGTGATCAGAGACGCCGTGGAAAAACGGTTCATCTCTGCGCTGGAGAAAGAAATCACCTTCCGGTACACCTGATTTCTCAGGTCATGGCCCAGCAGCGCAGCCACACGGCTGGCAAGAAACGTCACCAGCACTGCCGCCATCATGGAATCAGCGCCAGTCCAAGCATCTGCACGCCCGTACGAACTCGATAGTTCATCTGGATCTGATCCAGATCCTCTCCCATCGCCTCATATTCCTGCTGGACAAAGGTGACCGCCATCTGCGTGACGATACTGTCCGAAATCTGTTCCTTCTGGGTATTCGCCTGATCCACAATCGCCTGGATCTGTTCCTGGGGAACCTGCGTCAGATCCATTCCCTCCGAGGCAGCCATCATGGATACCATCATGGCAACCCCCATGGAATCGTTCAGCTCCTCCCTCCGGGAATCACTGATATCTTTCAGCTGACAGACGCCGTCCTCCGCGTCCGTGTAAGCGTCCAGCACCTGGCTGGCGCCCTCCTGATCCATCAGCATCGTAAGCCCTGTCAGCGTCGTCTCACGGATTCTGTCCGGAACCGCATCGGGGAATTCCCTTCTGCTGAATTCCGGTGTCCACAATCCGTGAGGTATATTCAGGCAGCGCAAGATCGCTGTATGCCTGAACAAACAGAAGAACAATGATCAGAAGAATCCAACCGATGCTCTTCTTCATGTATTTCAGCATTTTCAACATATCATACTTCCTCCTGTCCACGGCTTTTGCCGCACTTCTCCTGATTCTGCATCCGCTCCGGATTCTTCATATGCTTCGGATTCTGCATCCGTTCCAGATTCTCTGCCATCCGTAACAGATAACTCTGCAGCAGCTCTTTCTCCTCCGGGGAAAAGCCGCTTGTCAGCGTCTCTTCATCCTCTGCAAGCACGCTTTTCAGCGCCCGGTAACATTCCTCCATTTTTTCCGTCACATAGACCTTGACAACTCTCGGATGCTGCGGGTCCTGTTTCCTGGTAATCAGCCCGCTCTTTTCCAGCCGGTCCATGGAAACGGAAACGGTGGACGGTTTGATCTTAAGCGCCTCGACGATCTCTTTCTGCCGGCAGCCGTTATGATGGTAAAGCCAGGCACAGATCGGCACCTGTCCCGGATGGATTCCCAGATCTTTCGCCTTCCGGAACATGGAAGAAAACATCATATGCGCCAGCTTACCCAACAGTGCATTGACAGAATTGCGGTTGAAGCTCTCTTTGCCCTCAATCATGTTTACCTCCTTCATTTACTTAGTCGACTAACTAAGTTTAGCTTGTTACACAACAAAATACAATATGTTTTGTATATTTTTAATAAATTTTTTTTACAATATTCCGCAGAAATATAACCCCGTTCCGCTGGATAAACTGTAGTTGAAAAAGATTTCTGCTTCCCGCGGAGCGTTTTTGTATCACAGGGAACGCAGTTCTCTGTGATACAAAAAAATCCCTTTCCGTGACAGAAAGGGATTCCTTTCGCCGGTCTCCTGCATCTGCGGCAGGCCGACCGGCTCTGTTTTTCATTCACTGCCGGGCAGCAGCTCTGCCCGCTTTGAACGGTAATCTTTCCGGTACAGTTCAAAACGGGACGTGATCTGTTCCAGGCACCAGGAAAAATCAATTTTTTCCACCGCTCCCGCGGTATAAACGGGATAGACGGCGATCTGCTGTCCCTCCAGCGTATAGACGACTTCCCCCACCTGCTCGCCGCTTTTCACAGGAGCGGTAAGGCGTTCCGGGAGACGGGCGGTCACTTTCACCTGTTCGTCCTCCCGCAGAAGAAGGTTCAGCGTTTCCGCCCGGCTGTCCACAGACAGTTCCAGAGGGACGCTGGCCTCGGTCTCGCCGAGAACCCCTTCGTACTGTCCCTGGCTGACTACAGTCTGCCCCGGACTCCAGTCATGGAGAAACACATCGCGGTACTGATAATTCTCCAGACCGTAATTCATCAACGTTTTCGTATCGGCCCATTTATAATCCCTGTTGTTCGGCCAGCCGCAGGCCAGAAGCGCGACGATCAGACATTTTCCGTCCCGCTCCAGCGCGCCCACATAACAATACCCGGCTTTTGACGTAAATCCGGTCTTCCCGGAAACAGCGCCGCTCCATCATCTGAAGAAGCTGTTGTGATTGTTGCAGGTATACACCTGGGTATGCTCCACATCCCAGAAGGTATAAGAGGACGTCTGTGTGATGGTCAGAAATTCCTGCGCTTTCGGAGACTGTCGGATACAGTATCGCATCATCAGAGCCAGATCTGCGGCCGTTGTATGATGTTCTCCCTGATCGTCCGACGCGTCCAGCCCGTTGGGCCGTGACAAAAGTGCGTGTCTGTGCATCCGATTTCCTCTGCCTTCTGGTTCATCCGCCCCGCCAAACGCTTCCACCGATCCAGCCACCTCCTCGGCAATCATCACCGCCGCGTCCTTGAAGGATTCCAGCCATCAGCGCATAGAGAAGATCCTCCATCAGAAACTGCTGCCCTTCCCGGACGCCCAGGTGAACCTTCGGCTGACCCGCCGCACGGGCAGAAGCAGTCACCGTCTGCTCCAGCGATCCCTGCTCCAGCGCCAGAATACAGGTCATAATCTTCGTCGTGCTGGCCATCGGCAGAGGCGTCTCCGCCTCCTTCCCATACAGAACCCTGCCCGAATCCCCGTCCATCAGACAGGCCGATTTCGCATACAGCTCACTCTCCGAAAGCTCCTCCGCCCCCACCGGCTGTATGTCCCACAGAAAAATCCCCTGCACCGCCAACGCCGCAGCCAGCAGCAGAGCCGCAGCCCTTTTCCAGAAATCCCTCCCCGCCTTCTCCTTATACACCGTTTCACCCTTCCGTCCCACTTCCATTTCCGCTCTTCCCTCCGTTTCTCCGATTTCCCGTTTCCTCTTCAAAGACGATCCCCTTCCCACATCCCGCCTGCAGACTTCCCGTAACCGTTCAGCCCGCTGAACGGTTGCGGCATCCGGCCATTGAAAATCGCTTCGCGATGGGCCGTATGCAAAGCTCCCGGACTTCCTTCTCTATCTTATGAATTTTTCCCACCCATTCATACCTGATACACATCTGCCAGAAAACACCCGGAAAATCCCTGCACTCTCATCCCCACCCCCACCTCACAGAAATCCCCCGGTCCGGCCCCACAACCTCCCGGCGTGCTGCGGTGTCCTTCCGGGCCCGGCGGCCTGCGGGTGGTGCGGGCATCTGCGAAGACGCGAGAAAATCTCGCCTCCCGAGGGCGTCTCCGGACGGGCCAGGCGAAGGGCATCACGCCCTGAGCCTGAGGAGCGCTGAGACGGGAAATCATCAGGATTTCCTGTTGAATCGCTCCGGCGCCCCTCCGGAGACGCCTCGGGAGGCATAGATTTTCCGCGCCTTCGCAGCCGCCCGCACCACCCGCAGGCCGCCGGATCCGGAAGGGCATCGCAGCACTCAAAACCTCCCCCACAGCCGGACCGGGGGAATTTCGTCCCAATTCCCATTGACAGAATCCGACAGAATCCTGTATAATGCAATGCAGTCTGCGGTATAGTAAAACTAAACTTTCAGTTTATCATAACAGGAGGCCAAACACTCAGTATGAAGATCGGAGAAAAAAATTCAGACGTCTGCGCCAGCAGTACGGACTTACACAGAAGGAACTGGCGGACCGGTGCGAGCTTTCGAAGGGTTTTATCTCACAGCTGGAAAACGACATCACCTCCCCCTCCATCGCCACACTGGTAGCATATTCTCACCTGCCTCGGAACAGACCTGAAAAACCCTTTTTTTGGACGACGACAGCGAACAGAAAGTCGTCTTCGGCCCTGCCGACTGCTCGGTCCGGCGGGATGAAAAAACGGAACAGCGAGATCGTCTGGCTCGTTCCCACCGCACAGAAAAATCTGATGGAGCCTATCCGGCTCACGCTTGGCCCCGGCGGATCCACAGTCCCGGACGCTCCCCACGAGGGAGAGGAATTCGGCTATGTTCTCGCCGGACAGATTCTTCTGCACATCGGCGGACAGACCTGCAGAGTAAAAAAAGGGCGAAAGCTTTTCTTTCACCCCGCTGGCCGTCCACTATCTGGAAAATCCGGGAAAAAGCAGCGCCGTCGTTCTCTGGGTCAGCGCGCCGCCAAGCTTCTGACCGGATCGGATTCTGCCGCAATCTCCGGCGGCCGCCACAGGATACGGAGAAATATTTTTTATCGGAGGAATTCCGCCATGAGCAACAAACTGATCAACCTGGAAAACATCACAAAAATCTTTGACGGCGTCACAGTTCTGGACAACCTGAACCTTTATATCCGGGAAAATGAATTTCTGACGCTGCTGGGCCCCAGCGGCTGCGGGAAGACGACGACGCTGCGGATCCTGGGAGGGTTCGAAAACCCTGACGAAGGGCGCGTGCTCTTCGACGGCAGAGATATCACGAAACTGCCGCCCAACAAACGCCAGCTGAATACCGTTTTTCAGAAATATGCTCTGTTCACCCATATGACCATCGCCGAGAACATCGCGTTCGGCCTGAAATCAAAGGGAAAAGCAAAGCTTACATCGACGATAAGATCAAATATGCCCTGAAGCTGGTAAATCTCGAAGGCTACGAAACCGTTCCCCCGCTCTTCTGTCAGGCGGCCAGCAGCAGAGGATCGCCATCGCCCGGGCCATCGTCAACGAGCCGAAGGTCCTTCTTCTGGACGAACCTCTGGGCGCGCTGGACCTGAAGCTTCGCCAGGATATGCAGTACGAGCTGATCCGGCTGAAAAATGAGCTCGGCATCACCTT
>ENA-OQBL01001144-OQBL01001144.1-human-gut-metagenome-genome-assembly--contig:-NODE-1144-length-11051-cov-4.892164_pt1 | contig 11051 bp, 14 predicted proteins | sample MGYA00242747_ERZ504553 | MGnify/ENA primary metagenome ERZ504553 (study PRJEB26092, sample SAMD00036240) | human gut metagenome | host: Homo sapiens | study: EMG produced TPA metagenomics assembly of...
AACCAAACGATAACAAGGGAATGGTGAACAGATTTCACCGGTTTTAAGGAGGAAGAATAACATGAAATTTTTCATTGACACAGCGAACGTAGAAGATATTAAGAAAGCAAATGACATGGGAGTTATCTGTGGAGTAACAACAAACCCATCTCTGATCGCAAAAGAAGGTAAAGTATTTGAAGAAGTTATTGCTGAGATCGCTTCTATCGTAGACGGACCAATTAGTGGAGAAGTAAAGGCAACAACAACAGATGCTGAAGGCATGATCGCTGAAGGAAGAGAGATCGCTAAGATCCATCCTAACATGGTAGTTAAGATCCCTATGACAGTAGAAGGATTAAAAGCAGTAAAAGTTCTTGCAGCTGAAGGAATCAAGACAAACGTAACACTGATCTTCAATGCGAACCAGGCACTTCTTGCAGCAAGAGCCGGCGCTACATATGTATCACCATTCCTTGGACGTCTGGACGATATCTCTACAAGAGGAGTAGACTTAATCTCAGAGATCGCACAGATCTTCGAAGTTGCAGGAATCGATACAGAGATCATCGCAGCAAGCGTACGTAACCCAATCCACGTAACAGACTGTGCATTAGCAGGTGCTGATATCGCAACTGTACCTTACAAAGTAATCGAGCAGATGACACATCATCCATTAACAGATGCAGGAATCGAGAAATTCCAGGCTGATTACAAAGCAGTATTCGGAGAATAAGAATAAGTAAAGCTATCATATAAATGATTCAGGAGGAACAACATGAACAAATTAGAGCTTATGAAGACAGCCAACGAAGTCCGCAAGGGCATCGTTACTGCAGTTCACAGTGCAAAATCCGGACATCCGGGTGGATCACTGTCAGCAGCAGACATTTATACATATCTGTATTTTGAAGAGATGAATATTGATCCTAAGGATCCTAAGAAAGCAGACCGTGACCGTTTTGTATTATCAAAAGGACACACAGCACCAGGATATTATTCAACACTGGCACACAGAGGATTCTTCCCGGTTGAAGATCTGACAACTCTTCGTAAAGTTGGATCATACCTTCAGGGACATCCGGATATGAAACACATCCCAGGTGTTGATATGTCAAGTGGATCTCTTGGACAGGGCATCTCAGCTGCAGTAGGAATGGCTATTTCTGCTAAGCTTTCAAATGATGATTACAGAGTATACACACTTCTCGGAGACGGTGAGATCCAGGAAGGACAGGTATGGGAAGCTTCTATGTTAGCAGGACACAGAAAGCTGGACAACCTGGTAGTGATCGTTGACAATAACAACCTTCAGATCGATGGAAAGATTACAGACGTTAACTCTCCATATCCGATCGATAAGAAATTCGAGGCATTTAACTTCCATGTGATCAATATTGATGGAAATGACTTTGACCAGATCGAAGCAGCTTTCAAAGAGGCTCGCGAGACAAAGGGAATGCCAACTGCAATTATTGCAAAGACAATCAAAGGAAAAGGAGTTTCCTTCATGGAAGACCAGGCCGGATGGCATGGAAAAGCTCCTAACGATGAGCAGTATGCACAGGCAATGGAAGAATTAGAGAAAGCAGGTGAAGCATTATGTCAGAAGTAAAGAAAATCGCAACAAGAGAAAGCTACGGTAATGCTTTAGTAGAATTAGGAAAAGAACATGAAGATCTGGTAGTATTAGATGCTGACCTTGCAGAAGCTACCAAGACAGGAATGTTCAAGAAAGTTTTCCCGGAACGTCATATTGACTGTGGAATCGCTGAGTGTAACATGATTGGAGTTGCAGCAGGTATCGCTGCTACAGGAAAAGTTCCATTTGCAAGTTCATTTGCTATGTTTGCAGCAGGACGTGCATTTGAGCAGGTTCGTAACTCAGTTGGATATCCAAAATTAAATGTTAAGATCGGTGCTACACATGCCGGAATCTCTGTCGGAGAAGATGGAGCTACACATCAGTGTAACGAAGATATCGCTCTTATGAGAACAATCCCGGGAATGATCGTAATCAATCCTTCCGATGATGTAGAAGCAAAAGCAGCTGTAAAAGCAGCTTATGAGCATGTAGGACCTGTATATCTCCGTTTCGGAAGACTTGCAGTTCCGGTTATCAATGATAACGCAGATTACAAATTCGAGATTGGTAAAGCCATTACACTTCGTGAAGGTACAGATGTGACAATCATCGCAACAGGTCTTGAAGTATCTGAATCCCTCGCAGCAGCAGAGAAGCTTGCAGCAGACGGAATCAGTGCAGAAGTAATCAACATGCACACAATCAAACCACTGGATGAAGCAGCAGTTGTTGCAGCAGCGGCTAAGACAGGAAAGATCGTAACAGTAGAAGAACATTCTGTTATCGGTGGACTTGGAAGTGCAGTATGCGACGTAGTTGCAGAGAAAGCACCAGCTAAGGTAATGAAGATTGGTGTAAATGACACATTTGGTGAGTCTGGTCCGGCTGTAGAACTGATTAAGAAATATGGTCTTGATGCAGACAGCATTTATGCAAAAGTAAAAGAATTCGTGAAATAATTAATAAAGAACGGATAGCCAGAGGCTGCCATTCTGACGAAAAAATTTCGTTGGATGGCAGCCCTTTTTTGATCGCCATACGTTCGGAAGAAGCTGCCGGTGGCAGGTCCTGGAGATGACAAAATATACAGTAAAGCTGATATCTGCAAGGGGCAAACCCAGGTTGACCGAGTTTGAATATATGATAGGAAAAAGTGAAAAAACATTTGAATCAGTCATAATTACACTTCTTTTGTGCATATTCAACCAAAAACAACCAGAATATTTGTGAAATAACATGATTGAAATTGACTGAGTTTGACGGTATAATGAATTCAACAAGTTGAAAGGGGTAAGAAATATGATTTATACAGTTACGTTTAATCCATCGCTGGATTACATCGTTTCAGTGGATGATTTTAAACTCGGACTTACAAACCGTACAAGCTCAGAACTCATGCTTCCAGGTGGAAAGGGAATCAACGTTTCTATCGTACTTAAGAATCTTGGAATTGAAAGTACAGCACTTGGGTTCATGGCAGGATTTACGGGAAAAGAAATAGCAAGAAGACTGGAAGAAGACGGAGTGACATCTGATTTCATCCAGATTGAAGAAGGAATATCAAGAATCAATTTAAAGCTGAAATCAATCGACGGAACAGAGATCAACGGAAGTGGTCCTGAGATTCCAAAAGACAAAGTAGAAGAACTGATGGACCGTCTGAATACGATGAAAGAAGGAGATATCTTATTCCTTGCGGGAAGTATCCCGGCGTCTATGCCGGATGATATCTACAGCCGGATCATGAAAGAGCTGAAAGATAAGGGAGTTATGATCGTCGTAGATGCGACAAGAGATCTCCTGATGAACGTTCTTAAGTATCATCCATTCCTGATCAAGCCAAATAATCACGAACTTGGTGAGATTTTCGGAGTGACTCTTAAGACAAGAGAAGAAGTCATTCCTTACGGAAGAAAGCTTCAGGAAAAAGGAGCGAGAAATGTACTGATCTCCATGGCGGGTGAAGGAGCGGTACTGATCGCAGAGAACGGAGAGGTCTACAGCTCACCGGCACCGAAAGGCACACTGGTCAATGGTGTAGGAGCCGGAGATTCCATGGTAGCAGGATTTATGGCAGGCTGGATGGAAAAGCAGGATTATGAGCATGCTTTCCATATGGGAGTCGCAACCGGAAGTGCGAGTGCATTTTCCGAATATCTGGCAACCAGACCGGAAGTAGAAGAAGTATATAAGCAGCTGGTGTAAGGCATAAAAGAGAGAAGTGTTGCAAAGAAAATATATTTATCAACAGGAGGGAAAATCATATGAGAATCACAGATTTGCTGGATGCAAGAAGTATTCTTTTGGATGCATCGCCAAAGAGCAAGAGCGAAGCGCTCGACCAGATCGTTGATCTCATGGTAAAGAGCGAAAAGATCAATGACAAAGAAGCATATAGAAAGCAGGTATATGCAAGAGAAGAAGAAAGTACCACAGGAATCGGCGAGGGAATTGCAATTCCACACGGAAAATGCGATGCAGTAACCAAACCGGGACTGGCAGCAATGGTAGTAAAGGACGGTGTGGATTTTGATTCACTGGACGGCGAACCGGTAACATTAATGTTCCTGATCGCAGCACCGAATACAGAAGATAACATTCATCTGGACGTATTAAGTAAATTATCTGTTCTTCTGATGAATGAAGAATTTACAGAATCCTTAAGAAATGCAAAGACAGTTGAAGAGTTCATGAACATTATCAATGATGCGGATGAAAAAGAAGCAGGTATTGATGAGAGACTTGCAGGAGCAGATGAAGAAAGCACAGCAGAAGAGACAACCGGAAAAGTAAAGATTCTTGCAGTTACATCCTGCCCGACAGGAATTGCGCACACATATATGGCCGCAGAAGGAATTGAAAAAGCAGCCAAAGCAAAGGAATGTGCAGTCAAGGTAGAGACAAGAGGTTCCGGCGGAGCAAAAAATGTCCTGACGGCCAAAGAGATTGAAGAGGCAGACGGAATCATCGTAGCAGCCGATGCGCAGGTACCGTTGGACCGTTTTGATGGAAAGAAAGTAATTATCTGCCAGGTATCGGATGGTATCAGTAAAGCTGATGAACTGGTAGACCGTGTGATTAACGGAGATGTCCCTGTATATCATGCAGCAAACGGAGCAGAAGTAAAGGAAAGCAACAGTGGCAAATCAAGTGGAATCGGACATCAGATCTATACACAGCTTATGAATGGTGTATCACATATGCTTCCGTTCGTAGTAGGTGGAGGTATCCTGATCGCACTTGCATTCCTGATTGACGGACTCTGTGTAGATATGAATGCATTATCAGCAGCAGACAGAGGTAACTTCGGCACGATCACACCGGTAGCGGCACAGCTTAAGACAATTGGCGATCTTGCATTTGGACTGATGCTTCCGGTACTGGCTGGCTATATCGGCGAAGCGATCGGTGACAGACCGGCACTTGCAGTTGGTTTTGTAGGCGGACTTATGGCAGCAAATGGAAAATCAGGATTCCTTGGAGCACTGGTAGCAGGTTTTGTATCTGGATATCTGATTCTCCTTCTTAGAAAATTATGTGATAAACTTCCGGAAGCACTTGAGAAAATTGCACCGGTACTGATCTATCCGGTATTTGGAATTCTGGGAATCGGTCTCCTTATGAACTTTGCAGTAGAACCGATCATGGGTGCGATCAACACAGCACTGAACAATGGACTGACAGGAATGGGCGGCTCAAGTAAGATCGTGCTTGGACTGATCCTTGGCGGAATGATGGCAATCGATATGGGAGGCCCGTTCAACAAAGCAGCATATGTATTCGGTACAGCGGCAATCGCAGCAGGAAACTATGACATCATGGCAGCGGTTATGATCGGAGGAATGACGCCTCCATGTGCGATCGCCCTTGCAACATTATTATTTAAGAACAAATTTACAAAATCCGAAAGAGAAGCAGGACCGACCAACTTTGTTATGGGACTTGCATTTATCACAGAAGGAGCGATCCCATATGCGGCAGCTGATCCGCTTCATGTACTTCCATCCTGCATTGCAGGTTCTGCAGTAGCCGGAGCACTGTCTATGGCATTTGGATGTACACTGATGGCACCACACGGTGGAATCTTCGTGTTCCCTGTAGTAGGAAATGCGCTGATGTATCTGGTGGCACTGGTAGTAGGAACTGTAATCTCAGCAGTATTACTTGGAGTGCTGAAAAAGAAAGTCGCTTAGGAAATAAATGTTAAAATACAGGTTTGCCAGTAGAAATATTGACAGACCTGTAAAAAATGAATAGAATGAAAATCACAAAATGTAATATTTATGGAGGTATGAAAATGAAAGAATTTAAGTATGTAATCACAGATAACGAAGGAATCCACGCTCGTCCGGCAGGAGAGTTAGTTAAACTTGCAAAATCTTTCGAAGCATCAGTAATGATCGAAAAATGAAGGAAAGAAAGCTGACTGCAAGAAGATCTTCGGTCTTATGGGTCTTGGAGCAAAGAAAGGTCATGAAGTAACATTCACATTTGAAGGTGCTGATGAAGAAGCAGCATGTGAAGCAGTAAGTAAATTCATGCAGGAGAACCTGTAGGAGGTCATATGCTTACGGAACAGCGTTATGAACAGATATTGAAGCTTCTTGAAAAAGAGGGCAGCATTACCGTAACGGAAGTAAAAGAACTTCTGAATATATCGGAATCGACCGTGCGAAGAGATATCACAGCGCTTCATAATGCAGGAAAACTGGTGAAAGTGTTTGGCGGTGCGGTTGCATCGGATCACGTAGTGACGCCACAGGAGCCTACAGTGGCACAGAAAATTACAGTTCATGTATCGGAAAAGCAGCGTATAGCAGAATATGCGGCTGGGTTGATTGGACAGGGAGAGTTCATATATCTGGATGCAGGAACGACAACCGGATATATGCTGGAGTTCTTCTGTGATAAGGATGTAACTGTTGTTACGAATGCTGTCGCGCACGCACAGCGGTTGGCCAAAGCAGGCGTAAAAGTCCGGCTGGTAGGAGGAGAACTGAAAAGTTCGACGGAAGCTGTTGTGGGAAGTGAAGCGATGCAGACGCTTAGAAAATACCATTTTACGAAAGGTTTCTTTGGAACCAATGGCGTGACTAAGAAAGCCGGATTTACGACACCGGATGCGAATGAAGCTATGGTGAAGAAAACCGCAATAGAACAATGCCAGAAAAAATATGTATTATGTGACCATTCTAAATTCGGAGAGGTCAGTTCAGTAACTTTCCTGGCATTTACAGGTGCAGATGTGATCACGGATCGTATCACAGAAGGATATCAGGATTGCGGTAATATTGTGGTCATAGAATAAACGAATAAGACGATAGAGAGATAGGAATACTTTTGGGTATTTCTATCTTTTTTTACATTTATAACAGAGGTCTTTAGCTCCTTTTTACGAAGTATGTCGAGAAACAAAAAAGCGTATCGGATATTTTTTCGGACAAGTCCCATCAACTGATAAAATATGCATTCCCTATATGCTATCATATGCGAAAATAATTGCAGCATGGTTGTAAAACGCAGTGTTAATATAACCGGATCGCAATTTAAAATAGTTAAAATGAGGTGAATGTATCATGGAAAGACAACTTCCGAAAAATGTAAGACAGATAGGAAATGTAAGTGACAATCCAAAGATATACGTAGAAGATTACGTGGATACATATTTGAATCAGCTGCGGGAGAAAGCCAGAGAACAACCGGTCGGGGTGATACTTACGGGAGAACTGCTGAAACTTGAGGATGAAAATGCAGTATTTGTATCCGGTGCGGTTCAGATGAAAGAAGTAAAGACAAATGGAAATGATATAAAAATTACAGATGAGATAATGAAAGAGGCAAAAGAAGAAGCTGCCCGGTTTTTCCCGGAATGCCGGATCGTTGGATGGGGGATCATTGAAGATGGCAGCCCGATGAGTCGTAACAGAGAAGTTAAACGGATCCAGGAAAAAGAGTTCGCAGAAGAATGGAATCTGTTCTTGTGGAAAAATGCGAGGGAACAGGAAGAAGTCTTCTATGCATACAAATTCGGAGAAATTATGCAGATGGGAGGACATTATATTTATTATGAGAAAAATCCGGAGATGCAGAACTACATGATCAATACAAGAAGAGAGAACGGGGTGACTCCCAGTGAGGTGGTTGAGGATCGAGCTGCAAAGGATTTTCGTAGTGCAGTGAGAGAAAAAATTGGAATATAAAGAACAGCATCAAAGTTCAAAATTTTGCTTATATAACCAGTGCGCTGCTGGTGTTGATTGTGCTGGTGATCGGAATTACAACAGTAAATAATTTTGACAAAATGAAGTTGGTACAGACATCGCTGGAAAATCTTTCAAAAAAGCATGGAAAACGGACAGACAGAAGAAGATACAAAAACAACAACAGCGGCCGAGGCTAAAGAGGGAGCAAAAGAAGTATCCGGTACAGTGAAAAAATCAGAAGAGGCAAAGGTCTCTAAGGAGGAAGAAAGCCAATTGACAGATAAGGATTATTATGTTGTGCAGAAAGGAGAAACACTGGCGGGGATCAGTAAGAAATTATATGGAGATACTTCGCATGTAAAGGCTATATGCAAAATGAATGGATTATCGGATGGCAACCTGATCTATATCGGACAAAAATTGTTACTCCCATAAATGGGAAATGTGTTATACTAAGGTACACAGTATCAGAAGAAACGTTGAAAGGATGACCGACGGATGAAACGCAGGAAGAATAGCAATCTCCATGTTGTGAGAGAGCCGGAAGATCCGACAGATAAGATTATCGAAGAGATTATGGATGAATTAAACAGCGAAGATGGAGTGACAGAAAGGGAGATTCAGGAAGAACTGGCCAGAAGGAAAAGAAAAAACAAAAAAAATAGGGATTGTGATTGCGGTCATAGCAATTGCTGCGATATTGGTGTATCTGCTGATTAATCTCCAGACATATACGAAAGTACGGGTCAGTGATACGTATGTAGGAGAAGGAGCAGCAGATAATGATTATGTTCAGTTCCTGGATGGTGTATTAAAATACAGTAAAGACGGAATCTCTTATCTGAATCAATCAGGAAAAGAAAAATGGAACCAGTCATATCAGATAAAGAATCCGATGATAGATGTCAGCGACAAGTCGGCAGCAGTAGCTGATAAAGAAGGAAATGACATTTTGATCCTGCAGGAGGATGGCCTGAAAGGTGAAGTGCATACGACAATGCCGATAGAAAAGGTAAGCGTATCAGAGCAGGGAATTGTCAGTGCCATATTGAAGAATGACACATCAATGAAAGTAATCTGCTATGACACCGCAGGAAATGTTCTGGTGGAACATAAGACATCTCTGGCTGGGACAGGTTATCCGGTGGACGTAGCATTATCTGCAAACGGTGAAGTGATGCAGGTTGTGTATCTTTACACGCAGAATGGACAGATGGTGTCAAGATTATATTATTATAACTTCGGGAAAGCCGGAAAGGATGAAGCCGATCATAAAGTATCCGGTAAGAATTATAAGAATACGATACTGGCCTCCGGATTTTTCATGGATGCAGATACATCCGTGGCAATCGGTGATGACTGTATGGCCATCTATAGCGGAAAAGAAGTTCCGAAACAGTCCGTAAAGATAAAGATGGACAAAGAGATCAAAAGTGTATTTCATAATGAAAAATATATTGGTATGATCTTGAAAAACCAGGGTAAAGGCGGATATGAACTGCGCATTTATAATAAAAGCGGAAAAGTTGTTCTGTCAAAAGAATTTAAAGGCGATTACAGTCACGTAAAACTTTGTGGAAACCAGGTTATTATGTACGATGGAAAAAACTGCAGTATATTTATGAAGAATGGAATACAGAAATTTAAAGGCAGGATGGATAATAATATATTGGAAATGTTCCCGGTTGGCGGAGTGAATCAATATATTGTGTTAAGTGCAAATGGAATGGAAAAGGTCCGTCTTGTAAAATAAGGAGAAACTATGAATTGGTTGGAAATATCCATAGGGATTATTTTTCTTATATGTATCATAACGGGACTGATAAGAGGTGCAGTCCGTATCATAGTGTCGCTTGTAGCGACGATAGTGACACTTGTGATCGTATTCTTTGCGACGCCGTATGTATCGCAGACAATCGAAAAAATATACCCCGCTGGATGATATGATAAGACAAAAAAGTAGTAAGTACAATGGCAGATGCAGCGACATCGGCGGTCAGTGGTGGAGACTCTTATTCAGACAAGGGCGGCCTTACGGAAGAAGCAGTAAAAAAGGTACTTAAGGCAGCAGGAGTCAGTGAAGAAAAATTGGAAAGTTACGGTATCTCTATAGCAGATATTGTAAGTGGTAAAGTCAGCAGTGATGATCTTGCAAAGTATGGAATTTCGGCAAATGTACTGGATGGATTTAAAAAATAGTGGGAATGAATCGGTGGAAAATGCAATTGAGAACGCAGATATACCGGAGAGTCTGCAGGAGACATTGATCAAGTCGGCTGATATACCGGCGGCATTTAAAAATCTGCTGTTAAAGAATAATAATAAAGCAACCTACCAGAAACTGGGGGTTACAACTTTTGCACAATATGCAGGTGCGTACATTGCAAAACAGGTGATCAATATTATTGCATTCATTTTAACATTTATAGTGGTCACGATTATTTTGAGAGCAGTTGTGTTTGCACTGGATATTGTAACAGAACTTCCGGGAGTCGGAGCGTTGAATCATCTGGCGGGAGGACTGTTCGGAATGGGGATTGCGTTAGTTATTGTCTGGATTATATTTATGGTGATCACATTAATGTATACAACAGATATCGGAAAAGAAATTTACAGAATGGTAGAGGATAATACATTGCTGAAATTAATATATGATGGAAATCCGATTATGAAACTGGCGACAGGAGTGAAATATTAAAAAATGTAAAAGGGTTCGGGAAGATCATTTCCGGACTCTTTTTTTAGTACCATACATTTGTAAGAAGCTGCCAGTGACAGGTTCTTTTGTATGCTATGATATGTCATAAAGTATCATTTTGTGAAAATGTCCATAAGAGTCCGATAAATTAAACTTGAATTGTCTAAATTGTCTGAATTGCAGAAAATATAAAAACAATCTTGACAATTCAAACCCCCTTGTGGTATATTAATCTAGCTGTCGCGTTAGACAAGGCCGTGAGGTAACAGAGTCGAAGCAGATGACGGCGCTAACTGATTAGAGAATGTCAGGCAATGCTAGACGGTAATCAGAAATCTTCAGGAATTGCTCCTGAAAAAAAGAATAAAATAACAGTTGACAAACACAACTGATTATGATATTCTTAATAAGCTGTCGCTTGAGACAAACGAAAGTTTGGCGAAAGGATAGCGGTCGAACAGCTGAAAAGCTGGTCGAAAAAAGATTAAAAAAGTTCTTGACAAACGTCAATGAATATGATAATCTAAATAAGCTGTTTCAAACAGCAAAGACAAAGAACCTTGATAATTAAACAATAGACAACAAC
>ENA-OQBL01001145-OQBL01001145.1-human-gut-metagenome-genome-assembly--contig:-NODE-1145-length-11048-cov-6.877575_pt1 | contig 11048 bp, 15 predicted proteins | sample MGYA00242747_ERZ504553 | MGnify/ENA primary metagenome ERZ504553 (study PRJEB26092, sample SAMD00036240) | human gut metagenome | host: Homo sapiens | study: EMG produced TPA metagenomics assembly of...
GATTGACACCCTAATCCTCCAGAGAAACATCTGGATTTATAAGCGTATCTAAAGAGATGTGCAGGACCTTTGCCAATGCTTTCAAAATCAAATAGGAAGGATTCATTTTCCCTTTTTCGATATTGGCGATTTGCTTTACAGAAACATGGCTCAGATCAGAAAGTTCTTGTTGTGTCAGCTCTTTATTCTTTCGGGCTTCCCGCATTTTCTGCCCTAAAGCAGTTAAATCATCAATCGGCATAATTACTCACCTCAAATATATTCTATCGTGCCGATTTACGCAAAGGAATAACCTTATTATGCCGGTTAATGGGCTTGATTATACCGATTATATAAAGCTGCGATTGGTGATAAACTTGTATTGTTCGAGACAAAGAACTATAATGTACTCTGTGGAGGTGCAGAATGGATTATATGACACTAAAAGAGGCCGCCGAAAAATGGGGCGTGACACCTCGTAGAGTAAATTACTATTGTGCCGCCGGGCGCATATCTGGAGCTGTAAAGATGGCAACTATCTGGCTAATTCCAAAGGATGCGGAAAAGCCGATTGATGGTCGAACAAAACAAGGAAAGGCAGAAAAGTATGAGTAATATATTACTTCTTGAAGATGATCTAAGCCTGATTAACGGGCTTTCTTTTGCTTTCAAAAAGCAGGGATTTGAATTAAATATCGCCAGAACGCTCAAAGAAGCGGAGGAATTGTGGACAGACGGAAAATATGATTTGTTGGTGTTGGACGTATCTCTGCCAGATGGGTCTGGCTTTGAATTTTGCAAAAGAGTTCGACTTACATCAAAGGTGCCAATTATTTTTCTGACGGCTTCGGATGAGGAAACAAGTATTATTATGGGGCTGGATATTGGAGGTGATGACTATATCACAAAACCGTTCAAACTGGGGGTTCTCGTTTCAAGGATTAACGCCTTACTTCGACGTGCAAATTCTTTTCAAGCAGCAGACACAGAATTGCAGTCGAATGGCATCAAGGTTCTTTTGCTGCAAGGACAGGTTTTCAAAAATGGGGAGCTGTTGGATTTGACTGCCGCGGAATACAAGCTACTGTGCTTGTTTATGAGAAACCCAAGCATGGTGCTGACAAAGGGACAAATTTTAGATAAGCTATGGGATTGCGACGGGAATTATATCGACAGTAGTACCCTTACGGTCTATATGCGTCGGCTTCGTATGAAGATCGAGGATAATCCAAGCGAACCACAAATGCTCCTGACTGTTCGAGGTATGGGATATAAATGGAATATTATCGGGTGAGGTGCAGAATGAAGATACTGGCAAATAAAGAAATCAAAAATCTATTTCTTTCGCTTTCACTGGTTTTGGGGGTTACATTTCTCTTAGCCGAGGTTTTTCTATGGCTGTCATATCGCCGGCTTTCTCTGTTATTGCTAATCCTTTTTCTATTGGCTGGCGGTGCTGTATGGGCAGTCTGCTTTGTATATTTTAATCGGCAAAATCAGATCATGGAGCAGGCGATATTAGAAATCAATGCGTATCTTGATGGTGATCGCAATGCCCGTATTGAATGTGACAATGAGGGCGAATTGTACCGACTGTTTCATTCCATCAATTCTTTAGCGGCAGTGTTAAATGCCCATGCAGATAACGAGTTACGAGAGAAAGAGTTTTTGAAAAATACAATCTCCGACATTTCACACCAACTGAAAACACCGCTGGCAGCACTCAATATTTATAACGGACTCCTTCAAGACGAGGATATAGAAGTGTCCTCCGTGAAAGAATTTGCGGGTTTGTCTGAGCAGGAACTTGACCGTATCGAAACACTGGTGCAAAGTCTGCTCAAGATTACAAGATTGGATGCCGGAGCCATTGTCTTGGAAAAGAACGCAGAAAATGTTGCAGATATGATGCGGGATATTGAACTGCATTTTGCATATAGAGCCAGACAGGAAAAGAAAGAAATCATTCTGTCTGGCTCGGATCATCTTTCTCTTTTTTGTGATCGTGATTGGTTGAATGAGGCAATCGACAATATCGTGAAAAATGCGTTTGACCATACAGAAAGTGGTGCAACAATTCGTGTTGCGTGGAAGGAGTTGCCGTCTGGTGTCCAAATTGTGATAACGGATAATGGATGCGGCATCCACCCAGAGGATATACATCACATCTTCAAGCGGTTTTATCGCAGTCGTTTTTCTAAGGACAAGCAAGGGATTGGACTGGGATTACCTTTGGCAAAGGCAATCGTTGAAGCACATAACGGCACCATTGAGGTTGACAGCGAATTAGGTATCGGGACAACTTTCACAATGAATTTTTTGATTCCTACAAAATTGTAGGCTGGCTGTAGGCTTACAGTAAGATTCAGGTGCTATTCTCTCACACATAGGCAGGACAAACAAAGACAGCCTGCCTATATCGCAAAATCATTCAGAAAGAGGTGTTTACACTATGAACTTATTAGAAGTCAAAAATATCAGTAAGACCTATGGCAACGGAGAAACCGCTGTCAAGGCATTAAAGGATGTCTGCTTTTCTGTTCCAAAGGGCGAGTATGTGGCAATCGTCGGGGAATCCGGCTCTGGTAAAAGTACACTGCTGAATATGATCGGTGCTTTGGACACGCCAACATCTGGCAAGGTTCTGATTGACGGCAAGGACATTCTTGCCATGAACGATCGAAAGCTGACCGTTTTCCGCCGGAGGAATATCGGCTTTATCTTTCAGGCGTTTAACCTTATCCCGGAGTTGACGGTGGAACAAAATATTATTTTTCCGCTGTTGTTGGATTATCAAAAGCCGGATAAGAGATATTTGGAGGAACTGCTGACGGTTTTGAATTTGAAAGATCGTCGTAATCATTTACCCAGTCAGCTTTCCGGCGGTCAACAGCAGAGAGTGGCGATTGGCCGCGCATTGATTACCCGTCCTTCTCTGATTCTGGCAGACGAGCCAACAGGAAATTTGGACTCACAAAACAGCAGTGAGGTCATAGCATTGCTCAAAGAAACATCGAAAAAATACGAGCAGACCATCATTATGATTACCCACAACCGCAGTATTGCGCAAACGGCAGACCGGGTATTACAGGTATCGGATGGTACTTTGACTGATTTTGGGAGGTGCCGTGAATGAAAAGCTATCTTAGTCTTATTCCCATCTCCGCTAAAGTTCACCGCCGACAAAATGGTATGACGCTGCTTTGCATTGTATTTGCTGTGTTTATGGTAACAGCAGTATTCAGTATGGCAGAAATGGGTTTTCGGATGGAACAGGCCCGATTGGTTGGTAAGCATGGAAGTTTCTCTATTGGAGACTTGCTCGGCAGTTCCATGGGGCAAACCCTTCTTTCTGTTGCGGTTGTTCTGTTCCTGCTGATTTTGATTGCAGGCGTTTTGATGATTTCCAGCAGCATGAACAGCAGCGTTGCACAGAGAACCCGATTTTTCGGAATGATGCGCTGCATTGGTATGAGTAAGCAGCAGACCATCCGCTTTGTCCGTTTAGAGGCATTGAACTGGTGCAAAACAGCTATCCCTATCGGTCTTGTTTTAGGGGTTGTTACTACATGGGGACTTTGCGTGGTACTGCGTTTTGTAGTCAAAGAAGAATTTTCTGATATTCCTCTCTTTGGCATTAGTATTTTTGGCATTGCTTGCGGTATCTTTGTGGGACTGATTACTGTACTGATTGCCGCAAATGCTCCGGCAAAACATGCTGCAAAGGTATCTCCTATCACAGCGGTGTCTGGAAATGCAGGCCACGAAAAAACAATGCGCCATTCGCCGTATGTAGGCTTCGGAAAAATTGAATCCCTTCTTGGTGTCAGCCATGCAATCTCCGGGAAGAAAAATTTATTCCTGATGACAGGTTCTTTTGCACTTAGCATCATCCTGTTTTTGAGCTTTTCTATTATGGTCGATTTTGTGGATTACCTGATTCCTCAGTCGGCTGCCACATCAGATATAGATATTGCAAGTGCTGACGGTAATACGATTCCTTGGGAACTACTTACAACCATCCGCGAAATGGATGGAGTGAAGGAAGTTTACGGGCGTCGTAGTGTATTTGATGTTTCTGCCAAACTAAACGACGACACCAACTTTTCTGGCACAGTCGATTTGATTTCTTATGACGATTTTGATTTACAATGTCTGAAAAAAGGACAGTGCTTTGAAAAAGGGGGGAGTGATCTGTCCAAAAGGTTTTTAGGGACAGCAAATTTTGTTTTGGCAACATCCGATCAGGACAGCACATGGAAAATCGGTGACACTGTTCAGATTGGGGATGAAACCCTTACCATAGCCGGACTGTTAAAAAACGACCCATTTAGTGAGAATGGATTGACAAATGGAAAGCTCACATTGATTACCTCTGATGAAACATTTGTCCGTTTGACAGGAGAGGAAGGTTATTCTCTTGTGCTGATACAAACAACGGGAGATGTTACGGACGAAAAGTGTTCAGGCAATCCAGAATTCCGTAGATCAAACATATAGCTTTCGAGATAAACGCGACGAGCGCACTACGGGAACTTATATGGCTTTTGTTTTCTGTGTTTATGCGTTTTTGGCAATTATTGCACTGGTAACGGTAATGAACATTGTCAATAGCATTTCCATGAGTGTGTCTGCCAGAATGAAGCAATATGGAGCTATGCGGGCAGTAGGAATGGATGAACGGCAAATGACGAAATGATTGCTTGTGAAGCATTCACCTATGCTGTTTTGGGGTGCGTTGTTGGTGTGCTATTGGCTTGCCGCTTAGCAAAGCTCTGTATGATTTCCTTATTGCAGGGCATTTTCCATCTGCTGTGTGGCAGTTTCCAATTATCTCTTTGGGCGTTATTCTTCTGTTTGTCTCGATTGCGGCAATCGCAGCTGTATATGCTCCGGCAAAACGAATTCGCAATATGTCGATTACTGCAACCATCAATGAATTATAGTTTCATATGTTAATCTGCCGGACGACGGCAAAAGAAAAAAACGCCGTCGTACAGCAGACATATTTTCACGCGCCTTATGAAACGGCGGTTTTGATTTTCAGAGGCGCCGTGATACCGTATCTTATCCCTACTTATAAAGCGTTGCAGAAGTCCAAAAATGCCCGCAAAATAAGAAAAACAGAGGATGTTCAGACACCCTCCGTTTCTTCATTCGGCTTTTCGATTTTTAAGGCACCGTCAATGGCGCCTTCCACGATAGGCAAATACTGTTCCGGGCAGAGTTTCAACTTCTGTCCGACCCGCTGGCGCAGCTCGCTTTCCTCTCGCATGACCTCTGGATTGAAATATCTCTCCATCGACAGGCCGCAGATTTTTACAAGCTGTATGATGACCGGCAGGCTGGGGATCGTGCCCTCGTTTTCAATGTTGGCAAGATACCTGGTATCAATATTCACCTTTTCGGCTAAATCTTTTCGTGCAAGGTTCTTCGCCTTCCGTGCTTCTTTTACATCCGCACCGAAAGTTTCAAAACCGGGGCAATCTTCGATTTTTGCCATATTGCATCATCCACATACATTCTATATTTCATAGTCTGCCTGTGGAATGTTGCGATATGTGCTTGTTCTAAACTTTATATTTCATATTACCGATTGAGCAATATATCCGAGCTTAATAGCTTTTGTTATCATCTCAACGGTAGAGCTAACTTGCAATTTTTCAAAAATATGTTGCAAATGATTTGATACTGTTCGTTCACTAATAAAAAGCTGTTCAGCGATTTCGCGGCGCCTAACTCCTGATGCAACCAATTCGAGAACTTTTCTCTCTCCGTCTGTCAGCTCTTCTATAAATACTTCTTCCCGTGGGAAGTGTGTTGCCCCCATCTTTGATGGTCAATAAAATGTGCAATAACTCATCTGGTTCTACATCCTTACTGATAAACCCTCTTGCACCGATCCTCTTTGCTTCTTTGCGATAAACAGGAAGATTATAGCCAGAGAGAATGACTATTTTTTGATCTGGAAAACGCTCCAACAAATGTTGTGTGAGCATTAAACCGTCCTCGTCTGTCAGTCCTCCTAAGTTAATGTCAATCAGTAAAATATCTGGTAGTTCTGTGGCAATCTGTTTTTCCAAATCTTGAATATCCTTTGTACTGGAAAATTGCTCAATCTCTGGATTATCACACAGGGCAATCGAAAGACTCTTGGCAAAAAGTATATGGTCATCGACCAACAAAATTTTCATACGAATCACCTCCGTTCATAGGCATAGAAATGACAACTGCCGTTCCGCCACCAGTAGCGGGTTGGATGTTCATAGTGCCATCTAATAAACTGACCTGTTCCCCAATAGAAGCAAGCCCCTGATGTGAACCTGACTTATAAGTGAACGGTTTGAACCCTATACCATTATCCGTCACCTTTAGGGTAATGCGTCCGTTCTCCTGCATCAGCAGAACATCGATTGTCGTCGCGGAGGAATGTTTTAACGCATTTGTCACCAGTTCTTTTATCATTCGATAGATGAGTACATTATATGGCTCTACAAGAAATACATCTTTATCGCAGTCCAAACAAATATTTGCAGAATGGTTTTCTTCCATTGAATCAAGCAGATTTTGAATATTCTCCTTTAAGGTCAGACTTTTTACCAGATTTGGATGATAAGTCTGCATTTGAAAACGGATGGAAGCATTTAATTCTGCCAACGTATCGAGAAGTAACCTCCTTATCTCTGGCTGCTCTGCTTTACATAACATGTTTTGATGGAAAGCAGGTTTTGCAAAATATTATCGTGCAAATAGTTGGAAAAATCGTTTTTTAAGTTTTCTTCCCGTTTAATCTGTTCCAGTGAATAGGCGTAAAAGTGCTGACGATCCGTGGGGTTATTATAGTCGGTCGGCTGCCTGCAAATCCGCACATACAAAAGGATATTGTAAACCTGTGCCAGCAGAACCACTATGTAAACACTCATCAAAATTGCCATAAGTGGGATTTGAAAAAGATATGCCATTCCAACAAGTCCAACCAATCCGACAAAAACCAGAGCAACGATATATCCCCCTGACAGCGTTAAAAATTGTACCTGCTGTGGATGGTATTGGAATACGATACTATGAATACATACAAATGCCAGCATAACGGGGATGTAGCTCCCCATGCTTGCCATATATTCCGCTTCCCTGTGAAAAACGAAAAGGTATATTACAAATGGAATTACTACAAGAGCCAGTGGAAAAAGCAGACGTTTCCTTTGACTTTTCAGCACAAAGACAATTCGTTTTCTCTGTATGATACCAACGACAGCAAGAGCCAGTGTCGAGATAAAAAATTGCAGTTGGTAGGCTGTGAAAAAAGCCCTATCTGAAAAGAAGAAGCAAATAATTGCTGTTACGCAGGAAAATTTTCCAAAAAAACAAGCAGTGCTTTTTGCCCCCGATAGGCGGAACCCTGAAATAAAAATGTCTGTATGAAATATGCTGACTGATAAAAACAGACAGGCAACAACAGCATGGAAACCGCTTTGGATATTGGTTGAAAGTCAAACAGGTACAACAAGAATTGCCAGCCCAGCAACAATAACAATAGGGAAAAGTGGTTCAGAACCTTATTACATTTTACATTCTTATATGAGATATACGCCGCGTCAAAAAACAAGAGCGACAAAGATAGAAAATGAACAAGGTAATTGCTTTCTATATAATGTCCGTTGTACGCCATATAACTGAGATAAATAATCACGGCAAATTGGTTCAACGCACAAAAAATCTGTCTTGAGAAATATGTGTTTTTCGTATTTTCCACCTCCATTCCTTTTCTAATATTGTACTGTTCTTTCCCCATGAGTTCAAGATTGCTATTCTGAAATATTTTTGAATAAACCAACGGCTGACACCAATGAAAGTGCCAGCCGCCGCATTATTTCAAGGCAATTATATAGCAGGAGCGTTTCGTTAACTGGTAATAGATAACATAGATAATGGAGAAGATCGCCACCGCCAGAAGAATCGGTGCAACAACGGCGCTGTTCCGTCCGAGCAGATCGTCCATCAGTGCAGACTTATAACAAATCATCGCAAAAATGCTGTGCAGCAATCCTATGACATAGGGAATACCGTAATAAATCTGTATCTGCCGACGCACACATTTTTTAATCATTGTGTGACTATATCCCATTTTCAGCATGATTTCATAGTCCGGTTTGTCATAGGTTACGGACGAAATATTTTGAAAGTAAAGAATACTGCCCGTAGCAATTAAGAAAATAATCGTAGTAAAACAAATTAGCAAAAAAGTGGAACTTGCATCGCGGACAAAGGTACTTTCTCTTTGCCATGCGCTTGCCAGATAAATGTTGTCCGGCATAGACGCATTCAAAGCTGTGTAGGCAGTTTCATTAGAGCGCATTTTTTCACCATTAATACTGATAACCGTAACTCTATCTATGGTACTGTCACGCATTTTTTGATAAAGGTTATCCGACAAAATCAGAGTTCCAACACTGTTTGAAAAGCCAATAGGATTATCAATGCTTGTCTGTTTTACTGTTACATCGGTTATTCCTGTTCCAAAGTCCAGACGATACGAGGCTCCCATGTCAGAATGTTCATGGTCTGGATGGTATTTGATTAAAATGCAATCAGTATCTGATAATTCTGGAATATCCGTTTTCTTCCCCTGCTGGGAGAGCAAGGAGACATAGTCTGTCCGGCTGATACATTCAAATCCGGGAATACGCCCCTTATCTTCACTGATACTGTATTCTGTCGGCAGACGATCAGAAGTTGCTTTTACTTTCAAAATAATCGTTTCATAAACTTCGTATTCCTGTTCGTCGCAAGCCTCCTGTAAAGCCTGCAAAGAGATTTCCTTTTCCTGCTCATTTGTCACTCGGTATTCAATGGCAGAGGGGATAATGCGCCGGAAAGATTGGTATGGATACCACATAGAAAGAACCGTCGAGCCAAAGACCGCCAGCGTCTCCGCTGTCAGCAGGATCAGCAAAATCAGTGATTTCGCATTAGAACGGATGCGGTGCATAAACTTTGGCACTACAATAATGGTATTTTCATGGTAAAGTCTGCCTTTTTTTCTGCCGGATTTTCTGACAGACATAGGGTAGGAATGAGTACATAAACAGAATCGTTCCTGCCACAACACAAAGAAGTGTCAGCATGGCAATAGGAGAAAATCCAATGGTATTCCATAATGACTGCTTTCCCCGCATAATGTCCAATGCAAGGCCGTATCCTGCGCTGAGAAATCCGACACCCAATATCGCTGTTATTGCATGGGGATGGATCGGTTTTTCCGTTTTCTTTTCCAGTCGCACCAAATCAAGCAGGGTAGATTTTCGGAGCAGCCTTGCGTTAGAAAGTGTAAGTGTAATCAGCACGACGATTACAAAGGAAAGGATTGCCTTTACTGCTTCCGGGTAAATTAAAGGGATTGCGCTTTGATCTACGGATATTCCCAAAAGGGTCACAATCCCGGCGATTACGATTTTGTGGAGAATACTGCCAGTCAGAATCCCAAGAATCATACCGCCAAAGCAGATCATTACATTTTCAAAGATCAGTAATTTCAATATAGTTGATTTTCGATACCCAAGTAGCGAATAAATCCCTAATTCTCTCATACGCCGCCGCATAAAAAAACTATTGGAATAGAACATATAAAAAATGACAAATACCATGATGAATACTGCTACTGTCCGGCACATGGTTTCCACTCTGCCATCCGAAGATATTTTTTCCATGATTATCTGGTTCATGGAAAATGAAGTAAAGCAGAAGTAAATCATCAAGACAAAAGAAACGGAAAAAAGGTACAGGAAATAAAACGAAAAGTTCCGTTTCAGATTTTTTAAGGCGATTGCGGATAATTTCATGTTGTCACCCCCCCTTAACGCTTTTCGTCCTGTCTGGCGGCTTCTTGCATGATTTCCTCATAGAATTCACGGCGTTCCCTGTTACACCGTTTCAATTCGGAAATGATATGCCCGTCCTTAAAGTACAAAATGCGATCTGTATAGCTTGCCGCATACGGGTCATGTGTTACCATTAAAATTGTTGTTCCTAAAGCCTGATTGACTTCTGAGAGGGCAAAGAGCAGTTCCGTTGCTGAACTGCTGTCCAATGCCCCGGTGGGTTCATCTGCAAAAATCAACGGCGGGCGTTTTACCATAGCACGAGCCGCCGCTACACGCTGTCGCTGACCGCCAGACAATTCACTGGGATATTTTTTCAGTTGTGAAGCAATTCTGAACAGTTCCGCAAGCTCCATCACTTTTTTATCAATCGTCTTTGCACTTTCATGGAGCAAAGTCAAGGGAACTGCAATATTTTCCTGCACAGTCAGACTGTCCAACAAAAAATTACTCTTGAAAGATAAAGCCGAGATTATTCTTACGAAAATCGGCTGCCTGTGTTTGACTAAGCTCTTGAATTTTTTTCCCTCCCATGCGGATGCTGCCGCTTGTAGGAATATCAATAGTGGATAGCACATTCAAAAGCGTTGTTTTGCCGGAGCCGGAAGCTCCCATAATACCGAGAAATTCACCCTGCATTACTTCAAAAGAAACATGATCCAGTCCTGGTTTCGGCTGGTTTGGATAGATTTTGGTGATGTCTTTTACTTCTAATAGTGTACTCATTATTGATCGCTCCTTTCGATATACACAAGCAGTATATCGAACACAGTAAAAAAGTGCATGAGTAAATCACGCAGAAAACATGCATGATTTGTCGTTCCTTGATATGATATTCATAAAATAGAAAAAGTCATATCTGTCGGACAGCGACAAAAGAAAAAGCCGTCGCAGAGCAGACACATTTTCACGCGCCTATGAAACGGCGGTTTTGATTTTCAGAGCCGCCGTTTCTTTGCGTTTACACAAACCTATGACGACTTGCAGGGACACGGTAGCCGATTGGAGGTTATTTTGCCGTGTCTCGTTTGCTTTTTCAAAGCTCACATGATCTACATCAGTTAAAAAAAGCATTGCTCCTCCTCCGGGCAAGTATAACATTGCATCGGCATTATCGTTCCATGTAATTCAGTATAATAATGGCTGTTCTTGGCGCGCCAGTTTTCCCTCACGGAAATCTGGCGTTTTTTG
>ENA-OQBL01001146-OQBL01001146.1-human-gut-metagenome-genome-assembly--contig:-NODE-1146-length-11040-cov-3.896729_pt1 | contig 11040 bp, 7 predicted proteins | sample MGYA00242747_ERZ504553 | MGnify/ENA primary metagenome ERZ504553 (study PRJEB26092, sample SAMD00036240) | human gut metagenome | host: Homo sapiens | study: EMG produced TPA metagenomics assembly of...
CGCCGAGGAAGACCAGGAACTGCTGCGCACCATCGCTGATAACTTTATCAAAGAATACGGCAATTACGGCGGCACCATCACCATCAACCTCGGCACTCAGTCCGAGTCTGAGGCAAAGGATACCGTCCTGACCGACCCCACCGCCGCTGCTGACGTTTATGCTTTTGCTGATGACCAGCTGAACGAGCTGGTTCAGGCAGGCGCCCTGCAGGAAGTTCAGCTGAACGCTGACGACATCAAGAGCCGCAACACTGCAGCTTCTGTTGACGCTGCAACCCTGAACGGCAAGCTGTATGCTTACCCCCTGACCGCTGATAACGGATACTTCATGTTCTATGATAAGTCCTTCTTCACCGAGGATGACGTCAAGAGCCTTGACACGATGCTGGAGAAGGCAGCCGACGCAGGCAAGAAAGTCTCGATGGACGTTGCTAACGGCTGGTACCTGTACAGCTTCTATGCTGGCGCTGGCCTGAACCTGAGCCTGGCTGATGACGGCGTGAACACTGTCTGCAACTGGAACGAAGCACCGGGTGCTGATGTTACCCAGGCTGTCATTGATATCTGCAAGAACCCCGGCTTCATTGCCCTGAAGGACGAAGAGTTCACCGGCAAGCTGAAGGACGGCACCCTGGTTGCCGGCGTTAACGGTACCTGGCGTGCAAACGACGCTGCTGAAGTTTGGGGCGACAACTACGCCGCCTGCAAGCTGCCCACCTACACCCTGAACGGTGAGCAGGTCCAGATGGCTTCCTTCTCCGGCTTCAAACTGATCGGTGTCAACCCCCACAGCTCTAACGTTGGTGCTGCCATGCTGCTGGCTGATTACGTTACCAACGAAGAGAACGAGACCCTCCGCTTCCAGCAGCGTGCACAGGGCCCCTCCAACACCAACGCTCTGGCAGCCGCTTCTTCTCCGGCTCTGACCGCTGTTGTTGCTCAGTCTGAGTACGCTAACCTGCAGCGCGTCGGCGGCAACTACTGGGCTTCTGCTGAAACCCTCGGCCAGATCTGTGTCAACGGCAACCCCGATGGCAAGGATCCCCAGACCCTGATTGAAGATGCTGTTGCTGGCATCACCGCACCGGTTACCCAGTAATTGTTAAAACGAAAAAAGCTGCATTGATACACTAAAACAACGGCCCACAAACGGTCCGGAACGGTTGCCGGGCACGTGTGGGCCGCTTGGCGTAACCGCGTTGGAAAGGAGAGATTCCTGTGGCAAAATCCGCTGCTGCGGCCCTGCACACGGAACCAAAGGAACCCAATTTTTTTGCAGAAATTTGGTCATGACTTTGTGCACGGCGATATCTTTACCAAACTATCCTTCTTTGTATGGGGTCTGGGCTACATTGGCCACGGCCAGCTGATGAAGGCGCTTCTGGTCACATTTGTACAGGGTTTTGCGCTGTATTTCCTGGCATTCTTTGGCGTACCCAACCTGGCAAAGTTCGGCACCCTTGGCACCGTAAAAATGGAGATGGTGTTCGATGTTGCCACGATGAAAAACGTTGTAAACGATTACGATAATTCGTTTGAGATCCTGCTGATGAGCATGATCTCCTTTATCGTGATCGCGGCACTGATCGCGGCGGCCATGATGGTGGTATCTTCCAACTATCAGCTGCAGAAGATCCGTGAAGCTGGCAAAAAGACCAACAACTTTGTGCAGGACATCAACGTTTACCTGAACGAAAAGTTCTATGTGACCCTGCTCACCCTGCCGGTTCTGGGCGTTGTGGTGTTCACCATTGTGCCGCTGTTCATCCTGATCGCCGTTGCGTTCACCAACTATGACCAGCAGCACATGCCGCCCAATGAACTGTTTACCTGGGTTGGGCTGAACAACTTCTTTACCCTGTTTGGCGGCGGCGGAATGACCTCCACGTTTGGTTATTCCTTTGCCAAGGTTTTAACCTGGACGTTGGTTTGGGCATTCTTTGCCACCTTTACCAACTTCTTTGGCGGCATTCTGATGGCAATGTTCATCAACGACAAAAAGACCAAGTTCCCCAAGTTCTGGCGTACCCTGTTCATGGTGACCATTGCGGTGCCGCAGTTCGTTACGCTGCTTCTGGTGCGTAACTTCTTCTCCAACAACGGCATTTTCAACACCATGATGCGCAATGCCGGTGTGACGGGCTTTTTGCAGAACATTGGTCTGGTAGACAAGGGCCTTTCTTACATTCCGTTCCTGACCCAGCCGGGCTGGGCCATGTTCACCATCATCATGATCAATATCTGGATCGGCGTGCCGTACCAGATGCTGATCGCTACCGGCGTGCTGATGAACATTCCCGCTGACATGATCGAGGCCGCCCGCATTGACGGCGCCAACCCGGTGCAGATGTTCTTCCGCATCAAGCTGCCCTACCTGCTCAGCGTGCAGGGTCCCTCTCTGGTAACGGATTTCGTCAAGAACGTCAACAACTTCAACGTCATTTACCTGCTCACGCAGGGCGTGTTTGTAACCCAGAATCAGGCCCTTGCACAGTCCAACGCAAAGGAAGTTGACCTGCTGGTTACCTGGCTGTTCCGCTTGACGCAGGATTACTACAACTACAAGATGGCTGCCGTGCTGGGCATTATGGTGTTCATTGTGTGCGCCGTGTTTACGGTTGTATGCTTCCACTTTATCAATAAGAAGGAGGCGACGTTCTCTTGAGTACCACTGCTGTACCCTCTTCCGCTGTGCAAAAGCAGCTCAAGCAGGGCAAAGTGAAAAAAGGCATCTTCTCCGTCATCCGCCATCTGGTGCTGGCACTGCTGGCTTTTATCTGGCTGGTACCCATCGCCTGGCTGTTGCTGACCTCGTTCTCCACCGATAAGGGCATCAACTTTACCCGCTTTGTGCCGGAAAACTTTACCATGTGGAACTACGTCAGCATTATGACACAGCCGGACTCTGTTGCACAGTTCCCGCGCTGGTTCATGAACACCCTGGTTGTGGCATGCTTTAACTGTGTGATCTCCACCTGCTTTGTGTTGATGGTGGCTTACGCCATAAGCTGCTGCCGCTTCAAGGGCCGCAAGCTGCTGCAGAACTTGTCCGTTACCGTCAACCTGTTCCCCGGCGTTCTGGCCATGATCGCTGTGTACTTTGTTTTGAAGTACATGAACCTGACCAACTCTTACGCCGGTCTGATCATGGTATACGCGGGCTCTTCCGGCCTGGGCTACCTGATCTGTAAGGGCTTTTTTGATACGGTGCCTGTGGCACTGCGTGAGGCCGCCAAGCTGGACGGCGCTTCGGAAGCGCGCATCTTCTTCCAGATCGTCATCCCGATGTCCCGCCCGATCCTGGTGTACACCATTATCAACTCCTTCCTGACGCCGTGGACCGACTTTGTTGTGGCAAAGATGATCCTGAACTCCGGCGTTTCGACGGACTGGACGGTGGCAATCGGCCTGTACAACATGCTGCAAAAGGCTTTGGTCAACAGCTACTTCTCCCGTTTCTGCGCAGGCGGTGTTTTGGTGGCTATCCCCATCTCCATCCTGTTTGTCATCATGCAGAAGTTCTATGTTGAGGGCATTACCTCCGGTGCAGCAAAGGGCTAAACCTTTGCATCAACTGCACATGGCACAATAGTTGCAGAATCTACTATAATTAGGAATTGGAAATCAGGAATGAGGAATTTCGGTGCAGACCGCCAGTTCCGTCTTTCGGGTTTCCGATTCCTAATTTTGTTTTATGTTTTACAGTGTAGAGGAAAGGGAATCCACGATGAACTTTATCACCAAAGCCCCTGTGATGCTGTGCGGCGGCGATTATAACCCGGATCAATGGCTGGACCGCCCGGATATTCTTGAAGCGGACATCCGCATGATGAAAAAGGCCGGAATGAACAGCGTTACGCTGGGTGTGTTTGCCTGGGCAGCATATGAGCCGCGCGAGGGGGAATATAACTTTACTTGGCTGCGCGAGATCATGGATCGACTGTATGACCAGGGCATTTATACCGAGCTGGCAACGCCCACTGGTGCAAAGCCTAACTGGCTGGCACGCAAATACCCCGAAGTGCTGCGCGTGCAGTCCAACGGTGTGCGGGACCACCAGGGCATGCGCCACAACCACTGCCTGACCAGCCCCATCTACCGCCAGAAGGTAGAGGAGCTGCTGAACCACCTGATCGACGCTGTGGGCGACCACCCCGGCCTGATCTTGTGGCACATTTCCAATGAGCTGGGCGGCGAATGCTACTGCCCGCTGTGCCAAGAGCGCTTCCGCGGCTGGCTGAAAGAAAAGTATCATACCATTGATGCCCTGAACCATGCCTGGTGGACTAGCTTCTGGAGCCACCACTACGACAGCTTTGACGAGGTGGAGCCGCCGTTTGATAACGGGGGAGCAGAGCCTGAAACGGCCTGAAGCTGGACTGGCGGCGCTTTACCACCTGGAACATGATGGACTATGTACACAGCGAAACGGCGATCCTGCGCAAGCGGACCCCCAATGTGCCCATTACCACGAACCTGATGGAGTACTTCCCCGGATTGGACTACCACAAGCTGCAAAGAGAGCTGGATTTTGTCTGCTGGGACAGTTACCCCATTTGGGGGCGCCCCGACCGCAGCACCACCGTGACGGCGGGCATGACGGCGTTTGATCATGCGCTGATCCACGGCTGCAAGCCGGACAAGCCGTTCCTGCTGATGGAAAGCACCCCCAGCCTGGTGAACTGGCACGAGTATAATAAGCTCAAGCGCCCCGGCGTGAACCGGATGAGCGCTATCCAGACAGTGGCCTGTGGTGCGGACGGCGTGCAGTACTTCCAGTGGCGCAAGGGCCGCGGCGGCTCTGAGCAGTTCCACGGCGCGGTTGTGGACCACGATGGCCGCGATGATACCCGCGTGTTCAACGAAGTGACCGCCACCAACGAAGCCCTGGCCGCCCTGACCCCGGTGTGCGGCAGCCTGCCCAAAGCGGACGCGGCCATGATCTTTGACTGGGACAACCGCTGGGCGTTGGATGACGCCTGGGGCATGCAGATCAAGCAGAAGAATCTGCGCGAAACCTGCTGCCAGCTGTACGCCCAGCTGAACCACTGCGGTGTGGAAACCGACGTTGTGGGCGTGGATGCAGACCTGAACCGCTATAAGCTGGTGGTGCTGCCCATGCTGTTTATGACCAAGCCTGGTTTTGCACAAAAGATCCGCGAATATGTGGAAAACGGCGGCACCGTTGTGGCCACCTATCTGCTGGGCTATGTGGATGAAAGCACCCTGTGTTGGCTGGGCGGGTTCCCCGGTGACGGCCTGCGCGAAGTGTTTGGCGTGACCGCAAGCGAACTGGACACCCTGTACCCCGGCGAGGGCAACCGTGCCATCTGGGTCAAGAGCAGCCAGCAGAGCAGCATCAAGGATTACTGCGAACTGTTGCAGCCTGCCGAGGGTACCGAGGTGGTGGCTGTGTATGGACAGGATTTCTATTCCGGCCATGCGGCTGTGACCCGCCATGTGTTCGGCAAGGGGCACGCTTATTACATCGGTGCGCGCCTGGATGATGCCGGCAACGCCGCTGTGCTGCGTGCAGCTTTGGCCGATGCCAAGGTGCACCTGCGTGACCTGCCGCAGGGTGTGGAATACCACTGCCGCGAAAGCGAGAACGCGCGCTACCATTTCTACATCAACACCACCCAGAGCGCAGTTAAGGTGCAGGTGGAATCCGGTGCAGACCTGTTGAGCGGCAAAAACGTTTTGGGCAGCATGGAGCTGAAACCCTATGATGCCTGCGCAATTGAGGAAAAAGTGAAATAAGAAAAACGCCATGCTTTCCGAAGAAAGCATGCGTTTGAGACTGAACCTTTACCTATACCCCGGCACTTGATCCGCGTGTGCGGGCGCGGCTGGCCTGAGATCGCGGGCTGGGGGGGGGATTAGTCCTCCGAGGGCACCCACGCGGAATTCTGGATCACGACCTTTGCGCTGCGCATCCGAATGATGGCGTACACAAAGGCCAGCACGATCAGCAGGCCACTAACGATGGCCACCACGGGGTTCAGCGTCGCAAAGGAGTTGAAGAGCACGAAGATGTTCAGCGCCGCGCACAAAGTGCAGCACAGATAGTACACGGGGTTGGGCACATGCCAGCGGGAGCGTTTCCAAGCCTCCGGGAATTTGGAGGGCATGCGGAAATAAGCGAACAGCTGGATGCAGGTGACAAAGGAGCTGAAGAGCAGCATGTTGTTGCTGATTTCGGAGGTGCTGAAGTTGAAGATGACGGGGATCAGGGAATAGAGGTATTCAAACACCAGGATCTTCCAGAACACGCCGTGCTTGTTTTTGTCCGCGAAACTCTTGGGCAGCCAGCCGTCGAACGCGGACTGGGCGATCATGTAGGGGGTGCCCGCCATGGTGCCGTTCATGGTGGTGAACAGCGCAAACATGGGCCCGAAGATGATGAACAGGATGAAGAGCGGCGCGGGGAAGATGCTCTGGGCCACAACGGCCAGCGAGCGGCCGGCGGTGTCGGCCACGGGCAGCACGCCGGTGACCACGATGGCAACGCCGCAGTAAACGACCAGCAGCACCGGCGTGGCCATCAGCATCGCCCAGGGGATATCGCGGGTGGCGTTCTGGGCCGTGCGGCTGTAGTTCATGGTCAGATAGTGGCCGGTGGTGGAGTAGTAAAGCAGCATGGTGGCGCTCACAAAGCCCTTGAAGCCGCCGGAGAGGAAATCCCCCGAATGGAAGTCAAAGATAGGGTTTTGCAGATGGAACAGGCCAAAAACGATGAACAGCATCAGCGCCGCCAGCAGGCACCAGGTCATGAGCTTTTGCACCTTGGCCATGATGTTGACGCCAAACAGGTTGATAACGAAGAACAGCGTCAAGAAGGTGATGGAGGCGATCTGGGCGGGGATAAAGGGCAGCAGGTCGTTCACATACCCGCCGATGGAGGTGGCGAACAGGGCGCAGGCAAAGCTGCCGGTGAGGCAGGAGATGGCCTGGAAGCCTGCGGGGATCGGCCCCAGGATGCCGGAGACCATGGAGTACTGGCCGCCGCCCAGCCGCACGGTGCCGGTGATGAACACGATGGGAAGAATATAGACCAGGCCCAGCACGATGGCGGCAAAGTACGCCAGCCACGCGGAGTAGCCGGTGTAGGCGATGGCGGGCCCCACCAGCGTCACCACGCCGGCGCCAATGACCTGCCCCACCGCCAGCGCCAGCAGTTCCGGCCGGCGCAGGGGTCCTTTGGGCGGTTCGGGGATGGTTTCCATCTGAAGATTTTTTCCGAGAAAAGCCATGGGGATCCTCCTCTCATTTCAAAGTGGCGTAGTCGGCGGCGATGGAAAACGCGTAGTCCGACCACTCGTTGCCCAGGCCCGGCAGATCGGGCACTTCGTAGTACCCGTTCACCGGCTGGTAGTCGTAGCGCACCAGCTTCTTGTTGTCCTCCTGAAGGAACAGCACGTGGTGCTCGTGGATGGTGAAATTGGGAATGGCAGTCTCCAGGTGCAGCGCCGGCGCGATGGACAGGTTGGAGGCGCAGATGTGCAACTGCACGCCGCAGTCGTAGGCCTGGGCCAGGTCGCAGATCTTCTTTCCCTCGGTGATGCCGCCGCAGGTGCCCAGGTCCGGCTGGGCCAGCTGCAGTGCGCCGCTTTGCAGCATGGGCAGGAACTGCCAGCGGTTATACAGCCGCTCGCCATGGGCCAGGGGCAGGCCGGTCTGCCGGGCGATGTTCCCGGTGATCTCGCCGGAGGGGTAGCTGGGCTCCTCGTAGGCAAAGGGGTGATACTTTTCAAGCCGCTTGGCCATCTGCAGGGCGGCGGCGGTGTCGGTCTGCCCGTGGTTCTCGATGAGGATGTCGATGTCCGGTCCCACCGCCTCGCGAATCGCCGCCATCCGGCTCTCCACTCGGTTCAGCACCTCGGCGGACTGCAGGCCGCCCACGCGTACAAAGCCCATGCACACGCCCTTCTCGTCGGTTTGGGTCAGGTCGAACTTGAGGGCGGTGTACCCCTCCTTCACGGCGCGCAGCGCGTTCTCCGCAAATTCCTCCGGGGTGCCCATCCCCGCCCAGCTGTGGCCCTTCTCGCTCCACTCGCCCCAGTAGAACTGCAGCTGGGAAGCGTAGGTGCGTAGGCGGGGGTTGTTTTTGCCGCCCAGCAGTTTGTAAACGGGAGCCTTGAAGGCCTTGCCCTTGATGTCCCACAGGGCCATGTCGATGGCGGAGATGCCGCCATACACCACTGGCCCGCCGTTCTGGGTCCAAAAGATCTCGTTGTAGATCTTGTTCCAGATCACCTCGGTGTCCAGCGGGTCCATCCCCACGATCAGCGGCACCAGGTCCTTGAGCATGCCATAGGCCGCGTTGGAGGCCCTGCCGTAGGCCAGGGCCACCTCCCCGTCGCCAAACAGGCCGGTGTCGGTGTGGATGCGGATGCCGATAGGGCAGTTGGTTATGCGTGTGATGCGAAAAACTTCTGCTTTTGTGATGACCATTCCAAAACAACTCCCTTCAAGTGTTATGTTAACCTAACAAAAGTATAACCGTTAAGTTAACATAACACAATGCGGGAAATCCACAAACTTTGTCCCGGAAATTTTGTGGGGCCTGTTCCATTGACGGCCCCTGGCAAAAGCGATATAATAACTTGATACATTGATTTCGGGGTGTCTGCATGAATATCCAAAACATCAAAAAAGGAAAAAATTACCGACCAGGTGTTCAACACCATGAAGTCGATGATCCTGGATGGGACCTGGCCGGTGGGGGAAAAAGATTCCCTCGGAAGCGGCCCTGGCCGCGCCAGTTCGGTGTGAGCAAGATGTCGGTGCATGCGGCGCTGCAGAAGATGGAGGCCCTGGGCCTGGTGGACATCCGGGTGGGCAGTGGCACCTATGTGAAAACGAACTCCCTGGCGGACTGCTTCGCCAAATTGAGCCAGGCCGTGTTTACCGACCACAATGTGCAGCAGGTGGCGGAACTGCGCCGGGCGATTGAGCTGGAGGCCGTTTATCTGGCCATCGACCGGCGGACGGAGGAGCAGCTGGAGGAGTTGCGGGCGTGTTACCAGCAGTTCCTCTACGCGGTGCGAACGGGGGATATGGAGGAGATCAAGGCCACCGACCTGGCGTTCCACCGATATGTCATCCGGATGGCGGGCAACGACCTGTTCGAGGTGCTGTACGATTTTTGGTTACAGCCTGCTGGAGCCCTTCTTTATCGCCTCGGGCAAGATCGGCGAGGCTCTGCCAGGCCGGGAGAACATTGTGGATGAGCAGCGGATGTGCGATCCGCACTATCAGATGCTGGAAGCGATCGAAACGAGGAGCAGGGCAAAGGCGGAACAGGCATACCAGGCCATGCTCTCCATTTCGGGGCTGCTCTGACGGCACAAAAAAAGGCCGGCGGCCCGCAAGGGCCACCGGCCTCAGCCCGTCAAAGAACCCCTGTTTAGCAAGCAGCTAAACAGGGGTTCTGGTGTGTTTTGTGGAAAACTTGGAAAGGAAGCGGAAAAAGCAGAGACAAAAAGGAGTTTTTCCAACTCCAAACTGCCAGCCTTTTCAGATTCATGGCAGCAAACTTAAGCTTGACCCATCTGGTGACTGCGGTCAAGCCTCTGTGGTGCGTGTAACGCATCGCATACATGCATTTCGCGTCTTCTGTTTTTCGGATGCTCTTCACGGCATCCAGATAGAACTGCCAGATGTGTCTCGTCAGGAGCTTCTGTCCCTTCTCGTTTGCTCCGCATTTCGCTTGGTATGGGCAGTCTCTGCAATTCTTTGGCGTGCTGCGGTAACTACGCTTTCCATCCTTGTCGGTGGTGGTATGCCTGAGTTCTTTTCCCTGCGGGCAGAGATAAACATCCTTCTCGGGAATATAGGTGTACTCCCAGGGACGGTAGCTGTCCTTTGCTCCTTTGTATCGGGTATATGGCAGAACGGGAACAATCCCGTCAGCGATGGTTCTTTTGGCGATCCAGGGGGTCTTGTAGCCGGCATCCATTACAGCATACAGAATATCGTTGAATCTCTTGGTGATTGTGGTATACAGATCATCCCATGCAACGCTGTCATGGATATTCCCGGCTGTTACCTGAACGCCTAATACAAATCCATGCTTGTCACAGGCCGTATGTGCTTCATAGGCAAACTGCCGCTCGTGCTCCCCCTTTACAAACATCCCACAGTCCGGATCCGTGGTGGATACTGTCTTTTCACTGCTCCCGCCGCTGCCGCTGCCTTTGTCACCCTCGTTGTCATCCTCGCTTTCTTCTATCGGCTTTTTGCCCAGCTTCTCCCTCTCCTTGTTTACCTCCTGCCGAAGCTGCTCCGAGTATACTTTCGCCGTTTTGGCGACCTGCTGCTTCTGGAATTTCTTCTTGTTCGCACTCGCCTTGATGTGTGTGCCGTCTATGAAGACTACACTTGGATCCACCACACAGTTATTCAACGCTTTGTTGAGAATATGTTCAAAAATCTCGTCTGGCAGCTCCTCCGGGAACCTTTTGCAGAAGGCATAGCTTACCGTTGCAAAGTGTGGGATCTCCTCCAAAAGCCCATATCCCAGAAACCACCGGTATGCCAGATTCACCTGCACTTCCCGGTAGGTCTGCCGCAGCGAGGGGATTCCAAACAAATGCTGCAGCAGTACCATCTTGATCAGCACGACCGGGTCCGTCCCGGGACGGCCATTGGTATGGCAATAGTACCCCTCCAACCGCTCATACAGCCAGTCGTAATCCATGACCTTCTCGATCTTACGCAGCAGATGATTCTTCGGCACCAGCATATCCAAATCCACGATCACCGCTTCCCGCCGCGCGTCTTTTCTCCACTTCTCCATACAAAACACCCCCGTTTCCTCTATTATACAGGAATCGGGGGTGTTTGGACGAGTTTTTTGACAGGCTGACGCCATGCTTTCCGAAGAAAGCATGGCGTTTTTTAGTTAGGGAAACACCGCACAATTCCCGCCTTACGGCTTAAGCACCGCTCCGACGGCTGCGGCACGGCATCTGCGTTGCCAAAATGCTCGATAATGTCGGGTTGCGGTACCCGCATCGTGCTTCGGGGGCAAAAGCC
>ENA-OQBL01001147-OQBL01001147.1-human-gut-metagenome-genome-assembly--contig:-NODE-1147-length-11029-cov-3.892130_pt1 | contig 11029 bp, 10 predicted proteins | sample MGYA00242747_ERZ504553 | MGnify/ENA primary metagenome ERZ504553 (study PRJEB26092, sample SAMD00036240) | human gut metagenome | host: Homo sapiens | study: EMG produced TPA metagenomics assembly of...
AGCAGCCAAAGGCCCGGCCCATCCTCCCGGTACACGGTGCGCAGCCAGCAGCCCTGCGGTGCCCAGCAGCAGCAGAAATTTCCCGTCCTGCTCCCAGCACCCAGCGGACAGCTCTGCCCCCACAAAGTGCTGTGCCGCCTGTACCCGAGCCAATGCGGCGGCAGCGTCCTGCCTGCGGGCAGCCCGGCGGGCGATCTGTGCCCCCACCTTGGGGTCGGCATAGCTCTGGGTGCCAAAGTCGAACACCTTTTCGGCCCCGGGCACGGCTTCCAGCCGGGCTTCCACCAGCGCCCCGGCGGCAGCATCCGCGCACGCCAGCAGCCGACGGCGGTGCTCCAGCGCCTGCACCACGGCGGCGGCAAGGTCTGTATCCCCTTCTCCGTACAAGTCAGCCGCAAAGCAGCCGTGCAGACTGCGGCGGGCCTTGTCCAGCCCGGCGGCCGTCTCGCTCTGCAGCGCGATCAGAGTCTCCGCGCCCCGGCTGCGGCATTGGGCGGTCACGCGCCACTCCGGCGGGAAAGCAGACGCCGCCTGCTGTACCCCCAGCGCCGATGCCCCGAACAGCCGGAGCACACAGCGGACCGGTTCGTTTTGTTCACAGCTCAAGTTCTTCACCCCCGCGGTCCGCAGGGGACCGTATTATTCTGCAAGAAAGGCGGCGTTCAGGGCCTCCAGCGCGGCTGCATCGCGGCAGTCGGCGGCGGCCAGCGGCTTTGTGGCGGCAGGCACCTTGTCCTGCGCCAGCCGCAGGGCCAGCACCAGTGCTTCCTGCGCGGCGCGGGCACGGATGAGCGCCCGGTCCGGCCGGGAAACGAACAGCTTTTCCACATACACGGTATCACCGCGGGCAGCACCCAGATACACGGTGCCCACCGGCCGCACAGCATCGCCGCCGGTCGGCCCGGCCACGCCGGTGACACTGATGCCGATGTCGGCCCCGGCAGCCTGCGCCGCGCCCAGCGCCATCTGTGCCGCCACCGGAGCAGATACCACGTTGTACTGCTCGATCACGGCAGGGTCCACCCCCACCAGCTTTGCCTTGGCCTGCTCCCAGTAGGTAACAAAGCCGAAGCCGAACACCTCGCTTGCACCGGACACGTTGGTGATGCGCTGGGCGATCATGGCCGCCCGTGCAGCTCTCTGCTGTGGCAAGGGTCAGCCCCTTGTGCTGCAGGGTGTGCACCACCGTTTCTTCCAGCCCGGCCACATCCTCATCATACACCGCATCGCCCAGCAGATCATAGAACTTTTTGGCATAGGCGCGGCACATTGTTTCGGCTTCCGTGTCGGTTTTGGCCCGGGCGGTGATGCGGATCTCGCACTCGCCGGTCTTGCAGTAGATGGCGGCGGTGGGGTTTGCATTTTCCAGCAGATCCCGCACCTGATATTCCAGGTTGCTCTCGCCGCCCAGCACCCGGAGGGTCAGGCTGTGCAGGGCGCAGTTCTGCCGCGCCAGCAGCAGCGGGCGCACTTCCTCCTGCCACATGGCCTTCATCTCGTGGGGCACACCGGGCATCAGCACGGCGCAGCGGCCGTCCTGCTCAAACCAGGCACCCGGCGCGGTGCCATGGCGGTTCACCACCTTGCGGCCGTGCACCGGCACCATGGCCTGCTTGCGGTTGTTGGGGGTGACCGTGCGGCCGGTGCGGGTAAAGTAGGCCACGATCTTGTCCCACTCTTCCGCGTCAAAGGCCAGGGTATCGCCGTAGCAGGAGGCCACGGTCTCCTTGGTCAGGTCGTCCGCCGTGGGGCCCAGCCCGCCGGTGAACACCAGCAGGTCGCAGCGCTGCTTGGCCTCGTTGACAAAATCCGCCAGGCGGCTGTGGTTGTCACCGATGGTGCTCTCTCGCTGGACCGTGATGCCCAGCGCGGCCAGCTCCCGGCTGAGGTACTGGGCATTGGTGTTGAGAATGTTGCCGAGCAGCAGCTCGGTGCCCACACTGATGATCTCTGCAGTCATGGACAAATCAACCCTCGAATTCTACCTGATCGGTGATGCGAATGCGGATGCGCTCGGCGTTCTCGGCGGCCTCGGCTTCCAGTGCGGCAAGGCCCGGCATGGCGGCTTCGGCTTCCAGGATCTCTTCCAGCTCCGGGCGGATCTTCGGGTGCGGCGGGGTGAAGATGGTGCAGCAGTCCTCATAGGGCAGGATGCTGGTCTCAAAGGTATTGATGTGGCGGGCCGTCTCCACGATCTCGGTCTTGTCCATGCCGATGAGCGGGCGCAGGATGGGCAGGTCCTGTGCGGCGTCGGTGCACTGCAGGGCCTTGACGGTCTGGCTGGCCACCTGAGCCAGGCTCTCGCCGGTGACCAGTGCTTCGCAGCCCTGCCGCTTTGCGATGACGTTGGCAATGCGCATCATGCTGCGGCGCATGAGCACCGTGAACAGCACATCGGGGGCGTTATCCCGGATGTATTCCTGCGGTTTGGTGTAGGGCACCACAAACAGGTTGGAACTGCCGGTATAGATGCTGGTGAGCTGGGCCAGAGCCTTAACTTTGAGTTTTGCGCGCTCCGAAGTATACGGAGGGGACGCAAAATGAATGTGGTCCAGGGCCAGACCGCGCTTTGCCATGCGGTAAGCTGCCACCGGGCTGTCGATGCCGCCGGACAGCATATTCAGGGCGCGGCCGCTGGTACCCACGGGCAGACCACCCTCACCCTGTACTTTCGGGCCGTGAATATACGCACCGTAATCACGGATCTCCACGATGACCTTGAACTGCGGGTTGTGCACGTCCACCTTGAGGTAGTTGTGTTTGCCCAGCAGATAGGCACCCAGCTCCCGCATCAGTTCAGGGCTGGTCATGGGGTAGGTCTTGTCGGAGCGGCGGGCTTCCACCTTGAAGGTACGGATGCCGTGCAGGCTGGCACCGAGGTAATCCTCAGCGGTCTGGCAGATGGTGTCAAAGTCCTTGTCGCAGACCACGGCGCGGCTGAGCGCCGCAAGGCCGAACACCTTGCTCACCCGGTCAAAGGCGAGGTCCATATCCACGTCCTCTTCCTCAGGCTCCATGTAAAAGGTGGACTGGGTGCAGTAGACCTTAAACTTGCCCACGGTCTTGAGCCGGTAGCGCAGAATTTTCATCATCGCCGACTCGAACTGGTTGCGGTTGAGGCCTTTCAGGGACATTTCACCCTGATAGCCCATAATGATTTCATGCATAAATGTTGTATCTCCTAGGTTACGATTTAACATGGCCTCCGCTTGCGCTCTGGCCATTCTCAGCGGAAATTTTAATATTTATATTTGTGTTCTGAAAATGACTGCGGTCATTTCCAGAACACTTTTTCACGGGCAGGGTCGTAACGGTCAGCGGCATCCATCCTCCTATTCGCGAAAGTATCCTGACGAAAAATACAGAGGAACAATTTGCTGCATCTGCCGGTCCGGACCCCTTCCGTAAAAATGCGTTTGGAGTGCCCCGCAGGGCACGACAAACGCCCTAATCAGAATGATCCTTCCTCTAAACATGGCCAGAGCAAAGCGGCGGCCATTCCAGATGGTCCTGCCTGTGGAATCACTTCCGGATCCTCTGCAAGCTCTTCATTCCGTCCTCAAAGCGGTTGAGGAAAGCATCCACATCCTCGGGGGTGTTGTCGCCGCAGAAGGACACGCGGATGGCCGTGTCGATGGCAAGCGGGTCTTTGCCCATTGCCGCCAGCGTGTGGCTGGGCTGGCCGCGGCCGCAGGCACTTGCCGAGGAAACATACACCTGTGCTTCGGCCAGCCATGCCAGCATGGTCTCGCTCTTGATGCACATCTCACTGAAGTTCAGCACCTCGGGCACCGCGTTTTCCGGGCTGTTGAGCTCCACCTCCGGAAAGGCCTTCAGGCCGTCCCGCAGACGCTGGTTCAGGGCCTTCATAGCGGTGTCACGGCTCTTCATGGTCTTGGCAAGACGGGTGGCGGCTGCGGCAAGACCCATGGCGTAGGGCAGGTTTTCGGTGCCGGGGCGCAGGCCGCGCTCCTGCTCACCGCCGAGGTACGGCGGCCGGAACGCCTGCACCAGACGGTCAGAAAGATACAGCGCGCCAATGCCCTTGGGGGCGTGGATCTTGTGGCCGCTCACCGACAGGGTGTCGATGTTCGTCAGCTTGATGGGCACACGCATCCACGCCTGCACTGCGTCCACATGGACAATGGTGCGGCTGTTGCGGCGCTTGACCTCGGCGGCAAGGCGTTCCACATCGTTGCGGGTTCCCACCTCGTTGTTCACCATCATGCAGGCCACGAGGATGGTGTTCTTGTCCACATGCTCCAGCATTTCGTTGATATCCAATGTGCCGTCCGGGCGGGGCTTGACCACCGTGACATTGTAGCCCTGCTTCGCCAACTCTTCCAGCGGGCGCTGGACGCTGGGGTGCTCAAAGCCGGACACCACGATGCCCTTGCCGAAAGTGCGGGTGCGCACCGCGCCCAGCAGGGCCAGATTGTTGCTCTCGCTGCCGCAGGAGGTAAAGTACAGCTCCTTTGGTTTGCAGCCCAGTGTACGGGCCACAGCGGCACGGGCGGCGTTCAGCGCTTCCTCGCTGCGGGCACCGGGGCCGTACAGGCTGGACGGGTTTGCCCAGTGTTCCCGCATGGCCTTGTCGATGACATCCGCCACCTCGGGAGCCACCATGGTGGTAGCGGCGTTATCCAGATAATGCAATTCAGGGTTTTGCAGCATAAAAGGGATTCCTGCTTTCTAAATTTTCATAGTAAACCATGATAAGTATACCACAACAGGCTATAGAACGCAAAATATTTGGCGCTGTTTTTCCTTGACAAACACCCCGGCATTGTGCTATCTTTACTGCATAGAGACCGTATCTCTGCTGACGGAACCTTGTGGAGCACCACAGTGCAGGGATGGCGGAAGAGTCAATGCCGACCGTCTGGGCAGCCTTGCGCAATTGCTGCGCAAAGCTTGCCTTTTTTGTTGTCGGACGTTGTTTTATAAGCAGGGTGCGTTGAATGGCAGGATTTTTTGCCCGCAGACAAGGCGATTTTCCGCAGCAATCCTGACGGATTGCAAGGGAAAGCAACGCAGTATGCGAGCAAAAAAGGCCGTTCAGGCGGCGTGCAATGCTTGTAAAAACGACTTCCAAAGGAGGATGTCTGATGAAAACCGATATCGAGATCGCACAGGAAGCCAAAATGAAACCCATCACCGAGATCGCCGCCCAGCTGGGCCTTTCCGATGAGCACGTGATCCCCTATGGCCGCTACAAGGCCAAGATCGATCACCGCCTGATCCACGATGCCAAAAAGCAGGGCAAGCTGATCCTCGTCACCGCCATCAGCCCCACCCCGGCGGGCGAGGGCAAAACCACCACCAGCGTGGGTCTGGCCGATGCCATGAACGCTCTGGGCAAAAAGACCATGCTCTGCCTGCGTGAGCCGTCCCTCGGCCCCGTGTTCGGTGTCAAGGGCGGCGCAGCCGGCGGCGGCTACGCACAGGTAGTGCCCATGGAGGATATCAACCTGCACTTCACCGGCGACCTGCACGCCATCGGCACAGCCAACAACCTGCTGGCCGCCATGATCGACAACAGCATCCAGCAGGGCAACCCGCTGAACATCGACCCCCGCCGCATCACATGGAAGCGCTGCATGGACATGAACGACCGCCAGCTGCGGTTCATCGTGGACGGTCTGGGCGGCAAGGTGAACGGCACCCCCCGCGAGGACGGCTTTGATATCACCGTTGCCAGCGAGGTGATGGCAATTTTCTGCCTTGCCACCAGCATTTCTGATCTGAAGGAGCGTCTTTCCAAGATCGTATGCGCCTACACCTACGACGGCAAGCCCGTCACTGCCGGTGAGATCGGTGCTGCCGGTGCCATGACCGCCCTGCTGAAGGACGCGCTGGACCCGAACCTTGTACAGACGCTGGAAAACAACCCCGCCATCATCCACGGCGGTCCCTTTGCCAACATTGCCCACGGCTGCAACAGCGTGCTGGCTACCAAGCTGAGCCTTTCTCTGGCCGACTATACCATCACTGAAGCCGGTTTCGGTGCCGATCTGGGTGCAGAGAAGTTTTTGGATATCAAGTGCCGCTACGCCGGTATCGCTCCCTCTGCCTGCGTGCTGGTGGCCACTGTGCGTGCCCTCAAGAGCCACGGCGGCGTGGCAAAGGCCGACCTGAGCCAGCCCAACCTCGAAGCCGTCAAGGCCGGTGCATCCAACCTCATCCGCCACATCGACAACCTGAAAAATGGCTTCGGCCTGCCGGTGGTGGTCGCCATCAATGCCTTCCCCACCGATACCGCCGAAGAGCAGGCCTATGTGGAGCAGGTGTGCGCCGAGCAGGGTGTTCCCTGCGTGCTGAGCGAGGTGTTCGCCAAGGGCGGCGAGGGCGGCAAAGCTCTGGCCGAGAAGGTGCTGGAGGTGCTGGAGGATCGTCCCATCCAGTACACCTACCCGCTGGAAATGCCCCTGAAGGACAAGATCAACGCCATCGCCACCAAAATTTACCGGGCCGACGGTGTGAACTACAGCGCCGCCGCCAGCAAGACACTGGCCGAGCTGACTGAGATGGGTTACGGAAACCTGCCCGTGTGCATCGCCAAGACCCAGTACAGCTTCAGCGACAACGCAAAGCTCATCGGTGCCCCCACCGGCTTTACCATGGAGGTGCGCGAGGTGCGCCTTGCTGCCGGTGCAGGCTTTGTGGTGGTCATCTGCGGTAATATCATGACCATGCCGGGCCTGCCCAAAAAGCCCGCCGCTGTGAGCATCGATGTGGATGCCGACGGCAAGATCACCGGCCTGTTCTAAGTTTCAAGTAAAAAATAAGAGGTTCGCTCAGTGAACGAACCTCTTATTTTTTATCCTTCTGTGTGGCTGCACAGATAATCCGTCCATACGGCATACCCGGCGGGTCTCAGATGGTAGCCGTCCGGCTGGGCGTAGCTTTCGATCAGGTCGCCGTTTTCATCTGCCAGCACTTCCCACAGGTTGAGAAAATAGCAGTTCTTTTCCAGCGCAATGGCTGCCAGCTCATTGTTGATCTGGCACAGGCGGTCGCGGTTCAGGCCCTCATGGCCGGACTTCTGGCATACTTCCGGCCGCACCGGCGTGATGGACTGCACATAGATCTTTGCATTTGGCAGTGTCTGGCTCAGCATGTCCAGCATCAGCCGGTAATAGGTCAGAAAGCTGCTATAATCGGTATCGCGGCCCAGCACGTTGGTGCCCAGCAGAACATAAATAGCTCTGGGCTGCTGGGCGGTCAACGCTTCCAGCGGCACCTCAGCCACGCCGTCGGCGCGCTTGCAGGTGGTGCCGTTGACGATCACGTTCGGCCCAACACCCTTGTATGCACAGAACATGGCGTTCTGCATTCCTTCTTCGTACAGCTGCATGCCCTGCGTCAGGCTGTCGCCCACAAAGCTCACGTCATTGAACCATTCCTTGCCCACAGCCGTGCTGCTCTTTGGCAGCGCCGCCATACGGAAATCCAGCGCAGTGGCCGCGCTGTCTGCAAGCGTCTGCACCGTGAGCTGCCGCGCCACCGCGTAGGAGGCCGTGTTCCAAGTATTATCCTGTGTTACCTCCTGCAGGATGGTGTTCTGCCCAACGCCGGAGGGCCGCTGTTCCCGGTGCAGGCTCTTCCACAACATCCCGATGGCTCCTACCAGCAAAAGCAGCAGCAGCAAAACTGTCGCCATGAACCGCCTGCGCCAGCGTTTGCGCAACACGCGCCGCCGGTATTCCTGATAGTCTGCCATGCTGTCTCCCTCACTTTTCTGCCCGGGCTATGCTGCGGGCTTTCTCGTTCTTAGTATACCATATCTGTGCATTCCGGCAAGACCCGTTTTCTGCCAGAGTGCCTAAAATTGCAGATTCTTTTGCACGCAGGCATGCCATTGTGTGCAAAAAGCCCGCCTTCTATCGGGTCAAAAGCTTGCATCCTGTACCATAGATGTGTTATACTGAACTGAACTACTATTGATAGGGAGGCTTTCACGATGGCATTTACTCCAAAACTGACTTATAAAGGCAAGCCCCTCGTCCGCAAGGACAATGAGCTGTACTACGGCAATATGACCGACCCATATGTGCTCTATCTGCAGATCACGACCACCAAGCCTGTGGGCGACCAGCAGGTTGCAGACAAGGTCCACCTGATGCTGCTCTCTACCGACACCACCAAGGCTCCGCAGGAGCGCGTGATGCGTCAGACCACCAAGATCGGCCTGTACAACGCTTTGGACATCGGCAGCATCTGGCTGCAGAAGGCAAACGCACAGTAAACAAAAAAAAATGACCGCTGCACCGGAGTGCAGCGGTCTTTTTTGCTTATTCTTCGGTCACTTCAAAGTCGAGGGGCTTGCCGCAGTTCGGGCACTTGGGTGCGCCGTCCAGCAGTTCGTCTTCCTCAAACACGGCGGTGGTGCCGCAGTCCGGGCAGGTCACTTCGTACTGCACGGGGCCATCCTCGGCATCCTCTTCGCCGTCCCCTTCCAGAGCGACCTCAAAGGTCACGCCGCAGTGCGCGCAGTTGGCTTCGCCTGCATCCAGATCATCCTCGCTGACGTAAACGGTCTCGCCGCAGTTGGGGCAGGCCACTTCATAGAACGGCTCGCTGGCGATGTCATCATCCTTGGCATCGTCGTCGCCGTCGGTGTCCTCATCCTCAGCGTCCTCGCTTTCGCCGTCTTCGTCCTCCTCCTCGTACAGATCTGCTTCCAGATCTTCCAGCTCATCGCTCAGGTCGTTGATCTGGTCGTAGGCGCGGGAAAGATCTTCGTCCACGCTCTCGATGACCTCAGCCATTTCACCCAGCAGTGCGCTCATGGCTTTGATGATCTTGCCCTCTTTGGTGGTATCATCAATGCCCAGACCATCGACCAGGCCCTGCAGATAAGCTGCCTTTTTGTTCAGTTCCATACGAATGCCCTCCTTAAAATGAAAAAATCGGAGTTTTAAAAAACCGGGCAGACGGTTGCCCGCAGCCCGGTTTGGCGTTAAAGGGATCAGACGCGCTCCATATACTCGCCGGTGCGGGTATCGATGCGGATGTGGTCGCCCTCGTTGATGAACAGAGGCACACGAATCTCAGCACCGGTCTCGACGGTAGCGGGCTTCAGGGTGTTGGTGGCAGTGTTGCCCTTGACACCCGGCTCGGTCTGGGTAACTTCCAGCTCGATGAAGTTGGGGATCTCGACGCTGAACACCTTGCCCTTGTAGCTCAGCAGCTTGCACAGCTCGTTCTCCTTGCAGAACTTGAAGTTATCGGGCACATCGGCTGCGTTGACGGGGATGTCATCGTAGGTCTCGTTGTCCATGAAGTGGTACAGATCGCCATCCTCGTAGCTATAGGTCACGTCCTTGCGCTCGATGAAAGCCTGCGGGAACTTGGCGGTCGGGTTGTAGCTGGTCTCAACCACAGAGCCGGTAATCACGTTCTTGGTCTTGGTACGGACAAAGGCAGCGCCCTTGCCGGGCTTCACGTGCTGGAACTCAACGACCTGAAGAACCTGGCCGTCCTGCTCAAAGGTCACGCCATTGCGAAACTCGCCTGCAGAAATCATAGGAATTCCTCCATTAGTTTAATCTCAAATGCTTAACGCATATCTTTATTTATTTTACCCAATCCGTTTGCATTTGGCAAGGGGTTTCGGCAAAAAAGACGATAAAAACACAAAATTTTTACGTTTTGCACGCTGCATGGTACATCTGCTGCATAGCCCCCGGCATCCTCAGCCTGCGTGCCTGCGCTCTCACAGATGATAACCGGCTGCAGCTTCCGCTCAGCCAGCAGTTCCATCAGCTGCTGCGGCTCCGGGCCGAACTGGGTCTCGGCAAAGGTCCAGTGGCGCTTTTCGCCGCCCGCCGAATACTCGATGCGGGAAAAATGCACATGGAACCGTTCTGCCCGTTGGTCCCCCAGCTTTTCTGCCATGCGGTCAAGGATGGCAGCGTAGTCCTCTTTCGAGCGGATGCCGCCCAGAGTGCGGGCATTCAGGTGGCCGAAGTCGATGCAGGGCATAATGCGCTTATCCACGCTGCACAGCGCCAGCACCTCGTCCAGTGTGCCCAGCTGGCCGATCTTGCCCATGGTTTCCGGGCAGAGAGTCATATCGGCAAAGCCTGCTTCGTCCAGCGCTTCCACGGCACGGCGCATGGTATCCAATGCTTTTTCAAGGGCCGCTTCCCGGCTCTGCTTGCCGCAGCTGCCGGAGTGGAAGATGATGCGTCTGCCGCCCAGCGCTTTGCACACCGCCGCACTTTGCAGCAGATACTGGATGCTGTTGAGCCGCTTTTCCTCTTCCAGACTGGACATGCTGATATAATACGGTGCATGCACGCTGAACAGGATATCCTTTGGCCCGGCCAGTGCGGCCATTTTTGCAGCCTTGTCCAGCCCCAGACGCACGCCGCGCCCGCACTGGTACTCGAAGGCGTTCAGTCCCATCTTTGCGGTGTACTCCGGCACATCCAAGCTGCTTTTGTAGCCTTGGGCGGCAAAGCTGTCGCTGGTGCCTGCGGTGCCGAACCGGATGTTCCATGTCTCTCTCACAGGGTCTTACCTCCCCGGTCGTAGTACTTTTGCCAGTGCTTTTTTTCCCACTTGCGTTTCAGGATGACCTGTGCGCCCAAGTCCGGCCCGCGGGGGATGACCATCAGCCCGGGAATGCCGTACAGCGCCGCCACCATGCGGTCGGCGTAGAGCTGGTCGCCCACCATGGCCATCTGGCGGTGCTTCACGCCCATGCGGTGCTGTGCCACCATCAGCGCAAAAGGCAGGGGCTTGGCGGCGCGGTACAGGTAGGCAAGGCCCAGCTTTTCCGCAAAGGGGCGCACCCGCTTTTCCGCACCGTTGGAGACGATGGTCAGCTTTACCTCGGCCTTGCGCATGGCGGCAAGCCACGCGGCCACCTCCTCCGGCAGCTCCTGACTGCGGTCTGCGGTCAGGGTATTGTCGATATCCAGCACCAGAGCCGTGATGCCCTTGGCGGCAAGCCATTCCGGCGTGATATGGGTACGTCCTTAAAAACATATTCGGGGGTAATGAGCATAAATAGACCCTC
>ENA-OQBL01001148-OQBL01001148.1-human-gut-metagenome-genome-assembly--contig:-NODE-1148-length-11028-cov-20.414549_pt1 | contig 11028 bp, 13 predicted proteins | sample MGYA00242747_ERZ504553 | MGnify/ENA primary metagenome ERZ504553 (study PRJEB26092, sample SAMD00036240) | human gut metagenome | host: Homo sapiens | study: EMG produced TPA metagenomics assembly of...
TGATTGTCTTTCTACCATAGTCTTCATTTTACCTTTGCATTTGGATTATACAAAGGTCATTATACTTATCCTATGGTGGCGCAATTTTCAACTGGAATATTGGCGCACTTTTCAATTAGTATCTACACATATCCAATATCTGTTGCATCTATATTGAAAAATATATTTTTAATTTTTGCCATTATTTTCAATCTTTACTACTTAGTTAGGAATAGAGACAGCCAAGATTTTAAGTAGAATATCATTATATAATTAAAATAACTATAATGAACCTTACTTAGAAGAGAATGGACTTTCATTTGTTTACGAGGATTGCTATACTAGAAATATTTGTTATAGCAATCCTTGTATTTTTGTTTGTGTATTAACGTAATGGTAACGTAACGATAACTTATAATTTATCCATCATATCTTACTTTTGTGCAGTGAAAGAAAATAAAAGTATTAATCAAAAATAAGAAATAGATATGTTATTACCTAATGAATGGATAGAAAATAGCATCGAGACGTACATCTATCAGCACACAACGAAATCGCAGGTGATCTATTGGGTTGTCCTGTTTGCTATGACTGTCACATTAGTGGCACTTCCTTTCGTCTATGTGGATATCTCCGTACAGGGAAGCGGCGTGGTGAGACCGGTGGCGGAAAAGGCAGAAATCACTTCCTCCATTACCGAAATCGTGGATTCGGTTTTCGTGAAGGAAGGTGATCAGGTGAACAAGGGGGATGTGATTCTCCGGTTCCGCACCAACAATTCGGACTACAAGATCAATTACCAGACCAGCCGGTTGAACGACTGCAGTGCACAGCTTGCCGACCTTGCCTTTTTGGCGAACGGCGAACGTCCGGAACGGTTCAGTTCCCCAGTAAGGCAGCAGGAATACGCCTATTTCATCCGGAAGAAACAGGAACTGGAAACGGCACTGGCACAGGCGGAAAAGGAATACACCCGGAATAGGACGCTTTTTGAGAAGAAGGTCATTTCGGAAGAGGAATACGACAGTTACTACTTCAAACTGAAAAGCCAGCAGAACGAACTAGCATCGCTGGTACAGAGCCAGCTCAGCACCTGGCAGGCAGACCAGAACACCTATCGGAACACATACAACGAGATGAACTCCAGCCTGAATCAGGAGATAAAGGACAAGGACATGTATATCGTGCGCAGCCCGGTGGACGGAACGGTAGACCAGTTTTCCGGCGTGTACCGTGGAAGCAGCATTCAGGCAGGTCAGTCGCTGGCGGTTATCAGCCCCGACTCCACGCTCTGCCTGGAGGTCTATGTCACGCCGAGAAACATCGGGTTTATGAGCGTGGGTATGCCGGTGAATGTGCAGGTGGAATCGTTCAATTACAACGAATGGGGAACGATACCGGGAATAGTAAAGGATATATCATCGGACTTCCTGACGGACAGCCAAGGCAATTCCTTTTACAAGGTGAAATGCGAGATGAAGCGTGATTACCTCCAGCTGAAGAACGGAAGGGTAGGGAAACTGAAAAAAGGAATGACGGTGAATGCGCACTTCATGGTGACACGACGTTCGCTGTTCGACCTGCTCTATCAGAAAATGGACGGATGGGTGAACCCGAAACAGTATGAGAACGAGACAATGGTAGCGAAATTGAATTGAATGGAAAAACGGAAAAAACAGAATGACTATGTATAAGAAAGGAATCAAGATAAAACAGCATGACATTACGGACTGTGGCGCGGCATGCCTTGCCTCTGTCTGCGCACATTACGGGCTTCAGTTTCCGGTTGCCCGTATCCGGCAATATGCGTTCACCGACCAGAAAGGCACAAACGTGCTGGGACTGATAGAGGCTGCCAACCGGCTCGGACTTTCGGCAAAAGGCGTGAGGGCACAGTTTGAAGCACTTTCCATCGTTCCGAAACCGACCATCGCCCATGTGATCGTGCATGAGCACCTGCAGCACTTCGTGGTCATCTATAAGGTAGAGAAGGAACACATCACCTATATGGATCCGGGAGACGGAAGGATGCACAAGGTGACGGACGAAGAGTTCAAGAGGATGTGGACGGGCGTACTCGTGCTGATGGAACCGGAAGAGACCTTCAAGAAAGGGAACATGAAAACCAGCATGACGCGGAAATTCTTCTCGCTGCTGGCACCACACAAGAGCGTCATGATGCAGGCGGTGTTCGGGGCGTTGGTATACAGCATTCTCGGACTATCCACCTCGGTATATGTGGGAAAAATCACCGATTACGTATTAGTGGACGGAAACATCAACTTGCTCAACCTGATGGGCATGGTGATGATTGTCATCCTGATTCTCCGCACCTTTATCGGAGCCATGAAGAGCATCCTGGCACTGAAGACCGGACAGCGTATCGATGCCGCCTTGATATTAGGATATTACAAGCATCTGTTGACACTCCCGCAACAGTTTTTCGACACGATGCGTGTAGGTGAGATTATTTCGCGTGTGAACGATGCGGTGAAAATCCGGAACTTCATCAACAACGTGTCGCTCGATCTGGTGGTGAATATGATGATCCTGCTTTTCTCCGTAGGTCTGATGTTCGTGTATTCGTGGGAGCTTGCCCTTGTGACGCTAGCATCCGCACCGCTTTTCCTGCTTATCTTCTGGGGGTTCAACCGGCTGAACAGGAAATACCAGCGTGGTATCATGGAGAGTAGCGCGGACTTGGAGGCACAATTGGTGGAATCCATCAACTCCATCTCCACTATCAAGCGTTTCGGCATCGAGGACTTTGCTAATCTGAAGACGGAGACCCGTTTCGTGCATCTGTTGAAGAACACGTTCCGCAGCATTTACGGAGCGATTATGGCACAGGGTGGCATCCAGTTCGTTTCCACAGCCATCACCATTGCGGTGCTCTGGATGGGAAGCGTGCTGGTCGTCGACAAGGAACTGACACCGGGAACGCTGATGGTGTTCTATTCGCTCATCAGCTACGTCATTTCTCCCATCGGCTCGCTGATATCCTCCAACCAGACCATTCAGGACGCGCTGATTGCAGCCGATCGCCTGTTTCAGATCATGGACCTGGAGTGTGAACAGGATGACAGCCAAAAGATAGAGCTTGAACCGGACATGATCGGTGACATCACGTTTGAGAACGTGTCGTTCCGTTACGGTTCGCGAAAAGAAGTGTTCAAAGGGCTTGACCTGAAGATGGAAAAAGGAAAAACAACTGCCGTTATCGGTGAGAGCGGTTCGGGAAAAACCACGCTGATCTCCCTTTTGCAGCATATCTACCCCATCCAGTCTGGGCAAATCCGCATCGGCGAATATGACATCGCCCAGATAAGCAACCGGAGCCTACGCCGCCGGGTTGGGACGGTACCACAGCAGATTGAGCTGTTTGCTGGGACAATCATCGAGAATATTGCGGTGGGAGACCTGCAACCGGACATGAAACGGATTGTAGACCTTGTGGAACAACTCGGACTGAAGGATTTCATCGAGCGTCTCCCAAACGGATACATGACTTATATCGGCGAGCACGGAGCTTCCCTTTCCGGGGGAGAACGGCAGCGCATCGCCATTGCACGCGCCCTGTATAAGGAACCGGAGATTTTGATTTTTGATGAAGCGACCTCCTCGCTGGATTCCATATCGGAGAAGCATGTGAAACAGACGCTGGACGCACTGACAAAACGGGGAAAGACTGTTATTGTCATTGCGCATCGCTTGAGCACGGTGAAGAACGCGGACATGATTGTAGTGCTTGACAAAGGGCAGGTAGCCGAGACGGGTACGCACAAGGAATTATTCAACTCCGGCGGTATCTACAGCCGGTTGTGGAACGAGCAGTTTGACCAGCTGGATTAATTTGTTTCCATTCCTATAATCCGATATTCGGGTTGTAGGAATGGATTTTTCTTAACCTATTGATAACTTTCCGATAACATCGTCCGTGTCTTTGTCTGTCTACTTTTGTAGAGCGAAAAAACGAATAAGAAAGGACGAAATATGAAAGGATTAGTATCTATACTGGCTTTTGCCGGATTATTAGCCTGTCAAGGAAATGTACAGGCACAAGTGAAAAAATGGACGCTTGCAGAGTGTATCGACTATGCAGTGACACACAACATTGAGGTAAAGCAAAGCGATAACCAGATTCAGAGCCTGAAAGTGCAAAAGAATACATTAAGGAACAGTTTTCTTCCGAATCTGAATGCAGGTGTCTCGCAGAACTTCACTTTCGGACGCTCGCTGAACCAGGACAACACGTATGAGGATAGCAACATACAGAACTCTTCTTTCTCTGTAACTACGGAAATCCCGATATTTGCCGGATTCAAGCGAACGGCATCCATTGCGCAGAATCGCTTTGACTTGCTTGCCGCAGAGGCGAACCGGAAACTGATAGAAAACAACCTGTCGCTGAACGTGGCTGGAGCTTATTTCCAGATTCTTCTGAACAAGGAAATATACCGGATAGCATTGGAGCAGATACAGCTGACCAAGGAACAGGAAACCTGCACGAAGCTTCTTATCGAGAACGGGAAGGCTGCCGAATCACAACTTTATGATGTGCGTGCACAGTTAGCGGATGATGAACTTACCGCTACCGAAGCGAGAAACTCCCTCCGACTCGCCTATCTTGACCTAGTACAACTGATGGAACTGAAAGGGCATGAGCGGTTTGATATCGATTCGCTTAGCGGAGAGATTGCCGTTTCCGACACGCTGAGTCCGGTGAGCATTTATCAGACCGCCCTGACCTGTATGCCTCAGATACGTCAGGCATATTACACTCTGCAGAGCAAGATGAAAGGTATCCGAATAGCCAAGTCCGGATATTATCCGACCCTTTCATTCGCAGCCGGAATCAACACGAATTATTACGACAACGGGAGCGGACTTGGCGAGACGTTCCGGAGGCAGCTTAACAACAACATGCAGAAAAGTCTGTGCTTTACAATCAGCATCCCGTTGTTCGACCGGTTTTCCACGCGAAACCAGGTGAGGGCGGCACGTATCAGTGAGGATAACGCGAGACTGTCTTTGGAAAACGAGAAAAAGCAGTTGTACAAAGACATCGAGCAGGCTTATACGGATGCGATATCCGCATTCGAGAAATACCGTTCCACCACGAAAGCAGTAATAGCCAATCAGGAAGCGCACCGGTATGCCTTGGAAAAATATGCAGCTGGGAAATCTACTGTATTCGAATACAATGAAATCAAGATGAAACTTGCTGATGCACTTTCCCAACAGTCACAGGCTAAATATACATATCTGCTGAAAGACCGTATACTGGCTTTCTATTCCTGCTTTTCACTAACAGATTAACTGTCTGTAATTATGCATTCAATAAAGATAAATCTCGATGTCGTTTTAAATAAAAGAGGAATGATGTTGAATGAACTTTTGGGAAAAACAGGCGTGTCTATAGCCAACCTTTCCAACCTGAGAAACAACCGTGTCGTTTCAGTCAGGTTTTCTACGCTTGATAAGATCTGTAAATCCTTGGAATGCCAGCCTGCCGACATAAGATAATTAACGATAAGATAACATTCTGATAACCTGAAAGGGAATACATCCTTCTTACCTTTGTGTCAGTAAAAGGAAATAAAGACGAAACAATAAAAATAGCAAGATATGGAAATTATTACAGCAACAACGATTTTTTTAACGTCATTGAACGTATATGGCGAGTGTGGGTTTGCATACAATGCAGAAACCTCTGAGGATGGAATTGTCACAGCCAAGACTGTGTACCGTAAGTCGGTATGTGGAAAGTATCTGTCTTCGACTCTGAAATACAACTATGTGTATGACGGAGAGCAACGTCTGGCACAGAAAGAAGTGTTGAAGTGGAACGACGTAACGGGGGAATGGGATAAATCGCACATTTTGAATTACATGTATGATGAAAACGGATATGCTATTGAGTATGCCGTATGGAACAGTAGCAAACAGAAATACGCTGATGTGGTTGCCAAGCAGACTTATAATGAAGGCATTGACGGTACGTTTTATATCGTTTTGTATAAATGGGATGACTCCGGGAACGACTGGGTGAAGCTGAATGACATGGTTGCCATGAACCTGTCAGGCGAACTTCTGACATCTTTTGAATTATAATAAAATGTATAACAATAAAATGATGAATTTATGGAAAAGAAAAATTTGGAACGGAAAGTAAGACTGGTTGCAATTGAAGAAATGAGAAATGTGAACGGCGGAGCGACTATTGTAGACGGGGACGAATTTGCACAACTGAAACTACCGATTGGCATGCGCAAGAAATTCTAAGCTGATGTCGTTTTGAAAAATAAGATAGGTTATGGAGGTTAGATTAGATAATAAATTGAATGTGTGAATCTTTGTCTGTATGTTTTTGGGGATGCCTGTGTGTGGCATCCCTTTTTATGGAAACTAAACTATGGAGCATATCTTTCTCCCTTGTCGCTTAAATATAGATCTATGGCTTCGTTGAATGCTTGAAGTAAGGTCATTCCGTTATCTGTTGCATATCGTTTCAGCCGGTTGTGGCGTGAAGGGTCTGTTATGTAATTGCAGGTTTTATATTTGGGCTTTTCTTGTGTACGTAAATCCGATTGCTTTATCGCTTCTGTCGTTGGTCTTACCAATGAACTTAGTCCGGCTTTCATGTTTTCTTTCAGATTGTTCCTTTTGTTTTCCATACGGCTGTATTAATTGAACGTTGATTCTTTTTTTAGAAATTCATCACAAAATGAGGCATAATCTTCCGCTCCTGAAGATTTTGGCGCATAGTGGAATATATCATGTCTAGCGGCTGTTGCTTCTCCGATGGCGACATTGGTTCGGATTGTAGTAGTGAACACATCCCCTTGAAATGTGTCACGGATTATTTCTTGTATATCTTGATTGAAATTTTTCCGTCTGTCGTATTTGGTAATCAGTATTCCAGAAATACGCAATTTCGAGTTCAGATTGTTTTTTACTTCTTGGATGACGTTTGTTAGTCTACCCATCCCTCGCATTGCCAAGTATTCTGCTTCTACGGGAATGATGATACAATCCGAAGCAGTCATCGCGTTGATAGTCAGTATAGATAAGGATGGGGGGCAGTCTATAAGAATGTAATCGTATTGTTTCTGTACCGGGCGGAGTAATTTGTGAAGAATCTGCTCCCGTGCATACTTTTGCATTATTTCCATTTCTATTGCTGACATATCCAAACATGACGGTACAATATCCAGCCCGTCTTCGTTCTTTACAATCGGAAGCGGACTATAGCCTCTCATGGCTTGATAAATGGTATCGTCAAGTTCTGTGGAAACTCCTAAGCAGTCCGTCAGGTTTGACTGTGCGTCCATATCAATGAGCAGTACCCGTTTTTCCCGAATTTGCAGTGCTGCACCTAAATTAGCCGCAGTTGCCGTTTTCCCGACACCTCCTTTATGGTTTATTATTGATACTATTTTTGCCATACAGTTGATTATAAATGATAACTGAAAAACTAAATCACTAAAATTAGTTGATTAGTGGCAAAATTACTATTAAATGCAGAATAAATCAAATGAATCAAAGATTTTATTTTCCTCGTTTACTCACTCTCGTTTTCTATATTTCCTTTTAAGATGGAATAGAACATATCCTTATTGGATTATTTTGAAGACAAGAATTTAATCTTTATGCATCATGTGTGTTGTTTTCACTAATCCACTAAAATACTAATATTTGTAATGTACATTATGTTTGTGTAAGTGTTTGATAAACAATAAAATATGAAAAGTATATCCACTAATCCACTAAACAACTAATAGACTATTATTTTGTAATGTACATTACAAAATAATACTTTTGCAAGAAAATAAACATCAGAAAAATGATAACAACTATACAGTTTAAGACGCTTGACTGTTGATGTCCGCTTTGTCCTCTTTTGGGGTTCGTTTTGCTAATTCGTCCTCGTCTATGGGGGTGAGCATGAATTGCCTGCTTTGCCAAATCAAAGATTTTATCTTCTTTTAGCTCGAACTCTTTCATTGTAAATGTCTTCATATGAGATTTTATTTCTTATTTTTCATAATTTCCGTCTTCTCTCAAAGTGTACCCTAATTTCTTCGCTAATATGTCTGGTCGTGTGTCCTGTAATTTAGCCATTTGCCGTACCGTATTGCCTGGAATGATTGTTTTCCCGGTTGGTATATTTTCCGGTTGTATAGTTGGGTTCTCTTCTAGTTGGATAACGGGGACACTGGAGAATAAATCGGCTAAGGATTGAGTCTTACAGCTTCTTCCTTGTTTTGAGGGCTTACCAAAATCGTGAATATCATGTTTGGCATTCTCTTTCACCACTCTTTCTTTCATGGTATCAGACAGGTATTTTGCCTTTGCCGATATTTCAAAGGTGATGGCGGTGTAACTTCGTCCTGTCTTGATTGGGTAGGCGGTGACATTCATGTCGGTATATTGGGTTATTCCGGCAAGTGTTCCGGAGAACTCACCGTTCTTGTTTTTGGTGTATTCCCAAGCCTTATTTTTTCCTTTGGGATTATACTTCCAATTTTTGGGCTTTTGTATGCCGATGACATATTTAAAAAAATTGTCGTTGGCATTTGGATTTTTCTTTGGGTCATATGACGCTGTTTTGTCAAGGTATAGCATTTCTTTCAGAATATCGATTTCAACGGTTATTTGTGGCTGCAAGTTTAATTCTTTGCGTAGAAAGGTATAGAACCAGTTTTGATATTCTGTTGATAGTTTTAGGTAGAATTTAGGCTGCATCGAGCACCAACGTTTCATCCCGATAAGGTAACCTCTTGCGTTCTCGTTTATCTGAATCCTTAAGAGGGGATCTTCTTCGTCCAACTGATACCAAGTGATAAAGCTTGTGCCTACCCAACGCCTTGCACCCCTTTTGGTGTAGGTTTTTCTTTCAACGCAAGAGGATAGGAACTCTTTCAAATCTTCGGCTAACAAATCATATCGTTGGTTCGTTTTTTCTAAGCCTAAGTATTTGAATACCTTATCGATAGGAAATACATATTCCGGAAAAAGTGGAATTTGCCCCTGTTCCGATGAAAGGGTTTGGCAAACCATCATAAGAAGCCGGAACGGACGCACCCCCATGCGCCAGCGTGTTTGCCCGTATATGAATATGTCTGTTGAAATCCGAGCAGCTTTTTCCATGCTTTGCCGTTCTTTTTTTACTTCGGGTAAATTCCGTCTTTGTGCCATAACAAATTGTTTTATAAGCTATTTTTTGCAAATATATAGAATAAATACATAGAAACAAATTTTACTATGTAAAATCTCTTTTTTTTCCTCCCATGTTACTATGTAATTACAGTCCCATGTTACTATGTAATTCGTCCCATGTTACTATGTAATTCATCCCATGTTACTATGTAATTGAGCTTGTAATCTATTGATTTACAGAATGTCCATGCGCCTATAATAAGAAATAATAAGAAATAAAACTAAAATACAAAATTTGATAGGTCGCTTCGCTCCATTTTATTTTTTAGAGAAAATAGTATTGGAGCGGTACGAGTGAAACGAGTAGGCGAAGCCCTTGCCGCAAAGCGTGGAACAATTCGGAAAATAAGGATATTTTATTGGGAGTTTTTAGCGCGTTAAAAAATGTATTATTATATATATTTTTATAAATTATTAGTTTGTGCGATTTGTACGTCTTTTTGTTATAACTTATTGTTATAAACTCGTTTCTTTTGTGAGTTCTTCCTGTACTTGGTTGACCTGTCGGGTTCCTGTGGAGTATTCCCGGTTGAGCTTCTCAATGTCTTTCTGAAGCTGTCGGAGTGTGGTGTCTTGGCTGATCACGATTACTCCTTCCCGGATTGGGGTTGCTTTTTTTTGCAAGCCCTGTCCGGTAGCTGCCTTATATTTTTCCGTTATGTCTTGGTGTACTTCAGTAATTGGACGTTCTATCCATTGTTCGTTGCGGTGGGTGAGTTCCGGACGGATGTAGTCCAGTTCCTTGCTTCTTAGGTTGTGCCGTTCTGCGCTGCCGATTTCGCAGGCTTACCCATCTCCAGCGGTGTTTTTGAACTACTCAAAGAATTGTTTTTGATATATCTTGATAGCTTTCTGTAGCTCTTCACTATCTTTGGGTATATGTGTTTCATCAATATGACAATAGCAATATTTGCTGCCGTAACTGCACACGTTGAATGTATTGTTCAGAGTCTCGCCATATTCCCACCGTGCATTCGGATTCGGTATCCTACCTTCCTGGAGCCACTGCCATTCTGTTTTCATGTTCTCTCGATAAGCTATGATTTTTTTTTCGCTTCTCGTCCCTTTTATCTGATGCTTTTTTGTGTTCTTTTCGTTTAGCTCTAAGCATGTCCTTTGCAGTTTCAGAGTCTTTGTGAACTTCGTTGTCTTTGTAGTATGTTGCTTTCTGCCCGTGAAAACAATTAGTCCAACGTTCTTCGCCTACCGCATCAGCGTTAGGTACATAACCCTCTTTTGCCCATTGCAGGGCTGTTAGGCTCCTTTTTTTTAGTTCCATCAAATTCCATATTTCCCTTTCTTTGTTAATGTTGATTGCGTTACGAAATCAATCCCCCCTCCCGACGAGTGCAGCCATTTTAGAAATATACGTTTAGCATAAGATATATAAGTGCTTTGGTATCCTTACTTTGGTGATGTTCCAATTCGAATTGGATTTTATCTTCACGTGCAAGCCATCCGATAGCACTTCCAAGTTCTGCATCATCGAAATCTGTGAGTTTCTTTATTTCTGAGTACTCCCATTTTTGTGAGGATCTGTGTTGAGCAAACGCCATAATATACCTGCGTTTTCGCCAATAATGTGTTTATCCATGTTTGATTATAAAATTGTTTTTTATGCCTCAAAAGTATAAATATATATTGTTTTTTTGGTGTTTTAAGATGCGTTTTGTAACCTGTTGTCCTTGTATATTTATTTTATTTAACAAAAAAAAGTCCGAAAGAGTTGTTTTTTTTATGTTGCTCGCATGAAGAATAAATTTATATGCTTGGATTATGTTATAACTTTATTAATATTTGTATATTGATTATCAATTATAAAGTTAT
>ENA-OQBL01001149-OQBL01001149.1-human-gut-metagenome-genome-assembly--contig:-NODE-1149-length-11009-cov-3.945139_pt1 | contig 11009 bp, 6 predicted proteins | sample MGYA00242747_ERZ504553 | MGnify/ENA primary metagenome ERZ504553 (study PRJEB26092, sample SAMD00036240) | human gut metagenome | host: Homo sapiens | study: EMG produced TPA metagenomics assembly of...
AAAACGGTGTGGTTAAGGCATTTGACTCATCAAAGGGTGCGGTAATTCAAAACTGGATTGATAACGAGGTTAAGCCTATTCCGCTTGTGGGTAAGGTTATGGCTACCGTTCTTGAAAAAGCGCTCTTTAATGACAAAATAGATATTGATTCTATGGACACCGAAGCAATTATTGATATTGTTGAGGCTGCCTTCGGCTCGGATTCACCTATTGCCGGTTGGATTGATTCATACAAGGGCGAACTTATCGATTCTCTTCGCAAATATCTTAATAACATTAACTCGGTTATCCACGTTGCGCTTTATGACAAGAACGGCACCGAGCTTGATAACGATTCGCTTCGTATCAATGTTGTTAAGAATGACGAGTGGTATGCCGCTTTTCTTCCAAACGGAACTCATATCACCAATAAATCGCAAGTTCCTACTACAGTAGCTGTAGGCTCAAAAGTTCAGCTTTCAGCTATTACAACTCCACTTCGTTTGCATTACGGAACAATGTATTCTGTTAAGAGTTCTTCAATCTTTACTCAAGGCAAGGTTGTTGCAACCGTAAATGACAGCGGACTTGTAACGTTTAAGAATAAGGGTAAAGTTACGATTATGGCATCGCCGGATACAGACGACATAATTAACGGTATTCTTGGGCTGGTAAACAAGTTTTATGAGGTAAAAGGAACAATTGATTCGGATAAGCTTGCGGGAATTCTTATTGATTATATCGGAATTGATATAAACAGGGCGGTGCTTGCCGCAATTCTTGACGCTTGCTTTGCAATTAAAGATATAGTCGGAGATACGGCGGACCCGGTTCAGCTTACCGCTACTGCAATCAAGCTTATCAGTAACCTTGTTCTTCAGTTTGTATATAACGATTCAATCACATTTGAGGTTGTTGACTCTAAGCCGCTTGAAAGCTTTGATATTGACGGCGCAAACACCGTTCAGGAGGGCTCTCAAATTCAGCTTGCAATCACAAATGTTAAGCCGTCAACGGGCGACACCTCGGATATTACTTGGACATCGTCAAATCCTGAAATTGCTTCTGTTGACCCTGTAACGGGTACTATCACAGGCAGAGATGCGGGCGGTTCTTTAGGCAGCATCTCAACTCAAAAATGTACTATTACTGCGACTTCGGCGGCAAACGGAATTTCAAGAGAAATACAACTTACTGTAACAGGTAAAACCGGTAAGTATTTGTCAGATGTTGAAATTACGGGCAAAAACTATCTTGAAGCAGGTCAGGAAACAGACCTTACATATCAGGTATTCCCGAAGCGTGTTGCAGAAAGCAATAACCTCTATGTTACTTGGGGTATGGTAACAGGTGAGGACGAAAACGGTGAGACAACATATTCTTGGGCTACCGATGACGCTCCCGCTACCGACGGCAGAGGTCAGATTGACAAAACAGGTCATTACACCGTAGTGTCCGGCGGTAAATCAACAGTAGTTCTTAAGGCGCAGACGGGTTACTACGTTTCAAACAGCAAATTTTATGAAATCTCCTCAAAAAGCAGCAACATTTGAAATGACAAACGGAATTCCTGTTGAAAAATATTACAATCAGCGTTGACAACGCTCTCGGCGTAGCAAGCAGTATTAATAAAACAACAGACGTTACCGTTGGCGATAAAACATATAAATATGTATCTGTTAAAGCAGGTACTCAGTACGCAGGTTTGGGCGCTCAGCTTTCGGCAACGGTTGAGCCGGAAAACGCTTCTAATAAGGAACTTACTTGGGTAGTTGATAATAGTTTCTATTCAACTGACCTTTCAAATGAAACTCATACCGCAAAAATAACACAAAATGCGGCTCACGAAAACGCAGATTCGTTTAATGTTTATGCAGTTTCTGCCGACGGAAAATAAATCAAACGAGATTACCGTTACGGTTGCCAAGAATACGACAAGTTCAAACACGATTGACAAAGATTCGTATTCCGTAACAAGAGGCGAAACGGTTGACGCTACTCATACAATGAAATTCAGTGGCTTTGACGGCACATATTCGGCATGCTACAAATGTAATTGGTATTCAAGTGACGAAAACATTTTTACTGTTGAAACAAAGAATAATGAAAACGGAGATGCAACAATTAAAGGTGTCGACGTAGGTACGGCTACTCTTTATTGCGTGTCAGCCGACGGAGGTTATGTTGACACGGCTGAGGTTACCGTATATCCTGACAAGGATTATCTTTCCAATATCGTTTCTCTTTGCGATTCAACGGTAGTTTTGTGCACAGATGAAAATCAAGAGCAGTACGACCAATATTGCGGTTCTCTCGATATGGCATACTATGTTCTTTATGATTCGCCTATGGCAAGCCAAGACACGTGTGACACCTACGCCCGTGAGCTTCTTTATGATTTCTATAAAATCGGCGGCTTCGTAGGTATTTTAGGTGTAGATATTTTAGGGCCTAACAAAACACCGCTTTCAAGCAACCACGTAACGGTTAAGGTACCTACCGCCGGTAACTATACTAATTATAAATATGACTTTGATATGCAATTAAAGCCTGCTAACGCAATGTATAACAGCATTAATTGGACATCGTCAAATCCAAATATCACAATTGATAAAAACGGTATTGCAAGGCCAAAATCTAACGATGCTTGTTCGGCAATGATTACATGTACCGTTACCGACTATATGGGTACAGCCACAAGCACAAATGCGTTTATCACCTTTGCAAAAATTCCTGTAACAGGCGTGTCACTTGATACAGACACTATTGAGGGCGGTAAGATTGGCGAAACTAAAACGCTTACTGCTACTGTTACACCAAAGGGTACACCGGGTATCGGCGCAAGCTGCACAGACGTTTATTGGTATTCAAGCGATGAAAATATCGCAACGGTTGACCAAAAGGGCGTTGTAACCTTTAAAGAGGGCGGCGATTGCGTAATTACCTGCCAAACGTATGACGGCGGATATGAAGCAAAGTGTAATGTTAATGTTGTAACTAACTACACATCACTTGAAAATCTTGTTAAATCATATAATGACCAGCAGCTCAATCAAGTAAACTATTATCCTGACAGCTGGGAAGTATACCAAAATGCTATGAGCAAGGCTCAGGGTATGATTGATAAGGGCGGATACTCGCAGGCTCAGGTTAATGCAATGGTAACAGAACTTGAGGCAGCTTATAACGGTCTTGTCAAGTATAACTACATTAAAAAGGTTGAGCTTTACCTTGACGGCGAGCCTACTAAGGAATTTTATCAGTATGACCTTAGCGTGCTTAAAGACGGTATTAGTTATAAAAACGCTGTGCTTGACCTTAATGTAAGGCTTTATCCTAACAACGGCTCATATAAGTCGGTAACTTGGGAATCGTCAAATGAGCTTATCAGCGTAACTCAGGACGGTAAATGCACCCCTACTCAAAATAAATCTTGCTACGGTTTGATTACCTGTACGGTTGAGGACCATTTTGGCAATAAATATCAGGATACGGTTTGGGTGTCGTATGCATTCTATCCCGTAACCGATGTTGTAGTAAGCCCGTCAAGCATTTCGGGTGCACTCGGCACAAGCGCTCAGCTTTCAAAGACCATTAAGCCTGAGGGCACAAGCCTGCCGCCTCATGTTGGCAAGGCAAGTATTCAAGACGTTTATTGGGAGTCCGATGATGAGAGCATTGCAACAGTTGATGAAAACGGACTTGTAACATTCGTTTCAGCCGGTGCAACTACTGTTCGTTGTGTATCATATGACGGCGGTATTTACGGCGAATGTCACGTATCGTCTGACGGCGACCGTACAGCGCTTAAAGCAGCGATTGAAGAATATAAGGATATTGATTATAAGGATTATGCTTATGAATACGGTCAAGTGTTTAAGGCTGCGTATGATGCGGCAACCGATGCTTTGACAGACGATACATTAACTCAGGATAAGATTGATGAAATAACTCAAAATCTTGTTGCGGCTTATGAGGCTATGATTGAGCACCCGTATGTTCACGTAACAGATGCTAAGATTACTTATCAAACTGCTGCTAAGCCGCTTGTAGGCGGATATAAGGATGTAGAAAACGGAATAATCGGCGATAACAATTCAATTTCGATAAATCTTTCAGGCGATAAGTATTCAAATTATAACAATTATAATAATATTACATTGACTTCGGCTGCTCTTCCTGAGGGCGCAATGTATCAAGCGGTTGAATGGAGCGTTGTTGAGTCATATAAGATGGATTCATCAATAAGCAACAGTTCAATTACGCTTACACCGTCAGACAGAAGCAACGGCGGTTGGGCTAAGGTTAAGATTTCTTATACAGACGAATACGGCAGAGCTTTTGAAAAGACTATCAATGTTACTATGAGTGACAAAATTGCAACAGGCTTTGACATTAAGGAATCGGAACTTACCTATTACGCTACCGATGCTGAAACTCAGCTTGAATATACACTTTCGGGTTCACCTGAATTTGGCAATATCACATGGACTTCAAGCAATGAAAATGCAGTCAAGGTATCAAATGACGGCAAGCTTACCTTTGTTGAAAAGGGTGACGCTGTTATTACAGGTACAACGTTTGACGGCGGATTTACAGATAAGGTTAAAGTCGCTGTTTTGACAGACTTCAGCACTCTTGCCAAAAAGCAGAGTGAATATAACGCTCTTATTGAAGAGGTTAAGGATTCATATACATACACCAAAGCAAGTCTTGATGTATTGAGTGCCGCAGTGGCTGAGGCTAAGACAATGATTAACGAAGGCAAGGCTACCCAGGCTGAAGCTGACGCAATGCTTAAAAAGCTTAACGATGCATACGATTCACTCATTCCTTACGTTGCAAGTGAGGGTGTGGAAATCGGCTACTATGAGGCAGAAGGTGTAACAAATCCAAATCCGGGCTACTTCCGCTACACAGGCACATTCATAAACGGCAAGAGTATTAGTCTTGTTGCTAATGAGCAGCCTAAGGATTCTGTTTATAAGTCAGTTGAATGGACTTCATCTAACAGCAACGTTACCGTAAGCGAGAGCGGTGTTGTAACTAACAATTCAGCTTCGGCTCAGGCTGCGGATATTACTTGCACAATTACAAATGAAAAAGACGAGAGTTATTCATCAACCGTAACGGTTACGTTTGTAAGATACGGAGTAACAGGTATCAGCTTTGCCGATGAAAAGGTATTCGGCGCTCCTGCTCAAACAGTTACTCTTTCGCCTAAGTTTGAACTTGGCGGCAATATTTCCGTAATCAAAGATTGCAAATATGTATCTGATAATAAAGACATTGCAACAGTTGATGAAAACGGTGTAGTTACATTCATTACTCAGGGCTGTGCAACAATTACCGTTACCGCTAAGGACGGTGGATACACCGCAACAATCAAGGCATATACCACGTGGGATACGGCTGCGCTTAAGGCGGCTATCGACGAGGCAAGCAAAATCAACCCGACGGATTATGAGGTATCCTACGCTAATACCTTTACTGCCGCACTTGACAAGGCTAATGAGGTTTATGCAAATATGCAAGCTTCTCAGGATGAGATTGACGCTGCTTGTGATGCTCTTGTAGCCGCAACAACAGCGCTTGAGGGTCACGAATTTATCGTGCCTGAAATTAGTGTTAAAAACGGCGATACCGTTATTGGCGAAACAGCGCTTATTCAGGTACCTGAGGATACTCAAAAGGCTACCCTTTCGCTTGCACTTAATGACGGCGCAATGGTTAAATCAACCAACATTGCGGTAAGCGATGAAAACGGCGTTAAAGCTTCTGTAAGCGGCAATGATATCAATATTACAAAGACGGCTGACAAGGGAACGTTTAACCTTACTGTTAAGGTTGTTGACGAATGGGGCAGAGAATACACTAAGGCATACGCAATTAGTGTAATCAATGTTGTTATTCCTGTCACCTCGCTTGAGCTTACTGTTGACGGCAATGTTGTAACCGACGGTAAATATACAGTAAGTTCAGGCAGCAAATTAACTTTCAATAAATTTAAAGGTGTAACAGTAGGCTATATTCCTACTCCTGCCGACGCAAACGCTATTACATCGGTAGACCATAAAGTTGACGATACAGCGAATTTCTCAATTGATAAAAACGGTAAAATTACCCTTACAACAATAGGTAATCTTAACCCATTGTCTTCAATTGCAACAAAAGTAACAGTTACCGTTACAAATGCAGACGGTTCAACGGCAATGTCTGAATTTACATTTACAGTCACAAAAGGATAACGGGAGGCACAAATGAGTAAAAAGTTTAAAAAATATTTATCTGTGCTTCTTGCAACGGTTTTGGCAACAGGCTGCCTTTCGGCAGTCGTTGCCTTCGCCGATGACAGCGTTGCACTTAATGAGATGAATTTCCCTGACGCTAATTTCAGAGCGTATTTATCCGAAAACGTTGATACAGACGGCAACGGGGTATTGAGTGTTGAGGAAAGAGATAATCACCCTATTATTTCAGTTGCAAATCGTGGTATTACAAGTCTTAAGGGTATCGAGTATTTTCCTAATTTAAAAAATCTCAGCTGTTCAAAAAATCCGCTTGATAAGCTTGACGTATCTACTCTTACCGAGCTTACGTCACTTACTTGTATGGCTGACGGCTTGAGTGAACTTAATCTTTATGAAAACAATAAGCTTCAAAGGCTTAATTGTGCAAACAATCAGCTTACTTCGCTTGTTGTTTTGTCTGATTCGTTGACAAAGGTTGATTGCTATGTTAACAAACTTGAAAAGCTTGATTTAACTTCTGTTCCTAATTTGAAATCGCTTCGATGCGACCAAAATAGCTTAAAGAGTCTTGACCTTTCAAATAACCAAAGCTTGACTTCAATCAATTGCACATATAATAATTTGACATCGCTTGATTTGAGCAAAAATACAAGCCTTTCAAATGTTACAAATGCTATGATTGGCAATCAATCTGTAAGCCTAAAAGCGAATTTTGACGGCAATATGATTGTTATTCCTTTTGAAAACAGCAATCTTGACAATGATAATTATGTTTCAAGTACGCTTGATGATTACGGCGACGGTTCAGGCTTTAATTTTGCAAGCTTTATTGCTTATGACGTAAGCGAAATTGACGGCGGTATTGAGTATTATTGCAATACCAAGCTTGCAGGAAGCGAAAATATGAAAGTAAGCGTTACCGTTTCAAGAGATTTCCATCAGGTTAGTTTCTATGCCGACAGTGAAAACACATCGCTTATCGGCAGGGCTTTTGCAAATGACGGGCAGTCGGTAACTGCTCCTGAGATTAAAAATCCGCCGCAGTGCAAGGTGCTTGACACATGGAGTGACACGCTCGATAATGTGACGGGGGATAAGAGCATTTACGCTAATTGGAAGGATGCTCATTCTTACAGTCTTTCTTCATTCTCGAATGATACTGCAACAGTTAAGTGTTCTGCTTGCGGCGACACATTTACTTTAAGCTTTATTAACGCAGTAAATTCAAAGAAGGGCGACGAAAAGTACAGTCCATATCTTGATGTTACAAAGGACGGCGTAATCAACGCTAAGGACTATGCTCTTCTTAATAAAATGAAATAAGTTATACTATTGATAAAGTGGCTTGAACATCACGTTCAAGCCACTTTTAGTTTTTGTCAAATATTATCATTTATTGTTTTGAAAAATTTTTGAGTTTTTTAACTGTGTTTACCGTTGCCTGAATAACAGGACCTGAAAGCAAAACTGTGGCAACGGTACAAATTCCGAATTTGCCGCCGAGCAGCACCCCGATAACTACCATTAAAATATCAAGTACCATTCGCACAATTTTAATTTTCCAACCAGTTTTTTCTGCAAGCGAAAATGTGACCGCCTCATAAGAGCCTCTGCCAAAATCTGCGGCGGAGTAAAGCCCTGTTCCGAATGAAAAAATTATGATTCCGAGCAGCATTATAATAAAATTAACTGCTTTAATATCACTGTAGTGCTGAATTTTTGTAAACACGTCTACAAAAAAGCTGTAAATTATTTGGTAAAGAATTGTGCCAACGTTGATTTGCTTTTTGTCATAGAATAGGGCAAAAATTATCATTGCTGCGGCAACTACAAGCGAAGAATTGCCTATTGTCATACCTGTTACATTTGTAAGCCCCTGCCACAGTATTGCAAGCGTTGCACCGCCGAAGCCTGCGCCTATTGCGAGCGTTATTCCGTATGCAGATATGATTGAACCTGCAATAACTGTTAATGTCTTGATTAAATATTTCTTGAATTTCATTTTTACCACCAAAAAATAAGACTATAAACCCTGCTGTTGTGTTCAGAAACAGCAAAATTTATAGTCTCAGTCAGCCTAGACAGCTTTATTATTTTATATTTTATACTTAAAATTTGAATAAGTCAACGATTATTTTAAATCATAAAATTATTTACTATTTTTATATTTTATGCTATTATAAAATCAGGGATATTATACCTAATTTTATTATTTTAAGGGGATATAATTATGAAAGATTGGTATAAGCAATTAGTTGTTTATCAAATTTGGCCTCGTTCTTTTTGCGACGGCAACGGCGACGGAATAGGTGACCTTGAGGGTGTGCTTTCAAAGCTTGATTATTTGCAGGATTTGGGCATAAATTGCATTTGGTTTTCTCCTCTTTATCCGTCACCCAATGCTGACTTTGGCTACGATATTGCCGACTATAAAAATATACATAAGGAATACGGCAATCTCGATTTGTTTAGGCAGGTGCTCGACGGCGCACACAAGCGTGGAATGAAGGTTATTATGGACCTTGTTGTTAATCACACGTCTGACGAGCACGAATGGTTTATTAAATCCAAAGACCCGTCCTCGCCATATCACGATTATTACTTTTTGGCGCAAAGCAGGCTCGGCGGCAAGCTTCCGCCTAACAATTGGACTTTCCTGTTTTGAGGGTAAGGCTTGGGAAAGGGATGAAAAAAGCGGAGAATATTATCTCCACGTTTTCGCAAAAAAAACAGCCCGACCTTAACCACGGATAATCCCAAAGGTAAGGCAAGAGGTTAAGGATATAATGAAATTTTGGCTTGATATGGGGGTTGACGGTTTTAGAGAGGATGTTATAACATTTATTTCAAAAAGACCGGGGCTTCCTAACGGTATTCCGCTTCCTATCGGCTGCGGAATTGAGCATTATATGGACGGCCCTAATATCCATAAATATTTGAGTGAATACAGAGAAATAACAGATAAATACGATTGCTTTACAGTCGGCGAAGCGCCGATGATGACTCCTGATAATGCGCTTAAATATATTGACGAAAGTCACAAAGAACTTGATATGATGTTTCATTTTCAGCATATCGAGGCGGATGCATTTTTGATTGACTTCTTGCAGACTAAGTTTAGGCTCAAAGAAATGAAAAGAGCATTTACAAATTGGCAAAATAAGTTAAACGGCAGGGCTTGGAATACGCTTTATATCGAAAATCACGACCATCCGAGGATTATAAGTCGATACGGAAACGAAAAATACAGAGTTCAGTCGGGCAAAATGCTTGCAAATATGTATATGCTTCAGCAAGGAACGCCGTTTGTTTATCAGGGTCAGGAACTTGGCATGCTCAATACCCGCCTCAGCTCTATTGATGATTACGTTGACTGTTTCGTGAAAAATAATTATGACGTTGCAATCAATAAGCTTCATATGAAAAAGGAAAAAGCATTTGAATTTGCCGTTAAATCGACAAGAGATAATTCACGTACGCCCGTTCAGTGGGACGACAGCAAAAACGCAGGATTTACTACCGGTACGCCGTGGTTTCCTGTTAATGAAAATTACAAGCAAATCAATGCAAAAGCCGAAATGGCAAATCCTGATTCTATTTATAACCACTATAAAAAGCTCATTAAGTTTAAGAAAGAAAACGATGTTGCAAAGTGGGGAGATTATAAGGAGTATTACAAAAATTCCGATAAGCTTTATGTTTATTCACGCTCATTCAACGGCAAAAGACTTTTGGTTATTAATTCGTTTTCCGATGAGCGTGTGCCGTTTGAAGCGCCAAAGGGCTTTGACCTTGAAAAGGGAACACCTATTCTTTGCAATTATGAAAATAATTTTGTTCAGTGCAACGGTTTTAAACTCAGACCTTATGAAACAAGAGTTTATATGTTTGAATAATCTTCAGTCCTTTCCGATTGAAAATAATTTTTATATTCAACAACGTAGGGGCGAACATTGTTCGCCCTCTACTTTGTGTCGAAAGAAATTTTTTCTGAATGTCGGTTGATTTTATGGTAGACAAATTGATTTTTTGGTGCTATAATCTTTGCAGTTTTAGAAATAAGGAGGCGAAATATATGGACAGTTGTGATAATCGAAGTAGCTTTGGCGATGGGCAAGGTTTGAAAAAGCAAATGTCTTTATGATTTCGCATTAATATATTTTCAGCCTTTCCGTTGTTTAAGAATGTCACAACTATTACTTTGATTGTGTGTTTTTGCACGATGGAGTTTTTTTATGCCCATTTTTTGGGGGAACGGAGGCTGAAATGGAATTGGATTTAAAAGCAAATAAGCTTATTGAAGAAATTGTTGCCGTTATCAGGAGCAATTTGGATAAAGAAAAATTAGTCGAAAAGCTTGACGACTACCACGCAAACGATATTGCGCAAAGCTTGGAGTATTTAACAAAGGATGAGCGTTTGTCGCTTTATGAAATTTTGGGCGATGAATGGGTTTCGGAAATTCTTTCCTATGTTGAAGAGCCTGAGCAATATATTAACGAACTCGGCGTTGAAAAACTTGCCGATATCATTAATGAAATGGACTCCGACGATGCAGCAGATTTGCTTGAAAAGGTTGATGAAAGCGTTAAGGAGAAGCTTCGTTTAAGCCTTGATGATGATGTTAAGGCGGACATTCAGCTCATCAATTCTTATGATGAGGACGAGGTCGGCAGCTTAATAACAAACAATTATATTTGCATTTCAAAAAAGCTTGACATTCGTGGAGCAATGCACGAGCTTATTAAGCAAGCAGGCGATAACGATAATATTTCTACT
>ENA-OQBL01001152-OQBL01001152.1-human-gut-metagenome-genome-assembly--contig:-NODE-1152-length-10968-cov-2.513052_pt1 | contig 10968 bp, 14 predicted proteins | sample MGYA00242747_ERZ504553 | MGnify/ENA primary metagenome ERZ504553 (study PRJEB26092, sample SAMD00036240) | human gut metagenome | host: Homo sapiens | study: EMG produced TPA metagenomics assembly of...
GATAACGACGGCGATGATTTATTTGACGGAATATTTTTTTAACAACGCTGTATACTCCGCTGATACCGCTTGTAAGAGTTCGAGGTTATCGAGCTCATATTTATTCCGAGCTTTTGAAACGTCAAAATCATTTAATAAGATTGCCGAAAAACTGAGTAATATTTTTCCGACACACTTGTATAAATACTGTCAGGCAAGAATTTAAGAGCCTTAAGTATTTCATTTTTGGAGCGTTAAAAGAAAAGTCGGCAAATCGTTAAGCTGATTACCTAAATATGAAGCAAAATTGCCAATTTCCTTAAACAAAGCGGCAATAATAGAGATAACCGGGCCTAAAATAATTGCAACGCATAAAAGTACCAGCAAAATTGACCAAAATGTATGATATTTATTTTTTAGTCTTTTTTATCAAGCCATCTGATAGGCCTTTTGCAAAATAAACTGCGAAGAAAAACGAGAGCAAAAAACGGGGCGGCAACGGCAAAACAGTATTTAAAAAACACATAAATAAGAGCCATTATTGCCACGGCATATAAAAGGTCAATTAAAAATGCCCTCTTTTTTTTCAACCTTGGAGTTCATATAGTTATACTTCCTTTTGTTCAATATATACATTATTTTTAATGTAAAACACAGTGTTAATCAAGTAATTTTAATAGAAATTAAGATTTTTTTTAAATTTATACTTGATACTTGTTCATTTTTTTGCTAATATATAGAAAGTGTTTTTTCACAGTAATACAATTGTCCGTGTACGGAGGACACTTTGGTTATGGAAAAAATAAATTTTTATTTGATAAATGCAAGCATAGTGCCGGATATTTACAAAAAGGTAATCACGGCAAAAAAGTTTGCTTGCAAGCGGCAAGGCAAAAAGCGCATCGCAGGCAGCTAAAATGGCAGATATTTCAAGAAGCGCATACTATAAATATAAGGATGCAATTTTTGAATATCACGGCGACGACAGCAGCGACACTGCTACAATCAATGCAAAGCTTATGGACAATGCGGGTGTTCTTTCCAGCCTTATGAACGAGCTTTACAAGGCAGGGGCAAACGTTTTATCCGTAAATCAAAGCGTGCCTATTCATTCGGTAGCAGATGTTTCCGTAACCGTACGAATTGCCGAGATGACCGCTACAAAAGAAGAATTACTAAATTCAATTAAAGAAATTGACGGTGTAAATTCCGTCGTTTTATCATAGGAGGTAGAAAATATGAAAGTTGCTGTTATGGGCTACGGAACTGTAGGTTCAGGCGTAGTTGAGGTTATTGAACATCACAGTGATATCATTCCAAAAAGAACAGGCGGCAAAGAGCTTGAAATTTCACACATTCTTGACCTGCGTGATTTTCCTAACGATGCGCACAAGGATTTGTTTACAAAAGATTTCAATGATATTTTAAATGACGAGGAAACAAAGATTGTTGCTGAAACCATGGGCGGTGTTAATCCTGCATTTGATTTCACAATGAAAGCTTCTTAAGGCAGGCAAGAGCGTTGTTACTTCTAACAAAGAGCTTGTTGCGCAGAGAGGACTTGAGCTTTTACAAGCTGCCGAGGAAAGCGGAGCAAAACTATCTTTTTTGAAGCATCGGTAGGCGGCGGTAATTCCGATTATTCGTCCGCTTTGCCAGTGCCTTGCAGCCAACTATATTGAGGGAATTGCAGGTATTTTAAACGGCACAACAAACTTCATCCTTACAATGATGATTGAAAAGGGTATGTCATTTGACGAGGCTCTTAAAATCGCACAGGAAAAAGGCTATGCCGAAAAGGACCCGACAGCAGACGTTGAGGGTTACGACGCATGCCGCAAGGTTTGTATTCTTGCATCTCTTGCTTTTGGCAAGCACGTTTATCCAAATCAAGTTGAAACCGAAGGAATCACAAACATTACACTTGAGGATGTATCTTACATTGAAAATGCAGGCGGAGTAATTAAACTTCTCGGTCAAATCAAATATATTAACGATAACGAAATTGCCGCTTTTGTAAGCCCTGCCGTAGTTTATAACGGTTCTCAACTTGCAAGCGTAAAGGATGTTTTCAACGCTATTCTTGTAAGAGGCGACGCTGTCGGCGACGTATGCTTCTACGGTCCGGGTGCAGGCAAACTTCCGACCGCATCTGCAGTTGTTGCTGACATTATCGACTGCGCTAAGCACTCAGAAAGGAAAAAGATTTTCGGCTGGGGTGCAGGTAATGAGGACTATGTTGTTGATTATAAAGAAAGAATCGAAATGCCGTTTTACGTTCGTGCCAAGGCTACTCCTGCTGAGATTAATGCTAAATTCTCAGACGTTAAGTTCCTTTCAAGAAAAGGTCAGCCGAGCGACGAGGTTGCATTTATTACAGACATTATGACTGAAAACAAGCTTAACAAAAAGCTTGACGGCATTAATGTTATCAACACAATCAAGGTTACAAACTATTAATGTTTATCAATATAAATTAATTTGGAGGATTACAAACGTATGGGACTTATTGTTCAGAAGTTCGGCGGTTCTTCGGTAGCCAATGCCGAACGTGTAATGAATGTTGCCCGCATTGTTACAGACACATATAAGCAAGGCAACGACGTTGTGGTTGTTGTTTCGGCTCAGGGTGACACAACAGACGATCTTATTGAAAAGGCAAACGAAAATCAATGCCAAAGGCTGACTAAAAGAGAAATGGACCAGCTTTTAACGGCAGGTGAGCAGATTTCTATTTCACTTCTTGCAATGGCAATTGAGAAGCTCGGCTTCCCTGTAATCAGTCTTTTAGGCTGGCAGGCAGGTTTTAATACAAATTCAATTTACACATCTGCAAGAATTAAAAACATTAAGCCAAACAGGCTTCAGGCTGAAATTGCAAAGCGCAATATCGTTGTGGTTGCAGGCTTCCAGGGCATCAACAGATACGATGACCTCACAACTCTCGGCAGGGGCGGCTCAGACACATCTGCTGTTGCAATTGCCGCTGCTCTTAAGGCTGACAAGTGCCAGATTTTCACCGACGTTGAGGGTGTTTACACAGCAGACCCACGTAAGGTTGAAGGCGCAAAGAAGCTTAAGGAAATCACTTATGACGAAATGCTTGAACTTGCAACACTCGGTGCGCAGGTTCTCAACAACCGTTCGGTTGAAATGGCAAAAAAAGTACGGCGTAGAGCTTGAAGTTTTCATCATCATTAAACCCAATTCCGGGTACAATCGTTAAGGAGGTAACAAAAAGTGGAAAAAAGTGCATCAATCAGAGGCGTAACAAAGGATAAGGACGTAGCACTCGTATCAATTCTCGGCTTGCAGGATACACCGGGTATCGCTTTCAAAATTTTCTCAAAGCTTTCTACTAAGAATATCAACGTTGACATCATTCTTCAGTCATTCGGCAGAGACGGCACAAAGGATATCGTATTCACGGTAAGCAAGGATAACGGTCCTGTTGCTGTTGAAATTCTTGAAAGCTTCCTTGACAACTGCAAGATTGTTTGCAACACAGAGGTTGCTAAGGTTTCAATCGTAGGCGCAGGTATGGAAACTCATCCGGGCACAGCATCAAAAATGTTTGAGGCTCTTTATGAATCAAATATCAATATCCAAATGATTTCTACATCGGAAATTAAAATTTCTGTTATCATTGATGCAGAAAACGCAGACAGAGCCGTTTCGGCAGTACACAAGGCATTTATACCTAACGACTAATAATATTTAATCGGCATTTTGTAGACGGGCGATTAATAATCGCCCCTACGGCATTGAATATAAGATAATCTAAATGAGCAATACTATCGTAGGGGCGACCATCGGTCGCCTCTTTTTTTGTTTATATTATTTACTTTTTCTTAAATAATAATTAATTCCTTGTTTTTAGTTTTTATATATAGTATAATAACTTAAATGCAGATTTAATATAGAAGCGGTGCAAAATGAAAATACTTACTATTGGAGATATTGTTTCAAAACAAGGATGCGAATATTTAAGAAGCACCCTGCCCGCATTAAAGAGAGAGCTTGAAGCCGACATTGTTATTGCAAACGGCGAGAACTCGGCGGTCGGAAACGGAATTTTACCTCAAAGTGCAGAATATATACTTGACTGCGGTGTTGACCTTATCACGCTCGGCAACCACAGTTTAAAGCGAAAAGAAATATACGATTATCTTGATTCCTCTGCCCCGATTATAAGGCCGGCGAACTATCATTCAAGCGCACCTGGCCGAGGAATTGAAATTATAGACAAGGGGTATTGCAAAATAGCGGTAATCAATCTTCAGGGTGCAGTTTATCTTGACCCGATTGAAAATCCTTTTTCGGTTATTGACTCATTAATTGACAAGGCGAAAAGCGAGGGTGCAGGCATAATAATTATTGATTTTCACGCTGAGGCAACGGCTGAAAAAAAAGCAATGGGTTTTTATGTTGACGGCAGAGTATCGGCAATATTCGGCACTCATACCCATACCCAAACAAACGACAATCAAATTTTACCTAATGGCACGGGATATATTACCGATATCGGTATGACGGGTCCGTATTACAGCGTTTTGGGCGTTGCTGTCCAGCCTGCCATTCAAAAGTTGAAAAACAGGGCTTCCCACACGATTTATAAACGAGGACGGAGTTTGCACTCTTGAGGGTTGCCTTTTTGAAATGATGAAAAAAGGCGGAAAAATCCGTTAATACTAAGCTTATCAGGAGGTAGCTATGGCGAAGAAAAATATTCGCTTTTATTATGGCGGCGGTTCTTGCGTGTACCGCTTTTGGCAGGATGCACGGCGCAAAAAAGATGCCGATACCGCTAAAGAAAACATTACCACAAACTAAAAAAGTTACCGACGATTCCAACTTCAAGTTGAGCTATACGCAAGCGGACAGTCTTGACCCATTTAAGTCAAAAACACAAAACAATCAGGTACTTTCATCTCTTGTTTTGAATCGCTGTTTGACATTGACGAAAACTGGGAAAGCGTGCCTAATATTGCAACAAAATATGAATTTTCCGACGGCAAAACGCTTAAGGTAAGTTTCAATCCGTCGCTTACGTTTTCCGATGGTTCACCTATTGAAAGTGACGATATAATCTACTCGTTCAATGCGGCAAAGAAATCGCCGGCATATAAAAACAGTCTGAAATATATCGGCTCGGCGTCGGCAGGTGCAGACAATACAATTGTTTTTTTATCTCAAAAAAAAGCAAATCCGAATGCAGTTAATCTTTTAACCTTTCCTATTGCAAGCACTAATGATGACGAAAACGGTTATCCCATCGGCAGCGGCAGATATAAATACGTTAAAAAAAGACAGCAAAACATATTTAAAAGCAATTGTAACAAAGGATTTTAATCCATATATCACAACAATCAATCTTGTAAATATTGCGGCAGCCGATTCTATAGACAATGCGGTAAACATCGGTAACATTTCATATGCGTTTCGTGATTTAAGCTCAAACGTTGCAGAGAGAATGACCTGCAACAGAAAGCTTATCAATATGAATAATCTTGTTTACATCGGCGTTAATTCACTTTCGGGTATTACGGCGAATGCACAGATAAGAAAAGCAATTTCCCTTGCGTGTGACAGAAACACATTTGCCGAAAGCGCATACAACGGCTACGGCACGGCTGCGACATCACCGTTTAATCCGCAATCAAGCCTTGCGCAAAACGTAAAGATTTTTTTCAAGCGAGGCGGACACGTCAACGGCTAAGCAAGCAATTGCACAAAGTGGAATTGACTCAAAAGAGTTAAAACTGAATATACTTGTTAATAAAAACGACAATCGTACTGCCTGTGCCGCTCTGCTTAAAAATCAGCTTGAAGCGGTCGGCTTTACGGTTACGATTGACGAAGTAAGCACAAAGGAATATACAAGAAGAGTTAAAGGCGTTGAATTTAATTTATATATCGGTGAGGTTAAACTTTCTGACGATATGAGCCTTTATCCGTTTTTTTGACGATAACTCAGGCGGTGTAAGATACGGAATAGACAACAAAAGTTTAACGTGCGACGACCTTTATTGTGCTTATCTTTCAGGCGAGGCTGACCTTGGCAAATTCATTCTTGCATTTAATGAGGAAATGCCTTATATTCCGCTTATATACAAAAAAGGAATGATATGTTATACTAAAGCTATGAGTGGCGATATGCAGGGCTATTGGAGCAATTACTTTTCTAATATCGACACTTGGTATTTTGAATAATATTTACGGAGGTAATACTTATGATAAAGCTTGAAAATCCTAACGGATATATTGAAGTTACGAACAACTATTTTGCAAACCTTGTCGGCAGGGCAGCGCAAAGTTGCTTTGGCGTTACAGGTATGGTTAATTCCAACGCATATCAAAGCTTAAAATCCGTTTTAAAAAACAAATCGGCTAAAGACAATTTAGACCAGGGCGTAACAGTCAGAAGCGTAAACGACGATTTAATTATCGAACTTCACATTTCTGTTTCCTACGGTGTAAACATAAGCGCAATTGTTGAAAGCATAGTAAACAAAGTTCGCTATACCGTTGAAGAAGCTACCGATTTAAAGGTGTCAAAGGTTAATGTATATATTGACGCACTCAACTAAGCTATAGGAGATTTAATTATTTATGATTACCGGTTTATTATTCAGAGATTCTATTATCTCTGCCGCAAATAACATTTCAAACAGCAGACAGGCAGTTGATGCGCTTAATGTTTTCCCTGTTCCTGACGGCGATACAGGCACTAATATGAGTATGACAATTACTGCCGCAGCCAAAGAAATGGCTGCACTTGACGATAACTGCACCGTTGAGGAGGCTTCGGCAAAATGTGCTTCGGCTCTTTTAAGAGGCGCAAGGGGCAACTCCGGCGTTATACTTTCACTTATTTTCAGGGGCTTTTCAAAAGGCTTCAGAGGTTTGACCTCAGCAGGTGCAAAGGATCTTGCCAATGCATTTAAAGACGGTGTTGACGCCGCATATAAGGCTGTAATGAAACCGACGGAAGGTACAATTTTGACCGTTATCCGCAAGGCAAGCGAAGCTGCGCAGAAAGCGGCTGAAACTCAGGACGACCCGTTTGAAGTAGGTCTTGCCGCACTCACCGCCGCTAAAGAAGCTCTTGCAAAAACTCCGGAACTTTTGCCTGTTCTTAAAAAAGCAGGTGTTGTTGACGCAGGCGGTCAGGGACTTGTACTCATTTTTGAGGGAATAGAAAGTGTTTGGAGAAACGGTGTTATCGTTCAACCGCTTGACGGTTCGGGTGTAACTCCTGTTTCAATGCCATCAAAGGCAACCGTTGCCGCCGCAAGCGATGATATTGAATTTGGCTATTGCTCTGAATTTCTTATTGAAAAAGCAGCGATGCAAAGGAAAAGGACCCGCTTAAGCTCAGGGCTTATCTTGAATCAATAGGCGACTGCGTTGTAGTTGTTGACGACAGCAGCATTATCAAAGTTCACGTTCATTCAAACTGCCCTGGTAATGTTATTCAGGCAGGTCTTAAATACGGTCAGCTTATTAATATTAAAATTGATAATATGAGATATCAGCACGCCAATGCAGACGTTGGTGTTAAAGACGGCGAAAAAGTTATTGAACCTGAAATTACAAAGCCTGAAAACGAATACGGCTTCGTTGCTGTTTGTGCCGGCGAAGGGCTTGAAGAACTTTTCGGTGATATCGGTGCAGATACAATTGTAAGCGGCGGTCAGACTATGAATCCGTCTACAGACGATATTTTAAATGCAATTATGAAAACTCCGGCAAAGGTTGTTTTCGTTCTTCCTAACAACAAAAATATTATTATGGCGGCTGAGCAGGCGGCTCCTCTTGCAAAGGACAGAGATGTAAGAGTTTTACCTACAAAGACCATTCCGCAGGGCATTTCCGCTATGCTTATGTTTGACGAAACCGCAAGTGCAGACGAAAACCAAATGAATATGCTTTCTGCCGCAGAGAATGTTGAAACCGCACAGGTTACATTTGCCGCAAGGGACAGCGAGGTTGACGGCAAGCCGATTAAGCAGGGCGAAATTATGGGCCTTTGCAACGGAAAGATTAAATATATCGGCGATGATATTACAGACATTGCCGTTAAAGCTGCTCACAAGCTGTTCAAAAAAGGCGAACATTCACTCATCACAATTATTTACGGTGAAGGCGCAAGCGAAGATGACGCAGAAGCTGTTGAAAAAGCACTTTACGAAAAATACGGCAGTGACGTTGAAATCAGCATTGTAAACGGCGGTCAGCCTATATATTATTTTATCATCTCGGTGGAGTAAGATATGCTGAATTTAGATAGCAATATACAATTTATTAAGGGTGTCGGCGAAAAAAGAGCCAAGCTGTTTAACAGTCTTGGCATCTTTGACGTTGACAGCCTTATTCATTTTTACCCAAGAAAATATGAGGATTGGACTGTCGGCAAAACCCTAAATGACGTAAACGACAGAGATACAATCTGCATTAAAGCAACGCTTATTACTCCCGTTAAGGAGGCTGTGATTAGGCGTGGCTTAACGCTTTATAAGTGCAAATTTTCAGACGGCGAAAATGTTATTGCCGTAACAATTTTTAATAATAAATACCTTGCAAAATCGCTAAAGGTTTATGAGGATTACTTTTTATACGGAAAATAGATAAAAGCTTTCTAACAGCTTCCATGAGCTCGCCGAAAATCGAAAAGGCAGACGGTGCGCTTGCAATCCAGCCGGTTTATCCTGCCAAGGAAAAGCTGACCTCTCGTGCAATTTCAAAGGTTATGAAAACCGCACTTGACGAAATTCATCAAATTGACGAAACATTGAGCGATGAAATCATGCAAAAAGTACGGCTTGATTTCACTTGATAAAGCAATAAGAGATATTCATTTTCCAAGCAGCGCCGACGATTATCTGCCTGCAAGAAAAAGGACTTATATTTGAAGAACTTTTAACTCTCCAGCTTGGCTTATTAAAGCTTAAGAGCAACAAAAATTGCGAAACTTCTCTAAGAATTACAAAAGGATTACAGCAAGGAATTTGAAACCTTTTTACCGTTCACTCTCACCAATGCGCAAAAGCGTACAATCGGCGAATGTGTGGCTGATATGGAAAGCAAATTTCCCTGCAACCGCCTTGTTCAGGGTGATGTCGGCTCCGGCAAAACCGCCGTTGCGGCAAGCCTTATTTATACCGTTATCAAAAACGGATATCAAGCGGCTATGATGGCGCCGACCGAAATACTTGCAACTCAGCATTTTGAAAGCCTTACAAAAATGTTTTCAAAATCGGATTTAAAAATCGCTCTTTTAACAGGCTCAACACCTGCAAAACAGAAAAGAGAGATAAAAAAGGCGCTGTTTAATAACGAAATTGATTTGCTTATCGGCACGCACGCTTTAATTCAAAATGACGTTGAATTCAGAAAACTTGCGCTTGTTATAACCGACGAACAGCACCGCTTCGGTGTAAATCAGCGTGCGACGCTTGCGCAAAAGGGGAAAAACGTGCACACAATCGTTATGAGCGCCACCCCTATTCCGAGAACGCTTGGGCTTATCCTCTACGGCGACCTTGATATCAGCGTACTTGACGAGCTTCCGCCGGGCAGGCAGACTGTTCGCACGGACGTGGTTGATTCAAGATACCACAAAAGGCTGTATAAATTTATTAAAGATGCTGTTGCCCGTGGTGAGCAATGCTATATAGTTTGCCCTGCGGTTGAGGAAAACGAAACCAATATAAAAAGCGCAGAGGAATTTGCCAAGGAGCTTGCAAACGGTGAATTTAAGGGCTATAATCTTGGAATACTTCACGGCAAAATGAAAGCTAAGGACAAGGAAGCGATTATGAAATCCTTTGCCGACGGCAAGGTGAGCATACTTGTTGCAACCACCGTTGTTGAGGTCGGCGTTGACGTGCCGAATGCAACAATTATGGTGATTGAAAATGCCGAACGCTTCGGTCTTTCAACACTTCATCAGCTTAGAGGGCGAGTCGGAAGAGGCAATAAGCAAAGCTACTGCGTGCTTGTGTCCGACGCTAAGGGCGAAACCTCACGTGAAAGGCTTATGACGATGAAGCAATTTAGCGACGGCTTTAAGATTGCGGATACCGACCTTAAGCTTCGTGGCCCCGGCGACTTCTTCGGCTCTCGTCAGCACGGCTTGCCGGAGCTTAAAATTGCCGATATGGTGGAGGATATGGACACACTTAAAAAAGCGCAGGAATGTGCGCAGGATATTTTGAAATCCGACTTTTCACTCTCCAACTCCCCGCCCTAAAAAAGCAAATGAACAAAATGTTTGAAAAGATAGTAAATTAAAAAACGTAGGAACATTTATTGTTCCTACTTTTTCCTTTTATACGGCTTTACTTCATCTGTCAGTCCCGCAAGATAATCCATACTTGTATCAAGCGCAAGCGCTATTTTTTTGCATTGTTCAAAGGTATAATACCTTTTTCCGTTTTCAATTTTTGAATAGTCGCTTTGGTCAATTCCTGTCAGCATTTGCATTTTGATTTGCGTATATCCACGCATTTTTCTTAATTCTTTAAGTCTTGACATATTATCCACCTCTTAAATATTATGTCATATTGACCTATTGACATTAGGGTGTTATTGACCTATAATTGAATTAACAAAATATAAGGAGATATATTATGAAAAAGAAATTTCTATGCACAATAATTATTGCCACACTTGCAATAATTACAGCAATTTCATTACCAATTTTAACAAATGGGCAACAAAATACACCTATCGCAATATCAAGCGAAAATGGACTTTTCGAAATTAACACAAAATCCTTATGGTGAATTTTATTTAACAAATGACATAACATTTTCCAATAGATATACCATTGAACACAACGATTCTTTTAGCGGTATTATTGACGGCAGAGGTCATACTGTTTTTAACGCAGAAGGTGAATTCTTAATTGCAGAAATAAATGACGGAGAAATTAAAAATTTGCAAATTGAAAACTGTGAATTTTCAAAAGCAGGAATTGCCTAT
>ENA-OQBL01001154-OQBL01001154.1-human-gut-metagenome-genome-assembly--contig:-NODE-1154-length-10950-cov-2.481937_pt1 | contig 10950 bp, 11 predicted proteins | sample MGYA00242747_ERZ504553 | MGnify/ENA primary metagenome ERZ504553 (study PRJEB26092, sample SAMD00036240) | human gut metagenome | host: Homo sapiens | study: EMG produced TPA metagenomics assembly of...
GGAAGTCATAACACATCTTCTGCGAAAGCCCGCTCATGATCCAGCTCTGGCAGAAACTGAACGCAGCGGAACCAGATACATGACCAGCAGGATCAGCAGGATTTTGCCGATATAGCCAAGTCAATGCTGCCGGTGCCCGCAGCTTGCCACCCAGCCGGTGGCCAGGGCATGGTGGCTTTGGCCAGCACCTTGGGGCCTGCAATATTAAAAATCATGGAAAGAACGGCCAAAAACAATCACGGCAATCAGGCGGAACTTGTAGTGCCCCAGCTCTGCCAGCAGGCTGCACATGGTGCCCTTAAAGTCTTTTGCCTTTGGGTCGTCATTCGTCCGGGATGCGGCATCAGGCTTCCCCTCCTTTCAGGTTCAGCTCTTTGTTGCTCAGCTGGCTGCGGGCAATTTCCTGGTAAGCCGGGCAGCTTTCCATCAGCTGGGCATGGGTGCCCTTGCCCACAATGCGGCCATCTTCCAGAACCAAAATCTGATTGGCGTGCAGCACAGTGGAAATGCGCTGTGCCACGATAATCACGGTGGCGTCGCCGGTTTCGGCTTTCAGCGCGCGACGCAGGGCAACATCGGTCTTGTAGTCCAGCGCGGAGAAGCTGTCATCAAACAGGTAGATCTTCGGGTGTTTGGCAATGGCGCGGGCGATGGAAAGCCGCTGCTTCTGCCCGCCGGAAACGTTGGTGCCGCCCTGGGCAATGGGGCTTTCGTACCCCTCCGGCTTGGCGGAGATGAACTCTTCCGCTTGGGCAATGCGGGCGGCGGTGCGCACATCGGCATCGGTGATATTCTCGCCGCCGAATTTCAGGTTGGAATCAATCGTGCCGCTGAACAGTACGCCCTTTTGCGGCACATAACCCAAAAGGGCCGCGCAGGGTGCTCTGTGGCATCTGGCGCACATCCACGCCGTCTACCGTCACGCTGCCGCCGGTCACATCATAAAAACCGGGTGATCAAATGCAGCAAACTGGTTTTGCCGCAGCCGGTGGAGCCGATAATGGCCGTGGTCTGGCCGGTTTGGCGACAAATCAATATCGTGCAGGCGTCCTCGCTGGAGCCGGGGTAGGTAAAGTTGACATGATGGAATGCGACTTCGCCGTTCCAGTGGTGCTGATTGAGGTCAGCGGGAATGGCTTCCGGCACCGGGTCATGGATGGCCGGCTCGGTGGTCAGCACTTCGTCAATGCGGTCCGCGGCAACGCCGGCACGGGGCAGCATCACGGCAACCATCGTCAGCATCAGGAAGGACATCACGATCTGCATCGTGTAGGTGATAAAGGCGATCATGCTGCCCACCTGCATGGTGCCGGCATCAATCTGTTTGCCGCCGAACCAGACGATCAGCAGGGAAGTGCCGTTCATAATCAGGGTCATAAAGGGCATCATGGCGGCCATTACCCGGTTGGTGAACAGCTGGGTGCGCATCAGGTCGGTGTTGGCGGCGTCAAAGCGTGCTTCCTCGTGCTGTTCGCGGCTGAATGCGCGGATGGGCATAATGCCGGTCAAAATCTCGCGGGATACCAGGTTCAGCCGGTCCACCAGCTTTTGCATGATCCTGAACTTGGGCATGGCAAACTGCATCAATACCGTAATCAGCGCCAGCAGCAAAGCGACGGCCAGCACAATGATCCAGGTCAGGCTGGAACCCGCCTGTGCCACATGGATGATGCCGCCAATGCCAAGGATCGGGGGCATACGCCACCATGCGCAGCAAAATTACGCAGGTCATCTGGATCTGCTGTACATCGTTGGTGGTGCGGGTGATGAGGGATGCGGTGGAAAACTTGTCCGTTTCAGAGGCAGAAAAGCTGACCACCCGGCGGAACACACCGCGGCGCAGATCCCGCGCAATGGCAGCCGCCACGCGGGAAGCAAGCAGCCCCACCAGAACCGCGGCGGCAACCATCAACAGGGTCAGGCCCCAGCATCCGGCCGCCGGTCTGCATCAGGTAGTTCATCTGTACCGCATCGCTGATGCCAAGGGCCTGATATTCCAGCCCCACCAGCAGCACTGCCTGGGCTGAAAGCCCGCTCAGCTCACTTTCGCCGGCCTGACCCATGGCTGCGGCCAGCTGGGCCTGTACGGCATCCCGGCTGAAACCGGGCATCTGGGTCATGGCCGCAAACTGGGCGGTAACGGTATCCAGCGCGGCGGCATCCGGGGCGTTGCCCTCCCCGGCTGCCTGAGCGGAAGCCAGATAGAGCACAATATCCGGGGTGGAAAATACCTCCGCCAGCGTATCCCGGTCCACATCGGCCCGCAGCAGGCGGACCGTACAGGGGATGCGAGCTTTTTCTGTAAGCTGGTAGCGGAGGAGAGTGCGTTGTCGGTGCCGCCCGGCTGGGTGTAAGCGGCTTCCACCGCGGCGGCGTCCGCGTCCGTCATCAGCAGCTCCAGCACCTGCAGGGTGGAATCCCGCACTACTTCTGGCACAGCGTCCGCAATGCCGGACTGTTGGATGCCGGTATCCACAATTTTGCTGGTGTAGTCCGGCAGGGTCAAATCGCCGTATGCCTGCACCAACAGCAGGGCAATAATAACAAGGCAGGCCGCCCAGTGTTTGGCCAGATGTTTGAAAATTTTTGTCATGGCATCTTCTCCTTTTCGGCCAGCAGCTTTTCGTTCTGGCGCTCAATGGCCTGCAGCAGGGTTTCGGCATCCTTTGCAAACTGCTGGCAAAATTCTTCGCCCAGGTCATCCATAATGCCGGTGATGTAATCATTCAGACGGCTTTCGCAGATCAGGCGGGATTCCTCCCCTTTTGGGGTGATGCGCACCAGAGTGCGGCGGCGGTCATTGGGATCGGTCTGGCGCTGGGCCAGGCCATCCTGCTCCAGTGTGCGCAGTCCGCGGGAAATCGCCGGCAGCGGCTGCTTGAAAATCTCCGCCAGGTCCGAAACATACACGGCACCATCCTGGCCGCGCACCTCAATGGCGTGGTTTAGCCCTTCCAGAATGCCAAGATCAGCTTGGGGGCGTTGGCAAGGCTTAAAGACGCCCCGCGGCGCACAGACTTTTTTCAGCCGGTCAAGATAGCGCATCACGGCTTTGCTGCGCTGGTCACCAATATGTCCCTCCATAAAGGTTCTCCTTTCTGTTGCTATATGTAAATAGTTGGCATATGTTAAGCATATGGAAACAGTATAGCCCCGCAGCCGAAAAAATTGCAACGGCTGCGGGGCTGTGTTTTAAATTTGTTTACAAACTACTTATGGCAACACCGCACAATTCCCGCCTTGCGGCTTAAGCACCGCTCCGGCAGCTGCGGCACGGCATCTGCGTTGCCAAAATGCTCGATAAGACATCCAGTATTATCTGCGCTTTTGGCTTGGCATCTGCCGCACCTCGCTCGCCGTATCGGCACTTAGAATTATGCGGTATTGCCTTATAAATCAAAGTCACCGGTAAACAGCTGTACCCAATAGGGGTGGCCATCCACCATAGTGTAGCCAACGCCGATGCAGTCATAGTTTTCGTTCAGGATGTTGGCGCGGTGGCCGGAGCTGTTCATCCAGTCGTTCATCACGATCTCCGGGGTTCTCTGACCCATGGCAATGTTTTCGCCGGCATAGGCATAGTCAATGCCCAGGTGCCACAAAATGGTAAAGCATTCAGAACCGTCGGGGCGGGTGTGGCTGTATCGCTGGGAAAGCTCCTTGGCGCGGGCCGCGGCGGCAACCATCAGGCCATCGTGCTTGAGCAGGGGCTGCAATCCGCGGGAGGTGCGCTCCTGGTTGACCAGCTCGATCACGCGGTCTGCCATGGCTTCCTCGCTGGTCGTAATGCTGGCCTGCATCACGCCGGTATCAACATCAAAAAGGTACAGATTGCCGTCGATCGTCACAATGCCTTTGGCCATGGTGCCGTACACCTGGTCAAAGTAATAGGTGCCGTCATTGTTGGTATCCCAGCCTTTTACCATGTGGCCGTTGGCATCATACCGCACCCACTTGCCGGTGCCGTCTGCGTTTTCGGCCCAGTCGCCGGCTTCGGATTCCTGGTATACATCCTTGCTGACGGTTTTAGCACCCTGCTGCACGTTATCCAGCCAGTACCAGGCACCGGAGGCCGGATCATAGATTTCTTTGCCGCGGTAGGCTGCATTATTGGGATCATAACCCTGGCGCTTGCCAGCCTCATACCAGTAATCTTTGCCGTCCATGCTGTGCCACATCAGGTTGCAGCCAATGCCGGTGGTGGTATCAAAGCTGCAGGGCAGGTTGTCCACCACAATATCGCCCTTGGCCATGGCGCCGGTGATCAGGTCAAAGTAATAGGTGCCGTCATCGTTGGTATCCCACCCTTTGATCATATGGCCGTTGGCATCGTAGCGCACCCATTTGCCGCCGTTGGATTCCTGGTAGACATCCTTATTGACGGCTTTTGCGCCGCCCTGGTTGGCGTCCAGCCAGTACCAGGCGTCGGAATCGGGGTCATAAATTTCCTTGCCGCGGCCAGTGGTGCCCTGCTTTACGCCGTTTTCGTACCAGTAGTCCTTGCCGTTCACGGGTTTTCCAACCGGTATAGCCGCTGGCAGGGGGTGCGGTGGGGACTGGGATATCCCTTGTCTTGATATACTGGCGCACATCTTGGTGGTATTCCTGCTGGCTTACGGCATAATAAATGCCATCCCACTGGGCCGCAATGCCGATGCTTTGGAGACTTTCCTTCTTTTTCTCAGTCACTTCATGGCTGGCCGGATCCAGTTCATATTGTTTGATCCAGCTGCTCTGCTCGCACGCTTGTTTGTCCGTGGCGACCAGCAGCGTTCCGTCCAGCGCAATACTGCCGGCAACCACACCCGAATCATTTTCAAGCGCCAGGTTGGAATCACAGTCGCCCAGGTCATCACGCCAGAAAAGGCGTTCGCCGGACGCATAGTACCAGTCGCCCCCGCACGGGAAGATTGCACTCTTTTTGTCTTTCCACCAGGTGTTTTCATAGGTATCATCGGTGGCCAGGTTCACGATGTTCTGCGTGCCAAGGTTTTCAAGGTCAAAGGCAACGCTGTCATCGCCGTCATCGTTATGGTTGGTGTTCATCTCCTCTGTGGTACACAGCAGGTGTTTATGCATGCAATATCCCAGCTGATCCGAACCGTCCACCGGGTCATCCCAGGTGCAGTCCACCTGGTACCAGTTCCCGTCCAGCTCGACCATGTTCCACGCATGGCCGATATCTTTACTGGTTACCAGCACACCAGTGATACCCAGCTTGCGCAGGGTAAGGGCATACGTTTTGGCGTAACCGTCACAGACGGCAGTCCCTTCCAGCAGGGCGCCGCGCAGGTTGTGGTCGTCCTGCACATTATCACTAAGGTGTTCCCGGTCATAGGCAATGTTCTGCACCAGCCATTCATGTACATAGAACACCTTTTCCAGATCCGTCTGGCACAGGGTGTTGGCCTGGTCCACCAGCTGGTCCAGCTTTACCTGCATGGCGGCAACATCCTGCGCCGTGCAGTATTCAAGGCCGATTGCCACCGCCAGCCCGGTATCTCTGCTATAATAGCAGGACAATTTGCTGATGGCCTCGCCGCCTTCCACACGCGCGTTCAGGTCAGCCAGGGTGGAAAGCACCAGATCTTTATCCAAGTTCAGGTCTTTGATATTTACTTTCTCTGCTGTTTCCGTATGGTTCTTTACGGCATTGGCCACGCGCTCCACCATGGTCTGCGCCGCCTGAATGTTGTTGTCATCCTCCGCCAGCGTTGCCGGCCGCGCAGCCAGTGCTTCACGGGCAGCTATGATGTTTTCCAGCGTGCCTTCCACTTCCACCACGCTGCTGTCCGCCGTTTCCGGGGTCTGGGCCCAAACCGGAAGCGCAGTGGTGCCCATCATGGCCGCCGCCAAAACAAGGGCCAAAATCCGTTTATCTTTTTTCATTTTTTCCTCCCTGGAATACAGCCCCAAAAACGTTTTTGCCGCTGTATATCCTAATTTAAATTTTACACGAAACAGAGGAGAAATACAATGCCAGACGCACCAACATCCTGCACAGAAAAAGTTTTCAGACTTTACATTTTTAACAAAAAGGCTATCTTTTCGCGTGCAAAGTGGTGTATAATGATACAAAATATGGGGGTGTGTGTCCATTTTGGCACACCCCGGAGGCAGCGTGGGCGGAACGGTGTATCCGGCACGTTTCCACTGCCCGAACAACCACCACCTGCCCTTGCCCCCCACCCGCAGCTGGTGGACAAAAGGAGGATGACTTTTTGATGGAACACAACATTCCCGAACTGGTTGTCCAGCTCACGCTGGAAGAAAAGGCCGGGCTTTGCTCCGGCGCGGATTTCTGGCACACCAAAACCGTGGAACGCCTGGGCATTCCCACCCTGATGGTCTCGGACGGCCCGCACGGCCTGCGCACCCAGGACCCGGAACAGGACGACCCCAACCACAGCCGCAAGGCGGTCTGCTTCCCCGCCGGGTGCTCCGTTGCCGCCAGCTTTGACCCCGACCTGGCCCGCCGGGAGGGTGCGGCCATCGGGCGGGAAGCCCGCGCGTTCGGCGTTGGCGTTGTGCTGGGGCCTGCCGTAAACATCAAGCGCAGCCCGCTGTGCGGCCGCAACTTTGAATATTACTCCGAAGACCCGGTGCTGGCCGGGGAGCTGGCCACCGGGTACATCAACGGCGTACAGAGCCAGGGGGTTGGTACCTCCATCAAGCATTTTGCCGCCAACAGCCAGGAGTACCGCCGCATGAGCGCATCGTCCGACATGACGGAGCGTACGCTGCGCGAAATTTACCTGCCTGCATTTGAAACCGCCGTCAAGAAATCCCAGCCCTGGACGGTGATGTGCAGCTACAACCGCGTGAACGATGTATTTGCCAGCGAAAGCCGCATGCTGCTGACCGATATCCTGCGCACCGAGTGGAACTTTAAGGGCTTTGTGATGTCCGACTGGGGCGCTGTAGCTGACCGTGTAAAAGGTGTTGCGGCTGGGCTTGACCTGGAAATGCCCGGTTCCGGCGGTGTCAATGACGCCAAGATCGTGGCCGCTGTTAAAGCCGGCACCTTGAGCGAAGCCGTGCTGGACAAAGCTGTGATCCGCATTTTGAACATTGTGTTCCGCGCGGCGGACGAAGCTGCCGCCCCGGCCCCGGAGCTGGACCTGAAAGGCGACCACACCATCGCCGCAGAGCTGGCCAAGGAATGCGCCGTGCTTTTGCAGAACCGCGGTGTGCTGCCGCTGAAAAAGGGCAGCAAGGTAGTATACATCGGCGGCTTTGCCAAAACGCCGCGCTATCAGGGCGGCGGCTCCAGCCATATCAATCCGTTCAGGGTCGTTTCGGCATTAGATGCTGCCGGAGAAAAAGGGCGTAGCGTGACTTATGCAAAAGGATTTTCTATGGGAAAATGACGCGATGACGGAACAAGAGCTAGAAAAAGCGCTTCGGACTGCTGCAGAAGCAGACGTCGCGGTGATCTTTGCCGGTCTGCCTGAGATATTTGAGTCGGAAGGGTATGACAGAACATCTATGAAGCTGCCCCAATGCCAGGACCGTCTGATCGAAGAAGTGTTGAAAGTACAGCCTAATGTTGTAGTTGTACTCCACAATGGAAGCCCGGTAGAACTGCCCTGGGCTGATAAAGTAAGCGCGATCCTTGAAATGTATCTCGGAGGTCAGGGCGTTGGCGAAGCCTGTGACTGGCTGTTATACGGAGAAGCGAATCCGTCCGGCAGGCTGGCGGAGACATTCCCGTACCGGCTGGAAGATAATCCGAGCTACCTTCATTTCCCAGGAAATGGAAAGCGGGTGTTATATGGTGAGGATATCTTTGTCGGGTACCGCTATTATGATACAAAGAAGGTTCCGGTGCGGTATGCATTCGGACATGGGCTGTCTTACACGGAATTTGCTTATGAGGACTTGAATTTGTCATCGGCTCAAATGACGGATGAGGATATCCTGACGGTCTCCTTCAAGGTGAAAAATACAGGAAAGACAGAAGGAAAAGAAGTCGTACAGCTGTACGTGGCTGACCTGTACGGCATATCGGAGAGACCGGTCAAGGAATTGAAAGGATTTGCCAAAGTTCATCTCCTGCCGGGAGAGGAAAAAACGGTGTCGATGGAAATTTTGGCGAGGGATCTTTCCTATTATGAAGAACGTCTCGGGGACTGGTATGCGCCATCCGGAACATACCGGATCCTGATCGGCCATGCTTCTGATGACATCCGATTACATGCTGATATTGTATTTGAAACACAGAAAGAACTGCCCCTTCGCGTAGATTTCACAACAACGTTCGGAGAATTATTGGATCATACGAAAACCGCTCCCGTTATTACGGAACTGCTGGCTCCATTGGCAGCAGCAGCCGCATCAGCAGAAGGTATGAGTGACGAATACAAGAAGCTGGGAGAGCAAGTTATCCGGGAAATGCCGATGAAATCTCTGCTGGGACAGATGCCGGGAGAACAGGTGGAACAGCTGATCGGTCAGTTGAATTGCTTACTTGCACAATAGGATAATTGAGGAAGGATGTTCAAAAAATGAAAAAATGAACACGAAATTTTATTTGAACCATTTAAAATTGGAACGGTAATGATTAAAAACCGTTTTGTTTGGAACCAATGGAAGGTACAAACATGATAGACTGCTTACCTATTTTTCAAAATTGGTGAGGATATCTATGATTATTATGTGGAGCGTGCAAAGAATCATGTAGGTTTAATTATTCCCGGAATGGTTACTCTGCGTAGTATGGTGGGGAAACAGTGGCTTTATGAGCAGAAAGAAATATTCGAAGGACTAAAGCCGCTTTTAGCAGAAATTCATAGTTACGGTGCAAAAGTGATTTTTTGCAGATTGGTGCAGGATGGGACGAACATTTACCATGCCGCTGGCATTAAAGGAACTTTATGAAAAAGAGAAGGAAACCGGACAAAAGTCCATGTTTGACTGGGATAATCTTCTTGTAGCCCCTAGTGAACTGCCTAACCGTTGGCTTCCAGAAATTATACATAGACCACTGACGGAAGGAGAAATTCTTGAGTATGTGGATGCCTATGGTAAGACAGCCAAACTTTGTATGGAGACAGGGTTTGACGGTGTGGAAGTGCATGCCGTGCATGAAGGCTATCTGCTGGATCAGTTTACAACGAAGTATACGAATCGGAGAACAGATCAGTATGGGGGGACTTTTGATAACCGCTACAGGTTTGCGAAAGAAGTTGTAGAGGAGATTAAGCGACAGTGCGGTGACACATTCCCTGTATCCCTTCGGTATTCCGTAACCAGTAAGACAATCGGCTTTGGTATCGGGGCAGTTTATGGTGAGAAATTTACAGAAGCCGGCAGAGATCTTGAAGAAGGGCTGAAAGCCGCAAAATATCTTCAGGATGCAGGATATGACATGCTTAATGCGGACAATGGGACTTACGATTCATGGTACTGGGCGCATCCGCCTGTATATATGCCTTTAAACTGTAACATGGCGGAGGTGACACGATTAAAAGAAGTGGTAGAAATTCCTGTGGTATGTGCAGGAAGAATGCAGCCGGATGAAGCTTCAGCATCTATATCAGAAGGAAAACTGGATGCTATGGGAATCGGACGTCAGTTCCTGGCGGATCCGGAATATATTGTAAAACTGGAACAGGAGAAATTTAGCGACATTCTTCCTTGCATTGCATGTCATAATGCATGTCTTCCGATTTATCATTATGAAGGCGTTGGCTGTGAAATCGATGAAGAGGATGGAAAAACACAAGGGCATTGTGCGTTGAACCCTAGGACATTCTGTGAGCAGAAATATGATTTTGAGAAAAAACGCAGCTGTAACGAAAAGTATTGCGGTCATCGGCGGGGTATCGCTGGGATGACTGTAGCCCGAATTGCGGCAATACGAGGTCATGAGGTAACTATTTATGAAAAGAGTGACCGGCTCTGTGGTGTGTTTAATGCTGCAGCAGCACCTGAATTCAAAGAAAAAGATAAAGAATTTATAAGATGGATTCAACAAGAAATAGAAAGCCTGCCGATTAAAGTGGAATACAACTGTGAAATTACAACTCTGGCTGAGCTGACAGAAGATGAAATTATCATTGCTACGGGCGCAAAACCTAGAAAGCTAGATGTTCCGGGACAGGAAAAAGCTTTTGAAGCAACGGAATATCTGCTGGGGAGAAAAGTAGGAAAGGACGTCGCTGTAATCGGCGGAGGTTTGACGGGCTGCGAGATTGCCTATGACCTTGTGCTGAAAGGAAAACGACCGGTTATTGTGGAAATGGCAGACGATATTTTAAAGACCAAGGGACTCTGCATGGCAAACTCCAGTTGTATGAGAGACTTATTGCGGTATTATGAAGTTCCTATTTATAAAAACGCAAAGCTCTTAGAAATCATTGAAAATGGAATTGTTATTGAGACAGCGGAAAAGACAATACAGTTGGAATGCGACGACGTGATAATGAGCTGTGGTTATATGCCAGACACGAGGCTTGTTGACGGCGGAACACAACAGGGGAAAACGAATATTCATATAGTCGGCGATGTTAAAAGGTTGGAAATTTGAAAACAGCAATCTGGGAGGCTTATGATTTAGCATTTTCTTTGTAAGATTAAACTCTTAAGCGGACAAAGAGGCTTTTAATATATTATAGAAACACTGCTATAAGAATTATTGATACCATTAGGCTGTCGATTTTTGAGGGATGTCATATACATGAATTATACTGACTAATATTAAGTTTAATCGGTATTTCAATTTGTGTGATGTAATCATCAAAGGAGTCAATGAAGAGTTCATTGATTCCTTTTTCATATGCAAAATCGCAAAATGTAATACCATGCTTGTTGGGCCGGCTCTATCAAAGATGATAAGCCCTTTTTCCTGTCTCAGAAACCTGGATAGGACTTAGATTTCTTACCCAGTTTAAGATAGTTGACTTTGCTACGCCATATTCACTTGATAACTGAGGAAATGAGTAATTT
>ENA-OQBL01001155-OQBL01001155.1-human-gut-metagenome-genome-assembly--contig:-NODE-1155-length-10935-cov-2.234641_pt1 | contig 10935 bp, 13 predicted proteins | sample MGYA00242747_ERZ504553 | MGnify/ENA primary metagenome ERZ504553 (study PRJEB26092, sample SAMD00036240) | human gut metagenome | host: Homo sapiens | study: EMG produced TPA metagenomics assembly of...
CACCGATTCCAAGTTGATATTTTCCCAATACCTGTCCGACAAGCTGTGCCTCATTAAATTCATCTTCTTGGTTTTTCCAGTTCACGCAGAATAAATATATCATACAGAGAATCAGGGACACTGACCAGTTTACCATTTAATACAGCACGAAGTGATGCATTTTCCTGTTGCAGTTCTTTCCAATGGTTTGCAAGACTGCGGAGATAATCTGCGGGCAATTTCTTTCCCAGCAATGCCATTTTCCCAAAACGATATGGTTCTACTTCTCCCCAGCCGGTATACCGGACGATACAGCCATCCGGTGTTCTTTCCCACTCCGGGAGTTCCACAAGAGTAACATCCAGCTTCTCCAGCCCAAGAGGCAGCAGTTGCTCCATCAGCCAATACAGACCACACACGGTATCTGGCTCGCGACTTACCCATACACGAATCGGCTCACCATTTTTGCACCTGTTCCACCAACATATCATAGCTTTTGTGAGCTGTGTTTAAAAGTCCATTCACAACCTGGAATGCCATACTGGGAAAAGTTCCCATCAGCAAAGAGATTGCCTTCTCCCGCTCCGGCCCGATTCCAGCCTCGTTGATAGTTCCAACAGACAAGGCCAGAGGAAGATTGATTATATTTTGGATGGCTCCCTCCAATGGAACAGCATTTTCCCAGCCACAACGCTCACGTTCTTCTGCTTCACGCCGAAGATTTTCGGTTTCCCACTGAGGAATTGTTTTATCTTCATTGAGTATGAAACTTGCAGCGGCAGCGCTGCCCACAGGGTTCTTATGTGCAAACGCTATTCTCATAGCACCTGCAACACTATCACTGAATACTACTTCTAACATGACACCCTTTCTCCCGCTTCTATTGCTTTACCTTGATGTCTCTGCAAGCGTTCATCCGACTGAACGGTTACACGTATCTTACAGATAAGGCTTCATATGATTCAAGATCACCTGATAAGCATTTGCATACATATGGATCCCTTCAATCGTAAATTCTTCTTTCAGCTTTCCATTCCCGTCCGTGAGCCCTTCATTTACATTGATAAAGTGGCATCCCATCTCTCCGGCAAGCCTTTCCGCCGCCTGATTTGCCAGAGCGATATTTTCATTGTTTCTGGTGGCAAACATTTCGGCGGCCGCGGGTGTATCCGGAAGCTTATCCGTCTCATTGACCGGATAGTAGGCCATCATATAAATATCTGCCTGAGGCAGACGCTCCCGGATCCGCGTCAGAATCTCCCGGTAATTGGCCATCAGCGTCTCCAGGCGGTATTCCGGTTTGCTGATATCATTGGTTCCGATGTTAATAAAAATCCGGGAGGGTTCCGTACCGAAAACCATTTCCTCCATATGCTGCAGCATGTCATCCGTCGTGAAACCTCCGATTCCACGGTTGTAAATTACCTGCGGCATTCCGTTGCTCATAAGAAGCTCATTGATGGGAAACTGCTCCATCAGCGACGAACCGGTAAAGAGAATCTGCCCCTTCCTGGCGTACCGGTCCAGGATACGATAACGCTCCAGTTTGGTTTTCTGCTCCTCGTGCATCTGCTGTTCCGCCCACGCGGCCATTTCCTGACTTCTGTTATCCATTCTGTCTCCTCCTTCTAAAAACTGCCTGCCTTCGCTTTGCCCGCAGCCATTCTGCTAACAGAACAGCTGCGGGCGATATCTTCCTTCTGTCTCACACTCCGTTTCTGTCAGACAGATTCTTCCATCTGTTTCCACAGCTTTTTTTCTTTTACTGCAGCCGCAATCGACAGATCCGGCAGGTAACGCGGAATCAGCATTGCCTGCAGCGCATGATAGAGATCCGATTTCCCCGGCCATACCGTTCCGATCACACGGTTTTCGCGGTCCAGCTGATGGAACCAGGAGCCGTTGACATGATCGATGACCGTCTCATCCAGATACTGCATAAATTCCGCGTAATTTTCTGCATACTGCTTCTTCCCGGTGACATGGTACAGAACCGAAGAGGTATTGATCGCCTCTGCCAGCGTCCAGTGCATTCTGTCATGAACCACCGGCTTTCCGTCCCAGTCCGTGGTGTACACGATTCCAGGAGCGCCGTCGCCTTCCACGCGTCCTGCACTGCCCGGTTGTAAAGATTTTCCGCAATGGTCAGATATCTCCCCGCCTCCCCGCCGGGGCCTCCCCAGGTGGAAAGGGCCCACTGAACGATCAGCCGCGCCCACTCGATGCCATGTCCAGGAGTCGCGCCGTATGGTTTGAACGGGTCATCCGGTTTCTCTCTGTTGCATTCCAGATCCGGAATCCAGTCCTTTGTGAAATGCTCCGGAATCCTCCACTGATTCTGCTTTGCCCATCCGGACACATGGTCAATGATACGGCCGGCCCTCACCCGGTATTTCTCGTCGCCTGTAACGTCTGCTGCGGCCAGAAAAGCCTCCACCGTATGCATATTGGCGTTCAGGCCCCGGTAATCATCCAGAACCGTGAACCCGGTATTCCAGGTATCACAGGAAAGTCCTTCCTCTTCGTTCCAGAACCGCAGATCATAAAGCGCCAGCGCCTCGTCCAGGAGTTCCTTTGCTCCCGGCCGCCCGGCAAGCAGCGCAGAAGACGCCGCGAGAATCACAAACGCATGGGCATAGCACTGCTTCGTGGGCACAATGTTTCCGTCCGCCGTCAGACCTGCATACCATCCGCCGTGTTCCGTATCATGGAGTTCTCCCCGCAATCCTTTCAGGCCGGCATCTGCCAGCTCACCGCTGCCCGGATGGCCGAGAAACAGCCCCAGGCAGTACACATGCACCATACGGCTGGTGATCCATGTCTCCCGGTTTCTGTCCTTCCAGGGCGTTCCATCGTCTCCGAGATAATAAGAGCTCCCTCCCGGCGACGGAAACTGATGTCCGAAGTTCAGAAGATCCTTCTGAACTTCTTCCAGAAAGCTGCGGTTTTCCTCTGTATCGATGCGATACTTTTCACTGTATTCCTTCATAAAATCATTTTTCCCTTTCCCCGGCGCGTTCTGTATGAACTCTTTCGCCGGAATCATAGATCGTATACGCTCCTGACGGTTATCGTCTCCGCGCTTCCCTCAAGAATCCGTACGCGTTTCTCTCCCGCCTCCATATCGAAATAATTGTCTGCCAGAATCAGATCCTCATTTTCGTTCTGCAGTTCCACAAATGCCGCATAGGCTTCCGCATGCACAACCAGTTCTTCCCCTTCCCTGTGAACCGTCAGCTTCGGATCCCGGTAATTGTAGAATTTCGGCATGGAAAACAGAACGCTTCCCTCAGAGATCACCACGCCGTTTTGCAGACACTCATAAAAAACATGATGTTCCAGGTAATCCGCATCCGGAAATTCCTCCTTTTCCAGCCACAGACCGTCGAGCGGAGGAACCGTCACTTCTGCCGTCTTCTCTTCGCCAATCACCCCGGAGCTGCTGTCCCTCAGACTCCAGCGCACCAGAACCTTCTGTTCCTCCGTAGTCTCATTCGCCACATGCAGGCGGATGCTCTTCTCCACATCATAAAACCTTGCATTCGGGTTCGGATTCTGGGACAAGAGGCCCTCCTCACAGCAGGAAAGCATCACGGGAGCAAAAAATCTCTTTTCGAAATAATGCAGCGCTTTCCAGCGGCCAAAATAGTCAATGGACGACCAGGAGGCAACCGGCCAGCAGTCATTCAGCTGCCAGATCACTGTACCCATACAGCGGCCCCGGTTTCTCCGGAAATGTTCCACACCATAGCGGATCGCCTCCGCCTGAAGCAGCTGAGATGCATAAAGAACCGTGTCAAAACTGGTGGGATACAGAAACGTCTGCTCCATATAATTCATAATTTTCCCGTTGGCCGTCTTGTTCCGCTGATGTTTTTCCATCACGTAAGAGAAAATATTCCGATCCTCCGGCTCCGTAAACGTCTCGCAGGTTTTCAGCGACGGAAACGACTGGAATCCAAATTCCGAAAGGTAACGAAATAGAATTTCCGGTACTCTGTGATCGGTTTGTCGCCGTGCCATACCTCCCAGTAATGAACATCTCCCCTGGATTCTCCGTTGGGATCGTCAAAAGCGCCGCCGGAAGAAGGGCTCGCCGGCCAGTAAAACGTATTGGGATCATAGATCTCCAGAATCTTTGGTATGATATATTCATACATCTTGACATAATCGCTCTTCTGTCTGTGACAGGTCACCCATCTTCCCTGGTCCACAAACATTTCCATCTCATTATTCCCGCACCACAGACCCAGAGACGCATGATGGCGGATTCTCTTAATGTTGTCGATCAGTTCCTGACGAATATTTGCCTCGAATTCCGGCGTCAGATCATAAACCGCACAGGCAAACATAAAATCCTCCCAGACGATCAGCCCCAGTTCATCGCAGGCGTCCCAGAAAGCATCATAGGGATAATTTCCTCCGCCCCACACGCGAATACAGTTAAAATGGGCATCTCTGGCCTGCTTCAAAAGTTCATAGGTCCGTTCCGCTGTAACGCGCCCAAGCAGATTGTCTTCCGGTATATAATCCGCTCCCATCGCGAAAATGCGGACTCCGTTAACTTCATGGGCGAACTGTTCCCCATACGCGTCCTTTTCCATGTGCATGGTCATTGTCCGAAGACCAATGCGCTTTTCCCATACATCCATCAGTTCTTCCCCTGACGGCGTCTTTCTCAGAAGCTCTGCGCGGATGCGGTAAAGCGGCTGTTGTCCATAGCCGTTGGGCCACCAAAGCTGCGGCTTTTCTACTGTAATCCGGGAAGGACTTCCATCATATACACGGCAGACTCCATCCGGATCCACCACAGTAATCCGATAATCATATTCAGAATTTTCGTCAGACGCTGCAGACAGCCAGGAACCATCCGCGGCAGATACCACCTGACCTCCCACTGTCTGATACCGATTTTCTCCCTCCAGGCGGAATGTCCTCCCTGTAACCGCTTCCTCCAGGTCAATTTGAAACTCCAGGTCCACGCTTCCGCTCTGATGATGCTGCGTTATGTAAACACTGTCAAACCTCGCGCCGGAAAACGCAAGCAAACTCACATTCCTCCAGATTCCCGCATCCGGAAGACGCGGCCCCCAGTCCCAGCCAAACATACAGTGGGCTTTTCGGAGATACGGAAAACCCTTCATCGCGTCAGAGCTTCCTTCGATCGGACATTTCCCGTAGGCCGTTTTGATAAACTCCGTGGGGGAATACAATACTACGCGCAGTTCATTGTCTTCCGCCTTCAGATACTCTTTCACCGAAAATCTCGAACGTCCGGTGCATGTTTTCCGTGTGTCCGAGCGCCACTCCATTCAGCACAAGATCGGCGATCGTATCGATGCCTTCAAAGCGAAGGAGCACCTTTTCCTCCCGCAGATATTCCACCGGCACAGAAAAGTGCGTGACATACTCAAAATCATCTTTGATAATTTCCAGAGCCTTCCATTCATTGTCCCGGTAATACGGATCCTCCATTCGTCCATTTGCCAGAAGATCGCCATAGACACTCCCCGGCACCCTGGCAGGAAGCCAGTCACCGGAACCGCGGCGGGACATTTTCCAGTCTTTGGGCAGCAGTTGGTGTTTCATGTCCATTTCCTCTCTCTACATTTGATATAGTTTCTCTTTTCTCTTCAGATAATGATAAAAATTATTGATAAACTCCCGGTCATTGTTGTTGCCGATCGGGTCCACATTCAGAGCCTCCCTGATTTTATCCAGACGATACACCAGTGTGTTCTTATGCACATGCATCCGCTTGCTCGCCTCGTTCAGATTGTAATTGGCTTCCCGCAGAGCCTCCACAATTTCCTTAAAGCTCTCCAGAAATTTTTCGCCAAGATTTTTCTCAATCGTGTAATAGGCCACCTGCAGCTCCGTCAACGGAAGGATGGATGTAAAATACCGGCTGATATCATCATAGAAATAGCTGCTCTCCCCATGGGTAATATTCTGCTTCAGCCAGACGCAATGTTCATATCCCATCCGGTAATACTGAAAATTATTCTGAAAAGATCCCACAAAAAACGGAAAAATGACATTCCGCGCTGCGCATATAGCGCAGTCCGTCGCTTAAAGCTTCTGCAACGATATATTTATAATTTTTCATCAGTTCCACCAGCGAACAGTCTGTGGATTTGTACAGCAGAATGTCTCCGTCTCTTGTTAAACATAACAAATCCTGCGTCGAATGTCTACTGCCGCTGCGAAAGATATTCAGGACATGTTCACAGAAGTCAATATCATTGTCAATATGAATCAGAATGGGAATCCGAATGATATCTTCCTTCATGTGCAGCTGGAGATTCAAACGTTCCCAGTCCTCTTTCTGAAGGTCGTCTTTGTAGAGAATAATGTTCAGAAGCTGTTCTTTCAGGTTTCTCCTCTGCATCTTCTCATATTTGAAAAGTTCATATTCCAGCATGACTTCTACCGCCATCCGGATAATCAGAGCGATCGGCATGACTTCCTCCGGATCTCCGGTGACTCCGACGACGCCTTCTTTTTTCTTGTGATAATAAATCGCCATATTGACGCCTTTTTTGCACACCAAACTGTGTATTTTCATTGTCTACGCGGATGATATCCTGTTTCCCCTGAATAATCTGCAGCGCCACCTCATGAAAAGTACCGATCCTCGAAGTATTTTTGCTTGCGATGATTATACCTTTTTCGTCCATGATATTCACATTATATTCCGTATATTTTGTAATTCTCTCAATCAGTCTTTTTGCTAACAATGCATCAATCATGTTCAATACTCCTTATCTGCAACAGTTCAGCCAGCTGAACTGTTCTGAACTGTTGCCGCATCCAGCCATTGAAAATCGCTTCGCGATGGGCCGGATGCTCACAGGCTCTGCGTTTTCATACGGTCTGTGCAGCGAATGCACAGACCTGGCTGAATTGTTGCCTTATTTGCAGAGCAGCACGGTTACATCGTTGACATTTGTTCCCGTCGCTCCTGTTATGATCAGACTGCCGACCTTTTTTCAGCGCATGGTAAGAATCGTTGTCCGCCAATACCTGTTCAATATTAATCCCCAACGCTTCCAGCTGTCCGGCCGTATGTCCGTCAACCATTCCTCCTGCTGCATCTGTCGGTCCGTCTGTTCCGTCTGAACCAAGAGAAAACAGCAGAACATTTTCCTTTCCTTTTAATTCCAGAGCTGCGCTCAGGGCAATTTCCTGATTTCGCCCGCCCATCCCTTTTCCAGTCACTTTCACAACAGTTTCGCCTCCGGCAATCATCGCAAACGGGCGGGGATATTTCCTCTCCGCCATAGAGGCCATCCATCTTCCCGCCTCGCGGGCTTCACAGTCCATCGCAGTCGTCACAATATGAGGAATATATCCCAGTTCCCATGCATGTTCCGCCGCAGCCTTACATAGCTCCGTCACACTTCCGACCACATGATTTTCCACTGAGACATTCCTGCACGAATCACTTTTTTCCAGAACCCTCATGACCTTTCGGTCAAATCTGATCCGATACATTTTTCAGAATTTTTTCAACATCCCTCACGGTCGACAAATCCGGATATGTAATGCCGGAAGCAATCATATCATTGTTATCACTGATAATATCAGATAAGATAATGGCATATGCCTTCTGTCCGCGCAAATGGCCGGAAAGTTTTCCGCCCTTGATCGCAGACAGCTTTTTTCGGATAAGATTCATCTCCGTTATATCTGCGCCGCAGAACAGCAGCTGCCTGGTAACAGTCTGAATGTCTTCCAGATCCAATCCATCCATGGGAAGCTCAACCAGGGACGATCCGCCTCCGGACAGCAAAAACAGAACGATATCTTTTTGTTCCAGACTCTCAAGAATTTCCAATGTTCTTTTGGCTCCGCGGATCGAATTTTCATCCGGAGTGGGATGTCCCGCCTCAATGATTTCAAACTTTTTAAGAGGGCCTCGGGAATGCCCGTACTTGGTCACAATCAGCCCCGTTTTCACTTTATCGTTCAGAAATGCAGAAGCCGCCTGCGCCATTACCCAGGCCGCTTTCCCGATCGCTATAATGTATATATTTCCATTCAGCTGCAGTTCATTCAGGGAATTTCTGACTGCCCGGTCCGGCATGACATCAGCAATTGTCCGTTTTATGATTTTTCTTGCATCTTCATGCATATTTCATTCCCCCCCTCGTCTCTTCTCCGATCCGCTGTTTATTCCCGCGAGCAACGAGTCAAGCGGACATGCCTGCATGTCCATCTGACGGTGCTGTGTGCCGGTGGCATACGGTTCGCACCGACCGAAATCGAAGTGCAGACCTGCCGCGAGGGTCAAATTCCCCGTAGCTCTGCTGTGCTGCAAGTCTGATGCCCCGCAGCCTGCTGCAGGGTTTCTGACTTTCGGACAGACACTCCGGTAATCTTTTGCATAATACCGGATCAGCGCAGAATGGTCCTTCTGTCCCAGTCCATCACCGTGAAGCTGTTCAAACATTTCCAGTACCTGAACCGTCATCGGAAGCGCCATTCCCAGCTCATGCCCTGTCTCCACTGCATTATTCAGATCTTTGATATGGAGATCAATCTTAAATCCAGGCTTATCGTTTCCTTCAAGCATCATCGGAACTTTCGCATCCATGACTGTTGACCCTGCCAGGCCTCCCCGGATCGCCTGAAATACCAGTTCCGGATCCACTCCGGCTTTTTTTGGCAAGCGTAAATGCTTCCGCACAAGCCGCAATATTCATTGCAACTACAATCTGATTGGACAGCTTCGTCGTATTTCCTGCTCCGAGCGTCCCGCAATACACTGCACTGCTTCCCATACAGAGCAGCAGATCCCGGACCTTCTCATAAACCTCTCTCTTTCCGCCGACCATAATGGAAAGCGTTCCATCGATTGCCTTTGGCTCACCTCCAGAAACCGGCGCGTCCAGCATTTCTATCCCTTTTTCTTCAAGGGTTTCACCTATTTCCCTGGATGCCAGCGGCGCGATAGAACTCATATCGATGAGAATGCTGCCTCGGGTCATAGCCTCTGCAATTCCCTGTGGTCCAAGAACAACGTCTCTGACCTGGGGAGAATTGGGAAGCATTGTGATTACAATCTCCCTGCCCTTTCGCCGCCTCCGCAGCGCTTTCCGCTCTCTGAGCGCCTGCCTCTTCCATTTGCTCCACATTGTCAGGCAGAAGGTCATAAACAACACATTCATATCCTTTGTTCATAAGATTTCTGCACATAGGTTTTCCCATAATGCCAAGTCCGATAAATCCAATTTTCATCTGATGATCCTCCTGATTTTTCTTTTCTGCATATACCAATTACACAACATGAACCGGTTTTCCCTCAAGAAACGCTCTGATATTTTCCGCAGTCACCTCCATCAGGCGCTGTCTCGCCTCTTTTGGCGCCCACGCAATATGCGGCGTAAGAATCGTATTAGGCGCCTGCAGCAGCGGATTTTCTCTCTCAATGGGTTCTTTCGAGACGACATCCAGCGCTGCTCCTCCCAGCTTTCCTTCCCGTAACGCTTCCGCGACGTCTGCCTCCTGAAGCAGTCCTCCGCGGGCTGTATTAATCAGAAAAGCGCCGGTTTTCATCTTCCGGATTGTCTCCCGGCAGATCATTCCCTGATTTTCTGCAGTTAATGGACAGTGGAGTGTGAGCACATCCGACTCCCTGTAGATTTTTTCCAGTTCCGCACTCTGTATCTGTTCGCTGAGATCATGCTCCGGTATTTCATGGGCTGCGCAGACAAGAACTCTCATCCCGAAAGCGCTGGCCATCCGCGCCACGCTCCGGCCGATTCTTCCAAAGCCAATGATTCCCAGCGTCTTTCCCGCCAGTTCCACCAGAGGATACTCCCAATAGCAAAAATCCTGACAGGAAGTCCACCGTCCCTGATGTACGGAATCCGAATGTGCTCCCACATGATGACAGAGTTCCAGGAGCAGCGCCATAGTAAACTGCGCCACGGATTCTGTTCCGTAAGCCGGCACATTGGAAACCGTAATTCCACGTTCCCTTGCCGCAGCGAGATCCACAACATTGTAACCCGTGGCCAGCACACTGATGAATTTCAGAGCCGGATTCTCCTCCATGTCCTTTCCGGAAATCACCGTTTTGTTTGTCAGTACAATTTCCGCATTCTTCATCCGCTCAGCAGTCAGATGTTCCGGCGTCCGGTCATAAATGGCCAGCTCTCCATATGCTTTCAGCACATCCCAGCTGAGATCCCCCGGATTTTCCGTATATCCGTCCAATACAACAATTTTCCTCATGTTCAGTCCTCCAGCATAGCCCATGCACGGTTAATGACACGTTTCGTGTTTGCAAGAATAATATCCGCGTCCTCGCCCGGACGGGGAGAAACCTCCAGCGATAATCCCATCGGCTCTTCTTTTCTGAAAAATCCCTCGGCTTTTAACACCCGGAAGAAATCAAGCAGTTCCTCCGTATCATTCGCGCTGTCCGGATACCCGAAACGAGGATGTTTATCCCCATAGCCGTCACATCCCGGTTTCGCAACCGCATTCCCGATATGAAGATGACAGATATAAGGGCGCAAAGTCTGGATGACGAACCGGCTGGTTTCATACGTAATGGGGAAATGAGAAAGGTCCGCCAAAAGGCCAAAAATTCCGGCAGCATGTTCTGACGTCAGCAGCAAACCTTGCGGCCAGCGGTGCCGGTCCGATCAGCGCGGCTTTGTCACAGTCGTAATCAAAAACTTCCAGATTTACATGAATTCCTTTCGTTTTCGCATATTCACATACATGAATCGTTGTTTTCAGGAGCTGCCGATAAGCTTCCTCCTTCGTTTCCTCCTCCCATTTTCCGGCGAGAAACGCCAGAGATCCGGCGCCAAGATATGCGGCCTCATCCACTCCATCCAACAGCAGTTTCTCTGCTTTCCGGCGCTCTTCCTCCTGAATCGCATTTGGATTCAGACCGGTCTGAAGAAGACCGGGCTGTGCTCCAAAGCATATTTTCAT
>ENA-OQBL01001156-OQBL01001156.1-human-gut-metagenome-genome-assembly--contig:-NODE-1156-length-10932-cov-4.353447_pt1 | contig 10932 bp, 14 predicted proteins | sample MGYA00242747_ERZ504553 | MGnify/ENA primary metagenome ERZ504553 (study PRJEB26092, sample SAMD00036240) | human gut metagenome | host: Homo sapiens | study: EMG produced TPA metagenomics assembly of...
CTGCCAGAATAGAAAGCATAAATGATAAATTGTATCATTGATAGCACACCCCTTCTGTACCTGTTAGGGTGTAGCTTGATATTATACATAAATTTTTATAATATAATATATTTTTTATTATACAACTGCGCCGAAGTAATTTTTCGGATTATCCAGCACTAATATTGAACTTTTTCAGAAATTTTCATTCTCAATATACAAAAGATCTCACATTCGATTATTTAAAAACAATTTCTTCAGTAATCCTTCCATGTGTCTTTGTATTCATGAACTCAATAGATAATTTGTAATTTCCCTTTCCACCAGTTGGTTTAATACTATTCTTATCAAATATACTTTTATAGGGAGAAATTGAATGAAAACCGTTTTGTTATTTTTATTTATTATGAGTGCAGATATGCACAGTTTGCGCTTTCATCTCGGTAATTGAATTGCCGAGGATTCCCGCTTATTATCCTAAAATTGTTATAATAAGAGTCCGTATGCAGAACTTTTGTATATAATAGACTAAGTGAATATCTGGAAATGAGATTAAAATGCCAGACCAGAAAATAGATAACCTTTTAAATCTTGCAATGGATGCAACACCACAGGAGCGTAGAAAGTCAGGAAATCTTAACATAGGATATGATCCTGCAACCAGGCTATGGGATGTGATCATAAAGTACAGCGGACCGGAAAGTGGTCTGGCTGGAAATGGAATTCAGGTAGTGCCATTGTTAGGCAGCTATGCAGTGGTAACTTTGCCGGAAAGTGAGATTGATGAGTATTCCCACAGAGTGCAGGTGGAATTTATGGAGAAACCCAAACGCTTGTATTTTGAATTGTTTCAGGCGAAGGGAGCGAGCTGCATCCGCACAGTGCAGACCGGCAGGAATGGACTGACGGGAAAAGGAATCCTGACAGGAGTTGTGGATTCAGGAGTGGATTATTTTCACCCTGATTTCCGAAATGCAGATGGGAGCAGCAGAATTTTACGTTTATGGGATCAGAGCATACAGGGAAATCCACCCCAGGGATATGTGACAGGAACTGAATATACGAAAGAGCAGATCGATGAGGCGCTTGCACTTGGAGAAACCAGGGCAGGCGCCTTGTTCCATCTGTGGATTACAGTGGACATGGAACCTCAGTGCTGGGAATCACGGCAGGAAATGGGAGAGCTTCCGATGGAGTCAATCAGGGAGTAGCTTATGAGAGTGACCTGATAGTGGTAAAAATGGGGATTCCCAGAGAAAATTCTTTCCCAAGAACAACCGAACTGATACAGGGAATTGATTATTTGGTGCGTCAGTCATTGTCTTTGGGGCGGCCGATGGTTATCAATATCAGTTTTGGAAATAACTATGGTTCACATAAGGGAGATTCCCTTCTTGAAACATATATAGATATGGTTTCTTCCACGGGACGTCTGGTTATCTGTACAGGTACAGGAAACAATGGCAATCAGCCTCTGCATGAGGGCGGAATCCTGAAACAGGGACAGACCAGACAGATAGAATTATCTGTGAGCAGCAGGGAACCAACATTAAATGTGCAGTTATGGAAATCCTATGAGGATGAGATGAGCATTTATATTGAAAATCCATCCGGAAACCGGATCGGCCCCTTAGACGAAAAGCTTGGTCCTCAGAGGTACAGACTGGGAAATACAGATCTTTTAATCTATTATGGCAAACCTGGCCCCTATCATCTGACACAGGAAATCTACATAGATTTCCTTCCTGGGAAAACTTATGTGGACAGTGGAGACTGGAAAATCATCTTAAGTGGAAAAAAGGTCAGAGGAGGGGGAATATTACCTGTGGCTGCCGGGTGGAAAATACTCTGAACAGAGGGACTGGGTTTTATGAACCAAGGGCATATGGGACTTTGACCATACCTGCCACAGCCCGGCGGGTTATTGCAGTTGGAGCATATGATTCGCTGGTTGACTCTTATGCGGATTTTTCCGGAAGGGGCAGCAGAATGCTGCCATATCTGAAACCTGATCTGGTGGCACCGGGAGTAAACATAGTTGCTCCCGTACCCGGTGGTGGTTACAGAACAGTAACAGGGACTTCCTTTGCAGCACCCTTTGTCAGTGGAGCCGCAGCATTGTTAATGCAATGGGGGATTGTAAATGGAAACGATCCCTACCTCTATGGGGAAAAAGTAAAAGCCTATCTCCGAAAAGGCGCCAGACCATTGCCGGGGTATGAGGAGTATCCCAATGAAGAGGTGGGATGGGGGAGGACGTTATAATAAGGTTACATTGAAGAAAGTCAGTAAAATCAAGTGTTTCCGTTCATTTTCCCAACACAGAAACGAAGCACTTTTACCATGATTTTGAAGAAATCTGCCCGGGTTGGATTCAAAATGATATGGAAAGAAAGATTTGTAGCAATGACGTAACATGAACAGCCGATTCTGTTACAGACAACATATTAAAACGAAAGAGAGGTCACAGGAATATAAAACTGACTTATACAAATAATTATCAGTTATCAAGGCCATAAGGCCAAATTATACCATGGGTCAGTTTTAAGCATTAAATCTGGATCAGTTTTAAGTGTAAATCAATAGCTGATAATCACTATGATTGGGAAAATACAAAAACCGATAACTACAGTTCAAAGAACTGTGTATTATCGGCTCTGCGTCTGGCGCTTTAATAACAGTTATATGGAATTGTTCAATGTTGATTAGACATTCTCTTTTGCACTTCGAACAAAATGAGTGGAAAATTTTTTTAGTACAGTATCTTCTCGGATTTTGTCACGTGTTTTATTTCCGCAGACAGGGCAACGTACTCGCTCGACACTTACTTTTATTTGCACTTCTACTTTTTATTTTTTTCTTGAGTATCCTATAACACTAACAAAATACGATGCGACTACTATACCCAAAGCAAAAATAGTAATCAACATAGGATTTTTAACCAAATTTTGAGTAACGTATTTCATATCTTTTGATATTTTACTTACGAAAAAGATAACGAGAAGTGTGCAAATCATTCTCACATACTGAACACTCATATAGCCAAACCACTGTGCTATTGCTAAACATATAGAACACCATAAAACAGGTAATGCTATTGCAATGGCGATAGAAAAACCAAACTGGCTAAGTGTAAAATTATGATAAACCACATAACGAATGATATAAATGATAACTGTACCCATTATACTAATCGGAACAAGAAGCAAGCTAGTCAAATACTTACTGAAAATGATTTGGTACTTACTCATCGGCAAGGTTAATTCATATTGTTTCCATGAAGTCAATCCATCATAGGTCATGGTCATCATTAAGTGCATACCGATAAAAGTGAAAAAAAGCCGATGACATAATTGAGTAAACTTCATTCTCTCCGAAGAATGAAATTGCTATTACAAAAAAATACATTACAAAAATGACTTTTTTATTCATTTTCTTCATAAGCAATAAATCCTTAAAAACCAATCCTTTCATTTGACACCTCCTTTGATATAGAACAGCATAATGTCCTCAATAGAAGCATTATCAACAATTAGATTTTGGTATCTTTTTTTTTGCAGCTACTTTGTCATGTATTAAGCATTCCACGCTAAGATTTGTTTCTCGACAACATACATAGTCATCTGGTGAAACAGTATTAAATTCTGATTTTTTACAGCGTATAATTCCATAATTATAAATGAGGTCATCTTTCTTTTCCTCAAAAATAATTTTTCCATTATGAATCAGAATTACATAGTCAGCAACCTTTTGTATGTCAGAGGTTATATGTGTAGAGAACAAAATAGAGTGTTCTTCATCTTGAATAAATTCTAAAAAAAATGTCCAAAATTTCATCTCGTACAACAGGATCTAACCCTGTTGTTGCTTCGTCTAAAATCAGAATCTGGGGTCTATGCGATAGTGCACAAATAATTGACAATTTCATCTTCATACCTTTTGAAAGTTGCCCTATTGATTTATTTAATGGAACATCAAGGCGTTTCATATATTCTTCAAACAAATTCATATCCCATGTTTTATAAGATCCCGAAAGGATTTGGGCAATATCTTTTGCATTTAAGACGGAATGGAATTTACATTCGTCAAAAACAACACCAATGTTTTCTTTATGCAAATAAGAATGATTTTGTTTACCCAATATTCTTATTTCACCCGCATCAACTTCAACTGGTCTAAAATTAAATTGATAGTTGTACTTTTTCCAGCACCATTTTCTCCTATGAAACCCACAATACGTCCTGTAGGAACTGTAAATGAAATATGATCTAACATAAAATCATCAAATTTTTTAGTCACATTTTTTACAACAATACTGTTCTGTTCCATAATTCCACCTCTCATTCTTCAAAAAATAGTTTTAGAATATTAGCCATTTGCTCATAGCTGATACCATGGGTACGACCGATTATAGCAACCTTTTCTAAAAGTTCTTCCGCTATTCGTAGTTGTTCTTCTTGAATAAATTCTTTATTTGGTGATGCAACAAAACTACCTTTTTCCCGATACGGTTTCGATAAACCCATCTCGAGTTAAATCTTCGTAAGCTCGTTGAACAGTAATAACACTTATATGCAGGTCTTTTTGCCAGTGCACGCATGGAAGGCAGGGCTTCTCCGGCAGATAGGGTACCATTCATGATTAAACTCTTGATCTGCATAGCAATTTGTTCATAAATAGGCTTATCACTACTATTACTTATGATAATTTCCATTCTAATTTCCTCTCACCACCTTCTGATATATGCGTACTTATACGATATGTACAGTGTATATGATAGTGTCAGAAATGTCAATAAAGTAATCCTGCAATTCATTAAAATATACCATATAAAGTTTTCAAAAAATCAGCGTAATCCAACCTGTCAACCGGCATAATAAGGTTATTTCTTTGTGCAAATCAGCACGATAATGATAGGATGAGCGATGATGAATTAGAACTTCTGGCTCCATGGAACGAAATCGTCAAAGCTGAAATCGGACGTCGTGCAAACGAATCAAATCAATCATATGTGAATTGTCAAGGTGCTCCGGCTGCTGAAAAGCAGTCGGGGATTTTTTCTATCATATCTAAAAATTAAGCGCTTAACATATATTCAGATTGGCAGTGAAGTAGTTGCTAAAGAATATCCAGATAAGGTGATGCATTTGAGAAAATTGCAGGTATAGGACAACTGATACAAAGAATATGTTGGAAAAGAGGTGAGCATCATGGTGAATCAGTCAGTAATAGATTCCAGTGTGAATCTGGAGCAGTTAAAGGATATTGAAGACTTAATTCCTAATATAGATAAAGCTATTTCTGAGAAAGTGGAAACTTTTCTGGATAAATCCGGCGATCAGCCGTATGCTCACATGAATGAAGGGTATGTGGTAGTCGTGGAAATGACAGGAGAAATGGATGCTACAGATGCGATCAGTGATTATCTAAGAAAAAGAACGGAGTTGATGTATTAGATGCAAGTCTTGAAAAAATATCTTGCGAAGCTACAGATGTTATGTTAATGTGAAGTCAGGGAAAATGAACGTGATACATGGTTTCTGACTTCAAATTCAATGGAATAAGTAAGTTGGGAGCGATGTAAAATGGAACAAATGCAAATGAATATGCCAGATATGTACGATGCTGCATTGTATCTTCGGTTATCGAAAGATGATATGGAAGAGGGCGGTGCGAAGTCAGAGAGCAACAGCATTGCAAATCAGAGAGAGTTACTTCGGAGCTTTGTAAAAAGCCAGCCGGATATTCAGATCTTTGATATATATGTGGATGACGGATACTCAGGAGGAAATTTTGACCGACCTGAGTTTAAACGAATGACAACTGATATAGAAGCTGGAAAAGTAAACTGTGTGATTGTAAAAGACTTATCCAGATTCGGAAGAGAGTATATAGAAGCCGGGCGATGGATCGAAAAGACCTACCCGGCTTTAAATGTGCGTTTTATTTCAGTTACAGACCAGTTTGACAGTAAAACAGCAGATTTTTCAGAGAAGTCATTTGTAGTTCCAATCAAAAATTTCGTAAATGAAAGCTATTGTCGGGACATTTCCGGTAAAGTGCGAAGCCACCAGAAAATCAAACGTGAAAAAGGTGAATTTATTGGAGCATTTGCCCCGTATGGTTACTGCAAAGATCCGGAGAATAAGAATTGTCTGGTGATTGATTCTTATGCAGCGGATATTGTAAGAAAAATATTTTCATGGAAAATTGATGGATTCAGTCTTGGAGCAATCGCAGAAAAACTGAATGTACGTCATGTGCAGTCGCCAAAAGAATATAAAAAGGCAAATGGCGAGAATTACAATTCTGGATTTCACAGCTCAGACACACCGAAATGGTCGGCAGTGCAGATTAAAAGGATTCTGACCAACGAGGTTTACATTGGAAACATGGTGCAAGGCAAGCAGGAACGAATCAGCTATAAGGTAAAGCAACGTCTGGATAAGCCAGAATCAGAGTGGGTGAAAGTAGAAAATACGCATCCGGCAATAATCAGGCAGAATGATTTTGATGTGGTGCAGAAGCTACTTCAGTATGATGGCAGGGCATCGAAAACATCGGACAGTGCAAACTTTTTTTCGGGTTTTGTATTTTGCGGAGATTGCCATACACCGATGATACGCAGGGTAAATCAGTATAAGGGAAAGAAAAAAGCCTTTTATATTTGCCAGACAAAAAATAAAGGTGGAGATTGCACCAGACACAGTATTCCGGAAGAGGTGCTGAAAAGGATTGTATTGAAAGAGATTCAGGCATATACGGCACTTTTCGTAGACTATCAGATGATTATGGAAGAACTTTGTGAAATGAAAGTCAGTTACGATCAGGTAATCGGTTATGATACGCAGATTAGTAAGTTGCAGGAAGAATATAACCGTTATTACAGCCTGAAAGCATCTTTGGGTGATGACTTGAAAGAGGGATTGATCAGCAAAGAGGAGTTCGATGATTTTCGGGAAAGTTACGGAAGAAAATGTGAAGAACTGGAGCAGATGATTGAAAACCAGAAAAAACTGGTAAAGCAAATGTTTGAGGGTGGAGTGTCTGCAACTGTTCAGTTGGAGGACTGGAAGAAATCACTGGAAATCAAAGAACTGGATCGCACATTGCTGGCACTGACTGTAGATAAAATCTATATTTATGAAAACAAACAGATCAAAATTCATATCCGTTATCAGGATATGATTGAGAAAATGAAAGTCATAAGACGGTTTTATGCGGAACACCGGACAGAGTGCAGGAAAGAGGTGGGATAAATGGCAAGGACAGCAAAAAGATATAAGAAAAACACAGAGAAGAAAGTTCTTGGGATTCCGGTATGTATGGCTGCAATTTATGTCAGATTATCCGTAGACAGTGATGAAAAAAAAGTCAGAACCTATTGAAACACAGGTTACGCTGATAAAAGAGTTCATTCAGAAGCACAATGAAAATCCGAACAGAGAGTATGAAATTGCTGTATATAACATTTATTCTGATCTGGGAAAAACCGGAACAAATTTTGACAGACCGGGATTTGAACGGATGATGAATGATGTCAGGGAAGGTAAAATAAACTGTATTCTGGTAAAGGATTTCTCACGATTTGGAAGAAATTATATCGAAACTGGCAACTATCTGGAAAAGATTCTTCCTTTTATGAAAGTGCGGTTTATTTCTGTATGTGACAACTATGATTCATTTGCACCGGATGCCAAGAATCAGGAATTATCCATGAATATCAAGAATCTGGTGAATGATGCTTATGCGAAAGACATTTCCGCAAAAGAACGGGCAGCGAAACGTATTGCACAGAAAAATGGTGAGTATGTGGGATCTACAGCTCCATATGGATATTGTGTGGAAAAGATAAATGGAATTTATAAGTTGATGGTGGAACCGGAAGCTGCAAAGATTGTCCGCAGGATTTTTGAAGAATATGCTTCGGGAGATGGCGTACAGAGCATTATTGACAGGCTGTTTGAGGATAGGGTACATCGGATTTCAGATTATAACCAATATCATCATGTGTACTGTCAGGACGGAGAGAACCTTCATCAGTGGGGAAATTCTTCGATACGTGCAGTGCTGAACCGGAATAATTATTATGGCGATCTGGTTCAGAGAAAATATGAATCCAGATTTCAAAGAGGTGAAAAATGGTGTGACATATTGGACGAGAGCCAGTGGATTATTACGCCAAATGCCCATGAGCCAATTATTAGCAGAGAATTGTTTGAAAAAGCACAGGTCAGGCTAAAAGCAGCACAACAGAAAGCAACAAAAACTACTGCAGGGTGGGAAGATGATGAAAGAGCATTTTACAATGTATTCTATTGTGGTGATTGTAAGCGGAAAATGTGTACACGTAGATACAGAGGCAATGTGTATTACTTTTGCAATGCTGCCTGGTATCGGGATGAAAGAAAATGTAGTCACAAATCTATTTCCGAAGAGAAGCTGCAGAAAATTGTCCGTTCGGAGCTAACCAGACAGTTTCAGTTATCTGGATTGCGGAAAAAGGATATGTCTGCTATAAGCAGTGCGGTATTTCTTTCCAAAATCAATGAGATTCAAACTGAGATCAGAAAACTGGATGCAGATATGGAAAGACGTTCAGAAAAACTGGCACAGGCATTTATGAAATATAAAGAGGGTGAACTTTCCAAAGAAGCCTATATAGAAATGAAAGATGACCGTAATAACTGGAAAGAGTTTTGTGAAGAGAGAAAGAAGTCTCTGGAGCAGACCATACGAAAGCTGGAAAAACAACAGAAAAAAGAAGCCAGATTTTTACGAAGTCTGTTGGAACTGGATGGGACAACCAGAATCAATGCGGAACTTGCGGAGGGCTTGATTGAAAGTATGTATCTGTATGGTGATGGCAGACTGGAAATCAACTTCGGGTTTAAGGGGGCGGTAGAACATGAGTGATCAGAAACTGATTATTGGATATTACCGTCTTTCCATGGAAGATGATTCAGAGGGAGAAAGTAACAGCATTATCAATCAGAGAAAACTGGTAAAAGATTATATTTCCAATATCCCGGAACTGGCTTCTATGCCATTTCAGGAGTTCTACGACGATGGATATTCTGGTTCCAGTATGGAGCGTCCGGCAATTAAGCAGGTTCTGGAACTTGCTAGGGAGAATAAAGTGCAGTGTATTGTGGTAAAAGATTTTTCACGTTTTGCCAGAAACTATATTGAGATGGGAACTTATCTGGAACAGATTTTTCCATTCCTGGGAGTACGATTTATTTCTATCTCAGACCGATATGATTCTAAAGATTATATAGGAAAGAGTTCCGACATCGAAGTACAGTTTAAAGGACTGATCGCAGATTTTTATGTGAAAGACCAGTCTGTAAAGGTAAAATCGGCAGTCAGTACCAGACGAGGAAAAGGTGAGTATTGCTGTGGATCTGCACCTTATGGGTATCGAATCAATCCTGAAAATAAGAAAGAACTGGTGATTGTAGAGGACGAAGCAGAAGTGATTCGCAGAGTATTTGAACTGACAAATCAGCGGTATTCCAAGATGGAGATTTGTCGGTTATTTAATGAAGAGGGGGTACTGACTCCCTTGCAGTCCATGAGCAGACGACAGAAATCAGACAGCAAGAAAGCTGCATCAAGAGGACTGCAGTGGACGAGTGATATGATACGGAAGATTGTGGATGATAAAACTTATATAGGCTGTATGGTCTATGGAAAGACAAAAATTTCAGATCCCGGAACAGGGAAAGAAGTACCGGTACCGAGAAATCAGTGGAAAGTGATGGAAAATCATCACGAGCCGATCGTATCAAAAGAAATTTTTGAAAAAGCACAGTCCTTGCAGATCAGATACACCAAGAAAAGCAAATTCGACAGGGAAACAACATTGTTAGGTGGCTATGTGAAATGCGGAAATTGTCGCAGAAGCCTGACTTCAAGCAGTCCGGTTCATGGTCATATCCTTTATAGCTGTGCTTACAGTAAAGGAAAAGAAGATACAGGATGCTTTGCCGGAAAAGCTGATAACAAAATGCTAGAGCATATCGTGCTGGCAGAAATTAAGGCATATTTACGTCAGAATATCAGCCAGGAACAGATGCAGCAATCTATGAGAAAACAGCATACGGACAGCATAGAAGCCTATGAGCTGGAAAGTACGGACTGTGAAAAACGTCAGGAGCAGATAAAGCTTCAGAACCGTCAGAACTATGAGAAGTATCACGAGGGACAGATGAACCAGAAACAGTTCATGGAAGCCAAGAAGCAGTTGGAAGAAGAAAGAGAACGATTGCAGAAACGTATACAGGAGTTGGAAGAACTGATAAACGGTGAGAAAGAAATCCTGATGAAAAAGAATGTTCCGGTGGAGCAGATGTTGATGTATTTAGGCTATGAAAAGCTGACACGAGAGATGCTGGAAGAATATGTGCAGGGGATATATGTGTATGATGATGGGAGAGTGGAGGTGGAATGGAAATAAAAACGAACATTACGTTTTTAATATTGAATATTTTTGAGCGTTATGGCATAATATTAAATGTAATAACAAATATACCGAGAATAAGAGGGTGAAAAAATGAGACTGTTAAAAATATTTATACAGAATATGCCACGTTTTAAAGGAGATATAGATATTGATTTTATTACTAAACAGAGAGTGGCAGAGGATGATAAAGAAAAACTGTTCCATGTCTTTTCTAACAGTAAAACTAGCATTTATACAAATCAGGCAATTTCATTTATAGGTTTGAATGCTTCTGGAAAAACAACGATATTGAAAGCAATTTCCTTTGTTATAAATTTGCTTAATAATGAAGCTTTGAATAATATTAAATCTAAAGAGATTTTAAATGATTTATCAGAAGGCGAAAAGGTTAAAATCATTAGCTTTTTTTAATAATGATAATAGTATCTATAAGCTTGAAACATTATAGCAAAAAAAAGTAAACCAGGTTGACAATGAAGAAAAAA
>ENA-OQBL01001157-OQBL01001157.1-human-gut-metagenome-genome-assembly--contig:-NODE-1157-length-10931-cov-14.283691_pt1 | contig 10931 bp, 16 predicted proteins | sample MGYA00242747_ERZ504553 | MGnify/ENA primary metagenome ERZ504553 (study PRJEB26092, sample SAMD00036240) | human gut metagenome | host: Homo sapiens | study: EMG produced TPA metagenomics assembly of...
TGTTTAGGCTCATTTTTTTTTAGTTCCATCAAACTTCCATATTTCCCTTTCTTTGTTAATGTTTGATTGCGTTACGAAATCAATCCCCCCTCCCGACGAGTGCAGCCATTTTAGAAATATACTGTTTAGCATAAGATATATAAGTGCTTTGGTATCCTTACTTTGGTGATGTTCCAATTCGAATTGGATTTTATCTTCACGTGCAAGCCATCCGATAGCACTTCCAAGTTCTTGCATCATCGAAATCTGTGAGTTTCTTTATTTCTGAGTACTCCCATTTTTTGTGAGGATCTGTGTTGATGCAAACGCCATAATATACCTGCGTTTTTCGCCAATAATGTGTTTATCCTATGTTTGATTATAAAATTGGTTTTTTTATGCCTCAAAAGTATAAATATATATTGTTTTTTTGTGTTTTAAGATGCGTTTTGTAACCTTGTTGTCCTTGTATATTTATTTTATTTAACAAAAAAATCCGAAAGAGTTGTTTTTTTATGTTGCTCGCATGAAGAATAAATTTATATGCTTGGATTATGTTATAACTTTATTAATATTTGTATATTGATTATCAATTATAAAGTTATAATACTATGGTAACAAACATTATTCAAATCGGAAACAGCAAGGGGATAATACTTCCTTCCGAAGTATTGAAACAGTTGCGTTTGTCCTTGAAATCGGCTGTGAGCATTTCTTTGGACGGGAACAATATTGTAATAAAGGCACAACCACGGCAGGGATGGGCGGAAGCTGCCAAACGTGCCCATGAGAATGGGGATGACGAGTTACTTATCCCTGATGTGTTTGAGGATGAAAAGTTTGAGGATTGGACATGGTAGAACAGTATGAAGTGTATTGGGTAGAGTTGGACCCTACCCGTGGGGGTGAAATGGCAAAGACACGACCATGTGTTGTTGTAACTCCTTCAGATTTGAATATGTATCTTACGACAGTAGTCATTGCTCCGATAACCTTCACCGATAAGGGAACATATCCTTACCGGGATTCTAGTGTTCTGTAGCCGGCGTGATGGGGAGATAAGTCACGGATCAGATTCGCACGGTGGATAAAAGCCGGCTGAAAAGAAAGATTGGAGATTTGAATTTCAGTGAGATAAAAAAGCTGAAGGAAGTGTTTTATCAAATGTTTTTGAATGATGGAAAAAAAGGAAGAGAAAAAACCTACCTGCAAGGATTTTGCGAGTATTTAAGGAAATGTGCGAGTGCCTATGCCAAGCGTGGGAGCCGGGAACTGACCGACAGCCGGAAAGAGTACCAGGATATTTTTGACGATCTGTGTCAGCTTCATGCGGATTTTGATCATGGGGCAAACCGGATCATGTCTTTAAAAGATATGTTTATCGACTTCTTTGATCTGAAGAAGTAACACTCCATTGAGTGAAGGCAGGGTTTGTCTTTGTGTACGGCAAAGATAGTTTTTTTCCGGAAGTATCCTTGTTCCCGCGGATTTAGTTGTGTATTTGTGTCCGGATTGCGCAGCCGGGGGTATGGGGGCTAGCCCCCGTACTATAAACTAGAAAGTTTCGTGGTAAATGTCCTATAGTATGTTGTGAGTGGTGGAAAGTATTGTATTCTATAATTTCGGCTAAATTTTGTGGTTGTATTCTATAATTTCGGCTAAATTTTGTGGTTTGGAACCCTTTTTTTGTATCTTTGTAAGAAAATAGCTATGATAAATCGTATAATAAAGAGTTCTATTTTAAGTGATTACAAACGTAGAAAGGTAATTGTTTTACTTGGTGCAAGGCAGGTTGGTAAGACTACACTTCTTTCTGAACTTTGCGAGGGGAAAGATAGGGTGCTTTCATTGAATTGTGACAATGTGGATGATGTGTTGGCTTTGGAGGGAAAGACTACCACCGAGCTAAAGCAGCTTTTATCGTCTTATGAACTTGTTTTCATAGATGAAGCGCAACGGGTGAAGAATGTCGGGCTGACATTGAAAATGATTGGCGATTTGAAGTTGGAAACACAAGTGGTTGTTACTGGTTCTTCATCGCTTGATATGGCAGACGAGATAAACGAACCAGCGACTGGACGACTTATCGAGTACAACCTATTTCCATTCTCGCTGCCGGAACTCGCTTTGTATAGTTCGGAAAGGGAGGAAAACAGATTGTTGGAAAACCGGATGATTTATGGACTTTATCCAGAGGTCGTAACGGAGCCGGGTGATGCGAAACGCACGTTGATGACACTTACCAATAATTACCTTTACAAAGATTTGTTTGCTTATAAGGGCATAAAGAAACCGGAACTGATCCAAAAGTTGGTAAGGGCATTGGCTTTACAGTTGGGCAGCGAAGTTTCTTATAATGAGCTAAGCAATCTGTTGGGAGTTGATCGGGGTACAGTTGAAACGTATATAAATCTGTTGGAGAAGTGCTTCGTTGTTTTTCGTTTGGATTCTTTCAGCCGGAATCTTAGGAATGAGATAAAGAAAGGCAAGAAGGTCTATTTCTATGATAATGGGGTGAGAAATGCCGTTCTTTCCAATTTTGCTCCGTTGGAGCTAAGGAATGATGTTGGTGCGTTATGGGAAAACCTCATGGTGAGTGAACGTGTAAAGCGAAATGCCTATTCCGGAAACTATGCGCAACTGTTCTTTTGGCGTACCCATGAGCAGCAGGAAATCGACTTGATTGAGGAACAGGACGGTATGTTGCATACATTCGAGTTCAAATGGAATGGAAAGGCAAGGAGCAGCCAGCCGAAAGTATTTGCTAATTCTTATCCAAGTTCGACTTATGAAGTTATTACTCCGGAGAATTATTGGTCGTTCTTGAAATAGGAAAATAACTAAAAAATATAATGTTCAATGAAAAGAAAACGTGATCGTTCCGAATCAGGACAACTCAGAAATAAAATCAATCGATGGGTTCGATTTCTGTCAAAAGAAAGGGACTGGGATTATGTCTTCATGCTTGAGATGGAGTACATGAAACTCCGTCAGATGGAAGAATACTTCAAGAAAAAGGATACCTTTGTGGGTATCGAATACGTAAGACGGGATTTGAGGATATGCCTCCGGCTGCTGGATATAGTCATGGAAAAGGATGACTTGGATATAAAGCGGGGTCCGCTTAAACTCGTGCCGTTCAAGGATGACAACGGTCGTAAAATGTACAAACTTGAGGGTGCACCCGAAATAATATCATACAAAAAGCTGTATGTTAATACAAGAAACGCCGCTCGTTTTATTAAACTTGATTTTACAAGTTCGAATGTGGATGAATCCTTGGAGATAAACTATAAGGAAAGTCTTCGTCTACATAAGGCTTGGCATCTGTATAATCTTATCCGGACTTACAGGATGTTCGCATGGTGGGATTAAGTCTGCTGTATTGGATATCCAAGCAAGCCGTACACTAATTTTCATGGCAAATGGCTGCACCTGTCGGGGCGGAACCTACCGTCCAGACAGGTGCGGTTCTTATCGATCGATAAGTTTTTTTGGGGTGTTCTGGACATGGTCTGTTATGCGGTTTCGTGTGTGTGCACGTGTTTGGGATAGGTTCTTTCTTAGTGCCTCGCTCCGACTTCTCCCCGTCCCCCTTGTACGAGCTTTCGCCGTACCGCAGGGGAGGGTGTTCGTCGATTGCTTGGCAGTCGAAAGAACAGCAAGAGGAAACCGGGCTTTGCCCTGTTTTTCCTCTTGCCCTACGGGGTTATAATTGAAAATCAGCTGTTTAAGTTTTTTAACCACAATTGTTTTGAAATTGTGGTTAAAACCATACCTTTGTAAATCAGAGATTTAATAATATAATCAGCAATTAAAACCGCAATTGTATGGATAAGGAAACCACTACTTCTGTCACCATTGACCGAAAAACGTTTGCCCGGCTTGATAGGCTGGCAAAGTCCAATAATGTATCAAAGAAAGACTTCCTTTCCTGTGCGCTGGAGTACTTCGAGAAGTACGGAATCAACCCGGTTGAGCATGAGAGTCCGGCAAAGGAAATGCAGAAACTTATCAAACGCTGTGATCAGGTGATAGCGTTCATCAGGAAGCAGGAGCAGGATTTCTTGCGTCCGGCTTGTGAAGCCATGGGCAGTACAAGCATGAGAGTGACCATGAGCATGGACTCGATACTTACGGAAAAAAAGTTCAGCCAATACCAAAAGGACAATGACCTATTCATGCGTGATCTTGCAAGCCTTGCCGGGATAAGGGAGCAGGCTTTGGACCGGACGGAAAAGGCAGTCGGTCAGTCGAGGGATATGCTTCTGAAGAACCAACAAGCCATTTATGCAAGGCTGGACGCTGTGACGCAAAGGCAGGAGAAGATCTTCTCCTATATCGCAAGCTACATCGATGCGAAAGGAAAAGCCGGGCTTTTCGATGATATAAAAGCCTTGTACAAGGACGAGAAGAACAAAAGGGAAAAGATATGAACGTGAAGATACAGGGAGGCGGTAACGGCACATACGCCAATACAGGCAGTTGTGTTGCGGTGACGAACTATCTCCAGCATGAGGATCTGGAGAGGATGAAGAAAGGGGAGGAGGTGCAGCCGTTCTTCAACCAGTTCCGGGACTACGTGAGCTCAAGGGAGGTCACATTCAAGATAGACAACAACAAGGCGAAGTTAAGCCGGACTGACGCAAAGTTCTATGTTATCACCGTCAGCCCTTCAGAGAAGGAGCTGCGCTGCATGGGCAGGACTCCGCAGGAGCGTGCGGAAGCCTTGCAGCGGTACATCCGGCAGGACGTGATGAGAAACTATGCAGAGGGTTTCGGAAAAGGCTTGAGAAGCGATGATGTGGAATATTACGCAAAGATCCATTTCAACCGGGACGGTGACAGTGACAGCGATATGCACGCACATATCATCGTCAGTCGGAAAGACCGGAGCAACACCAAAAAGTTAAGCCCTAAAACGAACCACACCGGAAAGAAGAACTGCGGCAACGTGAAGGGAGGTTTTGACCGGACGGATTTTTTCCGGAAGTGTGAAAGCTCTTTTGATCGGCGCATGGGGTTTGACCGGGAACCGGAGGAAAGCTTCGACTATCTTAATGCCGTCAAGAACGGAAGCCCGGCGGAAATAGCCCGGCAGGTGGAACGTGCGGAACGCATCAGAAAGGAGAAATGGGACAATCTCAAAGCGGAGCTTCAATCCCGGCAGGAACCGGAGAAGTCGAAAATTCAGCAGGTGGAGAAAACGCCGGACATCGAGCAGCCTATTCCCAAAAAGAAGCAGCAGGAGGAAGATCTGGAACTCCTGAAGAAGCCAAAAAGGAGCAGAGGTTTCGGAATGGGCATGTGATTTTTCTATTTTCCGGCACAAAGGTAACTCCGCACGCCGCATTTGTACATTCATTGACGTTTATTCGGATTGGATTCGCGAAGAAGGAGATAAATTCGCTCCGCACAAAACCAATGAAATGCAAAGGGCTTTATTCAGGCAAACGGTGTCAGGAATGTTGGAATTTGAACGTGAACGGTTGGCGAAAAGAAACAAGGAGGATAGTGATAAGCGTCAACTCCACTTGTTTGAAAACGAAACGAAATCGGAATAGCGAATTTCAAAAAACGAAGGTTTTTCATACACGTTCCGGTCTTCCCAAGTTGTGCAGGAAATGCTGTTCCTGTTTGTCTGGAAATCGGTCTTTTTATCAAAGTATGAAAAATAGTATATATGATATATTACAGACAAGGATATGATTATAGGATATGCAAGGGTTTCGAAGAATGACCAGAACCTTGACCGGCAGATAGACCGGTTGAAAAAAGAGGGATGCGAGCGTATTTATCAGGAAAAAGTGTCTGGTGCAGGAAAATTAAGACCTGAACTGGATAGGATGCTGGATGCGCTTCGTGAAGGAGATACAGTCATCGTATGCGAATTGACCAGGTTGGGGCGTTCTGTAAAGGAGCTTTTTATGCTGGCTGAACGTATTGGCGCAACGGGTGCGGATCTACGTTCGATTAAAGAGCCTTGGCTTGACACGACCACTCCGCAAGGTAAACTGCTTTTTGCCGTATTTTCAGGCGTGAGCCAGTTTGAGCGTGACATTATCCGGGAAAGAACCCTTGAAGGGCTGGAATCCGCACGGGCAAGGGGGCGCAAGGGTGGGAGACCGAAAGCCGATGCAGGACGCATAGAACTTGCCATGAAGCTTTATGATTCCCGTGCGTGTACCGTGTCTGACATTCTCAAGGCTTCAGGCATAAGCAAAGCTACCCTGTACTCCTATTTAAAGGACAGGGAAAATACGGAAAAGGAAACCTGAATGGAATCCTTTCCCGTAAGGTTATGTAATTCCGATACGTTACTTTGCCACCAGCATCAGTCCGACACCTCTTGCGGTCTTAATTTCCACATCCGGATCATCGATAAAGAGCTTGCGGAGTTTGGTGACAAATACATCCAGGCTACGGGATGCGAAAAAATCGTCTTCCGTATTCCAGCAACGGCTCAGGATGGCTTCGCGGCGGATGACCTCATTCTTGTTTTCGGCGAGAAGCTGCAAGATTTTGGCTTCCGTTGTGGTCAATACACGGATTTTACCTGTGTTTTCATTACGCAGGGTGGCATGTAGGGTGTCGAGCGTGTAATGGCTGAACCTGCAGTGCCCCTCTACCGACCTGCTTCTGGCACCTTCCTTCATTTTCAAGATGGCGTGGATGTGTGCGTCTATCTCTTCCGGGACAAACGGCTTCTTCACGTAGTTGTTCACGCCCAGTTCGTAGCCGTGTTTCACGTCTTTGGGCGATGTCATAGCGGAAGCGAACAGGATGGGCGTTTCTCCGTCCGTCTCACGGATGCGCCTTACCATCTCGAACCCGTCCATTTCGGGCATGTCGATGTCGGATATGATGATATCCGGTTTGTGTTCCTCCCAAGCGTGCAGACCTTCTAGTCCGTTTCCGGCAGTAATCACTTCATAGCCACCGATGACAGCCTGCAGACCTGCCTGTACAATGTAGCATAAGTTCACATCGTCTTCAACGAGTAGTAGCTTTATCATAGTTCTTTGATCATTAAGGGTAAATAGATAATAAATTCAGTAAATTCACCTTCTATGCTGTTGACGAAGATTTTTTCCTTTGTGCGCTTCGATTACCTGTTGCACGAAATTCAGACCCAGACCGAAACCGGACGCTTTTTTCCTGCGGCTCCTGCTTCCAGCCGCTGCACGCTCGTATTTGTTGAAGATGCTGCGCTGGTCTTTTTCCGATATGCCAAGACCGTTATCGTATATCTTGATAATGGAATAAAGGTCGTTTCTCGACGATAAAATACGTATGTCCACACGCTCTTTGGAATATTTGATGGAATTGTCTATTAGGTTACTGAACACTTCTTCGATGTATTCCGCATCAGCGTATATCTCCGGTGTTTGCAAATCAAACTCGAATGATACGGGCTTGTGTGATTTCACCTTGAACTTGTCAGCTAGCCTGACGAGCATCGGTTCCAGCGTAATCTTTTCACACTCCATCTTCATCTTCTTGCTCTCTAGTTTCGATATGGTGAGCAGTTTATTGGTCAGTGTCAGCAGGCGGTCCGCCTCTTCCTTGGCGACATTGAAGAATTTCTCTTTTGTTTCCGGCTTGTCGTCCAACCTTCCGCTGTGCAGAAAACTCAATGCCGTGAATATGGTAGTAAGCGGGGTTTTCATGTCATGCACCATTGCGTAGGAAAAATCTTCGCGAACACGAAATATATTATTAAATTGCTCTATAATTTGTTTTTGATAAAAGAAACCTCCAATAACAATGATTATAAGAATCGTAGTAGAAAAGAGTAGAGCACCCATTTTTTTGAAAAAAAACATACTAGGATTTGATATTTCAGCTTGTATTGTTAATGAATAATCCTTTCTTAAAGGAAGTGCTAATGTCTTAATATTGAAAATAGATTTTTTAATTTTCCCGGAATATTGAATTAATTGATTCCCTTTAAATATTGAAATTTTACATTTACTTGGAAATTCTTTGCCATTTAGGATTGTTGTATAAATTCGATTGATAGAATCTAATGATATAGGCATATTTAATGAATCTAAAGACTCTTGCATATAAGTAAACTCAGGAAGATTTCTTCCTTTATCTTCCTCTGTCCTACTTTTAACCTTAGTCCCAATTGGTAAATGTTGTAGCCTAGAGAACGTTTCCTCCGTAACAGCTTGTTCTAACATTTTAGATGTTTTAGTTATAGAATCTCCCTTTAAAAATATATATGAATTATATAGCCATATACATTGAATAAAGACAATAGCTATTAGACATATAATAGTCGTGTATTTGATGTATTTTATTTTCATTATTGTCCTTTTTTTGCAAAAATAATATATTTTCTTTCGATTGATAACATAAAGATAACTTTAAATTAACTCAAAACACATCGATTCTATTATACTTTTGTGACAGTAGAAATTTTAAAAAAGAATAGTTGTATGGAAAAAACGATGAAAGAGCTAACAAGGGATGAAAGTGATAGCTATAATTGGTGGTGGATATTGGTGTACAGAAATGGTCGATGGGAAAGTAGTTACGTATTGGGTTAGTTGTTGATATAGGATATAATTAAGTTTGTTTCAATCATATCCTATCTGCTGTTAGTTGTATTGAAAGATTAATTAAAAGGATTAACCTAATGATAACATAAAGGTAACATAATTCCAAGTAATGTTGGCTTACATTTGCATCAGTAAAACAAACAAAGAGTATAATAACAATTAAATAGAAATGCGTATGAAAAAGAATGAATTGAAAACTTTAGAGATTAAAGAATTGAAAAACGTGAGTGGCGGAGTAGCACCTGGACCTAACGGTGAAAGCTGTACGGAACATTGGCTGCCGGATTTTTTGAAAAACAAGACTCCCTTGGATATTCTTAAACTTAGATAGTGGAAGAATGGTATTTGAGAGAATCAGAAAGGAAATAGTATTAACAAATAAACTTATTGCGTATGAAAGAATTGAACAAAGATGAGAACCTGTCAATTACAGGCGGGTATTTTCCTCCAACAGAGGAACAGTTGGAACAATTGAGTCCTATTGAGAGAATTATCATTTGTTGGTAAAATAACAACTAGGAAAATAAAATATATTCTGTATTTACTAACTATGTGTAAAAAAATAGGAAATGAAGCTTTTAGATATTGTATGATTTGAAAAATGTAAAATTTGATGAAGGGGATTACACAAATAGATGAGAGCGCTTTTTGATTTTTGTAAATCATTAGAACGGGTAGAATTACCAGAAACACTTACATATTTAGGGCGACACTGTATTTTATGAATTGTAATAAACTGAAAAAAATTGTAATACGAGAGAAGTCTCACATATTGGGGAGAGTGTCTTTGTGCGAAATGATAATATAACCATCTACGGCATTCCGGGTAGTTATGCCGAGACATATGCACAGGAGCATGATATTCGGTTTAAGCCGTTGAGTAGTTTCTATCAGGCGACATTTAAGAATCTGGAAACCGTTGAATTTTGGCAGACCTATTATAAGAATCCATTCCAGGCATTATGTAAAAGTGGAAATTTCCCGCATTATTTATATATGGTTGCAAATGATACAAGTTTCATCGGGAAAGCAGAGCTGGCATCAACAGCTATTTACAATGGTTCAGATGGCGTAAGGGATATGCTTAGCAGTTCCACATCTGTAAAGCAGGCAGAAGAGATTCTGGTTGCGCTTCTGTATGATCAGGAAGAAGAACAGAACGAACTGGCAAATGTCGAGGTCGCACAGGAATTGGGGAAGCGTCCTTTCGAGGTCATATGAACAGATAGCGATAGCAGAAGGCTCAAAGGAAGTCTTGATAACTATGGGCTGATTCAAGAGTATTTCGATTCCAATGAATTTGCAGATACTATGAAGAAATCAGGATATGAAGGAGTGAAGAAAGAACTGTTAAAAAAGCTTCCAGCTTCCTCTAAGAATGCTGTTGGGGATATGCTTGATAAGCTGGAAACAAGTGATATACTGGCGGATTCCCTTGATATTATTGATGTCGGAACAAAAATTATTGATCTTCAACAGATGACTCTGGATAACATTTATCAGTATAATCTAATGGTACAGTTAGATCAGAATTATCAGGATATCCTGAAATATTTATCTGAATCTTGTATTTATGATGTTGTGAAACAGGCAGCGGGAAAATTGTATAAATTAGCAAATTCGAATCTGGAAGAAGCTCAGGAACAGTTATTTCAAGAATCAGCGATTGAAGCAGGTGTATGGCTTGGAGAAGAAGGCTATAATAAATTAGTAGATTCGGTATGGTTTCTGAAATTGTTTAAGCTTTCAAAAGATGCTGCGGTTACAATTTTGTAATACATTTTTCCATACTGGAGAAACGATTGAACGGCAAAAATGCAATGCGCTCCATGACATACATCGGAATGGCAATGTCTCAATATGTTCTTGACAATTTGGCGACTATGCAGAATTTGAAAGGTGAAAATCGTTTGGACGAAGCAGAAGAATACGCGAAAAAGGTAGTTGTTAGTACAAGGACACTTTGGAAAGCGCGTGTTGAGGGAGAAAAAATGTTGTCAGGAGATTACGTCCGCATTTATGCCGGGAGAGGCAAAAGTATATGAATGCTCTAAGCGAGAAACAGTAATGTTAACCGGTTTGCAAGAACTGCTGTTTAATCCGGCAAAAGTATATAAAGAATATTGGGGAGTGACTGCTTCTTTTGCATGTCCGGTCGATGTTGAAGTATACGATTCAAACAAGAAATTGGTACTGACTTTGGAAGATGGAAAAGAAGCAGATGGAAAAATGGAAGGTCTGTGGTATGAGACGTATTATAATCCAATTACGAAGGACTATGGAAAAAATCCTTTATACAGACGGAAGCAAGAACTATAGTTTCAAATGTATCGGACAGGATGCAGGCAATGTAAATGCATTTTTTCGATACACTGACAGAAA
>ENA-OQBL01001160-OQBL01001160.1-human-gut-metagenome-genome-assembly--contig:-NODE-1160-length-10920-cov-6.472899_pt1 | contig 10920 bp, 7 predicted proteins | sample MGYA00242747_ERZ504553 | MGnify/ENA primary metagenome ERZ504553 (study PRJEB26092, sample SAMD00036240) | human gut metagenome | host: Homo sapiens | study: EMG produced TPA metagenomics assembly of...
CAATATCAAAGTTGTCTATAAGCACATCCGGAAGGATGGCACGAAGGAGTCGTTCGGGTTTCATAAAACAAAGGTAAGCAAAGGTAGCTAATTTTAAAACTTAACAACCAGAAATTTCCGCTGAGCCTGAAGAACAGGATGTTCATTGTTCCTGATCCCTAAGCTCGTATACCTCGTCATCCAGTCTATATTGTTGTATTTGCGTTTTGTGAGAAAACAAAAAATCCTGATTCCGTTTGGAAATCAGGATTTTTATTGCCTTTTTTTTGCTTCAAAAGTGGTGCCACCAGGAATCGAACCGGGGACACAAGGATTTTCAGTCCTTTGCTCTACCAACTGAGCTATGGCACCATTATTTCTTGTTTGCGGTTGCAAAGGTAGTGAAACTTTTTTAAACTACAAACTATTTCTGAAAAAAAACACTGATAAAAACATAAGGTGCTTATTATCAGTGTTGTTTAATTAAAATTATTTTTCTTTTAGTGGATTCCAACCTTGCGCTTTCAGCTCAAACTCTTGTCCGTCACGGGTAATCAGGGCACATCCCAGCTCCGGTTTGGTGATGTGACCAATCACTTTTATACCCTCTATAGCCGAAACTCGTTCATGCTCTGTTAAAGGTACAGTAAATAATAGCTCATAGTCCTCACCACCATTTAAAGCACATGTTGTCACATTCATATTCAGCTCTTCCGCCATTACAGCCGTTTGGTAATCAATGGGAATTCTTTCTTCGTAAACGCGACAGCCGGTATCGCTTTGTGAGCATATATGTAGCAGTTCCGAAGAAAGGCCGTCGGAAATATCCATCATAGCGGTGGGCTTGATTCCCGCTTTTGCCAGTTTCTCAATGATATCCTTACGTGCTTCAGGCTTTAACTGACGTTCCAAAATATATTCTTTTCCGGAAAAATCCGGATTTGCTTCTTTTTCTCCTTGGAAAACAGCCTTTTCACGCTCTAGAAGTTGAAGTCCCATATAAGCTCCTCCCAAGTCACCGCTGACACAAATCAAGTCTGTATCTTGTGCGCCGTTGCGATAAACCACTTTGTCCTTGTCCGCTTCACCTATGCAAGTAATACTGATGGCGAGCCCGGTTACGGATGAAGTTGTATCTCCACCCACAATATCTACATGGTGTAGTTCACAAGCCAGTTTTAGCCCATCATAGAACTGTTCTAAATCTTCAATACAAAAGCGTTTGGACAGTGCGATAGAAACTGTGATTTGTTTTGGAGTACCATTCATAGCATAAATGTCCGAGAAGTTTACGATGGCCGATTTATATCCCAAATGTTTCAATGGGGTATAAACCAAATCAAAATGTACCCCTTCCATCAGTAAGTCTGTGGTCACCAATACCTCTTTATCTTTAAATTCCAATACGGCTGCATCGTCTCCCACACCATATTGGGTTTCCGGATTTTTTAACTCGATATCCTTCGTTAGATGTTTAATGAGGCCGAACTCACCTAAGGTCGCTATTTCTGTTCTGTTTATTTCCTGCATGTCCTTAAATTCGATTAATCATTTCACGCATAATGGTAGTCATGCGCGGTTGCGCTTCATCTGCCGCTTTCTGAACCTCTTCGTGTGAAACTTCCACAATTTTTCCCTCCACGCCTAGGTCGGTGATAACCGATACTCCAAACACTTTGATGCCACAATGGTTTGCTACAATAACTTCAGGAACGGTAGACATACCTACGGCGTCAGCTCCAAGAATGTGGAACATCTTGTATTCTGCCGGAGTTTCGAAGGTAGGTCCCTGTGTACCGATATATACTCCTTGTTGTACTTTGATACCTTTTTCTTTAGCGATCTCCAGTGCTTTGTCTATCAGTTCTTTGGAGTAGGCTTCACTCATATCCGGGAAACGGGGGCCGTATTCAATGTTCTTGCCGTGCAACGGGTGTTCGGGAAAAAAGTTGATATGATCTCTGATAATCATCAGATCACCAATTTCAAAGTCTGCATTCGTACCTCCAGCTGCATTGGATACGAACAATGTTTTGATGCCTAATTCACGCATCACCCGTACGGGGAAAGTAACTTCTTTCATGGAGTATCCTTCATAGAAGTGGAAACGTCCTTGCATAGCCATGATGTCTTTATTACCTAATTTGCCGAAAATCAATTTACCGCTATGTCCCTCTACGGTTGAAACAGGGAAATTAGGGATATCTTTGTAACTGATCTCGTATTTATCGGTAATTTCGTGTACCAGGCTTCCTAAGCCGGTACCTAATATAATAGCAGTTTCGGGACTGGTATGCATCTTTTCTCTAAGAAAAGTTGCTGTTTCTTGAATTTTTTCTAACATAGTCGGTTATATTTGAGTTAAACAGTTCTTGTTGGTCTTGTAAAAAGGCTACCTCAATGGGCAGCATATATATATAAGGTTTCAGCATTTCGTCCATCAGTGGATGGGCTGCTAGTCGTACAGAGTCTTTTTCAGTGGTGATAATCATGCGTTTACCTTCCGGAAGTTTCATGAAACGCTTCTTTATCAGTTCCATATCTCTTGCTGTAAAGTCATGGTGGTCACTGAAAGCCAGTGACTCAATGTGCTCATTGTATGGTGATAAATCTTGAATGAGTTTTGCTGGGGAGGCTATGCCTGTCACCAATAGGATATGCTTGTCTTTTTCTATCTCTTTTAATGAAACTGCATTCCCTGCTGTAAACAACGGATGCAGCTTGCCGTATGCTAATGTTGTGAAGTAGAGCTGCTGATAGGGGTAAAGTTCCATTTGCTTGCTTAAGACTCTTAAATCCATAGGGGTGATGTCCTTAGGACATTTAGTGACAATGACAATATGTGCCCGGCTTTTTCCGTTTTCAGGTTCGCGCATTCGTCCGGCAGGCAGCAAGGTGTCTTCGCAAATCAGTCGGTGGTAATCTACTAATAAGATGTTTATTCCGGGCTTTACATATCGGTGCTGGAAAGCATCATCCAAAATAATCACTTCTGTTCCAGGGGCGATGTGACTATTGCATAACTGCTCTATGCCATGACAACGGTCCCGGTCTACTGCCATATAGATATCCGGAAACTTCTGTTTCATTTGGAAAGGTTCGTCACCTATCATCTGTACGGACGTATCCGGTCTGGCAAGTACAAAGCCTTTGGATTTGCGTTTGTAGCCGCGGCTCAGTACGGCTACTTTGTAATCTTTCTGCAATAATCTTATCAGGTATTCTGTATGGGGGGTCTTTCCGGTTCCGCCTACGGTGATGTTGCCTACCGAGATGATCGGGATATCAAACTTACGTTCTTTGTATATTCCCCAGTCAAACAATTTATTACGCAGCCATACACCGGTCCCATAAATCCATGAAACCGGATATAGCCACTTGTTTATCTTGATAAGATTACCTTCCATGTGCAATTTATTGGATATTAGGGTCAAACGGCATACGTGCCTGTATACAGTTGGCGTCTTTTATGTTCTCCAGCGCCTTGAAGCTGTTATAATAGCTTCCCAAATATTCTTTAATTTCGCTGTTTATATAATGTTTTTTCTGATTGCCCAGCAGGCTTGCGAAAATATTTTCTTTTTCAGGATAGCCGATAATACTGTAATTTTCGATACCGGCTTGGGTGGCGGCGGCATTCAATGCTTTGTCTATACCTCCCAGCTCGTCTACCAGACCAAGGTCTTTTGCCATGGCACCGGTCCATACACGGCCTTCAGCAACTTTTTCAATAGCCTCTGTAGACATTTTTCTACCTTCAGCGCAACGGTTTACGAACAGCTTGTATCCTCGGTTGACATAGTTCTGCATTAATTCTTGTTCTGATGCATTTAGCGGGCGGGTGAGAACCGGACCTAGGCTGGCACCCAGATCAGCCATTTTATTAGTTTTCACTACATCAAAATTTAGTCCTAAAGTTTCAGTAAACAGTTTCTCACCTGAATACATCATGCCGAATATGCCGATAGAACCAGTCAGCGTAGTCGGGTCAGCGAAAATACGGTTTGCAGCGCAGGAAATGTAATAGCCTCCTGATGCAGCATAATCTCCCATAGAAACGATTACCGGTTTTTTCTCTTTCAGTCTTACTACTTCACGCCATATTTGATCTGAACCGTATGCGCTGCCACCCGGTGAGTTGACGCGTAATACAACAGCTTTTACGTCATCGTTGTCACGTAATTTGCGCAGGTCTTTACACATCTTTTGTACATCAATACAATCTTCTGTGGAACTGCCGGGAGCATCCAGGATCTCGCCGTATGCATAATATACGGCTATTATATTTCCACTTTTGTCTTTGGGCACATTTTTCTTGACGTTTATTATGTCTTCTATGAAAAGACTGTTTAGTTTGTCGTCTTCGTCACGACCGCTTAATTGTTTCAGATAGGAAATAACCTCATCTTTATACATCAGGGTATCTGCCAGTTTGCATTGAATATATTCTTCTGCCTGACAAAAATCCATATATCGGTCAGCATAAGCATTCAGAGTATCTGTCGGGATGCGTCGTGAGTCGGATACATCTGCAAGAATACGATGCCAGACAGATTCCAGACATTCGGTCATCTGTTTGCGGTTGGCCGGACTCATTTCTGTTGCAATAAACGGTTCCACGGCTGATTTGTAAGTACCCACTCTGAATACCTGTACTTCCAGTCCTAGTTTGGAAACCAGATTTTTGAAGAAAACAGGTTGCATGCCTGCTCCGTGCCATCCAATACTTCCTTGCGGATTGATAATTATTTTATCGGCCACGCTGGAAAGATAATACATCCCCTGTGCATATTGGTCTGCATAAGCAACGATGAATTTGCCGCTTTCTTTGAAATCCAGTAATGCATTGCGTATTTCCTCTAAGGAAGCGTATGATGCTTCCAGATAAGAAGGTTGGATATAAATACCCTTGATTTTGTCATTGTCTTTTGCCTTCTTGATAGAAGCTAGAATGTCATCCAAACCGTATGCTTCAAATTCTTCTCCCAAAAGTTGTTGGAGTGGGTTTTCCTGTACACGTTCGGACAAACTGCCTTTAAAGTCGAGTACGAAGATAGAGTTGTCTTTCACCACCGTTTCAGTATCCGATGAGGCGACTATGCCAACCAGAGTGATAATCCCTAGTATAGTGAACACTACGCCTGCCAGAATGACGCCGATGACGCTGGCAAACGTAAATTTTAGAAAATCTTTCATTGAATGTGTTGTTTTTAATGTTAATAATTAGCTAACAAAAATAGGTTATTGCATTGAAAAAAAGCAAAAAAAGTGAACTTCTTTTGTTACCTGTTTGTTCTTCATTTATAATAACCCATAAATACGTTGTTTTATATGACAAAAAGTTTTAAGGAGGCTCTGAAAGCCCGTCGTACATTTTATCGGATCCAAAACAAATCGACATTGTCTGATAAAGAAATAAGAGATTTAATTTGTTTTGCTGTAGAATTTGTCCCCTCAGCTTTCAATTCTCAAACCACTCGTGTTGTGTTATTAACAGGTAAGGCGCATGAAAAGTTGTGGAACATTGTAAAAAATGTCTTGCGTAAGCGAGTTCCGGCTGAGGTATTTGGCAAGACCGAAGAAAAGATTGATGGCTGTTTCGCTTGTGGATATGGTACTATTCTCTATTTTGAAGATATGGCTATCGTTCGCTCTTTGCAGGAAAGTTTCCCCACTTATAAAGATAATTTCCCTATCTGGGCAGAGCAGACCGATGCTATGCATCAGTTGGCAGTCTGGACCATGCTGGAAGATGCAGGAATGGGGGCGTCTTTGCAACATTATAATCCGCTGATTGATGATGAAGTACGTAGAGTTTGGAATTTGTCTGATGACTGGAAATTGATAGCGCAGATGCCATTCGGTGTGCCTGTTGCACAACCGGGCTTTAAGGAAGTGAAGTCATTGGATGAGCGTGTTTTTGAATTTACTGATTAAAATTCATGTCTTATCTTTTGGCTTATTAGGGGAAAATAAGCATCTTTGTGTGCAATAAAAACAAAGATGTGCTATGAAAAAATTATTATCACTTCCCCCTAATCTGGTGGAATGTTTTCATGATATAGAGAAAGCGGACCAGACAGAGTGGTTTTGTACTTCCGATCCTATAGGTAGTAAGCTAGGATCAGGCGGGGGGACTGCATGGCTGTTGGAGGCTTGTTGTCAGAAAGTAGCTCCTGACAGCGATTTTCTTACTTGGCTGGGAAAAGAAAAACGTATTTTACTTCATGCAGGCGGGCAGAGTCGTCGTTTGCCCGGATATGCGCCATCCGGCAAAATTCTTACTCCCATTCCTGTATTCCGGTGGGCCAGAGGACAACGGCTGTCACAAAATCTGCTTTCCCTCCAGCTCCCTTTATATGAACAAATCATGGAGAAAGCTCCGTCTTCTCTTCATACATTGATTGCAAGTGGGGATGTTTATATCCGTGCGGGCCAACCGCTTCAGACTATTCCTGATGCGGATGTGGTGTGTTACGGTTTATGGGTAGATCCTAATCTGGCAAAGAACCATGGTGTTTTTGTTTCTTCACGGGCCACTCCCGATAAGCTTGATTTCATGCTTCAAAAACCTTCGGTGGAGGAATTGGGGAAATTAATGCAAACCCATCTTTTTCTGATGGATATCGGAATTTGGCTGTTAAGTGATCGTGCGGTTAGTCTGTTGGTAAAACGATCTTATAAGGAAGGAAAACTCTCTTATTATGACATGTATTCTGATTTCGGACTTACATTGGGAGAGCACCCGCGTATGATGGACGATGAACTTAACAAGCTGAGTGTGGCTATTCTGCCGTTGCCCGGAGGAGAGTTTTATCATTACGGAACCAGTCGTGAACTTATTTCTTCTACATTGGCAGTACAAAATCTGGTAAACGACCAGCGGGAGATTATGCACAAGAAGGTAAAACCGCATCCGGCCATGTTTGTTCAAAATGCTGAGGTAGGTTATCAACTTACCTCACAAAATTCGGAAATATGGATAGAGAACAGTTATGTAGGAGCAGGATGGAATATCCATCACCAGACCATCATAACAGGGGTTCCCGCTAATAATTGGAACCTGGAGGTTCCGTCCGGTGTGTGTATTGATGTGGTTCCTTTTGGAGAATCTGGCTATGTAGCGCGTCCATACGGCTTCAATGATACTTTCAAGGGAGCTTTGGCTAAGGAAGAAACATATTATCAAGGAATGTCTGTAGGTGAGTGGTGTGCTGTACGCGGCATTTCGGTGGAAGAAATAGAAAACGGTCACGACTTGCAGGCCGCGCGTTTGTTTCCGGTTTGCTCATCTGTAGAGGAATTGGGAGCAGTTATGCGCTGGATGGTCTCTGAACCGGCATTACAGCAAGGAAAAGAAATATGGCAACGCTGTCGTAAGTTATCTGCCGATGATATATCCGCTTATTCTAATCTTTATCGTCTGGCAGAACAGCGTGAAGCTTTCCGGATAAAGAATTGGCCGGCATTGGCGCATAATTATGAACGAAGTGTCTTTTATCAGCTAAATTTGGAGAATGCTGCTGGAGAATTTGCTCGGTATGATCTGTCGTTGCCTGAGCCTTTATCAGAATCGGCTCCGCTGATGACACGTATCAGTGATAATATGTTCCGTGCCCGGGTGCAGCAGCTTAAGGGGCTGGCTTATCGGGAATATGAGAATGAGGCTTTTCGTTTGATGCGCGACGGACTTACTGCTTCGGCTTTAGCCAAGAGGCAGCAACCGCATTTGTCAGTGTACTCCGATCAGATTGTCTGGGGGCGTAGTCCGGTCCGTATTGATCTGGCCGGCGGATGGACGGATACTCCACCTTATTGCTTGAATGAAGGGGGGAATGTGGTGAATATTGCTATTGAGTTGAACGGGCAGCCTCCTCTACAAGTTTACGTGAAACCCTGTCGGGAGTATAAGATAATTCTTCGTTCTATAGACTTAGGCGCTATGGAAGTGGTTACAACTTACGGGGAGGTAAGGGATTTCATGCAAGTGGGATCCCCATTCTCTATACCTAAAGCGGCATTGGTGCTGGCAGGTTTCCAGCCGGGCTTTTCCACCGAATCGTATGTTTCATTGGAAGAGCAGTTGAAGGCGTTTGGCTCCGGAATGGAAATCACTCTGCTTTCTGCGATTCCTGCGGGCTCCGGTCTGGGTACAAGTTCTATTCTTGCATCAACTGTGCTGGGGGCAATCTCTGATTTTTGCGGACTGAACTGGGATAAGAACGAGATATGTAACCGTACGCTTATTTTGGAACAGTTGCTGACTACCGGAGGGGGGTGGCAAGATCAATACGGAGGTGTGCTTCGTGGAGTGAAATTATTGCAGACTCATGCAGGTATGGATCAGAGTCCGTTAGTGCGCTGGTTGCCCGATTATTTGTTTACAGGTGGCGAATATCAGAAGTGCCATTTGCTTTATTACACGGGAATTACCCGTACAGCCAAAGGAATTTTAGCTGAAATCGTGCGTAGCATGTTCCTCAACTCCACAGAGCATTTGTTTATACTTGGCGGTATGAAGGGGCATGCTCTTGACTTGTACGAAGCCATTCAGCGTGGGAATTTCGATGAAATGGGGCGTTTGGTTGGTAAAAGCTGGAAGCTGAACCAAGCGTTGGATCCCGGCACTAATCCCGAGGCAGTTGAGACTATCATTCGCCGGATTGATGATTATTGCCTGGGATATAAATTGCCAGGTGCGGGGGGAGGCGGCTATCTTTATATGGTGGCTAAAGATCCTGAGGCTGCTATACGTATTCGAAGTATTCTTACTCAGAACCCACCCAACAGTTGTGCCCGTTTCGTTGATATGGCTTTGTCCGACAAAGGCTTGCAAATTAGCCGAAGCTAGTTATAACTGAATAGAGTTGGGAAACCAGCCGGGTGATATTTTCTTTAGCAAACTCCGGTTCCATTGCCTTCTCCAGGGTGATGGGGCCGGGGGCTATAGAGAATATACCTTTGAATCCCGCTTTGTTTAATTCCGGCAGGTTTTCTATACTGCCTGCCAGTACAATAACGGGAATATGTTCCTTTTTGTGCTTCCTTTAGTATTCCGTATGGTACTTTTCCCATAGCTGTCTGCCGGTCTGCTTTTCCCTCGCCCGTAATAATGAGGTCTGCTCCTTTTACTTTTTTCGGAGAAGTCGATGGCTTTCAATAATAATTCTGTTCCCGGTTTTAGCTCTGCGTTAAAAAAAGCCAGTAGTCCACCACCCATGCCTCCGGCTGCACCTGCACCGGGGTAGTTCGTGATATCTTTTCCTGTCGTTTTCTTTATAACTTCGGCTAATGATTGCATGCCTTCATCCAGTCTTTGTACCATATTTGAATCGGCTCCTTTTTGTTGTGCAAAGATATATGCCGCTCCGTCAGGGCCGTAGAAAGGGTTGGCTACATCACATGCTACCATGAAGTGTGTTTCTCTTAGTGCGGGGTGAATACCGGATGTGTCTATGTTTGCCACGGCTTCCATTATTTGGCCTCCTGTACCTAAGGTATGCCCTGATTTGTCTAGAAAGCGGAAACCTAGTGCCTGTAGCATTCCTAATCCTGCGTCATTAGTCGCGCTTCCGCCAATACCGATTATAAAATTTCTGCATCCTTTGTTTAATGCGTCTTTTATCAATTCTCCTGTACCAAAGGTTGTTGTCAGCATAGGATTTCTTTGTTCAATAGGTACGAGAGGTAGTCCGCTGATGGCAGCCATTTCTATAATAGCTGTTCTGCCATTGCCGGACAGACCGTAATGTGTTTTTGCCATTTTCATTAGCGGTCCATGTGCCGATAAGGTTATATATTTCCCTTTAGTGGCTCTGATGAGTACGTCCAGTAAACCTTCACCGCCATCAGCGATGGGAATAACTGAAGTGTGGCAGGAAGGATTTATGCTTTTGATACCTTTTTCGGCAGCTTTTCCTGCTTCTGCTGAAGTTAGACAGCCTTTGAATGAATCGATGGCGATAATTATTTTCTTCATTGTATATCTTTATATAGTGCAAATCTACTGAAAACTTTTCTTCTTTAAATAGAACAGGTTGTCTTTTATTTGTGGATTGGAATATGTGTAGCTTGATGGATAAAGTAGATGTTTTTTGCTTTTGTCTGGGTGTAAGTATTGGTTCTTGAAATTGATGGTGTTTCCGAACAACCGTCGAGATGTAAGAAAATGATTTTTTTTGCTTCTCGGCATTTTTTTCTCCTACAGTTTTTCCCCAGTGTTTTGCGGAGTCAGCACTTTTGAGAGCTCTATGGTTTGTGTTTCGTAACCTGTCCGGTTTTTCTTCGGGCTTGCTTCTTTTCCGTCTTTCCTTGTTTTCCGTCTGCTATCTTCGTATGGGTTCCTTCCTTTTTCCGTCCTTATACGCGCGTGCGAATATTATAATGTGTATGTCTTTTTCCTCCCGTGTCCTCCGTTATAAAAACATGCTTTGTAACACATCTGTCATTCAGTGTATTACAAAAAAGTTTCAGGAAATCCGTATAATTTTTCCTTCGTATGTTTGCTGGTTATCGTTAAAAGGTCTACCTTTGCATCCGCAATCGAGAGAGATGCGGCACTTCAGACAGTGTGTGACTGACTTGGTGAAACAAACGTAGGAGAGTTTTCCTTGACAGTGTCTGCACCCAGTATCTTACCTTAGCGGGGCTAAGGGAGCGAGAACGGATAAGACGTGGGGAGGATGGACGTCCCGCCTTTTATGGAAGTTTCGAAAAAAAACTTTTTCAAAAAAACTTTCGAAAACATTTGGTGGTTACGATAAAATCTCTTACCTTTGCATCCGCTTTCGGAAACGATGGCAAAATATAAATGAGAGTTCTTTGAAAGATTTAAGATAAACAAACAAGTAGTACAAGCCGGTGCACCGTATGTGATATATATATGGTGTACGGAAAAAACAAGAACCGTCAATATTGATATTGATAGATTTGGAATCCTTG
>ENA-OQBL01001161-OQBL01001161.1-human-gut-metagenome-genome-assembly--contig:-NODE-1161-length-10920-cov-2.625683_pt1 | contig 10920 bp, 13 predicted proteins | sample MGYA00242747_ERZ504553 | MGnify/ENA primary metagenome ERZ504553 (study PRJEB26092, sample SAMD00036240) | human gut metagenome | host: Homo sapiens | study: EMG produced TPA metagenomics assembly of...
GGGGGCTGTTTCGGAGTATATTCGCCCATACTTCTTTTGGTCTGAATCGTTGTCTTAATCTTTCTGGATGTATCTCTCAAATACATATCATTCAGCAAAGTTTTTATTTCTAACATTTCATCATAAGTTCCAACGGCTGAATCATAATTATCCAGAATCGAAACAATCCGAATCTGTTTCTCCGGGAAATATTTGCCTAGATAATAGTTGGTATCAATATGTTCTCTTCCAAGTCGAGATACGTCCTTAAAAATCACCATATTGATAACACCAAGCTCAATATCTGCCAGCATCCTCCGAAATTCAGTTCTTTCAAAATTACTTCCAGAAGCCCCATCGTCTACATAAACGTTTTTTCTCTGCAATATCTTTATTCTCTGCAATATAATCTCTTGCCATCTGAATCTGAGAGTGAATACTATTGCTGTATTCACCCTCTTTATTTTGCTCTTCAATGGAAATTCGGCAATAAATTCCTGCCTGATACATTCTATCCCTCTTTTCATCGGTCTTGCGTAGTCATTGTCTTTAATTGTCTTTATTTTACAACAAGAACTTAAGAAAATCAACCTGCAATTTTTCGTTCAGTAAGATTCTGAATGCACTGGATCAATGTCTTTTCCCCATTAAAATGCACTCGAATCTGATATCCTGCATGTTCATAGCTTACATTCTCTTTTTGGATTTCTTTTTTTGGTATCCAGAACTTCTACAGAATCAAATAACGTATTCATGCTATATGCCTCCTTCAGCATACAGTTCTCTCTACATCCTATGCCGGCAGGATTGTACAAAAGTTCTGTATGAATTGAATTCGGCTTTCGAAAGCCTGATTACATTCTAAAATTATTCTGCACCAATCACATTGAATTGAAATTGACCGCAGATTGAGTTTTTAAGATTCATTTTCTTCCTATACAGTATCAATTCCTATTGTCCGGAACATTTGTTCGTGTTATAATAAAAAGACTTTAAGAATATAAAACACGAAAACCAAAGGAGGGATTTCTGTTGGAAACGATGTGATTTTTCTTCTATTAGCACATGCCTAAAAAATTCAAATCAGTGAAAGCAATCAGATGAACCAACCTGATTTTTTATACGAATTATTTGAAGATTTTATGAATGATCCGATAAATGAAGATTTTTCTATGGATAATGGTCTAATTTGCCGCTGGATAACCGGACAAGCAAAAATCGGTCCAAAATAACCTCATATTATGCAAAACCCAGCAATCAGAAAAAACTGGCAACAACCATTCAGCGGAACTTACTTCCCTTAATGGCAGACTGCAACATGGTTATACAGGACATTTACACGTTATTCATACAGGACGATACGATTTCGGATACAAAAAAGCAGGAACTTGTATCTCTATATAAACCTTCTGATTCAAGGCTGTTGTTTTTAGCAAAAGTACTTTCTTTTGGTATGGAACGGCAATTTATTAAACGTGATACAAGAAATCAAAAACTGATTGCAGGAGGTGTTCTATCTCCGATTGTTCTGGATTACATTATGGACAGCGAAGTCCCAAAACCATGCCGTCATTTTCTAGGAAGAGAAGAAGAACTGGATGAACTCCATACTTTGTTTGAAGAGAACCGACATATATTTCTTTATGGAATTGCCGGAATTGGAAAAAGCGAGCTTGCTAAAGCCTATGCAAAGCAATACAGAAAACAGTACACCAATATTCTCTATATGGAATACACCGGTAATCTATATCAAGATATTGTAGACATGGATTTTATTGATGATCCACCAGAAATCAGTGAGCAGGAACGTTTTCAAAGACATAACCGTTTCTTACGCTCTTTGAAAATCTGATACACTGCTGATCATAGACAATTTTAATGTCACATCCACACAGGACAGTTGCCTGTCAGTCGTATTAAAATACCGTTGCCGGGTTTTATTTACAACCAGAAGCCAACTGTCTGAATACTGTAGTTTTCAATTAAAAGAACTGAAAGATATACCCACTCTTTTTCAACTGACATCTGTATTTTATTCAGAAGCAGAGGAAAACCGGGCAATCGTAGAAAAAATCATAGAAACTGTACACTACCATACTTTTGCTGTCGAACTGGCAGCCAAACTTCTGGAAAATGGAATTTTAACTCCAGAGCAATTATTGATAAAACTTCAAGAGGAAAAGGCTTCTCTTCATAATGAAGATAAGATTAAAGTAATGAAAGATGGTCAGAGCAAAAAAGCCACCTATTACAACCATATCCATACCCTGTTTTCGTTATACTCCTTATCACGGAAACAGCAGGATATTATGTGCAATATGTGTTTTATGCCTTCATCTGGTATTTCTGCCCGTATATTTTCCAAATGGCTGGAGCTGCCTACTTTAAATGACGTGAATGATCTGATCGAGACAGGTTTTGTACAGTCAAGTCTCCGGCATACTATTTCTCTGCATCCAATGATTCAGGAAATTGCAGTTTCCGAGACCGCACCTTCTATTACAAGCTGCCACACGTTATTGGATTCTCTGCGAAAAATATGTTTAATGCATGGCATTGAAGTTAGCTATTATAAAAAATTATTTCAGACAGCAGAAAATATCATCCAATTCATTGAAAAGGATGATATTCCCCAATACCTGTTATTTTTAGAAGATGTTTTTCCATATATGGAGAAGTACCGCTATCAAAAGGGCATGAAAAAATTGTCCAAGAACTACAGCATTTTGTAAAAGCAAGTACTTACGGGACTGCCTCTGACCGTGCCTTACTATTGGATTATCAGGCAACTCTGGAACCCCAAACAGAAAAGCGATAAAATTAGAAAAAGAAGCACTTGCTCAAATAAAAGAAATCACAAAGAAAATGCCCACCTTGTTTCCAACCTCTATTCCAAATCTTGGAGGACTTTACCGAACAAACGGACAGCTTGATCTGGCTAAAAAATCACATGAAAATGGGTATCTCTCTTTTAGAACAATACCAGCTTCTTTATACTAATGACAGCATTCCCCAGATTAATAATTATGCTGTCCTCTTAATTGAAATACAAGAACCTGACCTTGCCCTGTCTGCTCTTCAGAAATTAGCACAGATTATCAAAGAATATAATTCAAACCACTGTTTGGATTATGCCCAGGTACAGGAATCCCTTGGAAGTATCTGCCTGATCACTGCAAATATTTCGCAAGCGAAAACCCATTTTAAAAAATGCCTTGAAAATTTATGAGGATATATGGGCAGACGAACCCGAATTGATTGAAGAAAAATATCAAGCAATTCAAGAATTGTATCCACAAGCTGGAATTGCTCTGGCAAAAAGTATTCTTCTCACCAAGCACTAACGGTTCCTACAAACACTTGTAAAATATATTGCCTCAATAATGTAAACGCCTAGTTTTGAGATACACTCCAAGACTAGGCGCTTGTCCATTTCCATTTTTTCTTAGACATGGAGCGTTTACATAAGGATCACTTTTCTTTTTTTGACACTTTTCGCTCCTCCTTATCTCAAATTTTTTTAATAGTCTAGGTATATTGCCTTCATCAATGCCTGAGAACTTGTAAATTATGCTCCTCTGCTTGTTCAATCTGCGATACATTACAATCATCTCGTCATCAACCTACTGTTTGATACAATATGTCAAATGCATAGTGGCTCAGTTCTATTAGAAATTTATATCTCTAACTCCGCACCAATTCTAAAATTTCCTTTTGAAAGGCGATATACTTTATCAACACTTTCCAGTTCTTTATACTTATGCGTAATAAAAACGATAGTCTTATTTTTTAATTCACTATGTAATAACTCACGTAAAGCTTCATTTGATTCAACATCAAATCCTTCTGTAGCCTCATCCATAAGTAAAATGTCTGCATTTTTCAGCAGAGCCCTAGCTACAGCTATCTTTTGTCTTTCTCCTCCAGAAAGTTTTGCACCATCTTGTCCAATTTTTTTGTCCAAATTCCATGATCCAATTTTTTGCAATAAAACCTAAAGCACCACTTTTTCTACATGCTTCAACAACTGCATCTCTTGACGCCTTTCCATCGATATTAACATTCTCCTCTATAGTCCCTTGGAATAGATATGGTCTTTGGCTTATAACCGCAATTCTATTTCTCATATCTTGTATATCCATCAATTCCACAGGAGCTCCATACAATTTTATTATTCCTTTTTGTGGCCGGTAGAATCCCGCCAAAAGGTTCAAAAGTGTTGATTTGCCACTTCCATTTTCTCCTACGATCGCAATTCGTTCCCCTTTTTTTACACATAGTGAAATACCATTTAAAATAGGGTGTCCTGGTTCATAACCAAAGACAAGATTTTTTACTTCAAAAACCATATCCCTATCTTGATAAATTTTCTCAGGTTTCATTTCACATAATTTCATTTCCAATTCTTCCGGTTGTCCCCATAACTCAAAAAGACGTTTTGCCGATGGCTCAATTTGCGCAAAATAATATTTAATGTTTATCAATGCTGAAATTGGATTTACAACATATGCACTATATGTAATAAAAGCAAATGCTCCGCCTATAGTGAATTCTCCTTTTATTATAAAAAGCCCACTTAATATATATAATAACGCATTTACAACCGTGTCTATTACTACAACACTGACAGTACTATATTCATCTAGCATTGCGTTCTTTTTATATGAATCCATCAAATCTTTTTGCAGACCTTCAAATTGAGATTTTTTTTACCTGAAACAGATTCCAGAGCTTCATTTCATGAATTCCATTTATACACTCGGCAAACCAACTCATAAACTTTCGTTTATCCTCAATCCACTGTTCAAACACTTCCCGTTTCTTGTTTGCACAATAGGACACTATTATAAATTTCAGTGGAATAATTGCTTCTATCAATATTGCTAATTTCCAGTCTAATAAGGACAGCCCAACTACTCCTCCTATTATTTGGAGAATTGATGATATAGAAAACTGAGTAATCTGATCCACAACAGATGACACATTATCAATATCCATACCAATTGTATTTATAATCTCTGCACTTCCTCTTTCAGCAAAATACTGTATTTTCATCCTATTGATTTTCCAGTAAGTCTTTTTATAGAGAGAATGTGTAAACTGATTATGTACATTTGAAAATAATTTTGTTTGGATTATATTTAACTCTTGCTGGGTTAAAGAAATTATTATTAATATAACAGAAAATAAAAGAATGTATTTCATGTTTTTCTGCAATATACCACAATCTGTTATTTGTCTTATAAGCAGTGGGTGTATAAACGTTATGAATGATGAACCCAAAAGGCAACAGATAATCCCTGGAAAATACTTTTTATATTCACACAACATTTTTACAAATTCGATACCATGTTTTCCCATTTTCTCTCATATCCAATTGCCATCCTCACTATTCGTTAAGCAAAATATTGACAAACAAGCTCATATATATCCTCTATATTGTAAGTTATTCCTATTCGATCTTCTGCATACAATTCATACATATTATTTTTACGCACAATATACATATCTATATCTGATACCTTACTACTTTCAAATATTTCTTCCTCTTGATTCAAAAGAATAATATCAGGTTCATAAGCTATATATACTGTATAAAGGATATCGTTCAATGACTCATTGGAATCGTCATAATATTCTAAAGGAATTACATTTTCATCTAAAGGATTTTTCTGCAGATTTATTGCGTAATAACCGTTCTGACTAAACATCACTTTTAGCTGTATCATTTCCTCGTAATCTAAATCAATACCGGCAATTACCGGTATCTCTATATTGGTTTTATCCCTTATTACATTTTCTAGTATATCCGGATAATCAGATTTATGCGTTGCTATAGTCATCAAAAAGTCCATAACATCATCAAATCCTGCTGTGGGCTTTCTGTTTAAATATGTAGCAATATGTCCAGTGACAACAGGAGCCGCATAACTATTGGCTTGATTTACGATCCCATTCCACGAAAAATTTGCTATAATAGAATTCTCAATATTATAACCTTTTGTTCTTGAAACAGAATTTGACCATTTCCCAAAAGACCATAACGATCCTGCCTGACACCAAAAATCACCTGGATATGCAGCTGGATAAGTCTTTATATTTCTGTTATGATATGCTGCTACTATAATCGCATCAGCATCAAGTAATCTTTTTATTTGAATCCATAAGGGTTTAATATCAAAATAATTGATTGTTCCAAGACTCATGTGAATTAACTTTATTTTATTTTGAATACACCATTCCAAAGCTTCCAGCAAAACTGTGATCTGTGTTGTTCCTGCAGAGTCAGTCACATTCAAGTCCCATAATTCTATATCACTACATATGCTTGTGATAATTCCGACGCATACAGCGCCATGGAATGATTTATCGTCTTTATACTCACTTGGATCGCATTTAGAAGCCAAAAAAGATTTATGAACAATCCTTTGATTCCTGTTATTTCTCATATGATAAGGTATACCGTTATCAATCAATGCGAGCTTAATCATTTGCACTATTCCTATTCTTACCTGTTATATATCCAAGCCAAATATCGCATATTTATTATTCTCATGATAAACCTTGTAATTCTATGGTCAATAAAAATTCAAGTGTCGCTGAACCCTAATATGCTTCTCCAATCACACTGCCATCATAAGCATTGATCACATAAGAAAGCTCCTGTAGAGAATTTCCACCAATACTTTCCCTGACAGTAAAAATCCATGCTGGAACCAACCATGCGTGTTTCGGCTCCTGATAGGCTGTGGTATAAGTATACTGCAATTTTGCGTTTACCACATCATACTCCAGTGCGGTAGTGTCGTTGGCAGACTGGCCTTTTCCGGAATACCAATAAAAAATCTGATCTGTCAGCTTTGCCTGTATTTTTTGCAAAAGGCAGAAGCTTTGTATTTTCCGTCACCGTACAGACTTCTTCCGATATCCCATCCATTTAAAATATTTAATTCCTTCCTCTGTTATCAGAATAGAGATTGTTTCTACCTGGAACGGAGGCACATAACTATCCACTGTTTCTTCCGCAACCACGCCATCAGGAACTGAAGTAATACCCTCTACACTTTTCGAAAACAATACAGATATCCCGGTAATCCTCTATCCAGATCTCCCTGCCACAAAGCATCACTACCAAGTCCCAGACCATTGCGCTCTGAACATGCGCCATTCGGGAACCACACGGTACGATCAGAATCTACAAGGCCCATTCCATCGATACCTAAATCCTCTAAAACTTGTTCTGCCTGTTCCTTTCCATCTTCCTCTGTAAAGGTGATCTTGTCCATGCACTTTCGATACGCATCTGCCAGTTCATGAAATTTCTCTGTATAGCCGTTGGTATCCATGCCAAAGCTACTGTAATACTCACTCTGCATTTCCTCAGTTTCTATTGTTTCTTCTTCTATAAAATTAGAACCCTCCATCCAGAGAAAACTACTGTCATTGTCAATTTCCTGATTATACCGCTCTGCTTCTATATATGCCTTCCTGTCCTCGCCCACATCTGCAGTAAAATAATCCTCTGTATCTGTGTTTTCCAATTCAGTACTCATCCAACTCCGTGCCGCTTCCACACCGTGATCCTCTGTTTTTTTTTGAAATTTTATCTCCATCTTTTCCGGTGCAGACGCTTCATCCGGTGCAAGCTCCATCCCCTCTCGGGTTGCGTTTTGAATCCCTGCAATCGATGTAGAATATGCTGATTGCAAGTAACTTCCTTCCTTGCTGGAAATCCTGTCTAACACTTCCTGATACGCATCCTTTGTCACCATCTGTGGCATATATAGTTCCTCACCGTCCGTAAAATAATCAATCAATCCATTCAGTTCTTCCTGCGTTAACTCGTGATTTTGCATCTCTATGACTGGAAGATTGCCAATGCTTTGTTCGCCCAACTTAATATCTGCCTGGATAACCACACGGTCGTTGCTTTTCTTTTCTTCAAATTTCCAATGCGTTGGAACATTTGTCTCTCTCTTTTCTCCTTTTTTAAGAGGTTCACAGACAGCCGCCTCGCTAATCCCATCCACTTTGCTGACTACCGAACTCTCCTCTGGTGTTTCCTGACAGCTGGAAAGAATAATACACAACGCACCTACCATAATTGCTAGAACACTTTTTTTCATTTTTCCTCCATATATCTTATAGAATTGTCGCTTTTTCACGAAACTTCAATTATAAACTCTTTAACTTATAAATACCTTCCTGACACTATTAACGTTTTCGTATATTTTTTAGAAACAGACTACCTTATTTATTTTAATGTATAAGGCAGTCTGTTCTATGTACTAGTAACTATAACTTGTTAGTACATTACGCTATTGTCATTACTAATAACCACTCTTGAAGCATCCGCATTATGCTGAGATAACCAAGTCGCAGCACAATATGAACATGGGCAACCACATCCACAAACGCACCCAAAAGACTCAATCGTGTTCCTGTTTTTCTTCATATTTTTGTTGAGTTTCTTCATACGGTTCTCCTCCTTTCTGTTAAAATAATATCATATTTCCGCTTCATTGGTGCCAAGAGAAACAGATATATGATATTTCATATTATAATTTCCGGATATAGAATAAACTAATTCAAAATGCTACTTTTCGTATGTGATTTAATTTATCGCATATTGTTTGCAAATTAAACTCATCCACTTTTATATCATCCAGCAATTTTATAATCGGCAAATTATATGTATTCTCTAATTCCATTATCACATATATCCAGCACTCTTCTACTACAGGCAAATCCAATAGATTCTGTTCTGAATTTTCTACTTTTATCATTGTGTATTTCAATATCACATTTTTAATTAGCTCTTCCATCCTATCTCCTCACTTATATTACAAAAATATTATTTGCAAGTTCTTCCAAAATTTTCAAAATTTCTTTTTCAATTTTAGTATCATCAAATATATCAAGGACTTGATATTCAGAATTTTCAGGTATCGCTGGATTTTTCATTCATATCCTCCATGGTATAATACCGTATCTTTTTCCATTCATGATCCGCCTTATAAAATTGTCGTGAAAGAATATATTCTTTCACTGGTGTATTATATTTTCTTAGAACAAAATCGCTTATATTTTTTAATACAGTATAATTCAAATCAGTATACCTATACAAAGCCAAAAAGCCTATATCTACATCCAATGCGTTTGAAATAATCAGAGGTAACTCGCCAAAATAATTTGTTTCATATTTTTCAAATTCCGAAACACCACCAGGGCAACCCACAAGAATCACATCGTACTCCTGTTGTTTTACTTTTGTATGTATCCAATGATTTAAAGCAATAATCTTTTCTGGATAAGACATGAATTTTGAATATAGAAAGCCAGGAAGATTTTCCATTCCTAAAAATCCACCGAGAACGTTAGAGCAAAGTGCCAGTACACGATACCCCTGTTTTTCAATCACCTTTTTAATCTTCACTTGCAATTGGAATTTATCGCAATTTTCGCCCAATCCCATGACTGATATTACCGGAATATCTATTTCTTTTTTATTTGGCGAAACAACTTCATCTGACAATTCACTTTCCTGTAATATACATACTTTATCTCTGTCAATTTGAATCTTATCTAGCAGTGCTAAACCAGCATAAATCTTTTTCCCTGAGTCTAATGCCATTTGCACTCTTTTTTGGTATCCGTCATAACTATATCCCATTGTATTTTCTGAAAAAACAATAGCATCAGCTCGAGTAAGACATTCTTCAAATTCTGTACTACAATATATCGAACTCTTCTTTTGTAATAGTTCAAGCCTACTCCTATCTTCTATATAGCTGGATACCGCAACCACCTGATATAATTTGTTTTCTTTCAATCCCTTGATAAGTATTTCTGTGTCATTATTTAATGGAAACACAACTAATTTTTCCATATGCACTCCTTTATTTTAATACTTGCAAATTTTCATTTCCTTTATATCCAAACTCAACAAGTATACACAATTTATATAGCAATAAAAGTGTACTTTCTTTTGAGTTTTCACATTGCTGTAGCAACATATTTTCTGTTAATATCTGATTATCTTTTGGAATTTGCGCCAAACAATATGCACACATTCTCAAATTCCAACATCCTAAACATTTTTCTTTAATCATCTTACCATGGTTAAGTAGGAAACTCATTTTATCAAAATCAAATCCCGAATCCAAACTTCCGATGCACATTTCTGAATCTTCTTCCGAAACTCTTTCACATGGAAAAAATTCACCTTTTGTATCCACAAATAGTCTTCTAACTGCAGGAATGCATGGACCACCATGATGTGATTTTTTTGCCTTCAGCAACATGACTATGTAGCTGTTCATATAATAACTCAATATCTTGCAGTTCTCTTCGCAACAATCGACTTTGTGCATCCCATTTTCGCTTCTCTAATACAGATAAAATCATCTTTATATATGCTAGTCGATGTACTCTGAAAATTTTTTGTGTTATGCGCGACAATGTCTCATCTTTTTAAACCAACTGGATTTACATAATTGAAATTCACTGTCCCTGCTTCAAACAGCTCTTCTTCCGAATAAAATCGATATATATTTTCAAGATCTGATGAAGAACTAATAACACAATTAAACAAAACTTTTGAATAGTACTCTTCATTGTAAGCTTTCAGTCTACTCAAATTTTCTAAAATAATGTCAAATGAACCTTTTCCTGTTTTAAATCTTCGATTTATATCGTGACTTTTCTTATCACCATCAAGGCTAATCATAAGATTAAACTCATATTTTACCAAAAATTCTATGACATCTTCTGTCATTAAAGTCCCATTAGTCGTCATAGTAAAAAGAATTTTTTTATCCCCTTTACGTTGTAAAATATAGGAAACACATTTCTTAATCAATTCAAATTCCAGAAGAGGCTCACCCCCATAAAATGATTAATGCAAGTTGATCCGCTTTTTCGCTTCTTTTCAAATAAAAG
>ENA-OQBL01001162-OQBL01001162.1-human-gut-metagenome-genome-assembly--contig:-NODE-1162-length-10918-cov-1.964415_pt1 | contig 10918 bp, 12 predicted proteins | sample MGYA00242747_ERZ504553 | MGnify/ENA primary metagenome ERZ504553 (study PRJEB26092, sample SAMD00036240) | human gut metagenome | host: Homo sapiens | study: EMG produced TPA metagenomics assembly of...
TCCGGGGAACTCCCGCTGGAAGAAAGGATCTGCCGGGGATTGGATCTTCTTCGATGTGAAGAGGCAGGAATCGAAAAAGACACCCGCCGGAAGATGGAGACAATTCTGTATGCGCTTGCAGTAAAGCTGCTGGACGGAAATACGCTGGAAAAAGGTAAAGGAGAAGTTTGGTATGACATTATTAGGAGAAATGCTGGTAGCGGATGGAATGCGGAAAGGAATGCAAGAAGGACTGCAGGAAGGAATGCAGAAAGGGCTGCAGGAAGGAATGCAAGAAGGAATGCAGAAGGGATTACAGATCAAATTAATCTCTATGGTTCGAAAGAAAATGCTGCGAGGATATGATCCGGCACAGATTGCAGAAGTGCTGGAAGAGGAACCGGCGAAGGTGGAGAAAATCTGCAGGATTCTGAAGGCAGAGGGAATGGAAGTAAGCGACGAGGAAATTTATCGGAAATGTTGTGAGGATGACTCTGCGAATGAGTGAGGATGCATCGCTTACAGTGTAATAGTTCAGCCCACTGAACTGTTACCAAGAAAGGAGTGACACAAAATTTGCCACAGATTGACATCTGGCAAAAATTGGCAGTATGATGGGAAAAACCGTAGGCGGAAGTTGATTGCCGCGGTGATACCGGTATTTGCCTGTGGCATTATGCTGGGATAATGGATCGTAGGGAAACTTTGCTGGAATGGATCGGGTGCGGATGCCACAGTTTATGATTCCGAAGGCAACCGGCATGATATCTTTTTTCACTGAACGATGGCACAGAGAGCGCAGAGAAACCGGTAAAGGCTTCTCTGCGCTCTGTTCCATTATTTCCGTATGAAATTCATTGGCTGCGGGGATTCGATTTCCCGGGATGTGATTTTACATAATTGTATGCAGTAACCGTTTTTTGCAGGAGGAACAGCTACCTGCAGAAAATGCGGTCATTCTGCTATCGCTCAGCCAGCCGGACCGTTACATTATTCTGTATCACTCGCTGTACTTTCCGACGCTTCCTGATAGATTTCCTTAATCTTCTCCATTGCCTCTTCCCGGGGAATCGGTTCATATTCTATGGAAGTCGTTCCGGTTGCAGTGATATCGATCAGTTCCTCTCCGTCCTGCTGCTTCATCGAATTTTCCCATGTGGCGACAATTCGTTTCAGCTTATTTTCATGATCCAGATAATACGTGTACTGTGCGGCTTCCGGCCTTTGAGCTGTCATTTGCAGATCTTCCGGGAGCATTTTCATATTTTCTTTCCACGTTTCGTCCAAAGCCTCTTTCGGAACATTGCATACGATCTGAATTCCATCCTCCTGACGGCGTCCTTCTTCCAGTACCATGGTTTCCTCGTAGCTGCCTTTTGCGATATCTTCCCGGACGGTCGGCGTATCCATTTTCATCCAGCCTGTATCAAGGTCCGTGGCGACGGTTTTCATATACTGTGCGCCGTTATAAAACAGAAGCCAGCTCTGAACCCCTTTGCTTGTGTTGCTCTCCTGCACCCAGCAATTCTCATTGACGTACCACAGTTCAGTTGTCATGGTCTCGCTTTCGTCTCCCATGGTGGTGGTGCTGGTGTCCACAGACAGAACCGCGTCTTCCCGATTCAGTTCGTCTATGGCCTGCTGGCGCAGTTCCATGTAATCCGTCTGGCTGCCGGAACATCCTGCCAGTGCAGCCAACAATACTGCTGTTATCCCGATAAGTTTTGCTTTTCTCATGATGACACCCCCTTTACGTATCACCCGGGGCCTGCTGCCCCATTTTTACAGATCTTTCAGACAGAAACGGAAACGGCCTTGCCGGACGCGCTTCCCTGCCCTTTGTTTCTGCCTGTTTGGAATAGTCATTCGGAATTACGGCTTTTTTTTCTCTGCCGGACACATTCCGTAAGAAGAAATTCGATCTGTCCGTTGATGGAACGAAAATCTTCGTCTGCCCAACGGGCGATTTCCTCCCAGAGCGTCGGAGAGAGACGGAGAATAATCTGCTTTTGCTTTTTTCACGAAGCCTGAGATTTTTCTCTTTTTCCTGGATTTCCTGTTCCATCGCATGGATTTTTTTCAGTTTCTGGCGGAGAAGTTCCTCTTTTTCCTGGAGCTTTCTTTCCTCAGACATTTCTAATCACATCCTATTGATAAATACTTCCGCTGTTGACCACCGGCTGGGCATCTTTTCCGGAGCAGAGCACGACGAGAAGATTGGAAACCATCGCCGCTTTGCGTTCCTCGTCAAGGAGTACGATATCGTCTTCCCCAAGCTTGTCGATCGCCATTTTGACCATGCTGACTGCGCCTTCCACGATTTTCTGTCTGGCTGCGATGATTGCGGTGGCCTGCTGTCTCTGCAGCATGGCGGCGGCGATTTCCTCCGCATAGGAGAGATGGGTGATTCGGATTTCCTCAATTTCGAGTCCTGCAACGGTTACGCGCGAGGCCAGTTCATCCTTCATGCTTTCTGCGATTTCCTGGGCGCTGCCGCGCAGCGTTTTCTCGCTGTCCGCCGCGTCGTCGTCCATCAGATCGTAGGGATACATCATCGCGATATTACGGATGGTGGAATCGGTCTGAATGGACAGAAATTCCGAGTAGTTTTCCACGTTGAAGACCGCCTTGGTGGGATTCGCCACTTTCCAGATGACCACAGCGCCGATAATCACCGGATTGCCCAGCACATCGTTGACCTTCTGAATTCCATTGTTCAGCGTCACGCTTTTCAGAGAAACTGTTTTCTTGATTCCGCTTTTTCCCGGTTCTGTCGGGTTAAAGGAAGAACTGAACGGATTGACAAAGTAAAATCCTTCCTTCAGAATTGTTCCGTAATAATTTCCGAACAACGTGAGAACCATCGCCTCGTTGGGATTTACAATTTTCAGCCCGTAACACAGAAGCGGGATGAGAATGATTCCGGCAGTTCCGACTCCGATGAGGATGCCGTTAGAAGACTGGGCGCCAAATGCCAGGACTCCTATCTCGCAGAACCATGCCGCCACAATCAGGATCAGCATCAGATATCCATTGATCGGACGAATCTCTTTTTGCTCAATGTTTTTTGCTTCCATAAAATCACATCTCCTTCCTCTGAAAAAATGATATCATTTTGATATCATCAGTATATCATTAAAAACGGGAAAAGTCAATGTTCTGCTTCTGCAGTCTGTACACGGAGACAGCCGTTGTAAGCGTAACAGTTCAGCCAGCTGAACTGTTACTTATAAGCGTTCAGATGGCTTCGCCTATACTTGACAGCCTGGCAGTATTGATTTACAATCATGAAAAGCGGCGGAACCGCCGGAAATATCAGCATCGACGGGCCGCGGAGCCGGAGTTTTCCGGCCGCGGAAAAAGGGTGCGGAAAGAAAAGAGGAGGTATCCGATGGACAGCTATACCAGCTTTGCGCAGGTGTACGATATGTTTATGGATAATGTGGATTATCCGGCGTGGTGTGAATACATCAGAGGTCTGCTGAACGAATATGAAATTACCGATGGCCTGATCCTGGACCTGGGCTGCGGAACGGGAACCGTCACGGAGCTTCTGGCAGATGCAGGGTACGATATGATCGGCGTGGACAATTCCTGCGATATGCTTGAGATCGCCGGGGAAAAAAAGGAAAAGAGCGGCCATGATATCCTGTACCTGATGCAGGATATGCGGGAATTTGAACTTTACGGGACCGTACGTGCGGTTGTGTCCGTCTGCGATTCTGTCAATTATATTCTGGAGGAGGAAGAGCTTCTTCAGGTCTTTTCTCTCGTCAACAATTATCTGGATCCCGGAGGGATTTTTCTTTTTGACATGAATACCAGGTTCAAATACGAACAGATGGGAGAATGTACGATTGCGGAAAACCGTGAGGAGAGCAGTTTTATCTGGGACAATTTCTACGATCCGGAGGACGAAATCAACGAGTATGAGCTGACGATTTTTGTGCGAGAGAGCGGTGACCTTTACCGGAAATTCGAGGAGACCCATTATCAGCGGGCTTACGATCCGGAAACAGTGAAGGCGCTGCTGGAGCAGGCGGGTCTGAAAGTGGAAGCTGTCTATGACGCCTTTACGCGGGAGCCGGCACGGGAAGACAGCGAGCGGATTTATTTTGTTGCAAGGGAATATCAGAAACAGAAGGAGTAAAAGGATGTACAGCGATTATATAGTAAGAGCGACGGCGGCGGACGGACAGATCCGCGCGTTTGCGGCTACAACGAGAGATACTGTGGAGACGGCGAGAAAGGCCCATAACACCAGCCCGGTGGCGACGGCGGCGCTGGGCCGGCTGCTGACGGCAGGAGCGATGATGGGCGTTATGATGAAGGGAGAGAAGGATCTTCTGACGCTGAGAATTCAGGCGGGCGGACCGCTGAACGGAATCACTGTGACCGCGGATTCCCAGGGAAGAGTAAAGGGCTATGTGGGAAATCCGAACGTGATTCTTCCGGCAAACAGCAAGGGAAAGCTGGATGTGGCAAAGGCAGTCGGCGTGGGATTTCTTGATGTGATCAAAGATATGGGGCTGAAAGAGCCGTATCTTGGACAGTGCGCGCTGCAGACCAGCGAGATCGCGGAGGATCTGACGTACTATTTCGCAACCAGTGAGCAGGTGCCGTCCAGCGTGGGGCTTGGCGTTCTGATGAACCGTGACAATACGGTCAGACAGGCCGGCGGATTCATCCTTCAGCTGATGCCGTTCTGCAGCGAGGAGATTATTTCAAAGCTGGAGAAGCGTCTGGCGGAGGTCACCTCGGTTACCAGCATGCTGGACGAGGGATGTACTCCGGAGATGATCCTGGAACGTCTGCTGGGCGATATGGACCTGACAGTGAATGATACGGTGCCGACGGAGTTTTACTGCAATTGCAGCAAAGAGCGTGTTTCCAGAGCACTGATCAGCGTCGGACGGAAAGATCTGAATGAGATGATCCAGGACGGAAAGCCTGTGGAGCTGAACTGCCATTTCTGTAATACAAACTATGTGTTTACCGTTGAAGAGCTGAAGGAACTGCTGAGAAAGAGCAGATAGGAGAAAACAGGAAGCACAGCAGTTCATCTGGATGAACTGTTGCCAGCTGGCGGAACTGCTGCTGACCAGGAAGTTGTGAAACACAGCGGCAAAGATTGAGATGAGAGAGGAAAAACATGAATCAGGGATTTGTGAAAGCGGCAGCGGCAACGCCGAAAATTGCAGTTGCCGACTGCAGAAAAAATGTGGAGGCGATTCTGGACAGCATCCGGGAAATGGAGAAGATGGGCGCCAAGATAATGGTTCTGCCGGAGCTCTGCATTACCGGATATACCTGCAGTGATCTGTTCTGGCAGGAGCGTCTCCTGAAGGAAGCGTTGGAAGGGCTGAAAAGAATCGCGGCCGGGACGAAGGAGACTGACGCGCTGATTTTTGCGGGACTTCCGCTGGAAGTCGACGGAAAACTGTATAACACGGCGGCCGTATTGAATCACGGAAAGATTCTCGGAATCGTGCCGAAAAAATATCTTCCCAATTACAATGAATTTTACGAGGCCCGTCATTTTTACGCCCGGGGAGGAGACGGCGGAGGAGATCCTCCTGGAGGGTCAGAGAGTGCCTTTTGGAATGAATCTTCTGTTCGCCTGTGAAGAGATGCCGCATCTCATTGTCGCTGCGGAGATCTGCGAAGATCTCTGGGCGCCGGAACCGCCCAGCGTCCGCCATGCGCTGGCCGGCGCGACGGTGATTGCCAATCTCTCCGCCAGCGATGAGATGGTCGGAAAGGACAGCTACCGCAGAAGCCTTGTGAGCGGCCAGTCCGCCCGGCTGGTATGCGGATATATTTACAGCACGGCTGGGGAAGGGGAGTCCTCTCAGGATCTTGTGTTCGGCGGACAGAACATGATTGCGGAAAACGGTGTGATGCTGGCGGAGGCCAGAAGATTCCGGAATCAGACGGTATGTACGGAGCTGGATGTGGACCGGCTGATCAGTGAGCGGAGGAGAATGACGACGTATCCTCCTCAGAAATCGGAGGGATACCGGCGGATCAGTTTCTCGCTTCACATGGAGGAGACTGCTCTGACGAGGTTCTTTGATCCCTATCCATTTGTCCCGTCAGAGAAGAGAAACCGGGAACTGCGGTGCGATGAGATTCTGAACATTCAGGCCATGGGACTGAAAAAGCGGCTGGAACATACCCGCTGCCGCAGTGCGGTGATCGGTATCTCCGGAGGGCTGGATTCCACACTGGCGCTGCTGGTTACGGTGCGGGCCTTTGATATGCTGGAGCTGCCCAGAGAGCAGATTCTGTCTGTGACGATGCCGTGCTTCGGAACGACGGACAGAACCTACCAGAATGCCTGCCAGCTTACCCGCTGCCTGGGAGCGACGCTGAAGGAAGTGGATATCCGGGAAGCGGTGACGATTCATTTTCGGGATATCGGACAGGATATGGACAAACATGACGTCACCTATGAAAACGGGCAGGCGAGGGAGCGTACGCAGATCCTGATGGATCTGGCCAACCGCACCGGAGGAATGGTGATTGGAACGGGAGATCTCTCAGAACTTGCGCTGGGATGGGCGACCTATAACGGTGATCATATGTCTATGTATGGAGTCAACGCTTCGGTGCCCAAGACGCTGGTGCGTCATCTGGTACGATTTTATGCGGACACCTGCGGGGAAGAACAGCTGGAGAAGATCCTGCTGGATATCTTGGATACTCCCGTGAGTCCGGAGCTGCTGCCGCCAAAAGACGGCGTGATTTCCCAGAAGACGGAGGATCTGGTAGGCCCCTATGAACTGCATGATTTCTTTCTGTATTATATGCTGCGGGTGACTTATGAGCCGAAGAAGCTGTACCGGGTTGCAAAGTATGCGTTTCAGGGGCAGTATGACAGCGCTGTGATCCTCAAATGGTTGAAAAACCTTTTACCGGAGATTTTTTGCCCAGCAGTTCAAGCGTTCCTGCCTGCCGGACGGGCCGAAAGTGGGAAGCGTTGCGGTGTCTCCCCGGGGAGATCTGAGAATGCCCAGTGACGCATGTGCGCGGATCTGGCTGGAAGAACTGGATGAAATCGTGGAATAGAGTTGTAACAGTTCAGCGGGCTGAATTGTTATACAGGGTTGACGCAGCGGATATGTCAGGAAGAGGTAAGCGATGAAACTTTTGGTTGTTGTGGATATGCAGAATGATTTTATCACAGGAAGCCTTGGAACTCCCGAGGCAGTGAAGATTGTGGATCGTGTGGCGGAAATCATGGAAAATTTTGCGGGAAAGGTAATCTGTACCAGAGATACCCACGGGGAAAATTATCTTGAGACTTCCGAGGGAAAGAAACTCCCTGTAAAGCACTGTATCCGGGGAACGGAAGGGCATGAGCTTTGTCCGAAGGTGAGCGCGGCGGCGGAAGCCTGCGGGGCGCAGCTTCTGGATAAGACGACGTTTGGCTCCAGAGACCTTCCGCGGCTTGTGGAGGAACTGGCCGGCGGCGCGCTGGAGTCGATTGAACTGGTCGGACTCTGTACGGATATCTGTGTGATTTCCAATGCCCTTCTGCTGAAGGCATTTTTCCCGGAGACGCCCATTCGGGTGGACGATTCTGCCTGTGCGGGCGTCACGCCGGAGAGCCATGAAAATGCGCTGAAAGCCATGGCGATGTGCCAGATTGATCTGATTTAAGTGTATGATGTCTGCCGGCCTGCGGCTTTGATATGGTTTGCGGACGAGAGGACGCCGGCGGCGCGTCAGAAGGAGGAAAGATGAAGTATCTTGTTGTTTACAGCAGCCGCACCGGAAATACGGCGCTGCTGGCGGAACAGGTGAGAAAGACGCTGGGAGAGGAATCGTGTCTTTATTTTGGCGCTCCGTCGGAGGCGGCAGAAGCCGCTGCAAAAGAAGCGGAGCTGATTTTTTGCGGGATTCTGGACAGACAAAGGAAGCTGTGAGGAATCTATGGCGGAATTCCTGAAAGGAAGACAGAATGCGAAGGTTGTCCTGTTCGGTACTGCCGGTTTTGGTCAGAGCCAGGAGTATTTTGACAGGATTCTTTCCAATGTAAAATCTCATCTGAACGAGACCAATACCGTGGAAGGCGCCTGGATGTGTCAGGGGAAAATGCCGGAATCCGTCCGGAAACGGTATGAGGCAATGGGTGAGCAGGATCCGGAGCGGGCGAAACAGCTGATCGCTAATTTTGATCAGGCGCTGGGACATCCGGATGAGAAGGACCTGGAAGAATTCCGAAGGTTTACAGAAAAAATCTCTGCAGGAGATACATGTTCGTAACAGTTCAGCCAGCTGAATGGTTACGAAAACTGTTGTGGATAACTGTAAGGCGCGCAGCCGTTCCGCTGCGGCAGGCAAAAGCAGAGGAGACTCCGTTTTCAGGGAGTCTCCTCTGCTTTTGCTTTGTCCAGCGCGGCGTCGATGGCCTGGAGCAGAAGCTGAGAAGTATACTTATTATCATCGCCAAAGCTGATGTTCTCTGTGGACTGCGTGGTGTAAATCTGGCTGGCAAGAGATTCCAGCGTGGGCTCCATCAGCGGATACATGGCAGTGGCGGTTTCACTCAGATTGTTGAGCGCAATGGAGTTGATGTGGTTTTCATCGACGGTGATTTCCACATCAAAGGTCTGGCCGTTCAGTTCGATGGTGGAGGTGTAGACACCGGGAACGTACAGGACTTCGGAGGCGTCGGCGTCTGCAGCGTCGCCGGATTTCATTTTTTTGCGCCGAACATGGTAAACAGCAGGACGATCAGAAGGATGGCCAGTACGAGAAAGATGGCGGTGTAGATCACCTCTTTCATATGTAAGACGACGATTTTTGTTTTTGAACTCATTTTCTTTACGCTCCATTTTTTCTTTCTCTCTATAATGGTATGTCTGCCGCTGCGATTTTATGATAGGAGGGGGACGCCTTTTTCCGCGCCTGCGCCCGGGCGGTCCGGGAAATCCGCGCTCACTCCGGCATTCGGACATGGGAAGGGATTGTGTTCGTCATGGGGCGGTATGGGATCCGGCTGAGGCTTTCATCTGTGCCGGACACAATCCCTTCCCATGTCCGCCTGCAGTCGCAAGCGCCGGATGTTTCCCGGACCTTCCGGGCGCAGGCGCGGAAAAAGGCTGACTGTGGCGGCGTGGGGAGGGGGTGAGGGCGTGAGGGAATTGGGGAAAGTGGTGGAAAATGGTGCAAGATGGGGAAGTGGTGGGAAATGGGAAAAGTGGTGAAATGGGAAAGTAGTGGAAAGCGGGAAGACTGGCGAGAGATAGGGAAAGTAGTGGAAAGCGGGAAGACTGGCGAGAGATGGGGAAAGTAGTGGAAAGCGGGAAGACTGGCGAGAGATAGGGAAAGTAGTGGAAAGCGGGAAGACTGGCGAGAGATAGGGAAAGTAGTGGAAAGCGGGAAGACTGGCGCGAGACGGGAAAAGTGGTGCAAAGTGGGGAAAAAATGGTGTAAAACAGAAAGAATGGCGCGAAACAGGAAAAGTGGTGGGAAATGGGCAAATGGTGAGAAGATTACAGTTCAGCACGGTCTGTGCATTCACTGCACAGACCGTATGAAAATGAAGAGCCTGCAGGTGTCCGGCCCATCGGGAAGCGATTTTCAATGGCTGGATGCTGTAACCGTTCAGCTGACTGAACAGTTATGTGAGAAGTGGAAAGCTTTATAAATTCCTTGCAATTATCGAGTGTCGATATTATAATAAAGATAAGGAAATATCGATACTCGATAATTGAAACATCCGCAGTAAGCGGCGGTATTTGACTGCTGCGGCAGGTCTGTACCTCGTTTCGGCCGGCGCTGACCGTGTGCTGTCGTCGTACTGCACCGTCAAAGGGACATGTAAGCCTGTCTGTCTGGCTCGCTGCTCGCGGGGATGAAGCCGGGAGGTGAATATTATGAGGAAGAAGAAAAAAAGGGTTTTTGCTTTTTTACAGGTACACGGAAGGCGGAAGCATGGAGGCCTATCTGGAGGAGATGGCGCGGAAAGGATGGCATTTTGTGGAATGGCGTCTGGGGATGGTGTTCGAGAAAGGCGCGCCGGAGGATGTGGTTTACGATGTGGAAGTGTTTTCCGGAGGAAGAGAAACGGATCAGCGTCCCGGGGAGGAAGCGGAAGAATATGGGGAATACTGCGAAGCGGCCGGCTGGCAGCTGGTGGATGCGAGGAGAAAATTCTGCGTGTTCCGGCAGATTCGAAAGGATGCGGCGCCGATCGTCACGCCGGAGGAAAAATTCACGAATGCCTGGAAGGCGGAACTTGCCTGCCGCCTGAAAGTGCTGGCGTGGTGTCTGTTTATTCTTGGAAGCAGGTGGAGCAGGCTTTTTCTTCCCGATGGGTATACGAATCTGTTCAGCAGCCTGTTTGTGGCAGTGCTTCTGGAGTGGACGGCGGTATTCGTTCTGGAAATATGGAAGCTGCTGTCTCTCGGAATCTGGTGTCTTCAGGGTCAATGGGATATGAAGACGGGAAGGGAATTGTTCTTTGGCAGCAGAAACCGTCTGATTGCCTGGTGGCAGCGGATCCGATTCCTGGGATACTTCGTTCCGTTGCTGTTCGTGATGGCGGTTCTGGCGGCGGGAGGGCTGTTCCTGTATATGCAGACGCTCCTGCTCTGCTGCCTTGTCATCTTTGCACTGGAAGTCGGAGAGGATTTGTGGAAGCCTTCCCGCGAAAAGCAGGTAAATCTGCAGATTGTCGGCGCGTTCGGCGCATTGGCCTTTATCATTCTCATTTTTTCGGTTAGTATCTATCAGAGGTACCGTTCCGAGGCCGAGCTGGCCCAGGCGGAACCGCTGACGGTCACTACCCCGGTGCAGGCCCGGATGGAAATACCTATCATACCCATGAGGAAAGCTTTTTCGGCAGAACACAGAGAGGTACAGGCGGATTACTGGCGGAACACAGCTTCAGACGAGAGCGAGGCGGATGGAGATCTTTCGGTGAGAG
>ENA-OQBL01001163-OQBL01001163.1-human-gut-metagenome-genome-assembly--contig:-NODE-1163-length-10916-cov-2.546204_pt1 | contig 10916 bp, 16 predicted proteins | sample MGYA00242747_ERZ504553 | MGnify/ENA primary metagenome ERZ504553 (study PRJEB26092, sample SAMD00036240) | human gut metagenome | host: Homo sapiens | study: EMG produced TPA metagenomics assembly of...
TCTAAAATCCCGGTAGATAAATCCGTTTTTGCCTGTGAAAAAATTTGGGATAACCGCAGACACAATAAATTCCCAAATGGCCGTTGTGGACAACAAAAAATGTCAACATAAAATAAAGCATTTTTACACAGCTTTTCAACGGAAAAACCACAATAAATGTGGATAACTATTACGAAGGATCAATCTTCTTAATGAGAATATCCACAGTGTTCTTGGTTGTTTCATTGACGAGTACTTCTTTGGCAATCTTGTCCGCTCCGTGAATAATCGTCGTATGGTCCCTGTTTCCAAGGGCTTTGCCGATTCCCTGTAAGGCGACATTCGTCATCTGGCGGCACAGATACATCGTAATCTGTCGTGGATAAACAATGTCGGCGCTTCGTTTGGAAGAAAGAATATCCGCCGGTGAAATACCGAAGTGGTCCGCAACAATCTGGATAATCAGTTCCGGTGTGACTTCTTTTTTTGGCATCCGGTGAAATCAGGTCTTTTTAAAAGTTTCTTCCGCAAACTCAACCGTAATCGGGCTGTGGGAAAGTGTTGCAAAAGCCGAAAGCTTGGTAAGTGCGCCTTCCAGCTCACGAATACTGGATTTAATATGGGTTGCAACATAATCCTGAACATCATCGGGAATGTTGTAGCCGCCAAGTTCGACTTTCTTCTTTAATATAGCACGTTTTGTTTCATACGTAGGAATCTGGATATCGACAGGCAGACCCATTTCAAAACGGGTACGCAGTCGTTCCGTCAGGGTTTCCATCTCTTTCGGCGGCCGGTCAGAAGAAATTACAATCTGCTTGCTGTCCTGATAGAGCGCATTAAAAGTATGGAAGAATTCTTCCTGCGTAGACTCTTTACCTATAATAAACTGAATATCGTCAATCAGTAACACATCAATATTGCGGTACTTTTTGCGGAATTCAGAGTTTTTCTGATTCTTTACCGAATCAATCAGTTCATTGGTGAATGTTTCGGAGGTTACGTATAAAACCTTGCGTGTCGGGTCATTGGTAATAATAAAATGGGCAATCGCCTGCATCAGATGCGTCTTTCCAAGTCCAACGCCTCCGTAGATGAAAAGCGGGTTATAGACTTGTCCCGGTGTTTCGGCAACTGCAAGGGAAGCAGCGTGTGCTAAGTTATTATTTGTACCGACAACGAAGGTGTCAAAAGTATAGTTCGGATTCAGGTTCTGAAGACCGGAATTCTTCGCAGCAGAGCCGGTTGCGGCCTTTTTAATTTCCGCTGCCTGCTTATCTTTGGCTGTAATTAAGCGGACATCATATTCGTGGTTCATAATCTCACAAATCGTAATGCGAAGCATCTCCAGATATTTTTTTCCACATAGGAAACAGCCATGTCGGGGTTCATGGAGGTACTCGACATAATCAGTGTAATGGTATCGTTTTCCACTGTATAAACTTCAATTGGCTTAATCCAGCTGTTAAAGGAAATATCCTGAAGCTCATAGCGTTCTTTAAAGGTCTGTAATATCAAATCCCAGTTCTGTTTTAAATCTTCCATATTATATCAATGCCTTTCTGGCTTTCGTTAAAGTAAATGTATTCTAATATATAATATAACAAATGTGGATTTTTAGCAAGAAGCCCATGAAAAAATAGTGGATAACTCAGTTAAAAGTGGACAAATCACAGTGCTGTTGACAACTTATAAACACGAAATATGCCCATAAATGCGCTTTTTCGTGTTTTTTTGACACAGGATTGTTGTGAATTTATCCCCAACTTATCCCAATTTGTGGATAAGTTCGGGGATTACTGTGCATAGCTTGTGGGTATTTGTGGAAAGACAAAGAATACAAAAAATATCGAAAAAACACTTGACTTATAAGATGTTTTATTCTTATAATTAGAAGCGATGTTTTTAAATTTGATTAGAAAATTCCTGCCATATACAATCATGGTGTGAAAAGGAGGTGCGTATAAATGAAGATGACATTTCAGCCTAAGACAAGACAGAGAGCTAAGGTTCACGGCTTCAGAGCAAGAATGAGTTCAGCAGGTGGAAGAAAAGTTTTAGCAGCAAGAAGAGCAAAAGGAAGAAAAAGACTTTCAGCTTAAGAGTTGTTTCAAGAAGGCAGATGAGTGCGGAACAAGGCATTTATCTGCCTTTTTTTACTTTTAAGATATAGTATGGAGGAGTAGTGTGAAAAATCCTTAAATCGGAGATTTTTCACACAAAACTTTGTGCCGCAGGCGTCACAAAGTTTCCGTTATCACAGAACTGAATAAATTCAGTCCGTGTTTCCTCCGGCATTAAAATGCCTGCGGAATGGAGGAGTTATGAAATATCAGAATTTTGAAACATTAAAGAAAAACAGTGAGTTTAAGAGCGTCTATCAGGCGAAACACTCTTATGCAAACAAGTATATCATTATGTATATACTTCAGAATGGAACGGATACAAACAGACTCGGCGTATCTGTGAGTAAAAAAGTCGGGAACAGTATTGTCCGGCACAGGCTGGCAAGGCTTATACGCGAAGCATTCCGGTTAAATGTTACACAGGTAGCACCCGGATATGACGTTGTGGTAATAGCAAGAGCCGGTCTGAAAGGAAAAGGTTATAAAGAAACCGAAAGTGCGATGCTCCATCTTTTAAAGCTGCATCATATTTATAATAAGGAAGAAAAAAGTCCATGAAGAAAGTGATCATTAAACTAATACACTTTTACCAGAGGGCAGTTTCACCGTATAAAGGACGCAGCATGTGCATTTATTATCCGACCTGTTCCCAGTATGCCCTGGAAGCGGTCGAACAGTATGGCGCATTAAAAGGTGGATGGATGGCATTTAAAAGAATATTAAGGTGCAATCCTTTTGCAAAGGGCGGATATGATCCGGTACCCATTGTGTACAAGCCTAAAAAGGGAAAGCACTCAAAAAATGGAGGTATCAGTTTGGGTTCAATTTATAATACAATTATCAACCCGATTGCGTGGGTATTCGGTAAAATACTGGATTTCCTGTTTATGGGACTGCACGCGATTGGATTGGGAAACATTGCAATTGCAATCATTGTATTTACATTTCTGGTAAAAATCCTTATGCTTCCGCTGACTGTAAAACAGTCCAAGATGATGAAATTAAACAATATCATCATGCCGGAGGTCCGTAAAATCCAGGATAAATACAAGGATAAGAGAAACGATCAGGAAGCCATGTTAAAAATGCAGGCAGAAACAAAGGCTGTCTATGAAAAAATATGGTACATCACAGATGGGCGGCTGTATCCAAATGCTGATTCAGTTCCCAATCTTAATGGCAATGTACCGTGTTATCCAGTACATTCCAATGTACGTAGGACAGTTAAAAAATCTGTTTGTCAACATTTTGACAGGGACAGACGGCGGTATTATGAATGTTTCCGGCTATGCGGATATTATGGCGGAAAACTTCAAGATGACGGGCAGAATGACAAATGTGGACTGGGGTAATATTGATTCTGCGGTAACTGCAATGAATTCATTTTCAGCAGACCAGTGGGAAACATTAAAATCTTTATTCCCGGCATATGCAGGCGTGATTGCCGAAAATCAGACAAAGATTACGGAAATGAACACATTTTTAACGATTAATGTATCACAGAATCCGACCTTCGGATTGAGTATTGCTGTATTAATTCCAATTCTTTCCGGTCTTTCACAGTACATCAGTGTAAAGGTGTCACAGGGAAATACTCAGATGGATCCGGACGATCCGACAGCGGCATCAATGAAGATGATGACACTGTTTATGCCGATTATGTCAGCATTATTGCATTTTCTGTACCGGCAGGTCTTGGTGTATACTGGATTGCGACAGCCGTTTTCCAGACAATTTTACAGGTGCTTGTAAACCGTCATTATGATAAGATGGGTGTGGATGCGATTGTTGCAAAGAATGTAGAACGCATGAACAAGAAGCGTGCCAAGAAAGGTCTTCCGCCGGAAAAGATTGCTAAAAATGCAGTAACCAACACAAAGAAGCTTGATTCTATCGAAAAGAGCAGACAGCGTGTAGAAACACTTCAGGCAAAAGAAGGAAGCCAATGACAAGAAGATGAAGGAAATTCTTTCATCGACAGAATAATTATAAGTCAGCCAAAACCGGGAAGCCATTGCAGAAAAGGCGGGAATGGTTGCCAGATATAATGAAAAGAACGAAAAAAAATACAAAGAAGTAATCAACCTGCTTAACGCAAAAGGAGGAAATTATGGATTATATTGAATATTCATATTCATAGACGTGAAAGGGTCAACACCGAAACCCGATAGGGAGAACATTGAAATTCCGAAACCCATAACAATGATACTGATAAGGGAGAGAACCACTCGCTTGACCATATGGTGCTGAGCGAACATATCTTTTATGTATCCGTATGCTTCGTCTTGAAATTTCTTCATCTGCCTATCTGCACCTCGTGCGTTCCTTTGTTTTCCTCTCATTGCCTACATTATAGCCCGATAAAATTAAAAATCAAGACCTTTTTTATACTTTCTACCTATGTAACACATTGTACAAAAGCGAGCATTGTTTTTTGTACAATATGCACAAATGATTATTCCATCTGTTTGCCCAAAAAAAGCTGCCGCCACCTGAACAAGTTTTATGTCTGATTCGCTTGGAAGCGTGTGGTTTTCGTCCTCCATCATACAAACAGCACCCGAAACATCTCCGCCGTAAATAATAGGATAAACAATATTTGCTTTTCTGTCATATCCCTCTATCGCATTTACAGACGGAATTTTATCATTAGTAATATGAATTGCTCTGTTTTCCATAAGTTCCTCAAGATTTTTAGTCACCCTGCGTTCAAGGATTTCTCTTTTGCTGATACCCGAAGCGGCAACAACGTGGTCATTATCCATAATAGCAATAGGAAGTCCTCCGCTTTTGTGAAGTACCTCGGCATATTGACTTGCAAAATTAGATAATTCCCCTATCGGCGAATACTTTTTTAAAAATAACCTCACCCTCCGCATCGGTGAAAATTTCTAACGGGTCACCTTCTTTAATTCTGAATGAACGGCGGATTTCCTTTGGGATGACAATTCTGCCCAAATCGTCAATTCTTCTTACAATGCCTGTTGCTTTCATATCCATTCTCCTAATAAATAATGTAATTATTTCTGTAATATTTTGCACATTTTTAAAAAGTATATTCAATTAGTAAAATGGAATTTATTAACAAACAATTTGATTAATTTTGTGCATAACACAAAAAACAGGGCGTCCAACGGTCGCCCCTTACATTGTCGATATAAACTACAACATTTTATCTTATTCTATATCAATTTTTCTGTTTTTATAATAGTATTCCTTATCTCGGTCGTTTATTTCACGCAAAATGCGGCAAGGATTACCGACTGCAACAACATTTGAAGGTATATCCTTAGTCACAATTGCGCCTGCACCGATAACTGAATTATCACCTATCGATACACCGGGCAAAATGATCGCTCCTGCGCCTATCCAAACGTTTTTGCCTATATGAACATCAAGATTAAACTGATATGCCTTTTCCCTAAGCGACGGCAAAATCGGATGGCCTGCCGTTGCAATAGTAACATTCGGCCCTATCATAGTGCAATCTCCGATATAAATATGCCCGTCATCAACAGCAGTTAAGTTGAAATTAGCATAAACATTATTGCCCAAATGAAGATGAGCTCCGCCCCAATTTGCATAAAACGGCGGTTGGAGATAGCAATTTTCTCCGCATTCGGCAAGCATAAGACGGAGAAGTTCCTCAATCCTCTTTTCATCGCCCAAGCCGAGCGAGTTATATTCTTTCAAATACTGCGCCACACCTGTCTGCTCGTTCATTATTTCATCAGCTGTAGGGTCATAAATCAACCCCTGTTCCATTCTTTGCTTTTGAGTCATAACAATCACCAAATATTATATATTTTTAATCATTATATCATAAAATACGGAGTATAACAAATAAAACACAGTTTTGTCTTAATACTTTAATTTTTGAACAAGAAAACAGTATTTTTACACTTTGCTTAACCGATGAACTGTTTTTACCGGTTCTTATAACTATTGTATTCATTTTTTTATCCAAGCCATTAAAAGGTTGACTATTTTTTCCTGCTGCGCTTTTGTAAGCTCTCTCCCTTTTGGTACTTTATACCATTTTTCAAGGCAACCCCTGCAACAGCAGGCGCAAGCGTGCTGGGCAATAAAGACAGGATGATTTTTCATCGGGGTTTGCTTACCGTCGTTTTCAGGATATGCCGGTGCAAGCTTTTTTTCAATAAAATCTTCTGCGTGACGGCGCACGGTATCCATTCCCTTTTCGTCTATATAAGCAATATCCTTTGCTTTTAGATGAAAAGAAGAACGAAATTTGGATTTAGACAATTTTTCAAGTGCATTATCAATACTTTGCATAGTTCACTCCCACCCCAAAAAAACAGTGGCGAACGACGGTCGCCTCTGTTTTTTTACATTGTTAATTCAAGTGATTTATCGTCAACTTCTTTAAGAAGCTTGTCAACAAATTCATCAAGTGACATTGCGCCCTTATCTCCGCCTGAACGTGTACGAAGCGATACAGTATTATTTTCAATATCCTTATCGCCTGCAAGGAGCATATAAGGCACCTTTTCAAGCTGAGCCTGACGAATCTTGAAGCCGATTTTCTCGCTTCTGTCATCAATTTCGCAGCGAATTCCCTTAGCCTCAAGAGCCTTTTTAACATCATAAAGATAATCAAGGTGACGGTCTGCGATAGGAAGAAGCTTAACCTGAACAGGAGCAAGCCAAGTTGGGAATGCACCTGCATACTTTTCAATAAGATAGGCAAGAGTACGCTCATAACAACCGATTGATGTTCTGTGGATAATATAAGGATTTTTCTTTGTGCCGTCCTTATCAACATATTCCATACCGAACTTCTCGGCAAGCATCTGGTCAATTTGAATAGTAATAAGAGTATCTTCCTTGCCGTAAACATTTCTGATTTGAATATCAAGCTTAGGGCCGTAGAAAGCGGCTTCACCTATACCGACTTTATAATCAATACCAAGGTCATCAAGAATATTTTTCATCTTAGACTGAGCCTCGTCCCACTGCTCCTCAGTGCCGATATACTTTTCACGGTCGTTAGGGTCCCATTTCGAGAAACGGAATGAAGCATCTTCATAAAGACCGAGAGTTTTAAGCATAAACGTTGCAAGTTCAAGGCAACTTCTGAATTCGTCCTCAAGTTGATCAGGAGTACACATTAAATGTCCCTCTGAAATAGTAAACTGACGAACACGGATAAGGCCGTGCATTTCACCTGAAGCCTCGTTACGGAAAAGAGTTGAGGTTTCGTCATATCTAAGCGGCAAATCACGATAAGAACGAGCTTTATTAAGATAAGCCTGATATTGGAACGGACAAGTCATAGGACGAAGAGCAAATACTTCCTTATCCTTTTCCTCGTCGCCTAAAACGAACATACCCTCTTTATAATGGTCCCAGTGACCTGAAATTTTATATAAATCGCTCTTTGCCATAAGAGGAGTTTTTGTAAGCTGCCAGCCACGTCTTGCTTCCTCATCCTCAACAAATCTTTGAAGGATTTGGATAATCTTAGTACCCTTTGGCAAAAGGATAGGCAAGCCCTGACCGATATAATCAACAGTTGTGAAAAGTTCAAGCTCTCTGCCGAGTTTGTTATGGTCACGCTTTTTAGCCTCTTCAAGCATATTAAGATAATCTTCAAGCATTGAAGCCTTAGGAAATGCGATACCGTAAACACGGCAAAGCATCTTATTATCAGCATCGCCTCTCCAATAAGCACCTGTGCAGTTAGTAAGCTTAAATGCCTTAATAACCTTCATTTCCATAAGATGAGGACCTGCGCAAAGCTCCGTAAACTCGCCTTGCTTATAAAAACTGATATGCTCGCCTTTAGCAGCGTGTTCCTTAATAAGTTCAATCTTGTAAGGCTCATTTTTTTCTTCCATAAGTTTAACAGCCTCATCAACAGGAAGTTCAAATTTTTCAATAGGATAATTTTCCTTAATAATAGCCTTCATTTCTTTTTCTATTTTATCAAGGTCATCCTGAGTGAAATGAGTATCTATGTCAAAATCGTAATAAAATCCGTTTTCAATAGAAGGACCAATAGTAAGCTTGGCATTTGGATAAAGCCTTTTAACTGCCTGAGCCATAACGTGAGATGCGGTGTGGTTAAATGCCTTTTTTCCGTCCTCATCATCAAATGTAAGAACTTCAAAAGAGCAGTCGCTGTCAATAACAGTTCTTAAATCCTTGACCTTACCGTCAACAAGAACGCAACAAGCGTTTCTGTAAAGTCCCATTGAAATATCTTTGGTTATTTCAGCTGCTGTAGTAGGTGAATCATATTCCTTAATTGAACCGTCTTTTAATTTAATAATCATTGTTATTCCCTCCATAAATAAAAAACTCACCCTGAAATTAATCAGGGTGAATTAATAATCCACTGTTCCACCTGAATTGCGCAATAACATTAAAGCAAACAAAATTGCGCCGCTCATCTACTCTGTAACGGGAGCGCCCGACCTGTATTAAAGGTACTCAAAGGTGGTAATTCACTTTGCCTTTTGCACACTTCCACCCAACGTGCGCTCTCTGAGAAAAGGTTAAAAGCAAATCGTGTCCTTCTCATCGATTTGACCTCATTTTAACACCAAAAAAAAATTATTGTCAACAGATATTTTTACATAATTTCGCTTAAATAAACACTTTTGATGATTTTCATTAATGAATTTGCAAAGCTACATATATTTTTACACATTTAAAAATCACTTGACATATACAAGATATAGGTGTATATTATTAGATAAGTTTTACATATTGTTATTGAATTTTGTATGACTTTTAGTAAAATTTTGCATTATAAACTGTACCTTTTCTGATGGTAAAATTTCGAGATTAAAAAAAGTTTAAGAAATTAAAAATTAATGAAGAAGGAGGTGCTGTTTGATAATGAGTAGTGTAATTGTGCCGATTATTGTCGGTGTTTTATGTGCATTGATTTTTGGTGTTATCGGTTTCGTGTTTGGCGGTGAGCATCGCAGAAAAACAAGTGAAAAAGAAATCGGTTCTGCAACTCAGCAGGCAACCAAAATTATAAATAATGCTTTAAATGAGGCAGAGGCTACTAAAAAAGCCAGGCTTGTTGAAGCAAAGGATGAAATACACAAGCTTCGTCACGATGCCGATAAGGAAATTCGTGAAAGAAGAACAGAGGTTCAAAAGCAAGAGAACCGCTTAAATCAAAGAGAAGAATATCTTGATAAAAGAGCAGATTCCCTTGAAAAGAAAAATGAAAATATCAGCGTTAAGCAAAAGCAGCTTGACGACAAGCTACTCGAAATCGACGGCATCAAGAAAAGCCAGTTTGATATGCTCGAGCGCATTTCAGGTCTTACTCAAGAGCAGGCGAAGGACCAGCTCCTTGCCAACCTTAATGAGGAACTTGACACTGAAAAAAGGCAAGCGTATTCTTGAAAACGAGCAGATGATTAAGGACCAAAGTGATGTTTTGGCTAAAGAAATCATCTCAACTGCAATTCAACGTTGTGCGGCTGACCACACAGCTGAAACAACTGTTTCGGTTGTTGCTCTTCCGAATGACGAAATGAAAGGCAGAATTATCGGAAGAGAGGGTAGAAATATCCGTTCTATCGAAACAATTACAGGTGTTGAATTAATCATTGACGACACGCCTGAGGCTATTACAATCAGTTCGTTTGACCCTGTCAGACGTGAGATTGCAAGGCTCACACTTGAGCATCTTATTCAAGACGGAAGAATCCATCCGACAAAGATTGAAGAATGCTTTGATAAAGCTACTCGTGAAGTTAATCAACAATTAAAACAGAGGGCGAAAAAGCAGTTCTTTCAGCTAATTGCGGTCAAATTCACCCTGAGCTTGTAAAGCTTTTAGGCAAGCTTAAATATCGTACATCATACGGTCAAAGTGTATTAAAGCATTCGCTTGAGGTTTCATATATCGCAGGTCTTATGGCTGCCGAATTAGGTGCAGATGAAAAGCAGGCAAGAAGAGCAGGTCTTTTGCACGATATCGGCAAGGCGCTTGACCACGAAATGGAAGGCTCTCACATCGCATTAGGTGTTGAATGGGCTAAGAAATACAAGGAAAGCGACGCTATCGTTCACGCAATCGCAGCCCACCACGGTGAGATTGAATGTAAAACTATTGTTGCGTGTCTTGTTCAGGCAGCAGATGCAGTAAGTGCGGCAAGGCCGGGTGCAAGAAGAGAAAATATTGAAAATTACATCAAGCGCTTAGAGCAGCTTGAAGAGATTTCCACAAGCTTCGACGGTGTTGAAAGAGCATATGCAATTCAGGCTGGTCGTGAAGTAAGAGTTATGGTTAAGCCTGACGTTATCAATGACGAAAAAATGCCATATATTGCTCATGAAATCGCCGAAAAAAATCGAAAGCGAAATGGAATATCCGGGACAGATTAAGGTTAATATTATCAGAGAATCACGTGCTTCGGATATCGCTAAATAAGTTTATTTTGAAGCCGACTCGTACGTCGGCTTCATTTTTTATTTGTCTTTCGACAAAAAGAACTATTTTATTTAAAGGAGAACGACTATGATTAAGCATATTGTATGCTTCAAGCTTAAGGACAACAGCTTGGAAGAATGTGAAAAGGCGGCAAATATTTTAAAATCAATGGAGGGTAATGTCCCCCTTCTTCGTGGAATTGAGGTCGGCGTTGATTTTCTTCACTCGCAAAGGTCATACGACATCATTTTGCAGGTTAAGCTTGATGACAGAAATGCACTTGAGGAATATCAAAATGACGAATATCATTGCTCCGTGGTAAAAAAGCATATGCATTCAGTTGCCGAAACAAGCGTTGCTATTGACTACGAATTATAATTAATTTC
>ENA-OQBL01001164-OQBL01001164.1-human-gut-metagenome-genome-assembly--contig:-NODE-1164-length-10908-cov-3.423894_pt1 | contig 10908 bp, 19 predicted proteins | sample MGYA00242747_ERZ504553 | MGnify/ENA primary metagenome ERZ504553 (study PRJEB26092, sample SAMD00036240) | human gut metagenome | host: Homo sapiens | study: EMG produced TPA metagenomics assembly of...
TTCATTTCTGTCCCCTATCACCACGCAGTTTTCGCTTTTTTTTGTGCTGCAAAGGTAATGTTGACGTCACTGGCTCAAGTTCGGCTGATGTTTCATAAAAAATCTCCACCCTTCGGGTAGTATTCAGGCCGTTCCGGTTTTCTGAAAAACTTGCTCTTGCTCCTTACAACACCTTTTGATGCAGCGTAAAAAAGGCGAAACATACCGACGTAGCGACAGGCGACGCAGAAAAAAAAAAGCTCCAATCAGGGAAACAGCCAAATTTGAAAAGGCTCACACCCGGAAGCTCAAGGTTCAACATAAAAATTGCAGCATTATGAAAACATTCACTTACAAACAAGCTATCGAGGTCTTGAACAAGTATTTCAAAGGGTACAGAATATTAAAGAAATTTTGACGGGATTAGGGAGTTGAGCATTCTTTTTTCGGGATATGAACGGGAAAAAAGTGGGAACTGCTTTTCAACGGCTGACCCGTACTTTCAGACGGTGGAGGATTATGTGATTATAGAGGCGTAATATTTTAATACATAACATATTAATACATAGAATCATGAAAAAGGAAAGAGACGAAAAGAAAGAACGTGAAGCACGTTTGCTGAAAAGGCAGCAGTTTAAAAACATTGTCGCAGTCGTTGGTCGCTCGCAGAAATTTTGGGCGAATATATGGGTAACGAGGATGACACGGTAAACGGTCTGTTGCGGTTTTACTATGCCTGCAAGGGGTATACCAATCTAAAGACTTTCAAGGAGTGGAAAGATGCTGGCTACACCGTCCGCAAGGGAGAAAAAGCCCTGCTTATATGGGGAATGCCCATCACATCGAAAGCGGAAAAGCAGCGCATTGAGGAACAGAAAAAGCAGGGTAAGGAAGAGGAAGCAAAAGAGGACTTTTTTCCTTTATGCTATCTCTTTGCCGAAAGCCAGGTACACAAGTTAGAGAAGTAGGTTAACCAACTATTTATAAATCATTAATTATTAACTTTTTAAATTTACAACAATGGAAAAAGAAGTAAAAACAATCGGTCAGGAAGTAACTAAAGCAGTAGAAACCATGAAAGAGGCAGGAAAGCAGGGAAAACAGCCCCAACAGCAACCGGAGAAAGAGGAAAAGCCAGATACACCCAAGAGTAAAGGGAAAAGCCCCAGGAAGGACGAGGCTGCCAAATTGCAGGAGGAAATCAACCGCAAGACGAAAGAGTTGGAAAAATGTTTGGCCGAGCTGGAACGGAAGAAAGAGATTTCCCGTAACCGTACTGCATTCATCAACGCTATGGATAAGCTGGATGAAGCGGCAGGAAAGCTGCAAGAGGACAACTCTTTTGAAACGCCCCTCTATAAATTGCGATTTACGGACGCTTCGGGCTATGGCAGTAATAGCGACATCTTTACCATTTCTAACCGTTATTTGCTGGAAGAGTTCATAAAGTTTATGAAGAAAAAAATACAATCGAAAATCGAAGAACTGGAGCAGCTTCTAATCAGTGAATAACAAACAGAATAGCCCACTTTCGGGTGGGCTACCTAATAAAAAACGGATATTATGGATACTTTATTTGATAGCCCATGCCGCTACATGAGCGACAGTGAACTTTTGTACGAAATCAGCAACAACAGACAGATTGTTTCGGACATCGAACGCAGCAACGAAGTGATAGACCTTGAAAAATTATTTTCCTCTTTGACTCCTGGACGCAGGAGGGTAGCCGTGGCAGCCGTGGAGATATACAAGAGGCAACAGTCGCAGCAGGTGGAACGCAGGGAGATATTCGGGAGTGCAGACATATACGAACTGATGGGGCCGTTGATAGGAGATTTGCCGAATGAGGAGTTTTGGGTCATATCTCTCAATCAATCTGCCAAGCTCATCAAGAAAGTACGCATATCGGTAGGCGGCATAACCCAGACTTCAGCGGATATAAGGCTGATTATGCGAGTGTTGATTGATACGAGGGCTACGCAGTTTGCAGCGGTACATAACCATCCGAGTGGCAACAGCCGACCGAGCAATGAGGACAAGAAACTGACGGAGCAGCTTAAGAAGGCGGCAGGGTTATTAAATATTAGGATGATAGACCATGTGATTATAACGAATGGTGGATATTACAGTTTTGGCGATGAGGGGCTGATTTGACGGAGGGGTGCAGGGTGCACCCATTCCGTTTGCTCGCACGCTCGCAAACGGAATGGGGCCCGAAAAGCGGAATGACTGGTCGTGTTACCGTTCCTTCAACCACGGAGGGGAATAAAATGATATAAAAAATAATATCATTTTTCTGCCCGATAGTTTTGTGAATGATATAAATATTTATATCTTTGCAGAGTCAAACAATAACAATTCACAAATGAAGAAACATCAAGATCAGAGAAGTAATCAAGTTGCTCGAAGCTGACGGATGGGTGAAGTTGAAAGGCTCTGGAGGTGACCACCGGCAATTCAAGCATCCTACGAAAAAAGGCAGGGTGACAGTAAGAGGTCATGAAAGTGAGGTATTAAGCCAATTTTTATTAAACAGTATTTGGAAACAAGCGGGGTGGAAATAACACCCTGCTTCAAAGATAAGGAGAAAATTATGGAAAAGATTAAAGTTAAGGTTGACTGGTGCGATAAGAATTTCGGTGCAGTTACCGAAGATGATGTACTATGCGGCATGGTTGTTGCTACTTCCAAAAGTTATGAGAGCCTGATGATTGAACTATCTGAGGCTGTCCGTGAACATGTGGAAGGACTATTGCAGGATGGCGAAACGCTTCCCGAGTGGCTTGTTAGCGGAGACTATGAATTTGATGTGGAATTGGGAGTTGCCGCACTGCTCCGTAAGTGCGAACAGTTTACCTCCTTGGCTGCCATATCCCGTGTCTCTGGCATTAACCAGCAACAGCTTTCCCATTATGCCAGTGGGTTGCGTGTTCCCCGCATTGAACAAAGAAGACGCATTGTGGATGGTATTCACCGTATTGGAAAAGAATTTTTATCCGTTGTGTAGTTATTGTTTGACAGCGTATTATACAATGTGATTTTCGAAGGCTTCCATGTGATGTGGGAGCCTTTTTGTTACAAATCATGAAGGAGATTTTGATAGATTTCAGAAGCGGAGCAAAAAACTCCGCTTTTCTTTTGTTGTTTCAAAATAAACTCCCATCTTTGCAGTGCTCAACATTTGAATCAGGCGACGATGTTCGCCAACCGATTGCCGTTGGCATTTTTTGTGCCTATCGGTTATCTATATAGTTCCGACCCCCGTGTGGAGTGCTTAATGGCCTCCCAGCCTGATTCAGGTGTTGAGCAACGGGAAAGCGGAACTTTCTTTGTTTATAAGTTTTTCCAGTTTTTTGGAGAAAGTTCCCTTTCCCGTCTTTAATAACATATTGTTTCATTTTAATTGCTCAACAAAAATGAAAGAACTAACTATCGGTACGCAGTCCGTACCTGCTCTACGTACATCCGTGGGCGAATCCGTCAATGCTCTTACCGAGCAAGTGAATAACCTCCAGCGCAAGTACTACCGTGCTTTGGCTCCAGACTGCGAAGTCCAGACCGAAGCTGACAAATGGTATTTCCGTGCCATCGGCTGGACGTGCGCCAGCCTGGTGTTTCCGCCGCTGGTCATCGCCGTTGCATTGTGCGTTTATAAGGCAAAGAAGTGCCGGAAAGGGGGTGAGGTATGACTAAAGACGAATACATCGCATTCCTGGAAAGCGAAAATGCGCGATATTACAAAGAAATCCAGCAACTTACTTATGAAAAAGGGCTTCTTAAGGGTAGGCTTATGGGGATATATGAGTGCAACCCTAGGCTGGGCATGGAAGTCATAAAGGGAGGCAAATATTATGCATTGGTACAGAAAGGAGGCGTGAGATGAATGAAGCTGCAAAGAATAGCAAGAATATATACCGGATGGAATATCAGCTTGAGGTCCCGGTATCAGCTGGGTTGAAGCCATTGTTCCAACAGATTGAAGAAATACGGTCTGAATTGGGTATAGAGCCTTCGGCTGATGATTTCTGTGTGTTGTTTCCGTATGAAGAAAAATATATTCAATATTGTGCCAAGGCTTTGATATATTATTCTCGAGAGGATGCCTTATTGGTTCTGACTGGAGGCATGAGCGAAGAGGATTACATCATGCGCCATATATGTTCGAATACAGATGCCGATGGCAAGAATCTGACACATGAGGATGGCGGTCTGGATAACTTTGCCGTAGAGGATATTTTCTAAGAAACATTTTTTTGTACATTTGAGAAGCCGGTGGTCTGTGATGGATAGCCGGTTTTTTTTATATATTAATAGAAATATTTCTGCTATTTCTTTGCGATTAATAGAAATATTTCTATATTTGCAGAGTCAAACAATAATATAAGTCAGAAATGAAGTATTCAGAGTTTCATCGGAAAATCATTGCGGCAGGCTGGAAGTTCAGTCACGCAGAAGGTAGTCATTACTTCTACACAAAGAATGGGAAGCTTTCGGAGCCGGTTCCCTATCACGGAGCCAAAGAGTTTCCCGAACCGTTAAGAAGAAAAATAGCAAGGGCGATGGGGGTATAATCCCCATCCCTTTTAATCCAAATAGAATCATTGAATCATTGAATCATGGAAAAGATTATTATGAACATTTGTGCAAGTCCTGATAGTTTTGGGGCTTATTCAGAAAATTGTGAGGGCATCTATGCGGCTGGAGATACCGTAGAAGAGTGCAAGAAGGATGTGGAAGTCGCCATTGCTTTGATTAAAAAAAATCTCCCTGAAGAACGTTGGCCGGAACAAATAAAAGGGGAATATACATTGATATGGCATTATGACATACAAAGCCTATTGCTTCACTACGGCAGTCTGTTGTCGCTTGCCGGATTGGAGAGACTGACTGGTATCCATCAAAAAACAACTGTGGGCATATATGCACGGGCGTTCAAAACCGCGCATTCAACAAAAACAACGCATAGAGAAGGCGCTGCATAGTTTTGCGGATGAACTTGCAAGCGTATCGGTGCTTTGATATAGCTTCATTTCATTGTTATTGTTTGACAGCATCTTTGTGATGAAGTTGGAGAGGTTTCCTTCGGGAGACCTCTTTTTTTGTGTCCTTTTTCGGATAAGCGGGTCTGGGGTATTTTTCGCATGCATGGGTAGCACATGCAGAACGATTATCGCAAAATAATAACCGCAGCAGCTGGTGGAACAAGAAGAACCGGCTGGCTGATAGGTTTCCGCTGGACATCACGATAGAGGGTGATACCGGCATTACGCAGCAGTTCGAGCGGCAGCAGGATGCGAAAGCGGTTGCGGCATTCAACGGTCGAATACGCGCCTGGGGTAAGAAGGTGAACGAGGCGTTGCAGGCGAGCGTATCGAAATGGATTGATGAAGATAAGAAGCTTTCGGCATCCATCAGGCAGAATTACCGGCATTGGGGCAAGGTGCCGGCCAAAGGTGAGGAGATTACGAGCATCGGCTTCGGATTCAATGCCGATGGGCTTTATGTTCATCTGGGTGTAGGCCGTGGATATAATATGGAGGGTGGTACACGGGTAATCACCAAGAAAAGCAACAAGGATTGGAACCGGGAGCCGAAACCTTGGTTTAATCCCGTGATTGAACAGCATATACCGGAACTTCAGCAGATAGTGGTGGATTATTGCGGTTCGCTGTTCATTAATACAACGAGAATTTATATCAATAGATAGTTATGAGTGAGATAAAGAAGATAGGCAGTTTCAGTTTTGTGGATACGGCTGCCGGGCAATATGCCATTAACATGGACTGGAGCCAGAGCATGAGTCAGTTCTTTAATGCTGGCTCGCAGGACTGGGACGGTGACCCGGTATCGGTGGCCGGTGTACGTGTGGTTCCATGGGGCCCGGACAACAATATGCCGAATGCCATCCGTGACTTGCTGGAGAAGAACAACCTGGGTCCCGGTATTCTGGACCGTAAGGTGGGGTTGCTGTATGGTCAGGGGCCGATGCTTTACCGGGTGAAGATTGAGAATAACGAACGCATCCAGGAATGGATGGAGGATGCCGAGATTCAGGAATGGCTGGATAGCTGGGACTACAAAGGGTATATACGTGACAACTTGGTTGAATACACGCACATGAACGGGCATTTCACCAAGTATTATATGGGCAAGGGAGTGCGTATCGGTCGCCCATGGGTGCAGCGATTGGAGTCACTGCACAGCGAAGAAAGCCGTCTGGTGTGGCCGGAGAATGACAGCCGTAGGCTTGAGGATGTCACGGAATACCTTACCGGTGATTTTGATTCCTTCAAGAGCCGCACGTTCCGCAAGTACCCGGCTTTTGACAAATGGAATCCGACCCGGTACGAAACAGCCATTAAATACCATTGCATGCGGAGCTTTGGCCGTAGTATGTATGCGATTTCCTGCTTCTATGGGTCGGTTCCCTGGCTGGAGAATGCGAACAACCTTCCGGAAATTATCAAGCATCTGAATGAGAATATGATTGCAGCCGCTTATGTGGTGCATTCTCCGCAGGAGTACTGGAACCAGAAACATGAGCTGATTATGGCCATGCACGAGGATTGGGATGAGACGAAGATTCAGAAGGAAATGGAGCGGCTGAAAGATGAATTGACCGAAACCATCGCCAATGTGATGGCTGGCAAGAAGAATGCCGGCAAGTTCTTCAGCTGTGTCGACTTCGTGGATGCCGACGGTAATGCCCAGAGCTGGAAGATAGAGCCTATCGAGATGAATATCGACAAGTACATCGAGGCGCAGGCGAAGATTTCACGCATCGCGGACAGTTCCACTACCAGCGGTTTCGGGCTTTCTCCGGCATTGGCCAACATCATCATTGACGGCAAGAGTGACAGCGGCAGCCAGATGCTCTATGCATTGAAGATATTCTACGGGGCTGACACGCAGATTCCCGAGGATATTGTACTGGAGGCAATCAATGATGCCATCCGTATTAATTTCCCGCATAAGAAGGGGATTTTCCTCGGTATTTACCGGAAGGTTATCAACAAGGAAGAGAATGTATCGACGCCGGACAGAGCGGCAAAACAAGTATAGACATGAGACAGAAGGATATTGAATTCCCGGACTGCTGGGAGGAGGTGAAGCCGTTGGAGTGGCTGCACCTGCTGAAGAACCGGGAGAAGCTGATGACGAAACCGGGCATCAGCTTACTGGACGTGAAGCGCGAGTGGTGTGCGTATGTACTGAAGAATAGGGGATATGTCTTCCGTTCAAAGGTGCAGGATATGCTGCTGGTGGACCACCTGGCCGAGACATTGGCATGGATGTGGAGAATGGAGGGAGACGATGTGGTACTGGCGTATGACTCGACCGTGAATCTGATACCGGAATGGCGCTATCTGCGCGGTCCGATGAGCCATGGGGCGGATTTGGCTTTTGGTGAGTTCCGTCATGCGGTGGCTGCGGTCAATAGGTATAATGCCGGACATGAGCCGGTAGACTTGCAGGCATTGTGTGCCATCCTCTATCGTCCTCCGGTGGAGAAAAAAGGCTGTGTAGAGCGTGAACCCTTTCGTGAACAATATATGGGCAGATACATGGGGCTTGTGGAGCACATGCCGGTGTGGATGAGATGGGGGATTTATGCCTGGTTCTCCTACTTCTGTGAATACTTGTTTTCCGGAACTTTCATCATTGACGGACTGGAACTGTGCTTCGGACCGGTATTTTCCCGTGGAAGGGACAAGGATACCTGGCAGAATGATGTGCAGAGCCTGGGCATGAACTCGATACTCTTTTCTGTGGCCGAAAGCGGAGTGTTCGGCAATGCGAGGGCTACCGATGATACGCTGCTGCTGCGTGTGATGATGAAGTTGCTCGATGATAGGCAGCGGGCAGACGAACTGATGAGGAATCTAAAAAAATTGATGTTATGATATTCAACAAAGACGGCCAAGGTGCCAAAGAATTGCGTGAGTTGACCGCCAACTATTACGCTAACAATGATTTCACCAAGGTTATCGGTGAGATAGAGCTGGCTACTGAAGAACTGGCGCAGTTGGTCGGTAGCAAGGTGATAGAACTGGCAGAGAACTATTATCTCAATCCGGAGAAAGAGGGTACTGATACCGGGATTGTACGCAAGGTGCAACGGCCGATTGCGCTGTTGGCCACATTGCGGCTGTATCAGAAGAATGACCTCAGCCATGAGGATGACGGGCGCAAGTTCAAGGTGGCTACCGACGGCAGCGAAAAACTACCCTGGGAGTGGCAGTTGGACCGTGATGACGCGCTGCACCTCGAAGAATACTACAAGGCGGTGGATGTGCTGATTCGTTATCTGAATGACAAGGAACTGAAAGAGTGGACGGATAGCGATATGTATAAGTCTGCTCAGATGTTGATAATCCGTAATGGGGGTTCTTTCGATATCTATTTCCCGATAAATAAGAGTGAGCGTATGTTCCTGCTGCTTCTGCCTTTCATCAGAGAAGCCCAGCAGTTGACGGTGAAGCGGGCATACGGTGCCGGTTGGGAGGCATTGCTTGCAGAAAGTTCGGTACCGGAGACGGACGCGCATTTCGCAGCATGCAAGGCGGTGGCGTTACTGGCCATGAGTATGGCGCTTCGTCGCTTGTCTCTGGGAGCGATACCGGGGGGAGTGATCCGCAGGTTTGTGGCAGAAAGCGGTATCAATGCAAGTGAACCGGCATCGCTCGATGATGTGGAGCGTGTGGCCGGATGGATGGCAGACGATGCTGCCACTTGGATAGATGAGATGAAGCGGGCGCGTGACGGTAGTATGATCGATTACGAGCTGCTGCCGAAAAATGACCGTAGAAACAAATATTGTCGTTTATGAATGTAATACAGAGACCCAGGGCACGGGAGTTTTGCGCCACCATGCAGGACTACATCATTGACACGGATGTGACCATAGCTTTTGCCATAAAATATGGCGGTAAAAAGATACTTGATGAAGAATATGTACCGGATGCCGACAACCTGGTACGGATTCGTGGGTTAGGCAAGTTCTGCGAATTGGCATTGTGGGGCGTGTGGTGTCTGGACTATGCACCGCAGAGCACCGCTTCGGGGACGTTCACCTTCCTTATCAACGAGACAGAAGACGCGCAGAGCTACGTGATGTTCAGCCGGATGCAGACCCGGAAGGATGCCGCTTCTCCGGGAATACTGAGTGAGGTGGCTGCCAAGGTGACACGTATGGGGGCCAAAGAGTATGTGAGCGGTTATCCGCAGAATGGAGGATATGACATAACAGCCTTTTTCAATGACGGCAGCCAGGAGAGCAAGTCATTCCCGGTATCTTCTTTGGAGCCTTTCACGGTGGATGTGAGTCCGGAGATTGTGCTTCCCGGATTTTCCAAATCGGACATAGCCAGTTATACGGTGGGCATGCTCGGAGGCTCCATGCAGTTTTACGTTGATGGTACAAGGTATGTGGATGTATGGTGTTTCCGTTTCAAGAATGTGTATGACATGCCTGAGACTTTAACGGCTACCGGTGAACTGAAACTGACCGGAAATAATGAGAGTGATGCAGCAGCCATGTACGGGGTACAACGCAAGTTCGGTGTCAAGGTTACTGATGAATACACGGTCAACTCCGGCAGCATCATGTTGCAGAGTGATTATAAATTATGGCACAACATGCTGAACGCACAAGAGGTGGAGATTCTTGTGGATGGCGAATGGCTGCCTATTGTGATTACGAAACAGAAGTTTGAACGCTCCTTCAGGCGTAGCGTCTTGAAGGCGGTGGAGTTCAGCTTCACCATGGCGAATCCTGAACAGAATAATTTGATAGGGCTATGATAAATATACAGAGATATAGGGAGATGCTGGTAGAACTGAAAGAGCGCGTCAATAAGGTCAGCCGGACAAAGATTGACGGGACAGTGATTGCCGTCAGCGAAAAGCATCTTGTCAAGAAATTGAGAGACTGTACGGGGTTGATGCTGTGTGCCAACTACCCGGATGCAGTGTCGCAGGGTAATGAAGACAATTATCGGGAACGGAATAGCTTGTTGCTGTTCCTGATTGAGAAGGTTCCGTCGGGTCAGGAGACCGACGAAGAGGAACTGCTGCATTATGCACGCATCCAGCAGGTCATGCAACTGCTTAAAACCAAACTCCGGGAGATGGATTTCTTTTGTGGAGAAGTGGAGGGGGCAGAGAGTATGACAGTGGAGTGGGAGTACGATGTGTTCGGCGGCTGGAACGGAATGAGTATAGGACTTAACTTGGTTGATTATGACTGAATTGTTTATTGACGGTGTGCAAGCCGTACTTCCGAAGGATTTTTCCATTCAGGTGAAGCGTGAGAATCCGTTGATTACCAAGAATGGAGAATATACCTACGAGATAACATTGCAGCTGACTAATGCTACCAATGCGGAACTGTATGCGCATTTGAACCGGTTGAACAGCGTGCAGGAGGTGAAAACCAAACGCGCTGCCATATTGGTAGCTGACAATAGGGTGTATTGCAACGGTACGGAGATTATTACCGGTTGGACCGATGATACGGTATCGCTCCAGATTGCGAGCGGCAATTCCGAACTGAATTATTTTGTCGGTGGTGACTTGCTGATTGGAACTCTGGAAATGAAGCGGACGGATGTACTGACGACGGATATGTTTCCCCATATTGAGAAAACCTATCCGGAAGTGGAGTATTGTCTGGCGCCGGTACTTGACCAGGATACCGGAAATATACACAACCAGTGGTGTGTCAAGGCAGATGCTGGTGTGACCAACCGACGAGTAGATACGGATGACATGTTCGAAGTGACACCGCAGCCTTATTTGTGCGCTTACATCAAGGAGCTGATGAGGGCACTCGGATATGGGTTGACGGAGAACCAATTGGAGAATACGGTATATAAGGATGTGTATATCTGTCATACGGTACCAACGGTATTGTGGAACAAGATGCTG
>ENA-OQBL01001165-OQBL01001165.1-human-gut-metagenome-genome-assembly--contig:-NODE-1165-length-10899-cov-1.891107_pt1 | contig 10899 bp, 18 predicted proteins | sample MGYA00242747_ERZ504553 | MGnify/ENA primary metagenome ERZ504553 (study PRJEB26092, sample SAMD00036240) | human gut metagenome | host: Homo sapiens | study: EMG produced TPA metagenomics assembly of...
GATCTTTTCCCGCTTGAGCTCGGTGATATGAGCCGTGCCGGTGGAGACATCCGCAAAGCAAAGGCCCGCTGCGCCGCCTTTCAGAAAAATACTCGCAATGTAGTTGTTTTTGTCATCCTGAAGCATACTGCTCTCGATGACGGTGCCGGGCGTGACCACGCGGATGATGTCGCGTTTCACAAGACCCTTGGCCTTGGCCGGGTCTTCCATCTGCTCACAGATGGCGACCTTGTAGCCCTTCGAGATGAGGCGGGCCACATAGCCCTCATAGCTGTGGAACGGTACGCCGCACATGGGCGCGCGCTCTTCGAGGCCGCACTGCTTGCCCGTGAGGGTCAGATCCAACTCCCGCGAGACTGTGAGCGCATCGTCGAAGAACATCTCGTAGAAGTCACCGATGCGGTAGAAAAGAATCTCATCCTTATGTTGTTTTTTGATCTCCAGATATTGCTGCATCATGGGCGAAAGCTCTGCCATGACCGTTCACCTTCCTCCCCTAGTTGTCGGTTTGCCATCCAAAACCGCCTGTTGCAAGCAAAACGCGGCCCTGCATTGCACAGCCGCGTTTTGTGTTTCATGGTTTAAGCCTTAGTGGCAGCCGCCGCAGGTGGAGCAGCTGCCGGTGCAGGAAGCGGAAGGCTCCTGCACGGTCATGGGGTCGCCGCCGTTCATTGTAGTGTTGATGATGGCGTCGATATAGTTCACGAGGGCCTCACAGTCGCGCTTTGCCTCGTTGTAGGCCACCATGCCGTCATCGGCCATGATCTTGCCGTAGAGGTCGTTCACCTTCTGGTTCAGCTCGGCGATGCGCTCATCGCTGCGCTCGGGCTTGCCGATCTCGTTGTTCAGGTCCATACGGGCCAGATTGAACTCGCCGATGAGGTTCTGCAGTTCCTCATCCTTGTCGTTCATCTTGCGGGCCTGGTCCATAGCCAGATAGCGGGAGTCGGTCTGAAGTGCCATGGCGGCACGCTTGAAAAGGTCGATGCAATCCATTGTAATAGTCTCCTTTTATCGTTCCTGTGTTATATATTAGGATAGTGTATCCAGAATATCAATATTATTCCGAAAGTTCACCCAGCAGGACGGTGGCACGGGCGCCTGTGAGGCGCACCATCGCATAGCTGCCCATGAGGGCGGGGTCAGCCTTGAACTCGACGGTAAGGTTGTTGTCGAGACGGCCCGAGAGGGTGCCTTCATTGCGGCCATAGCCCTCCACGAGGACGCGGACGGTCTGGCCCACCTGAGCCTTCACGAGGGCCATTGCGATGTCGTCCTGAACTTTGAGCAGGCGGGTCATGCGGTCGGTCTTCTCCTTGCGGGGGGTGGGGTCGGGCATATCTGCCGCCTTGGTGCCGGTGCGCTTGGAGTAGATGAAGGTGAACAGCTGCATATAGCCTACCTTCTGCACCAGCTCGAGGGTCTTCTGGAAATCCTCTTCGGTCTCGCCGGGGAAGCCCACGATGATGTCGCTGGAGAAGGTAATGCCGGGGACCTTCTTCCGGGCATACTCGATGAGTTCGAGGTAATGCTCCACGGTATAGTGACGGTTCATCTGGACAAGCAGACGGTCCGAGCCGCACTGCACCGGCAGATGCAGATGCTTGCAGATCTTCGGCTGGGCCGCGATGGTGTCGATGAGCTTGAAGCTGGCGTCCTCGGTGCTGGTGCATGAGCGGATGTGGTAGTCGCCGGACCGGTGGCGAGCAGGTTGAGCAGGTCGGAGAAATCCACCTGCTCCTCAAGGCCCTTGCCGTAGCTGTTGACATTCTGGCCCAGAAGGGTGATTTCCTTATATCCTGCCTCCACGAGACTCTTGAACTCGGCGAGGATGTCGCCGGGCTTGCGGCTCTTCTCGCGGCCGCGCACATAAGGCACGATGCAGTAGGTGCAGAAGTTGTCACAGCCATACATGATGGGCAGCCAGGCACGGAACTCGCTCTCACGGCGGATGGGGATATTCTCCACGATGACGGGGCGCTGAGCCGGCTCCATGAGCACCCGCTTGTGTTTTTGCAATTTCTGAGCGATGAGCTGGGGCAGCGTGTCGATGCCGTCCACACCGAAAACGAGGTCTACGTAGGGGTAGCTCTGGCGCAGCTTTTCTACAACGTGCTTCTGGTTGGCCATGCAGCCGCAGAGGCCGATGATGAGGCCGTGCTTCTTCTCTTTCAGGCCCTTGAGAGCGCCCACGTTACCGAAAAAGCACGCTGCTCGGCGTGCTCACGGACGGCGCAGGCTGTTGAAATGGAAGTGAGGTCGGCGTCCTCAGGTTTGGTTCACACAGGCCGTAACCGATGTCCATCAGCACACCCTTGATGCGCTCGCCGTCGTTGACGTTCTGCTGGCAGCCGTAGCTGTGGACGAAGGCCAGCGGCGGGGTGTCATAGGCCAGCTTGACCAGCTCTGCCGCCGCGTTGTTATGTTCAAATGCTATGTACTCCAATGAAACCATCCTTCTCTGCCGCTGGGGACACACCTCCGGCAGCAGACATACTGATACTATAAAGAAAGCTCTTTATAGTATACCCTTTTTGGCCTTGGAGGGCAAGAGTTATTTTTACTGAGCCTGCTTGCCGGCGCACGCCTCGCACAGGCCGAACAGCACCACGGCGCAGTCCTGCACGACGCCCTTCTGGTTGCGCACCAGCTTCATCACCTGCTTTTCGTCCACGTCAGCGTCCACGACGCCGCCGCAGCAGTTGCAGTAGAGGTGGCTGTGCCAGCCCAGAGTGTGGTCGAAGCGGTCAGCCTTGCCCGGGATGGAGACGCGGCGGACGCGGCCTGCATCTACGAGACTGTTGAGGTTGCGGTAGACGGTACCAAGGCTCAGGCCGGGACATTCCTTGGCTGCAAGGTCAAAAATCTCCTCGGCAGTAGGGTGGTCGCAGAGCTGCTCCACCTTCTGCAGCACCAGCTCGCGCTGTTTGGAATAACGCATGGTCTTTCTCCTTTTTTATGATGGGGTGTGTATCGGGATAAAGGCCGGGTTCAGAGCTTGTCTTCCCCCCTTGGATTTTTCGCCCAGTAGGCCCGGGCGGCCTGTTCGGTGCGGTTGTCGCCGAACGTATAGTATTTCACGTCCTTGAGCAGGTCGGGCAGATATTGCTGGTCCACCCAGTGGTTCTCATAGTCGTGGGCGTACTTGTAGTTCTGGCCCTTGACGGCAGCATCCTCGCCGTCAAAGTGCTTGTTCTGCAGCTGGCGCGGGATGGGGCCGGTGCGCCCCGCCTGCACATCGGCGATGGCCGCATTGATGGCGTCGTGGGCGCTGTTGGATTTCGGGCTGGTTGCCACGAGAATGACGGCATCGGCCAGCGGGAGCCGGGCTTCCGGCAGACCCACCATGTTGGCTGCGTCCACTGCCGCCTTGACGATGGGGATGATCTGCGGGTATGCAAGGCCCACGTCCTCACAGGCGCAGACCATCAACCGGCGGCAGCCGAGGGCAGGTCGCCCGCTTCCAGCAGACGGGCCAGATAGTGGAGGGCCGCGTTGGGGTCGGAGCCGCGCATGGACTTCTGGTAGGCCGACACAATGTCGTAGTGGTCGTCGCCGTCCCGGTCGTACCGCATGGCCGTGCGGCGGGTGACCTGCTGTATCATCTCGAGGGTGATGTGCTTTCCGGTTCCGTCCACAGGGGGCCGCCGTCACCACGAAATCGAGACAGCCCAGCGCCTTGCGCAGGTCGCCGCCCGCACTCTCGGCGAGGTAGGCGCAGGCGTCCTCGTCCATCACGACAGGCTGTGATTCCGACTCCGAGAGCTTTTTCAGGGCGTTGCAGATGCCCCGCTCCACGTCGGCGGCGGAGAGAGACTTGAACTCGAACACCGTACAGCGGGACAGCAATGCATTATAGATGTAAAAAGTAAGGGTTCTCGGTGGTGGATGCAATGAGGGTGACAGAACCGTCCTCGATGCACTCCAGAAGGCTCTGCTGCTGCTTTTTTGTTGAGGTACTGTATCTCGTCGAGGTAGAGCAGGATGCCCCCCTGCCCCGGCCAGCGTGCCGATGTCCTTCAGCACTGCTTTGATGTCACCGGTGCCGCAGGAAGTGCCGTTGAGCTTGTGGAGGGTCATGCCGCTGTTCTCGGCGATGATGCGGGCGACGGTGGTCTTGCCGACGCCGGACGGGCCGTAGAAGATCATGTTGGGGATACGACCGCTCTCGATGGTGCGGCGGAACACCTGTCCCTCGGCCAGAAGATGCTGCTGGCCGCAGACATCAGCCAGCGTTTTGGGGCGCAGACGCTGCGCCAGCGGTTCGTTCATAGGTCTTCCCTCCAGAAATGATCATGAGAATCCTTCTCTTTTATAGTATAGCGCATTTTGCACGCCGCGGCAAGAGAAATAATGAAAATGATTCTCAGATAAACGACAAAGCATTTACAAATTTCGCAAAACATGATATGCTTGTGCCACTCCAATCAAGAAATGAGGGGAAATGTATGCGCGGAAAGAACGTCTCCGCCGAAGACCTGACGGCCAAAAAAGAGCTGGCTCTGGAGGTCATCCGGCGGCTCAAGGCGGAGTATCCCGACGCAGGCTGTACGCTGGACTACGACCACGCCTGGCAGTTGCTGGTGAGCGTCCGGCTGGCGGCCCAGTGTACCGACGCCCGGGTGAATATCGTGGTGCAGGACCTGTTTGCAAAATATCCGTCGGTGGCCGCACTGGCCGGGGCAGAGCCCGAGGACATCGAAGCCATCGTCAAACCCTGCGGGCTGGGCCGCAGCAAGGCCCGGGACATCTCGGCCTGTATGCGGATGCTGCGGGACAAGTACGACTGCAAGGTACCTACGACCTTTGAGGAACTGCTGGCACTGCCCGGCGTAGGCCGCAAGAGTGCGAACCTCATCATGGGCGACGTGTTCGGCAAGCCCGCCATCGTCACCGACACCCACTGCATCCGGCTGTGCAACAAGATCGGCCTTGTGGACGGCATCAAGGAACCACAGAAGGTGGAGATGGCGCTCTGGAAGATCGTCCCGCCCGAAGAGGGCAGTGATCTGTGTCACCGTTTCGTGATGCATGGCCGGGCCGTCTGCAATGCCCGGAAGCCGGAGTGCGAAAAATGCTGTCTTTCGGACATCTGCCACTACGCGCGGGAGGAAGCATCCAACGTCTGATTTTACATATTTCAGGAGGTTTTTCTTATGTTTAGTTTTATCTTCAGTCTTCTCATCGGTGCGCTGGCCGGTTACATTGCAGGCCGCATCATGGGCAGTGAGACCAGCGCCCTGCGCAACATCGTGCTGGGCATCCTGGGCAGCTTTGTGGGCGGCATCCTCTTCGGCCTCGTGGGCCTGTCCGCTACCGGCCTCGTGGGTGAGATCATCGTCTCGGTCATCGGCGCCTGTGTCTGCATCTGGGCTGGCCGCAAGCTGTTCAAGTAAGCAGTCCATCTTGGAAAAAACCACAGCTTTCAGGGGTGAAAGCTGTGGGTTTTTTCGTTTCTGCCCGATGTCCTTTTTTCTCTCGAACTATGCTATAATAAGGTTCGTGTCTGAAATTGGAAAGGAGCTTTTCTCATGGAAACTACGCATGAGTCGTCGAACCAGGCTCTCCGCTCCGCACAGCCCGCCAAACCCTACGCTTTCAGCCGCAAGGTGTTCTGCGAGGGGATGCGGGACGGTGTGCCGATCGCGCTGGGGTATTTTGCGGTGTCGTTCTCGCTGGGCATCGCGGCCCGGACGGCGGGCTTTACACCCCTGCAGGGCTTCGTGGCCAGCCTGCTCAACAATGCTTCGGCGGGCGAGTACGCCGCCTTTGCCCTCATTGCCAGCGGCGCGACCTATCTCGAGGTAGCCATCATCACCCTCATCGCCAACGCCCGCTATCTGCTGATGAGCTGTGCGCTGGCCCAGCGGTTCGCCCCTGGTACGCCGGTTTCTCCACCGGCTTATCATCGGCTATGACGTCACTGACGAGCTGTTCGGCATCACCATCGCCCGGCCGGGCTACCTGAACCCCTTCTACACCTACGGCGCCATCGCGCTGGCCGCGCCGGCGTGGGCTTCGGGTACGGCGCTGGGCATCATCGCGGGCAACCTGCTGCCCCTGCGGGCCGTCAGCGCACTGAGCGTGGCGCTCTACGGCATGTTCCTCGCCATCATCATTCCTCCGGCCCGGAAAGATAAGATCGTGGCCGCGCTGGTGGCCATCAGCTTTGCGCTGAGCTTTGCCTGCACCTATCTGCCGGGCATTTTCCGCCCTGTCGGACGGCACCCGCACCATCATCCTGACAGTGGCCATTTCCTGCGCAGGTGCGCTGTTATTCCCCATCAAGACCCAGAGTGAGGAGGCTGAACAATGATTCGCAGCAACTGGCTTTACATCGCAGTGATGTTCGCAGTATCCTACACCATCCGCATCCTGCCGCTGACCCTCATCCGGAAGCCTATCAAAAACCAGTTCATCCAGTCGTTCTTGTACTACGTCCCTTACGTCACTCTGGCGGTCATGACCTTCCCGGCCATCGTCAACGCCACCCAGAGTCCGGCAGCTGGCGCGGTGGCGCTGGTCGTGGGCATTGCGGCGGCATGGTTCGGAGCCAGCCTGTTCCAGGTGTCGGTGGCCTGCTGCGCCGTCGTCTTCGTACTGGAACTGTTCCTTGTTCACTGAGGTGACTGCCCTATGAAACGAGTCCTTGTAACCGGCGCAGGCGGCTTTGTGGGCGCGCGCATCCTCGATATGTGGCGGGGGCAGTTTGCGCTCTGTGCCTTCCCGTCCGACACCCTGCGCACTGCCGACGAAAACGCGGTGCTGCGCTTCATTTTGAAGGAGCACCCGGACGTCATCGTCCACACAGCGGCCCTCTCCAACACCCAGTACTGCCAGCAGGAGCCGGAGGACTCCTTCCGTGCCAACGTCCTGCTGCCCGAGTGGGTAGCGAAGGGAGCGGAGGAGGTGGGCGCAAAGCTGCTCTCCTGCAGCTCCGACCAGGTGTATGCAGGCGTGACGCAGCGGGGGCGCTGGCGGAGACGCTGCCTCTCTCCCCTTCCAACGTCTACGGACAGCACAAGCTCGAGGCCGAGGCCCGGGTTCTGGCCCGCTGCCCGGATGCTGTGGCGCTCCGCCTGCCCTGGATGTACGACCTCCCGGGCTATCACCTGCCCATCCGGGGCAACCTGCCGCTGAACATCCTGAGAGCGGCAAAGACCGGTGAAGTGCTGCGCTTTTCGCGCAATGACTACCGGGGCGTGAGCTATGTGCGGGAGGTCATCGAGAACCTCGTCCCTGCGATGGAGCTGCCCGGCGGCGTCTACAACTTCGGCAGCGAGTGCGACGGAGACATGGTCGAGACAGCACGATGCTTCGCCAATTTACTGCAGGTGGATGTGAAGATCGAGGAATCCGATCTCACCCGCAACCTCGCGATGGATACCGGGAAGCTCCGGGCTCACGGCATCGAGTTCTCCTCGACGTGGGGCGCACTTCGGGTGTGTCTCGGGGATTACCGGCTTGGATATTTGATGTAAAAAAGGGGAAGAGACTGCCTTGGGCAGCCTCTTCCCATTTTTATTATTTCCACAGATTTGCCGCGATCAGCTCCAGCACACTTCCCGCGATGCAGCGCGCCTTATCGGAGATGAGGAAGCAGTTTTCCAGTTCCTCCCGGCGGGGGTCCACGTCAGCCACCTTGAAGCCGGGCGTGACGGGGTAGCCATCCCGCAGCAGACCGCGCAGGATGCCCGCAATGTGGGTCGTCACCGGAGTGCGGATGCCGTCCGGCGTTTCGATTTCCGCGATCGTTTCACCCGCCGACACAATATCTCCGATGGCACATACATTCCGGAAGATACCAGCCTTTTCTGCGTGGATGACACGCTCAGCACCATAGCCGCCGATGACTCCTGGGACGCCCGTGTTGGGGATGGCCGCACCCTCCCGGATGATACGGCCCAGACGGTGGCCGCGCTTGGTCTCCACCACGAAATCAACATCCACACCGGCGGTAAAACCCGGGCCGAGCGCGATGGTCAGCGGAGCCATATCCCGCGTCGTTCCGATATTTTTCTTTGCAAGGATGGCATCAACGAGCGCGGCAGGCTGCACCTGCGGGATGAGTTCTCCCTTCGGGTCCACCATCACCGGCACATCGCCGCGATGCCAGATCACAACGGCCTCATCCAGCGTTTTTACAAGGGCAGCGCGCATTCCCTCCACGACAGCCCCGCCCTCATACACGGCCTCACTCACCGAAACTTGGCGGCGGATGGCGGCAGGATGCTCTGCTTCGAGCACAAGCACTTTCAATCCCGCCGACCACAGCCGATGGATGGTGCCGGTGGCGAGGTCGCCGCCGCCGCGCACCAAGATGACGTCATCACGCTTCATTATTTCTTCCTCCTTGAGCAGCTGCAGGAACACGTTCATCGAGCCGCCGCAGGCAGCCAGCGCCGCATCGTCCTCTTTCGCGCTGGCCGAATACTCTGCCAGCTGACAGGGTGCAGCCTCGCCTGCCTGCATTTTTGATGCAAGCTGCTGCACACGGTATTCCATAATGCCGCCGCCCACACTGCCCGCGGAGCCTGCCGTCCGGCAGCACCAACATCTTTGCTCCCACCTCCCGGGGGGTCGAACCGTGGCGGGAAACGATGGTCACAAGGACAGGAGCCTTCCCCTGTCCCGTGCAGGCATCCAGCGCATTCAGCAGCTCGGGCGGGAAGCCTTCCGTCTGCTGACGGCCATTTTTCACTTCAACGATCTCCGCGAGGATGGATAGTGCGATTTCCTGCGCTGTCTGCGCCTTGATGGCGAGGCCGATGGGGGCGTGGAGTGACTCAGCCTTTTCCGGGGCAGTTCCGGCCTCGATGAGCTGGCGGCGGACAAGGGCCGACCGGCTTCGGCTGCCCAGCATACCAACGTAGGCAAGTCGTTTCTTGTATATTTCGGTAAGACATTCCACGTCGAAGGAGTGGGCGCGGGTGGCGACAACAAAGTAGGTCTCCGCACTGCCCTCCACCTGCGTGAGATTTTCGGCATAAGGACCGCAGAGGACCTTTTCTGCTCCGGCGCGGCGAAGGGCGTCAGCGTACTCTGGCCGCTCCTCGAGACCGGTGACGGGCAGGCCCAGCATAACAGCCAGCCGGACGACGGACTCAGCCACATGGCCTCCGCCGCAGATGACGAGCCGGGGCGCGCCTCCGAATTTCTCGACGAAGATCCGCTTATTTTCCAGAGTCAGGATGCTGCTTGCACCACATCCGGCCAGCGCCGGGAGATTCCGGGCCAGCAGCCCCTCCGGTCTTGCGGGCCAGACGGGTACGCCTTCACAAAGAAGAAGCCTCGCTCCGCTTTCCGGCCCATCCAGTACGGAGACCAGCGTATGCTGCCCCTGTGTGCTGCGCAAAGCGTCCAAAAACTCACGAATCGACATAGAATTTCTCCATTATGGTTTATTGCTCCACCGGTGTGGCAGCATCGTAGCCCGCATCGTTCAACTGAGACTGCCACGCCTGCCAGTCCTCGGGCAGCATCCGCCAGCCGAGCCCGCAGCCTGCCGTGATCTCACTGGGCAGCGGGATGAGCCGCCCCGGGATTCCCCGGGCGGCGCACTCTTTCTCCCAGCCCATCGCGCGGGCCGTAGAGGCAAACGAAAGAACGATGTATTGTCTTTTGCGGCGCATATCAGCCCTCCTCGGCCAGCTCACAGACCGCCTCGGCGGCTCTGAGCACCTCGGCCTCTGTGTTCTGGTGGGAGAAGCTGAACCGCACCATCCCCTGCTCCACGGTGCCGAGGGCTTTGTGGATGAGGGGCGCACAATGAGCGCCCGCCCGGACACAGATGCCGTAGTCCTCCCAGAGGATGTCGGCGGCACGGGCGGCGTCCTCATCCCCGAAGTTCAGGGAGACAATGGGCGCGCGGTCTGTTTCGTCGAAACTACCGTAAATTTTCACACCGGGAGCATGGACGATTTTCTCATAAAACAGGCGTGTCAGAGCCGTTTCTTTTTCGTGCAGAGCTTCGACGCCCTGCGAAAGTATCCACTCCACGCCTGCCCCGAGGCCCGCGAGGCCGGGAACATTCAGCGTCCCCGCTTCCAGCGCTGTGGGCATCTGAGAGGGGTGTGTTTCATCAAAACTGTGGATACCGCTGCCACCCACCACAAGGGGGGCCATGGTCAGCCCGGGGGACATACAGCCCGCCGGTCCCTGCGGGCCCAGCAGCGCCTTGTGTCCAGTGAAACAGAGAACATCCAACCCCCCAGCGCCCTGCACGGTCAATGGGCCGTGCGCCCGCAGTCTGGGCCGCGTCCACGACAAGCGTAAGACCGTGCTTTTCTGCCAAAAGCGGAGACGAACGCAAGGTCCGTAAGATTGCCTGTGACGTTGGAAGCATGCGTCACCACGACAAGACGGGTATTGGGGCGGAGAAATTTTTTCGAACTGCTCATACCGCAGCCGCCCGGTGTCGTCCACCTCCGCAAAACTCACTTCTGCCCCCTGCTCCCGCAGGCGATAGAGCGGCCGCAGCACTGAGTTGTGCTCGCAGACCGTTGTGATAACATGGTCGCCGGGGCGGACGAGGCCGCAGAGCGCTGTATTGAGCGCCTGGGTCACGTTGGCCGTGAAAGCAATGCAGTCCGGGCTTTCCGCATGGAGAAGTGTTGCAAGTATCTCACGGGCATGGTAGACGATACGGGCCGCGTGAAGGGTCGGCTCATGCGCCCCGCGGCCCGGATTGCCCGCATGTTCCAGTGCATCCAGCATAGCCTGGCCCACGCAGGGCGGCTTTTGCAGGGTGGTGGCGGCGTTGTCGAGGTAGATCACGGCTTGACCACGTTCCCGGCGTTCAGCATCTTCTCGGCGATAACGTACATATTCGTCACGCCGCCCACGGCCAGCTTCTCGGTCAGGCCGTAGAAGTTCAGGCAGGTGCCGCAGGTGAGGATC
>ENA-OQBL01001166-OQBL01001166.1-human-gut-metagenome-genome-assembly--contig:-NODE-1166-length-10893-cov-3.071057_pt1 | contig 10893 bp, 13 predicted proteins | sample MGYA00242747_ERZ504553 | MGnify/ENA primary metagenome ERZ504553 (study PRJEB26092, sample SAMD00036240) | human gut metagenome | host: Homo sapiens | study: EMG produced TPA metagenomics assembly of...
TCTTTGTCTTTGGATTCGCAACACTAAGGTAAGTGAAAACGCTGACATGGCAAAAACCTGGGCAACAAAATGTTGCTCAGGAACTTATAAAAATAATTATCAATTATGTTGCGGAATTAAGGATAAACAAATATTTTCGTTCAACCAATGGCATTGTAGATTCTTATCCAGATTCTTCTATGCGTTATGACGATGAGGAGCGTAGAGTTTCGCTGTTGAAAAATGGGGAGGAGTATCCTATTAGAAATGTCGGCAGCAAATCAAACTATATGTTCCTACACTTATGCTTTTTTCTAGGTCTCCATCGCTCTATTCTGGCACATCAGTCCGAACAGGTTGGCTCATTTCTATTTATTGATCAACCAAGCATACCGTATTACGCTGATAAAAACACGCTTGATAACGATGACAAGAAACAGCTAATCAAAGCTTTCGGACTACTCAATGATTTTATGAAAGATATTGTATGCGGCGAAAGCAATCATTTTCAGATTATACTAATAGAACATGCTGACGAATCTTATTGGAAAGATTTAGAGTATTTCCATACTGCGGCAAAGTTTTCAAAATCAGAAAATGGAGGTCTAATTCCTAAATATATCTATGAATGATGGTAAATTTTAAGTTAGGTACACCAGTAATTGCCACTGTACGAAAAAGTTGGAAATAAATCCAAAGAAGAAGGGATCGCATTTGCTTCTAAAGCAGACGATATGTCGTTTGCTTCTGAATTCATATCAACATTGGTGGAAAAATACGTTTAAGTTTGACACATTTAGCCCAAATTTGATTCTATTGACTCTCTGGACATGAATCCGTCCTATAGATTTGTACGTAAGATATTTGAAAACAAAGATGATTTTGTCAAACAATCAAATAACCTTGCAAGGCACCTTTATGACCAAAGTATACATCCGCACATTAGTAATGGTGAGTTTTATGTAATTTATATTGACGGTTGCATTATTAACGATGAGACAGTTGATGCTATTTTGTTACTCAAAACAGAAGCAAAAGATAGTTTTTTAACCGTGTCCTATGAAAACGGAGAATACTCTATTAAATCGCAGCTGGGATTGAGTACAAAGCATTTGGACAAAGGGTGCATAATTTTCAATATCCAATCAGATAAAGGATATTTAATCTCAATAGTAGAAACATCAACCATCCGTCAAGATGGAAGATATTGGTCTAATAACTTCCTTTATATAAAGGACATAATTACAGATTTCCAGTATACAGAACGTATAGCGGACTTTTGTTCTACAGTGGTTCATCAGATTAGTAAAAAGATTCCAGAGAAATCTTTGGATTTAGCTAAGGCATCCAGAAAAATTACTCAAATACTGCAGAATGATGGTAGAGAAGTAAATACGAATGAATTGATTTCGTCATTAGCAATCGATGATGAGGTGACATCCATGCTGTCATCTTATAAAAAAGAATATGAGGAAAGGAAAGGGGAACTGCCAGAGACTTTTAAAATTGACACAAAATGACTACGAAAAGAAAGCCAATAACGAAAGCAAATATCCTAAGAATTGGTTCTGAATTTTGAACTTAAAGTATTAGATCATCTGCCATTATGAACAGGGATATGATGATGAGAAGAAACAGAATTTTCTTAAGCTATATTACAGATAGGTATAAAAGAGCATATGACAATTGACGATATAAGGACATTAATTGCAGCAGATGAGTCACGGACTCTGGAACTGAAGAAAACAACCGGTGAACTGAAAGACGGGATGCACTCAGCGTGCGCCTTTCTCAACACAGAAGGTGGCTGGCTGAATTTTTGGGGTTGCTCCGAGTTCGTTGAAGATAATCGGACAGGAGGTGACAGACAAGACTCAACAGGAGATTGCTCAGGCTTTGGCAGGGCTGGAACCTGCGGTAGATGTACGAGTGGCGTATGTTGATGCGCCAGAGCGCCCGGGCTACCAGATCATAGCTATGCACTTTGATGGATGGGTATGGGGTGAGCGTCCGCACACCTTCCATGGTTGCCCGTATTATAAGGTTGAGAGTACAACGAAGGTCATGCCGCAGGATATGTATGACGAGCGTATTCGGGCACATCAACCTCAACTGTACGCATGGGAACGACTTGCTGCTGACGGTGTGACTTTGGCAGATCTTAACGAGAATCTGATTCGTAATGGCATCCGTCGAGGTATTGATGGTGGTCGCATCCCAGAGTCTGCTTTATATGAACCTACTGGAGATATTCTCGCAAAATGGAAGCTATTAAAGAATGGCGTTCCGACTAATGGTGCTGTACTACTTTTCTCCGACAAAATAGACGAGTATCCACAGTTTACACTGAGGATGGCGCGGTTTGTAGGAATCGACAAAAATAGGTTCCGTGATAACCAACGAGCCGAAGGCAATTTCTTCCAACTCTTAGATGCCGGAGTTGCATTTTGCTTCAAACATCTTTCGCTCAGTGGGGTAATTACCAACCATAGTTTAGAGCGTGAAGAACAACTTGAAGTGCCCTATCATGCGTTGCGCGAAGCTCTAATCAATGCCCTTTGCCATCGGTATTGGGAAAGATATAATCTAACTATCAGTCTTGCCATCTATGATGACCGCATCGAGATAGCAAGTCCCGGCACGTTCCCTCCGCAGATAACTCCCGAAAATATCAAGAAACCTCATGAGTCATTTCCTCATAACCTAAAGGTGGCGGAGGCACTTTATCGTATGACTTATCTGGAAAACTGGGGTAGTGGTGCGAAACGTATTATGGATGCTTGTAAGGCACAAGGAGTGGATGCACCCACTTGGGCTTCTGATGGCGGTTTCGTGACCGTCACCTTCAAGCGACCTTACTTCAAGACAAACACTCTTAAAACTGACAGAGGGGATAACAGGACAACTAAACAGGACAAGTACCGCTCAAGTACCGCTCAAGTACCGCTCAAGTACCGTCCAAGTACCGCTCAAGTTCAAGAAATAATTTTTTCAATGAGTGAAGACTATCTAACGATGAATGAAATAATGTCAAATATGGGATTCAAACATCGTACATCATTCCGAGAAAATTATTTCCTCCCTGCGTTGGAGGACGGTGCAATTGAACTGCAGTATCCAGAACAGCCAAAGCACCCAAAGCAAAAATATAGGCTCACGGAAGCGGCTAAAGAGTGGTTAAAGAATAATACCGATTCATCTAAATCGTAAAAGCAGCACCGCAGGTTTGAAAAGTTTTCCGACTTCGGAGGAAAACTCAGCCTCCTGCAAGGGCAAGGCGTTTTGAGCTGCTCGAAGTATTTTGAGCTGCCCAAAACATACCTTGCTGTGTTCAAGTGAACACAAGAATCCGTAAGAAACGGATTGATAAAAAGCTTTCATAAGAGAACTACACCATACAAAGTCGCCTTTGAGTTTAGATGATAACACGTATGTATGGTCATACGTTAATACAACTGACCATAATAATATGTGACCAGTAATATGCTTTATCAGCCATATGTATAATTGATATGTCGTATGACTGATAATACGGCTAACTGATACGATTGATTTATAGTTCATTTTAATACACAAAGTAGCCGAACCTTTCAAATGCGATATAGGACAATGACTACAACATCAGCGCAATATGCTGCCACTTTTGGAAAATCCATTGTCGGATAACGGATTATATATTCCTTGCGGCAAAAGAAACAATAACAGTAAAGAATGATGTATATGGAAATCGTATCTATCGAAAGAAAGACATTTGAGGCGATGGTCGCCAAGTTCGACCGCTTCGTCCACCGTATGGAAGCCATCTGCCAGCGGCACGACGAAAAGAAAATGAGTGAGTGGATGGACAATCAAGATGTGTGCCAGATGCTCAACATCAGTCCCCGCACATTGCAAACACTGCGGGATAACGGTACGCTTGCCTACTCGCAGATAAACCACAAGATATTTTACCGTCCCGAAGATGTGCAACGTATCGTTTCCGTTGTGGAGGACAGACGTAAGGAGGCGAAGTTCAAGGGCAAGACAAATTAACCACCATCTATAGTAATCCCACTAAATCCAAGTAACATGAATGAGTTAATCAACAAAGACAACGAGTGGATAATCCACTTCATGGGCAGTCTTGACCGACTGCTGGACAGCTACGAGCGTCTGACCGCCAACTATCGTCAGACATTGGGCGGTGAGCGTTTCTTTACTGACAAGGAAGTGTCAGCACGGTTGAAGGTAAGCCGAAGAACGCTTCAAGACTACCGCAACGAAGGAAGGGTAGCCTATATCCAGTTGGGCGGCAAAATCCTTTACCGTGAATCGGACATCGAACGGATGTTGAATGACGGCTACCGCTCCGCCTTCCGACAGAGGGCAACTTGATTAGCTATCTGATTTTCTTGAAGGAGCGCAGTTTGCCGTCTGCCCTATAATTTGGCGGCAGCAATAGACTTACAACAAAAAGGAAAAAACGGGAACGGCTTACGGATGAAGTACCAAAACTCTGCTTCGTCTGTAAGTCGTTCCCTTCTTGTCTTTTGATTTCCCGTCAGTCGCTTGTTTCCGTTGCTGGATGCCCTTTCTGCGTATGGTTGGCAGAGGCAAGGTTTTCGGGCTGAATACGCTCCGCAGGAGGAAGATTCTGCCCGAAACGGCTCTGCCGCTTGACCTTGTCGCTACCATCTGAACCATGCGCTACCTTTGCATCCGAGCATCGGGAACAAGTGCCTGACGGGATGAACTCAATTATACCATCGGTTGCTTCTTCTGCCACAGGGAAGAAACAATGTTATCGAAGCCTCTTTCTTGGTGATGCAGATTTCATTTACTACAAACTTTCTGAACAGGATACTTTCTCGGCTGCATATCCTGAACGCAACGGCGACAACCATTTCAAGGTTGTAAACATCATAACTGATGCCGTCCGTCTGCCTGATATACTTCTGCGTTTCAACCTCGTTCAGTTCCTTGTTCTTGTAGATGGACTGAATCGCCTTGCGAACAACACTTGAAAATACTCCGAAAAAGTCGGCTATCTCGAATTGGGTCATCCATATAGGTGCAGAGGGAACACCCACCACTCCGTTTTTACTGATTGTGATTATTCCTCTTTCCATACTCATCCCATTACTTTAGCCATCATGTTCTTTACATTATTCATATCGCGCAGGATGGAGGAATCCAATACACGTGCATAGTGTTGGGTCATCTTGATATTAGAGTGACCGAGCATCTTGGCCACATTCTCAATGCTCACACCGTTGGCGAGGCAGACAGAGGTTGCATACGAATGCCGAGCCGTATGTGTGGTCAAGGTCTTGTTTATCATGCATAAATCAGCAATCTCTTTCAGATAACTGTTCATTTTCTGATTGCAGGGAACAGGTAGCAACACATTTTTCTTTTGGCAAGTAGGATGTGTTGCGTATTTACGGAGAATGGCCATCGGGATGTCAAGCAGTGGGATGTTGCACATGTTCTTTGTTTTCTGGCGAGGCTTGCGAATCCAAAGATTCCCGTTTTGGTCTTCCACGATGTGTTCGGGAGCCAGTTGCTGCACATCTATGAAAGCTAACCCGGTGAAAGCGGCGAAAATAAAAACATCACGAACAACGGTGATGCGCTCCAATGAGAACTTCTTGTTGTATATGGTGAGTAGTTCATCCATTGTCAGGAACTCACGGATGACCTCCTTCTCGTGGAACTTGATGCCGATGAACGGGTCTTTGGTTATCCATTCGTTGGCAAGGGCGAGGTTGGTTATCTTCTTCAGACACTTCATGTAGCGGATAACGGTATTCTGCTGGCACTCTTTTTCTGTCTTGAGGTAAAACTCAAAGGCACGTACCAATTCGCCATTGACCTCTGTCAAGGGTAAATCTTCTTTTCCGTATTTCTGCTTGATAAGTTCCGCCAGATAACGCTTGCAACTTTCATAGCGGCGGACGGTAATCAGAGCGTAGTCCTTGCCCACAAGTTCACGGCATTGGTCGTTGTGCTCCTGCATCGTGCCGATGATGGTGCGGATAACCTCGGGCTCTTTGTCCTGCCCGAAGAACTTTTCCTGCAACAGACGTGCATGGATGGGAATGCCTTCGCTTTCCAATTCGTTGAAGATGCCATGCAGTTTGATTCTGGCCTCTTCAATATAGGCATTCAAGTCGCAGGACTTGCGGCTTTTGCCTTTGGCGCACTCCTTCGCCTGATTCCACAAAGCCGGGTCGATACTCTTGCGGATGTTGGTTTCCACTCGTGCACCGTTCACCGTGATGCGCATACACACGGAGGCTTCTCCGTTTTTCAGCAGTTTGGCTTTCTTGAGAAAGAAAAGCACTTTGAATGAGTCTCGTTTCATGTTCCTACAGTTTTATTTGTGGTACAAAAGTAGGAAACCATACACGCTTTCTTGATACGCAAAATGCTGCAAATCAGATGAGAAAGAATCTTATTCGGTGGAGATGTTTGCTCCACCTATTTTTGCTCCACCTTTTGGAACACCAGAAACGGTAATATATTTGCCGTTTTTTTGCGTCCCGCCGGAAAACAAAAACTCCCGATTTCGTTTGGAAATCAGGAGTTTGCTGTGAATTGCTTTTCTTCTAAGTGGTGCCACCAGGAATCGAAACCGGGGATCACAATGGATTTTTCAGTCCCTTTGCTCTACCAACTTGAGCTATGGTCACCATGTTTATCTCATTTTGCGGTTGCAAATGGTAGTGAACTTTTGGACTATGCAATAGCTTCCATAATAAAAACGCTGATAATTGGCTATGTGGTTAATTATCAGCGTTTATGATTTGAGAAAAAATACTGAAAAAGTTTTATAGTTATGCTTTTTCCGCTTCTTCTTCCTTCAAAGGATTCCATCCTTGTGCTTTGAGTTCAAACTCTTGACCGTCACGGGTAATTAGGGCGCAGCCTAATTCCGGTTTGGTGATATGGCCAATCAGCTTGACGCCTTCCATTTCGGCAACCTTTTCATGGTCGGCAATGGGGACGGTGAACAATAACTCATAATCCTCGCCTCCGTTCAGTGCACAAGTGCTCAAGTTCATATTGAATTCTTCTGCCATTACAGCCGTCTGATAGTCGATAGGAATATGTTCTTCGTAAACTCGGCAACCCACTTTGCTTTGGGTACAGATATGCAGTAATTCCGAAGAAAGTCCGTCCGATATATCCATCATGGAGGTGGGTTGTATACCTTCTTCTGCCAGTTTCTGAATGATGTCACGGCGTGCTTCGGGCTTCAGTTGACGTTCCAGAAGATACTCCTTCCCCGAGAAGTCCGGTTGCAAGTCTTTGTCACCTCCTTTGAGCACCGCCTTTTCGCGTTCCAAAAGCTGTAGTCCCATGTAGGCGGCACCCAAGTCGCCGCTGACGCAAATCAGGTCGGTTTCGCGGGCACCATTGCGGTAGACCACTTTTCCTTTCTCACCCTCGCCTATGCAGGTGATGCTGATGGTAAGCCCGGTATAGGAAGCGGAGGTGTCTCCTCCCACGATGTCAACATCATATTCTTCGCAAGCCAAACGGATGCCGGCATAGAGTTCCTCCATGTCTTCTATACTGAAACGCTTGGATATGCCCAAGGAAACGGTAATCTGCTTCGGTGTGCCGTTCATGGCATAGATATCGGAGAAATTGACTACGGCCGATTTATACCCCAAATGCTTGAGCGGTACATACACAAGGTCGAAATGGACGCCTTCCATCAGCAAGTCGGTAGTAACGAGCACTTCCTTTTCGGCCGGGTAGGAGAGGACGGCAGCATCATCTCCGACACCATATCGGCTCGACTCATTCTTTAGTTCAATGCCTTCGGTGAGGTGACGGATGAGGCCGAATTCACCGAGGGTAGCTATTTCTGTTCTCATGCTTTCTTATGCTCTATTAATCAATTCACGCATAATCTCTGTCATTCTCGGTTGTGCCTCGTCTGCAGCTTTCTGCACTTCTTCGTGAGAAACTTCTACGATTTTACCTTCTACCCCCAAGTCTGTAATGACAGATACGCCGAACACTTTGATTCCGCAATGATTTGCCACGATGACTTCCGGCACGGTGGACATGCCCACTGCATCGGCACCCAGAATATGGAACATCTTGTATTCCGCAGGTGTTTCGAATGTGGGACCTTGCGTACCGATATAGACACCGTGCTGAACCTTGATGCCCTTTTCTGCTGCAATGGCGTCGGCCTTACGAATCAGCTCTTTGTCATAGGCCTCGCTCATATCCGGGAAACGAGGGCCGTAAGGTATGTTTTTGCCACGCAATGGATGTTCGGGGAAGTAGTTTATATGGTCGGTGATAATCATCAGGTCGCCGATCGCAAAATCCGGATTTGTGCCTCCACTGGCATTGGAAACGAACAAGGTCTTGATACCCAGTTCGCGCATTACACGTACCGGGAAGGTTACTTCCTTCATGGAATAGCCCTCGTAAAAATGGAAACGTCCCTGCATCGCCATGATGTCTTTATGGCCCAGTTTGCCGAAGATAAGTTTTCCGCTGTGTCCCTCTACGGTAGAGACGGGGAAGTTGGGGATTTCTTCGTACCTTATCTCATACTTTTCAGTGATTTCACCGGCAAGACTGCCGAGTCCGGTACCGAGGATGATTGCTGTCTCAGGCTGGGTGTGCATCTTTCCCTTCAGAAAGGCTGCTGTTTCTTGAATGCGCTCTAACATAGCCAATAATGTTTTTGGTTTAAAGTATATATTGTTGATTTTGTAAAATTTCTATTTCTATCGGCAGCACGTAGATGTATCGGCTTTTAGTGTTTCGTCCAGTGCGGGATGGAGTTTCAGCCTTGCCGCATCTTTCATCCGTGGTGATTATCAGTCTTTTCCACTCTTCCAGGTGCAGGAATTGTTCCTTTATTTGCAATAAATCCTTGGGAGTAAAGTCATGATGGTCATCAAATGACAGCAATTTGACGTGCGGCGTGTAAGATTCCACTTCTTTCTGCAAGGGGGCGGGGGAGGCGATGCCTGTCACCAGCAGTACTTGCTCGTCTCCGGTGAGGGAGGAGAGCACTTCCCAGCTGTTCGTTTTCTCGGGAAATAGCGGGGTCAACATTCCATAGCGGAATCTGGAGAAATACAGTTGTTGGTATGGATAGAGGTGGAGCCGTTTGGCTATGATGTTGAAGTCTATCGGCTTGATGTCATCCGGACATTTGGTGACGATGACCATCTGTGCCCGGTTTTTGACCGCTTGAAGGTTCGCGGAGTCTTCCGGCAGGGAGCAAGGCATCATCGCATAGTAACCGGTGAAAATCGGTTAGTAGAATGTTCAGTCCGGCTTTTACATGGCGATGTTGGAAGGCGTCGTCCAGGATGATGGCTTCTACAGTGGGATTTCCCAGTTTCAGCAGTTGCTCAATGCCGTGACAACGGTTTTCGTCTACCGCTACCCGTGCATTGGGGAATTTATTTTTAATTTGATACGGCTCGTCACCTATTTGCCGTACATTGCTCTTGTCATCGGCCAGTACATAGCCTCGGCTTTTACGCTTGTAACCCCGACTGAGGGTGGCTACATTCACTCCGTTTTTTTGGTAATAGCTTTATCAGATATTCGGTATGTGGCGTCTTGCCAGTTCCGCCCACAGCAAGGTTGCCCACGCATATTACTGGAACGTCAAAACTCTTTGACCGGAGCCAGCCCCAGTCAAAGAGTTTATTTCGCAAGCATACCCCTATTCCATAAAGCCATGATAGGGGATATAGCCAATGATATATCTTGATAAAGTTTTCTTCCATTTATTGAATATTCAGTTCAAAGGGTACACGTGCTTGTATACGGTCACATTTGTCAAAATTCTCCAGGACGCTGAACTGCTGGTATATCTCGCCCATTGTGCCTTTCAGCATGCGTGCTTTGACGTAGTTACCCGGATTGGTGTTCATCAGGCTTTCAAAGAAACTTCCTTTTTCGGATAGCTCATCACGGTATAGGCATCTACTCCGGCCTTTGCAATGGCAATGTCCAAAGCTTTGTCCAAACCACCCAATTCGTCGACCAGTCCTAGTTCCTTGGCCTTGCTTCCGGTCCATACACGACCTTGGGCAATTTTATCCAGGTCTTCCTTGCTGATGCCTCGGCCATCGGAGCAGCGGGTGAGGAAGAGGTCATATCCGTTGTTCACATACATTTGCATCAGCCCTTTTTCACCGTCATTCATCGGGCGTGTCAGCATGCCGAAGTCTGCGTATTTATTGGTTTTCACTACATCAAAATTTACCCCGATTTTATCAGTCAGCCCCTTTGCGTTGGGGAACATGCCGAAGATGCCGATAGAACCCGTCAGTGTGGTAGGCTCGGCCACGATGGTGTCTGCATTACAAGAAATGTAGTAACCTCCTGAAGCTGCATAGTCACCCATGGAAACAATGACCGGTTTCTCTTTCTTCAATTCGCTGACGGCATACCATATCTGTTCTGAACCATAGGCACTTCCGCCCGGTGAGTTTACGCGTAATACTACCGCTTTTACATCTTCGTCATCTTTCAGCTTGCGCAGGTCTTTAATCACCTTTTTAGAGTCGATGCCTTTCTTCGCTGGAGGCAGAAGATGAACCACCGTCAATTTCTCCATAGGCATAGTATACGGCAATCACATTTCCACTTTTGTCTTGGGAACGTTCTTCTTTACGTTAATCATGTCCTGCAAACCAAGTACGGGCATGCGGTCGTCTTTGTCGATGCCTACCATCGCTTTCAGGTAGTTGCGCACATCATTCTTATATATTAATGTATCGACCAGTCCGCATTGCACACTTTCTTCTGCGGGATAGAACATCAACATGCGGTCGGCAATGGCGTTCAGTGAGTCTACAGATATTTTGCGTGATTCTGCAACATCATTGGTCACTTGTCCCCAGATGGAGGTCAGGTAAGCGTCGATTTGTTCAC
>ENA-OQBL01001167-OQBL01001167.1-human-gut-metagenome-genome-assembly--contig:-NODE-1167-length-10889-cov-3.964969_pt1 | contig 10889 bp, 10 predicted proteins | sample MGYA00242747_ERZ504553 | MGnify/ENA primary metagenome ERZ504553 (study PRJEB26092, sample SAMD00036240) | human gut metagenome | host: Homo sapiens | study: EMG produced TPA metagenomics assembly of...
ATTTGAGTGATGAAAACTGATAATAGTCTTTCATTGGCTGTGTATGTACCTTCAAAAGAGTGATATTGGCAGTGGATAATGTTCATGTCTTACAGTTTTTCAGTGAAAGAAATCATGAATATTGGGATACTTGAAAAATAAGTTTCTCTTTTGCACGCGAATTAGAAAACCAAAAGAGTTTTGTAATCCTCATCGGAGGGGCGTAAAAATACCGGATAAGATGACTGGGTAAAACCAATCATTTTCATTGTGCTTCTGTTTTGTGTTCTGAAGTATCGGTATGATTATAAACTTTCCAACCAACTCATTACGTAGCAGATGCCTTTAAAAGAAAAAAGCAATTATCTATTTCAGATAACTGCTTTTCTTTGGTGAACCGCTTGGGGCTCGAACCCAAGACCCCAACATTAAAAGTGTTGTGCTCTACCTGCTGAGCTAGCGATTCAGACCTTATTGCTGTTAAGCGGGTGCAAAGATAGATACTTTTGTTTAAAAAACAAATGGATTAAGGGAAAAAGTTTTGATAACGACTTCTGCTTTTACTCTTCTTGTTGATTATCAGTCTGTTCAAACTTGTGAATTTTTTCTCTGTTTATGATGAAACGTTGATAGTAGGAGAGCATAAGGGTGGTAAGCGGAAGTGCTATAATCATACCCAGCATACCCATCAATGAGCCCCAAATTGATAAAGACAGTAGGATGATGGCAGGGTTCAGGCCCGTAATTTTCCCCATGACACGCGGTACGATGAATCCGTCTTGAATGGCTTGTACTATGATGAATACCGCAAGGGCCGATGCAATGATAATCCAGAAGTTTCCTCCCGTATCCGCTGCTTTCAGTATGGCCAGCACGATGGTAGGTATAAAGCCAATAATCTGTAAATAGGGCACTAGGTTTAAAGCACCGATGAACAAGCCGAGCCCAATGGCCAGTGGGAAATCAATAATCAGAAAGCCTATACTGAACAGAATACCGACACACAATGCCACGAATGCTTGTCCGCGGAAGTATCTGTTCATGCCGTCTTTCACATCGTTCATTACATTGATTACGAAGGGCCGGTATTTCTGTGGTACCAGGTGGGGCCACCCTTCGGAAATGCTTTCATAGTCCAGCAATATGAAGATTATATAGAGAAGAATGAGAAAGAAAGTGAAGAAGCTGAACAGTAGATTGACGGATTCTGACAGCAAGGACCAGAGCCGGGGAACGGTTTCCTTGATGGCGTTCAGCATATTCTCTTCCTTGAACAATTGGGTGACAAACTGGGTGTCTATGTTCTCACGAAGGAATTCAGAGAGTGTTTTGGGCACATTGCCGTCGTGGGTTCCGTTGGAAAAGTAGTCTATTACCAAATCTTTCACCCTGACGAATTCGTCCATCATGGGAGGCACAAGCAGATAAAATGCGGTTCCTCCTACAATCAGAATACTGAATAAGGCGCAGAAGATGGATATGACCCGGTTCTTGAGCCTTAATCTGTACTGGAAAAAGGTGACCAGGGGGTATATCAGATAGGCAATGAGCCATGCGATGAAGAATGGCAGCAATACGCCGCTTAGACGCTTGAAGAGCATAAGGATGCCGATAATAATGACACCGAGTATGACACCGCGGATAAAACTGTCGAAGTAATCTTTTTGCGTTCCATAATGCTCTGTTTTTTGTATTCGTTAATGACCGCTTTCCTTTTGGTCGGCTTGGATGGCTTGCTGATAGCACTCCCGGCATAGAGGTTCGTACTCTTCGGTTTCCCCCAGCAGTACTTGTTTGTCGTTCTTGACGGTACGGTGGGAGAACGAGGCGAGTTGGCCGCATTTCACACAGATGGCATGTACTTTGGAAACTTCGTCTGCAATGGCACACAGTCCCGGCATAGGACCGAATGGAATACCCCGGAAGTCCATGTCCAGTCCGGCAACAATGACGCGTATACCATTGTTGGCAAGCTGGTTGCATACATCAATCAGGCCGCTATCAAAGAACTGGGCTTCGTCAATGCCCACTACATCTATCTCTGAAGTGAAGAGCAGAATGCTGGCAGACGAGTCGATGGGAGTGGAGGCTATGGAATGACTGTCATGCGATACTACATCGGCTTCGGAATAACGGGTGTCTATGGCGGGCTTGAATATCTCTACGCGTTGTTTGGCAAATTTTGCCCGTTTCAGTCTCCTTATCAGCTCTTCGGTTTTGCCGGAAAACATAGAACCGCAAATGACCTCAATTCTTCCCCTGCGTTTGGTTTCCTGTATATGATCTTCTGAGAATAATACCATGCTTTCGAGTGTTATATTTAAGCGCAAAAGTAACACTTTTGTTTGCTTTCCGATATTTTTTCATTATTTATTTCTACATTTGTAGCGTTAACACGGACTGTGTAAAGGATATGCAAACCTTATTAAATGACATAGAATTAGATATTCAGGAATTGAAATGTTTGATGCAAGCCATTTCAAGTGATACCAATCCGACATTGAGGATTGTGGCAAAACGGAATATCCAGCAGATGAAGGTACGCTTGGAGGCGTTGCAAGAACTGCTTGAGGAGGCGCCAACGGCTGTTGTGCCGCCCCTGAAGGACATCCCTACTGCTACTACTCCTTTGGCTGGACCGGTTTCTCCGGTTGTACCGGTCGTCCCTGATACAATGAAGATGGTATGTGAGGAACCGGAAACAGTTCATACGGCTGAAGCGCTCCAGACTGTTGTAACTTCGGCATCTCCTATTTTGGCAGAACGTATCAAGCCTGCCAAGGATTTGAGACATGCCATCAGTCTGAACGATTCATTCCGTTTTGTCCGCGAGCTGTTCGCAGGCGATGCTGCACGGATGAATGAAGTGGTACGACGTTTGGGTGAGGCCCCTTCTTTGGACAAGGCTATGGATATTTTCGTTTCGGAAGTGCAGCCGGATGAAGAGAATGAAGCCGCTGTCGATTTTATGGAACTCCTCAAAAAATATTTCAGCTAAACAACCGATAAGTATGGGAAAACTTTATGTAGTGCCTACCCCGGTAGGGAATTTGGAAGATATGACATTCCGTGCTATCCGGATTCTGAAAGAAGTGGATTTAATATTGGCTGAGGATACACGTACTTCCGGCATATTGCTGAAACACTTCGAAATAAAGAATGTGATGCAATCTCACCATAAATTTAATGAACATAAAACGGTTGAAAGTGTTGTTAATAGAATAAAGGGGGGAGAAACTGTAGCTTTGATTTCGGATGCAGGTACACCGGGTATATCCGACCCGGGCTTTCTGGTGGTCAGAGAGTGTGTGCGCAACGGCATCGAAGTGCAATGCCTGCCGGGAGCGACAGCTTTTGTGCCGGCATTAGTGGCTTCCGGATTGCCGAATGAGAAGTTCTGTTTTGAAGGTTTTCTTCCACAGAAGAAAGGAAGGATGACTCGCCTGAAGGCATTGGCCGGGGAGCGTCGTACCATGGTGTTCTATGAGTCTCCCCACAGATTGGTAAAAGCTTTGGCGCAGTTTACCGAACATTTCGGTGCCGGACGTCAGGCATCTGTTTCGCGGGAAATTTCAAAGGTGCACGAAGAAACGGTGCGTGGAACGCTTACAGAATTAATAGAACATTTCACGGCGAACGAACCGCGCGGTGAAAATTGTGATTGTAGTAGCAGGAATAGACGATTAAATAACTTCATTAACCAACGTAAAACGAAAGCGTATGAAAAGTTAGCAGTTTTAATTGTATGCGCGGCTGTAATGGCTTCGTGTGACAGTTTCTCTGGTGGCAGTAAGAACCAGCTGAAAGCTGAAAATGATTCTTTATTGATGGAACTGACTCAGCGTAATGCTGAATTAGACGAGATGATGGGTACTTTCAATGATATTTCAGAGGGATTCCGCCAGATTAATGCGGCGGAGAGCCGTGTGGATTTTGCAACGTGGCGCTGTGGCAGAAGGCTCTTTGAATGCCAAGCAGCAGATTGCGTCGGACATTGAATTTATCCGTAAACAGATGGAAGAGAACAAGGAGCAGATTGCCAAACTGCAATCTATGTTGAAGAACAGCAAAAATCAACTCTGTTCAGTTGAAGAGAGCTGTAGAATCTTTGACTCAGGAGTTGGTGGCAAAGACCCAGCGTATTGAAGAATTGCAGGCTGAGCTGGCTTCCAAGAATATCCGTATCCAGGAACTGGATGCTGCCGTGACCGGCTTGTCTAGTGAGAAGGAGGAATTGACTGCCGAAAATGAGGCGAAGGCCAAAACCGTTGCCGAGCAAGATAAGGCACTTAACACAGCTTGGTTTGTGTTTGGCACAAAGAAGGAGCTGAAAGACCAGAAGATATTGACAAATACCGGGCTTTTCGAAAAAAGGCCAGGTGCTGAAAGATTCTGATATCAACAAGGACTACTTTACACAAGTGGATATCCGTACGACAAAAGAGATTAAACTATACTCCAAAGATGCTGATATCTTGACCACTCATCCTGCTGGCTCTTATGCGTTGGAGAAAGATGATAAAGGACAGCTGACTTTGAAGATTACAAATCCGAAAGACTTCTGGAGTGTGTCCAAGTATTTGGTAATCCAAGTAAAATAACACTGTTATAAGATTGATACAGAACGGACGCAGGTTATTGGAATTGATAATCTGCGTCTATTTTTATATATACCTTTCCTTTAAGTAATGGCATCTCAATATAAAAACCTCTTTTTGATCTGGACGATACGCTTTGGGCATTTTCCCTTAATGCACGTGATACATTCGAAGAAATGTATCACAAGTATGACTATGGTCGTTTCTTTCGCTCTTTCCTGCATTTCTATACTCTTTATCAGCATCGTAATACAGAGCTGTGGGAAGAATACGGTAGAGGGCAGGTCAGTAAGGAAGAGTTGAACCGCCAGCGTTTCCTATATCCTCTGGAGGCAGTAGGGGCGAGGGATGTTGCTTTGGCTGAGGCTTTTTCTGATGATTTCTTTTCGGTCATTCCCACAAAAAATCGGCTGATGCCGCATGCTTATGAGGTGCTGGAATATTTGGCGGGGAAATATAACCTCTATATCCTTTCCAATGGTTTCCAAGAACTGCAATGTCATAAGATGCGTTCGGCGGGTATCGACCGCTTTTTTAAGAAGATTGTTCTCTCTGATGACATCGGTGTCTTGAAGCCCTGGCCCGAAATCTTTCATTTTGCACTTTCTGCCACACAATCCGAAGTGCGTGATTCTTTGATGATAGGCGATAGTTGGGAGAATGATGTGGCAGGAGCCAAAGGAGTGGGCATGCACCAAGTGTTTTATAATGTAACAGGGAAGGAAGAACTGCCTTTCCAACCGACTTATCATATCAGTAATCTGAAAGAATTGATGCAGATTTTGTGACATTGAAATTTTTAGTTGTACTTTTGTCTGCAGAAACGTATATTATACAGCTATGGACACAATCTTACCTTTCGCTTTACTTTGTTTTACCTCCTTCTTTACGTTGACAAACCCTCTCGGCACCATGCCGGTGTTTTTGACCATGACGCATGGAATGACAGACCGTGAACGGCAGTCGGTAGTATCGCGCGCCACTTTGGTTGCCTTTATTACGATTATGGTTTTTACGTTTGCGGGACAGTTCCTCTTTAAGTTCTTCGGTATCTCTACCAATGGTTTCCGTATTGCCGGTGGAGTTATTATCTTTAAGATTGGCTTCGATATGCTGCAAGCCCGTTATACCCCAATGAAGCTGAAAGACGAGGAAATCAAGACTTATGCCGATGATATTTCCATTACTCCTCTTGGAATTCCGATGCTTTGTGGTCCTGGTGCCATAGCCAATGCCATTGTGCTGATGCAGGATGCCCACACCATTCAGATGAAAGGAGTTCTTATAGGAATGATTGCCTTTATTTATCTGATTACCTTTTTCATATTGCGTGCTTCCACGCGGTTGGTCAAAATTTTGGGTGAGACGGGAAACAATGTGATGATGCGCCTAATGGGACTTATCCTGATGGTTATTGCCGTTGAGTGTTTTGTCAGCGGAGTGAAACCTATATTGGTGGATATATTGAAAGAAGGAGGCATACCATCACTGGCACACCTCCTCTAAACACTTTATTTATAAAAAACACATTGGGAAAATTCCCAAGTTTCTTTAGGCTACTATTGATTAATAGCCTGGATTTTGTTCTATGTTCGGATTGGCATTGATTTCACCGACGGGAATCAACGGGAGCGCTTTCTTGGAGTCGCGGTTGAATGTACGCGCTTCTTCGCTCAATACGTCGTGCCATCCTCTGTCATTAACGTCCGTGTAGCGTGTAACGGTTTCACCTCGGCGCATAACATCGAAGTAGCGCTGTCCTTCACCTACAAGTTCCTTGCGGCGTTCGATGTAGATGCGGTCTAATGTGATGTTTCCGCTGGTTACTTGTTTGCTTTCATCCGTTGTGCGGTTGGAGATGATATCGTTCAGCAAGTTGGCAGCCTTGTTCTTGTCTCCGGCTTGGAAAGCTGCTTCTGCTGCTGACAAGTAAACTTCTGACAAGCGCAGCAATGGGACATTGGAGTAACGTACATCTCCGTTTACAGCAGGCATTTTGTTGATGTAAACTTTACGTTTGTCAAATCCTCCTGCTGCCGCTGCCAATAATATGTCGTTACGGATGTCTGCCGGGTCGGATGTAAGCATGTCAGAGAAGTCTTTTGTGACAATTACATCTCCATATCCGGGAGAAGCGCCAGCCTTGTCTGCATATAAGTAGGCAATACCTTCACGGTCTGTCCAGTCAGTATTGTTGTTGATGGAAATCTCGAACATGATTTCTTTTGAATGATTGGCATCACTTTTGCTCCATGCAGCAACATATTCTGACGGTTCCCAAAGTTTGTAAGACGAGTTTGATATGATGTCTTCAGCTACGGATAAAGCCTTGCTCCATTCGCCTTTTGTCATATATACACGTACCTGCAAGGCTTTGGCAGCCCAAAGGTTGACATAACCCACTTCATTGGTTTTGGGCAGTGCATTTGAGTTGATTGCATCTGTCAAATCCTTTTCAATAGCCTCATAACATTGGGCTACCGTGCTGCGGCTTGGCTTTTCTGTCGATTCCAGCGGGGAGGTAGCGATGGGCACACCGAGTGAGCTGCCTTGATCTACCGTATAAGGTTTACCGTAGATACGTGTAAGGTCAAACAGTGCCATGGCACGCAGAACTTTTGCTTCTGCATCATATTGGTCAATAGTGGCTTTTGCCTCTGCCGCGTCGGTCAGGTTGCCACTTTCTGCTGCCTGAATCAGACGGTTGGCGCGTGCTATGACTACATAAGGCATCTGCCATACGGCTGTTGAGGTGGTGAAATTGTCGGCAGTTGTATATTCCATATAGTAGTAGAAGTTTGCTCTTCCACTTCCACCGTTATATTCATATTGGATATCTTCCCCTCTCATGTCACCGTATACGAACATGAGGCGTCCATAATAATTAATTAGGCTACTGTTACCTTTAACGGCAGCATAAAGTCCCGTCCGCACATTGGCCAAATCATCGCTGTTCTTGATTGCGGTTTCAGCATCTATTCCGTCTGCGGGTGACTGATCCAGCCAACTGTTGAGGCATGATGAAGTGCTGACTGCCATAGCTGCGCAAAGCGTTGCTGTGTATAATGTCTTTAATATTTTCATTTTCGTATCTTTATTAGTTAGAAATTCAATTCTATTCCGAATGTATATGTTCTCAATGCCGGAGTCTCAAATGTGCATAGTCCGTCTACACGCATTTCCGGATCTACAAATAAGTCTTTAGACTTCCATGTAAGCAGGTTGGAACCAGAGAAGTAGATTCTGGCTTTGCTGAGCCCAAGCTTGCTGATATAGTTTTGCGGAATGCTTACACCTAATGTGAGGTTCTTCAGACGTAGATAATCAGTAGGCATCAGCCAGCGTGAAGACAGTGAAGCTACGCTTCCATATTCAAATTTAGGCAATGTGGCATTCGTGTCGCCCGGGCCGGTCCACATCTTTGAGATGTCGTAGTATGTCGGTACGGCACCATCGTATAGATGTGAACCGCCATTGGAGTGCTGCCAAGTGGAGTAGTCAAAAGCATCACCACCCAATGAATAAGTGAAAGTGAAGCCCAAGTCAATAAACTTCCATTTGAGGTTGTTGGTAAGACCGCCTTCTATACTAGCCTGATGCTTGCCTACAATAGTTTTGTTGGCTTCAGAGATATTGGTTGTTGTCTTGCGGGCATTCTCTGTTCCGTCATTCAGGTAGAACATTTCTTTACCGGTCTCAGCGTCGACTCCGGCGTATTCATAAACATAGTATGAATAGTAAGGTTCGCCTACACGGTGAATCAGTGGTCCTGATACGATTTCATTCTGCTGGCCATCCAGTTTGGTCAGTTTGTTGCTGTTATGTGCCATGTTCAGAGAAGTGGTCCATGTGAAATCCTTGTTTCTGAAATTGGTTGATGTAATGGTCAACTCAAAACCGGAGTTCTTCAGTGAACCGATGTTCTGCGGAGTGGTATATCCGTAATCGCCATCATAATATCCTCCGACTTGTGATACGGGGAGGTCGTATATAAGGTCACTGGTTTTACGCTGATAGTAGTCGAATGTTACGGAGATACGGTCAATGAATGAAAAGTCGAGACCGATATTCCATGTTTTGTTCTTTTCCCATTTCAGGTCCGGGTTTGCAATTCCGACGATTGACATTCCTGACTGTCCATTGTATATGACTCCATATTTATAAAGATTCATATAAGCGTAATAGTCTGATGGTTGCGTTCCGTTTACACCATATGACACACGGAGCTTTCCATCTGTCAATACACTCTTGACGGGATTCAGAAAACTTTCGTCTATGAATCTCCATGCTCCGGAAACCGACCAGAAACTTCCCCAACGGTTTTCTCTTGCCAGACGTGAACTTCCGTCGGTACGATAGCTGAGACCGAGATAATATCTGTCTGCGTAGTTATAATTGGCACGTCCGAGGAACGAAGTCATGCGATAGCTCTGTCTGTTGGTTTCGGCACTTGTTGAACCGGCATTTGTCAATTCGTACAAATCACCCGGATAGTCTTGGCCTGCCATATAGTTGAAAGCATATTCCGTATCTTGTGTTTCAAAACCAAGCAGGGCATCAATATTGTGCAGGCCGAAAGAGTTGATGTAAGAGAGCTGGGTTTGTGTATTCAGCTGGTCATTACGATTGACAATGCGCTGCATGACACCACCTGGAGCGCCATTGTTTGAGTGTCTGTCCCAAAGAACATCATTGGTACCTTGTGCGTAATCATAAGCAATCTTTTCACTTAAATTTAACTTGTCCCAAATATTATAGGTCAACTTGATTGTATTAAATGCCTTCATCAGGGTATAAACGTCAGAGCTGTGCTCTCTTTCATACAAAGGATTGACTCCAAATATGCCGCAACCATTGTTTAATGTGCCGTCTTCATTATAGGGAGTTGATGAGGGGCTTTGGAAGAATGCATAATTGGCTACAGGCCCATCATAGGAGGTAGCTTCATTGGTTTTGTTTTGTCTTACTTTTGAAAATTGGCTTGTAACCTGAACTTCAAAGTCTCCAAACTTATGAGTGAGGTTTGCATTACCAGTGAAACGTTCCAGACCTTGTTTGTAAATGATGCCTTCCTGATTGGTATAAGCGGCTGAGGTGTAGAATTTGGTACGGTCGTTGCCGCCAGATACGCTCAGCTGGTAGTTCTGATGAGAACCGTTACGGAAAAGCAGGTCTTTCCAATCCGTCCATCCGGTTGAGGGTTTTGAAGCGAAGTCCTCGATGTTCTGGTCTGCAAAAGTTGCGGCATCTGCATCGGACATGTTTCCGCTGTATAATCCATAATTCTTGAGACCGGTCCATAAGAGTTCGCGGCGTGAGTCACCGTCGAGCATAGGACGATAATCTATTGCCATGTTTGAAAAACCCCAGTCAGAGCGGAAACTTACATTTGTTTTACCTTGTTTTCCGCTTTTCGTCGTAATGACCACAACACCGTTAGCAGCACGCGAGCCGTAAAGAGAGGCAGCCGCCGCATCTTTGATAACTGTGATAGACTCGATGTCATTGGTATTGAGTGAAGACAGAATATCAGTTCCTGCATCACTATAAGTGAACTCGGATAAGTCTCCACTTGTTACCGGTGTTCCGTCAATAACATAAAGCGGATTGTTTCCGGCATTGATGGAACCCATACCACGTACACGAATACTGCTTACAGAACCTGGATTACTTGAACTTGAACCAAAAGTAACACCAGCGACATTACCAGAAAGCTTGTCGGCAACAGAAAGAACAGGTACATCTTCCAAGGTGGAAGTGTTTACAGTAGAAGCAGCTCCGGTAAATGATGCTTTTTAAATGTACCGTAACCGGTAACCACAACCTCTTCAAGCAGCTCAGAATCGGATTTCAAAATTACCTTTACATGAGGTTTAATCGTTACTTCTTGGGTTTGCATACCAACAAACGAAATCACCAGAGTTTTCGCGGAACTATAATAATTGTATATTGTTGAAAAACAACTGTTTATGTTTGCCGTAGAACAGGGTTTATTCTATTGTATATTATCTATAAAGGTATATGGCAAAGGGAGGTAAGTATCTCAAAGTACCCATTTCATACCGTTTTGAATAATTAAAAGCTGATAATGAGCACGTTATTGTAACATTTCATTCTACTCTTTTAATTGGTGATGTACTAATTAACCCAATAAATGATTTTTTATTCAAGAATAACGATAGATTATATAGAGGAATATATTTTGAAAGATAGATTTTATCCATGAAAGTTCCAAAATAATTTTTTGTTGAGAAATATTGGTTTACATATGTTATTTATAATCGATGAATATATAATATGTATGGAAAGATT
>ENA-OQBL01001168-OQBL01001168.1-human-gut-metagenome-genome-assembly--contig:-NODE-1168-length-10886-cov-1.769867_pt1 | contig 10886 bp, 14 predicted proteins | sample MGYA00242747_ERZ504553 | MGnify/ENA primary metagenome ERZ504553 (study PRJEB26092, sample SAMD00036240) | human gut metagenome | host: Homo sapiens | study: EMG produced TPA metagenomics assembly of...
ATGCAGAGCAGGAGCCAGAGAAGCCGGTACAGATTATCGTTATCCTGGGGCAGACGAGAGTTTGTGCTGTAGAGGATGAAGGAAAATAACTATAACTTTGAGAATGGGGCGTATGCGACGACCAGATTCCAGTGGAAGGATGCGGCAGGACAGCTGGTGAATGGGCGTAGAGAGGGCAACTTCCCGGGAATGAGGGAAGCGGTTTATGAGACGGTGATTATAAAGTAGGATACTGCGGTGCGGGAAGCGAAAGTGGAGAGAAGGAAAGATATATGGTTGTAGAGAGAAATAGGGCTGTATTTACTGAGGCTCCGACGGCTGTGCCAGATGGAAATGTGGATGTTTCAGGGGGCGGACGATGGAAAATCTGGCAGAATGCGGGGACGAAGATTGACGCGCCGATTTTGGGAAATGGAGATTTGCTGGCGGCAGTGGCCGGGGATGGGAGGTATCCACAGTTCTGGTTTACGACCAATGACTTCTGGCAAATGGAAAGTGCGGCGAACTGGGAATTCTTTCATGATAACAGTTCTGCCAAATGTGATCCGGCGGTAAGCGGCGGAAGCCCCAGACCGGTAGGGCGTATGGTGTTTGATATTCCTGCTATGGAGGGTGCCCGGTGGTATACGGAGCAGAAGTTTGCCACGGGAGAAACTATAACAATATTGACAAATTCCGCCGGAGAGAAATGTTCTCTGAAAAGCTGGGTGGCTGCAGATGAGAACATTCTTGTGGTAGAATTTGAGAGTGAGACAGATCTGGATGTGGAATTTGATTTTTATTTTCCGGACGAAACGGGAAAAGGCTGCGAAAAAGCTGTGGATGTCTGGGGAAGCGGCGAGTCGGAGAATGTCCAGAACGGAATGTTCGTAGGACTGGTGACGGGACGTCCGCTGCAGGTAAAGAAAACCGGCGGTGGGATTGTAAGTGGATACCGGCAGTTTTCAGATCATGTGGATATTCCAACTAAGGTTGGTTTTGCTGGGGGTTTTCTGAAGGAAACGAAAGTAATTGGCGGCGTTGAAAGTTTGGGTTCTTTAAAGAAAGAATCTATTATATCCACTGAGGAAAGTGGGAATAAATCAAATAAAGCGGTATTTACAGAACCTTCGGCGGGAAACGGTATTTTAAAGAATGTTGAGGCAGTTAAAGCATTTGGAAATACAGGGAAGCTAAGTGACAGAAGCACTCACAGAAAAATAAAAGCCGGTGAGCGGGCAACCTTCGTTCTGCCAGTGCGCTCCTGGGCGAAGTGCAGCAGACCTTATGAGTATGCCTTTTCCAGGGCAAGGTGGATAACGGAAGAAGATGTGGAAACTCTTCATGAACGGCACCTGGTATGGTGGAAAAAGTTTTGGAGTGTTTCCGAAATTTCTCTGGATGATCCGGTGATCGAGCAGAGATATTATCTGTCAAAATATATGCTGGCAAGTGTATCACGGGATCCGGAATATCCGCCCAATATTCTGGGAATCAGTACTTTTGACCGTCCGGCATGGAATGGAAATTATAAGATTAATTATAACCATCAGTCTCCCTATCTGAATCTGATGGTTTCCGGACATTTCCAGCAGTCCGATCCTCACGATGCGCCTTATCTGAAACTGATGGAAATTTCAGATGAGATGTGTAAGCGGCTGCTTCACCATGAGGGACTTTATTATCCTCTGGGCCTGGGACCTCACGGCCTGGTAAGTGAGGCCCTGCTTTTGCATATGAAATCCCCAGCCATTCACGGTGCTTTGAATATGATCTATCGTTATGGAATCACGGAGGATGAGACGTATGCACAGAAGGTTTACCCCTATCTTCGCGGTGTGGCAGATTTCTGGGAAAAGGATCTGGTGTGCAGGGATGGCGTTTACCATGTAGTTGGAGATGGTATGCACGAGCGCACAGATGGGAACATCCGTGACAATGGCGTTCCGGAAGATCCGGTGAATACATTAGGTTATCTGAAAAACCCTTCTTTACCTGGATGCCGAGAATCAGTGAGGCACTTGATCTGGATGAGAAAAAGAGGGAAAAATTGGCTGGAAATCGCAGAGAACCTGGCACCTTATCCAAAGGGGACAATTCGGGAGATTCAGGAGAATCCAACTCTTTGGAAAGAGGTGGATGTGAAGCTGGAGGATCTGCTTCCGGAAGAAATGCTGGACAAAGAGATTTATTATGATGAAGGTATCGGTGGCAAAATTGGGTCCTTTCCCATTTTTCCGGGGAAAATGTGATGCAGATATATCCGGGCAATGCAATTGGGCTTGGAAGTGCCCCGGAAGAGCTGGAAGTGGCGCGAAATACAGTGCAGATACATGCACTGGTGGAGAATGCGCTGGGAGAGCTGGAATACAGGAAGGCACTTGAAGAAGCAGAATTTGCAGATAAAGATAATGCAAATAACTTGCTGTTCAATAGCAATGGTGAATTAGAAAATGGCGAAGCTTACAGCAATGGAATGGAATCTGGTGGAGTCAAAAAAATCCTCATTTTCTACAAGGCTGGTGCTTTTAATGCCTCTAACCTAAGCTGTCTGATTTTTCACTGCCGCAGTACGTGTAGGCTACGCTCCGGAAATCATCTGGAAAGAAATGCGCGATATGATCCTGAACCGGGGAATCCCAAACGGTTTTCTGAAGGAAAATCCTCATGGAATCGAGCTGCTGAACACCATCCCGGATGCTATCCAGGAGATGATGCTGCAAAGCTGCGAGGGCATGATCCGCATTTTCCCAGTATGGCCGAGAGCTGAGCATCCAAACGCCTTTTTCCGGAATTTCCGTGCCTGGGGAGGGCTTGAGGTAAGCGCTGCTTTGAAAGACGGTGAGGTAGAGCGGGTTAGCATACTCAGCCACAAAGGACACCCATGCAGAGTGGAAAACCCATGGCCAGGAAAATCTGTGAAGGTTTCCTATGAATACGGAAGACCGGATGAAGTGCACTTTGGAGAGTACTTGAATATAGAGCTGTATAAAGAAGAGCATGCAGAATTATTCCGGATCTAGAGCCTGTTTGAAAAATCATTCCCGCAATCTGTACGCCCCACTTTGCGGTATATTTCACCCGAATTCGGTTGCCGTAGCCCGCTACGGCGCCCTCATCCGGGCGAAATCTCCCACAAATTGTGACGCACATCTTGCAGAAAGCCTTTTTCAAACACGCTCTAGAGCGTGTCAGAAGGCCGGCAGGGAACAATCCCTGCCGGTCTTCAAAGCTTTACCCCCGGAATTCCAACGGGCTTTTACCTGTATGTTTCTTAAAAATTCTGCTGAAATATCCCTGATCATGATAGCCGCACATTTCCCCGATCTGTTTCACGGACAGACCAGGCTCATGGACCAGAAGACGCTGGGCGTGGCTCATGCGCAGGGTGATCAGATATTTGGACGGGGTACAACCGTAGACCTGGCAGAAAATTTTGGTCAGGTAGCTGGGACTGTAGTTCATGTTATCTGCGATCAGGTTCAGATTAATGTCCTCGCTGTAGTTTTTTACAATGAAATCTTTCAGTAATGTGGCAATCTGAGTTGGTGTCATGGCAGCAGTCCGGGCATTAAACACCTCTTCGTAATCATTTCCGGCAATCTGAAATTCCTGTTTGATCTTGGAGAGAGCTTCTTTAAGCTCCTCTGAATCAACTGGCTTCAGCAGATAATCAGAAACCTTTAAAGTGATGGCCTTTTTTGCATATTCGAAATCTGAAAATCCACTGGTGATAATAAATTTAGTAAATGGAAACTGCTCCCTTACTTTTGTGAGCAGGGTGATTCCATCCATCACAGGCATACGGATATCCGTAATTACAAGATCAGGGCTGAGCTTTTCTACCAGAGCCAGAGCCTGATCGCCTGTTTGTGCAGTTCCTGCCACCAGAAAATCCGGATCCGCTTTCTGGATTTTCTGGACAAGATTTGTGAGCAGAAGTTCTTCATCCTCCGCAACGATGACAGTGTACGTCATACTGTTTTGATTCCTCCTTGCTTATTCACTTATGCAGTCAGTTTCATCTGCTGATTTATCTGTCTTGGAAAAATACCGTCCAATAGACACGATTCCGTGCCCATCAGCAGTATTTCCATATCTGAAAATAATGTCTCCTTTACAGAATATTTTCCATCTGAGATACACATTTATAGTTCCCAGCCCATTTATTTTTAGTTCCGGAAGTCCCGGATTCTGAATGGCTTTCATAATGTTGGCAGTGATCCTCTCTTTGGCTTCCTCTGTAAAGCCAGGACCGGAATCCGTCACTTCAATCTGCCAGCTTCCTTTCGTGACCACGCTGGTGATCGAAATGTTCCATGGCGGTGCACAGTTCGAACCATAGCGAATGGCATTTTCCACAATAGGCTGGATGATCAGCCTTGGGGACTGGTTGGGAAAGAAGGCTTTCATCTACATGGATGCTGTAATTCAGGCTGGACTGATAACGGACCTTCATACAATACAGATATTTCTGTACATAATCCAGTTCATCCTTTAAAGTGACCGTTGTCTCCGCGGTATTGGTAATATAACGCATGATCCGGGAAAGATTCCGGCACATTTTTACCACGGTCTCAGAATCTTCGTTCTCTGCCAGAACTATAATGCTGGACAAGGTATTGTAGTAAAAATGAGGATTGATCTGTGTCTGCAAAGCCATGCTTCTGGCTTTCATTTCCTGCTCCTTAGCCTGATTCAGCTGCTCCATGGAATCCTTCAGATTGTCGCTCATCAGCTGAAAGGCCTGGTAGAGCTCTTCCAGTTCATTAACGGAAACCGGATATGCAGTTACCTTTTCCTGTCCAAGTGTATCAAGCTCCATGCGCTGAATAATATGCTTCAGATGCTTTACCGGTTTTACGACTGAACGGGAAAGCCGGTAGGAAATAAAGATGGAGATTGTCAGAAACAGCGCAACAATTGCCGCAAGAATACGAAGCAGATTGTAAACCGGAGCCAGAACTACAGATTCCGGCTGAATTGTAAGATAGGTATAGCCGGTATAAGAGGATACGGCCTCTGCTGCATACTCTGTTTTTCCTGTAAGAGGACTGATAAAAGTGAGGGCTGAATCATCTCCCTTGGTAAGTTCATAGTAGGGCTGAAGTGCTGCTTTGTATTCCTGGGAAATATCGTAGGGATAGATCAGATCGCCATTGCTGTCAAAAACATAGATGCTGGCAGCATCTTCATGGTTCCTTTTTTTTTATAAGTGATGATACTTTTTAAAAACAGATTTGCACTGCTTGGCTGTTTCAATCACACCCACGCCACGTTTATATTGATTATTAAAGGATCGGTACAGGGAAATAAACCACTGGTCATAGGTGGCTGTTTTTGTATATTCTCTGGTACAGTAGGGTGGAGTAAGGACTTTTTTTCCCTCCAGTTCACGGGCGACCTCAATCCACTCATCCTTTGAGCCATCCGTCTTTTTGACTATAGTTGAGATGCCGGCTTCCAGAACATATCCGGAAAAATCATAGAGATTTACCTGATCTGCCTTCAGCTCGGTTCCGGAAAGGGAAATAAACAAATCAGACATGGCAGAAAGCATGTTGCTGGAAATATTTAAGTTGAAGGAATTGTCCAGAATGGTTTTTGACTGATTGCTGTAGTTAATGTTTACAGATACTGCATCCAGATTGCGGATCGCGGAATCTACCTGAGTCTGAAAGCTGGAATTGAGAGTGTTCATGGCACTGATCTGACTTTGCTTGAGCTGTCTGGAAACAAAAGCATAGAAAAAAACAGCAAAAGAAAAAAGAATCAGGCAGGCCAGACTGATATAGGCAAAAAAAAGCTTGGATTGTAAACTGCGTGATTTCATCTGGCGATACCTCCTGTAATTGTTTTGCCCGCGCTGCTGACTATATTATGAAAGCAGATGCAGAAATCCATGTGTGAAACATTAAAAATCAGTATATCATATTTGTTTAAAAGTACAAATAAATGCTCGAAAACAGAGAAAATATATATAAGAATTTCGGGTGACTTTTCGAAGAAACATAAGCTTATGTGAAAAAAGTATAATATGTGGTGAAAAAAGTACAAATTGAAAGTAAGAATATCCATGGATTAAAAAGCATCTGGCTGATAAAATAATATCATCAAAAGAACAGAGGAATCAGCGGAGATTCCTGAATGAGGTAAATGCCATTTTATTAAAAGGAGGATATGTAAATGAAAAGAAAGAGTTTTGTGGCAGTGGCTTGTGCAGCAGCAATGATCGCGTCCATGACAAGCGGACTTACCGTATTTGCAGAGGAGACTGCAGAATTTTTCCGGTGAGGAACTGAGTATTCTGGTATCAGCAGGCTGGATGGATAACAGATATGATGCAACAATCGAGCGTTTTGAAGATACTTATGGTGTAACAGTTGACCTTCAGACTATTCCGGCTGACCAGTATTCTGACCTGCTTCAGTCCAAACTGGCTACTGATTCCTGCGCAGATATTTTCTGGATTCAGTCTAACCCATTTGCAATCGAGTCTACAATCGTTGATCCAGAGAAATACTGTATTGATTTCACAGGAGCTTCCTGGGAAGATCTTATGCCGGAAGCAAGAAAAACATCCTGTGTATACAATGATAAATTATACGGACTTCAGATCTGGCACAATTCACCAGAATATGTAATGGTTTATAACAAAACATTGTTCGAAGAGAATGGTTGGGAGATACCATCTACTTATGCAGAGCTGAAAGACCTTTGCGCTAAGATCGCAGAACAGGGAATTACTCCATGGTTTATGCCAGGTGCAGATGGATGGCAGCATCAGCTGGCATTCTTCCAGATCGGTGGTGTTTACGAAGAAGCTACACCAGGACTTTACGATGCTTTGAATACAAATCAGGCTACATTTGCTGACAATGAGAAAATGCTTGAGGTTCTGAACGAGTTCAAAGAGCTTTCCGATGCAGGATATTTCGGAGAGGACTGGATTGGAACTGACAGCACCAACCTGACAAATGAATTTGGCGACAGAAACATTGCAATGGCTATGGCAAACTCCAGTTACATTCAGCAGATCAAAGATGACACAGGCACAGAGGATGAGTTTGGTATGTTCCTGATCCCACTTGGCGATAACACCTGGTATCCGACCAACCCGGCTGGACCTACCCATGTTTTGGGTTACAAGGGAACAGAGCATGAGGATCTTGTAAAAGAATTCTTCAATTTTGTTACAACCACAGAGAGTCTTCAGGAAATCCTTGACAACTCTCCTGCATACACAAACGTTGATATGAACGATGATGCAATTGAGCAACACTGGCTGCCAGAGGAAGAAGAGTTCCTTTGCAACAGTAGATGACAGTAAGAAGAGCGTATCTGTTCTGCAGACCGGCACAAAATATACAAACGATTACTGGATGCAGTTTTGGTCAGGATATGGTTGCATTCTGCCAGGCGAAATGGAAGCAAATGACGTTCTTGCAAATATGGACACCAACCGTGCAGAGGCTGCCAAGACAGTTGGCGATTGCTAAACTGGAACTAAATAAAGTTTTCCGGTAAGAAATTGACATAATTATTTAAGCATAAGATATTTAATAAGGGTATATCTTCAGTGCGAAGGAGTGATTCCTTCGCACTGTTTGATAGAGGGGAGGTATCGCCTTTGAATAAGAAGAAAATTTTATCCACAGTGGTTTCTGATACTGCCGCTGGCTTTGTACATTATCTTTTTCCTGCTTCCCAGTATAATGGGTGTTGCATATTCATTCACAGACTGGAATTCAAGAAGTGTATTAAATGGTGTCCATTTTGTGGAACTGGACAATTTTAAAGAGATTTTTTACATCAAATAAGGATTACTTAAGCGGTATTGGAAATACATTAAAATTTACCATTATTTCCAATATTGTGAAGCTGATCCCGGCACTTCTGATTGCCATCATGCTTCAGGAAGGACTGAAGGGAAAAGGACTTTACAGAACCTTACTGTATCTGCCGTCCATTCTTCCATTTGTTATTATCGGTCTTGTTTTTAAGTCTATCTTAAACTATAACAACGGTCTTCTTAATGCAATCCTGGATGCACTGCATCTTGGTATCCTGAAACAGAAATGGCTTTCGGATCTTGGCGTTGTATGGAAATCCATTTATGGTGTGGATGCATGGAGAGGTATTGGTTATGTAATGACGATTTTCCTTGCCGGTCTGAATACCATTCCGAGATCCTACTATGAGGCAGCTGAGATCGATGGGGCAAACTTCTGGCAGAGACTTCGCTATGTGACACTTCCAATGCTCAGCGGCGCCATTATGATCAACCTGGTATTTGGTATTACATACGGTCTGAAAGTATTTGATATTGTTTACGTTCTGACAAACGGTGGCCCTGGACATGCAACAGAGGTTCTTACCACCTATGCATTCCAGCTTTATTCCAGAGGTCAGTACGGTATGTCTTCTGCTTTGAACAGTATTCTGCTTCTGATCACAGCAATTGCTGGTGTTGTAATTGTTAAAACTTTAGGAAAACAGGAGGTACAGCAATGACAAAGAAAAAAGTTCAGAATCTGCTGAAACATCTGGTCTGCATCCTGCTGTGCCTGACCGTTATCCTGCCTTTTTATATGGTAGTTATAAACTCTTTCAAGAGTAAAGGCGAGGCTTCCCGAATGAGTCTTGCCCTGCCGAAGGAATGGCTGTTTTCCAATTATACCGAGGTTATTGACAAAGGAAACCTGATCCAGGGATTTTCAAACAGTTTACTTTATGCACTGGTCGCAACCACTTTGGGGGTTGTGCTCTGTGCAATGGCTGCCTTTGTAATGTGCCGCAAGCGTACCAGATTAAATGTATTTTTTATATTATTTCGTACTTTGCGGACTGTTTTTCCCGGTTAACTATGTAACATTGGTGAGAGTATTAAGCACTCTTCATCTGAACGATACACGACAGGGAATTATTATGGTGTTTACCAGCGCCATGATTCCGTTCTGTGTATTCACCATCCGCAACTTTGTGGTTTCTGTTCCTGTGGAACTGGACGAGGCAGCAGTTATTGATGGCGCAGGTCCTATCAGCCTGTTTTTCAAGATCATCATGCCGCTTCTGAAGCCTACTATGGTAACCTGTTTTATCCTGCAGTTTATGGGTGTGTGGAGCGATTTCCTGACTCCGTTGTATCTGTCAAGCAAGAGCAAAATGTTCCCGATGACCATGGCAGTTTATCAGTTCTTTGGAAAGAATAAAAGCTATTGGAATTATATTTTTGCGGATATTGTGCTTACCTGTATTCCAGTTGTGATCGTGTATATGATTGGCCAGAAATATATTGTGGGCGGTATGACTTCCGGTGCGGTGAAAGAGTGATCTGGGTGCGCAGTGCGACCGCGGCAATCTATAATTGAAATTCCTTCTAAAAACGGGAATGGTTCTTTAAATTTTAGAATTTATAGAGCTGTTCCCGGTATTTTTTTGCCCAAAAGATGTCTGTATTTGCCAGAATGCTGAAAAATAAGAAGAAATCTGTTATCTTCATTTGAGGGGAAAATGATTGTGCACGGCGTGGTTGCTGTTCACAGGGAAGATTCGGCGAAGCGTGTTTCTGTGAACGGAGTGAACAGTAACGCAGTTGGCGGTTTCTGGGCTGCAAATTGCGGATTTTGCAGGAAATGTTTTGCGAAATGTGATAATGTATTTGAAGAAATACATAAATGATGTGGATCAAAAATTTCATCATCAAAAACAATCCCTTGTGAAATACGCGAAGAACGTACAAAAATAGTTCCTTTTTCTGAAAGTTCTTCAATAGCTTTTAACCATGCTTGGCTATAATTTCCACTTCCTGATCCCGCAATAACAATCCCTTCATGACTACTTGCAAGATCATATAAGATTTTAGCATCCGCACCACTGTAATAAAAAGCAATCGCTACACTTTTAATGGAATCAATACGTTTGTTAAAACGTGATTTCACTGTATGAATTTTACTTGTTTGGGTATAGAAGTAAACTTCTTGATCTTGCATATATCCTAAACATCCTAGTGATCTTTGATCAAATGCGTCGATTTTAAAAGTTATTGACTTTTTCAATATCTCTTCCTGAATAAATCGTATTAGAAAATAATGCTAGAACACCTCGATTATAGGATTCTCCATGACAAGCTAAACAAATAGCTTGATAAAGATTAAATGGACCATCTGCACTCGTCGCTGTTGCTGGACGCATTGCTCCTGTTAAAACAACAGGCTTTGGTGTATTTAATGTTAAAGTTAAAAAATAAGCTGTTTCATCTAAAGTATCTGTCCCATGGGTAACGACTGCACCATCAATCGTGTCATCCGACAAAATTTCTTCAATGTTATTTTTTAAAATCAACCATTTTTCATGTGTCATTTCATTACTATCAATATTCATTAATTGATATTCTTTAATATGTGCGACTTCATTAATTTCTGGAATTGTTTCAATAATTGAATCAATATCAATTTCTCCTGCATGATAAGCTGCTGTTTTTCCTTTTTTACCTGTACCAGCAATCGTACCACCTGTTGCCACAATAGCAATTGTTTTCATAGTTCCTCCTTAGTATCGTATTTCAAAAGATTTTTCATGTTCTTTGATATTTAATAAATGATAATGGATTTGTTCTATTTCAATAAATGGTTGTTGATACAATTTTTCTATCATTCTTTCTATTTGCATTCCTTCTCCTTGAACTTCCATAGAAACCGAACCATCATATTCATTTTTTACAAACCCCGTTAATTTTAATTCATTTGCGATTAGAAAAGCAACGAAACGAAAACCAACCCCTTGAACTCTGCCTTTAAATAAATACTTTCTTCATTTCCATAAAAAATAACCGGTTTTCCCCCGATTATTTTAAACTATCTAAAATTATCTTTCATTTTAAAGGCAAGTCCTTGGCATTTTTTCAA
>ENA-OQBL01001169-OQBL01001169.1-human-gut-metagenome-genome-assembly--contig:-NODE-1169-length-10883-cov-3.624675_pt1 | contig 10883 bp, 12 predicted proteins | sample MGYA00242747_ERZ504553 | MGnify/ENA primary metagenome ERZ504553 (study PRJEB26092, sample SAMD00036240) | human gut metagenome | host: Homo sapiens | study: EMG produced TPA metagenomics assembly of...
CCTTGTAAGAAGGCTATCGGAAATTGTTGCAATGCCAGTATGGAGCTGCGATACTGTTGAGCCCAACCAGCGTTGGCGTTCCTTTGTGTACCCCGATGTATCGTCCGTCATTTTTGCAATAGCAGACTATTTCTTCCATGTATTCGGTATATATGTTTTCCTTCAAGAGTTCCATTTCTGTAGCTTTGGCCAAAATCGCTTCCTGATAATCTGGGAGCGATTTCCTGAAACATCTCAAAATCAAACATCATGCCCGAACCGATGAGGGCGGAGGAGAATCCCAGTGCCGTATGTGCCTTGCGGAAGAGGTGGTTGTTGATTTCTTCGCTGGTGGCGTTTAATACGGCGATGTTGGTATTCAGGTTTTCCGTCATGCGGTGGGCTTGGATGGCATCGCATCCGGAGTAGTAGGCGTTGTTGAAAAGCTCCAATGCGTTAGGAACAACTTTGTTGTCTGAATTGAATATGGTGATGGCATCGTACTCATGAGGAGAATAACGCTCCATAACCTGCTGTATGGCATATATCTTTGTGCAATGCTCTTTATCGGGCACGACAATATTGACCGGCATCTGGAGCAGCGTAACTAAGTCTTCTTCGGACAGTTGTGTGGCAGCTACTGCGATGTCGTATTTTTTCTCTCGGATACATCTGCGTATCAAGGAAATGATTGATGGACTCTATCACTTCCTTGCCGTTTTTTCAACACAACAAAGAGGACCAGGAAACGATGTTGCTTGGGGGACGGTGGATAGGGATTCTTGTATTTCCGCAAGGAGGCCAATGCATAGATAAACAAGTAGGCTACGGGGATGGCCAGCAATAAGAAAAGAACCGCGTCTGTCATTTGCAAGGCATTGTTGTTCTCGTCCATCCACCAGTCGGGATTGAATATGGAAAAAATGTCGTTCATATATGTTTTCTATTTAATATTTTCTATTTCTTTTTCATTTTTTGTTGGGTCAGCAGTTGGTCGATATGCTCCCCATTAATCAGGACTGACAAAAATAAAATAACCATGAATCCTGTAGGGAATTGGAAGAAAAAAGCATTTCCATAGGCGCTTATCATTAGTCCGAAAATGCCGCAAGCAATGGCCGTGAGTATTCCACGTAGCTCGTTATTCTTAATCCGAAACATGATAAGATAGCAACCTCTTAACAATGTACTGACATATATGGTAAGAAAAAGCACTAATCCTACAATACCGGTTTCCATCCATATCTTGACATAAAAAGAATCATGGGGAATGAGTGTTGTGAGACGGGAACCATATTTTCTGGCTTCTACCCCTCCCAAACCGAGTCCTTCTCCGAAAGGTTTGTATTTTAGATATTCAGCCAATCTTTTTTGGTTTTCTTTGCGGACAGTGTATGAGGCATCTTCTGTAGGTCTGAAAGCTGTGCGCATGCGTCTGATTGAAGAGTTACTTTCACCGATATAGGTATGGGCGAAAAAGATATAAAAAAATAAGCCGAATATGACTGTAGCTCCCATGAGCTTGATATTTTTACTGAGGAAAGTAAACAATATGCTTCCTCCGATGGGGACAAACAGTGCACCGCGAGTTCCGGAAATGAACAAGGCATATATGGAACAAAGGGCAATAATTATATAATAGAGTCTTATGAAACGTTCTTTCACGAAGATAGCCGAGATACCGAACAGAATGGCAGCAAAACCCATGTTGGAACCGAAATTTCCAGCATCTGTGAAAAAGGAAAAATATCGGGTGACATCGGATAAAAGGTGTGTCTTGTACATTTCCGTTTCAATCAGCATGGTTGTTTCTGTCTCATCAAAACCTACATATTTCTGGTAAACAGTTTTGGCTACGGCTGTCAATGTGAATATGGACAGAAAAAGCATAATGATGCGCAATCGCTTATAGGAGGTCATTGTTAAAACGCCAATTAATGACATGACAAGGGTGCTGTATATGATTCCACGAGAGTAAATCCAAGCTTCCGTGAGAGCTGTTGGGTTTATGATTTCAGCCGCAGTATATATGGCCCATATGCAACCTCCAAACGTCAGAATATTTTTGGTGTATTTCCATGCAATCTTACCTTGTTGATGATAGGAATATATCAAAAGTGTTATAAGCAGGGTGACGGTTGCAACATCATACCAGACACTCAACCCACTAACCTTGCGTGTATCTGTACCAGGGAATGAAAAAGTAATTGAATGTGAATAGGAAACATACACCGGCAAAAGGGTTTCTTAATGCTTGTATTGCTATTATCAAGAAGAAAGGGGAAAGGCAAACGTATGCAATGATATCCCAAGTACTGAATAATATGCTATAGATGAGTGCACCCAGTCCGATGATGAACACTAATAATGTTACCGCCAAGGGAGATATGCTATGTCCTTTGATATCCGTTTGCATTTATTTGACAGCTGCTGATTTTGATGTTAAACCTAATTGTGCCAACCGGCTGAAGAAACTGTGGACCGGAGTATGAGGAGGTAATTCTCCGGTAAAGCTTTCAACCACTTCGCGGTCTGCATTGTTGAGATACATAAATAGAGGAGTTCCTTCCAATTCTTCCTTTAACGGTTTCAATCGGGTGTCGTCATCTCTGCCCCACAATCGGGCAGCGTTGGCTATCAGCAAATTGAAATCTGCTTTTTTCAATACCGACATAGGTAAAGTGGCGGTACTGACAGCAGGATATTCCACTAAAATAATGTCCGGTATTTCTTCTGCTTCATTTAAAGCCCAGAAGTCAGACAATTCTTGAGCTTGTACATATCCCTTGTTTTGGGTGTCGAAATCGTGGTCGTATTTTACAAGGCGCACTTTCATACCCTCAGTTTCCCAGTAATCGATGAAATATTTGGCAAGGAATGATTTCCCTTCACGTTTCTCCATGCTGAGCAGGTTTATGACGGTGGGACGATCCGGATGTAAGTAGTTGTTGAATTGTCGGCAACTGTAGGCTGCGGCAAGCCGGTTGCAAGCCTTGAGGAATCCACGGAATTTTAAGTTGCTTACACCGTTGAATGCTGCAATGACAGATAGTCCGGTCAGACGTTTGCTGCGGTCAGGGTCTCGGAGAGTGCGGTCTAACAATTCAATCAGCAGGAAGTAACCGCTTATGAATATTAAACTGCCGAAGAATGCCGCAAGGACGTAGATAATTCTTTTTCTGCCATTGTCTGTCAGCGGATACTCGGGTGATGCTATGACCTGCAGGTTGGCAGTTGTCATCTTGATATTCTGCAAACGGAGGTGTGCTTCAGCAAGGCCTCCTATTTGTCGGCGGTAATTGTCTTCGGCAATGCCTACGGCACGTTCTTTTCGCTTGATTTGAGTGCCTACGGGTGAGAATTCCCGGTATTGGCCGATAATGTCCCGTTGGCGGTCAACCAATACTTTCACTTCAGCTTTGGCTTTCGCCTCATTGATGCATGCCGTCAGCCATTCTGTCACCATTTCTCGAATGCCTACACCCTCCTTGGAGAAACCATACTCGTTTAAATTATCGGAGAGATGGCTTACTTTTTTCTTCTGCCTTTTGCAGAGCATCTTTTTCTCTTTGAAGTTTATCACTTTTCTTCTGACTTTGTTCTGTGGTAAAAATTTCTTGTTCGAGAATGCTTTGGTTCAAGGTGCTGACTTTTTCCAACTCTTGTAATAAATTCGTATTTGTGCGTATAATCTTGGCCCGTATGTCCATTTTATTCTCTAACATTTGGCGCAAGGCTACTGCACTTCCATAATTTCGTTGCACTGCTTCCATACGGTCGTCTGTCGCATATTTGGTCAAAGCCAATGCCTTGGATTGTTCGTCGTAGTTGATGACTTGTTTTTGAACACTATAGTCTGTCAAATCATCTTCTTCTGCAGTAAGTGCTTTTTTGGCTATTCGCACTTGTTCTTCAAAATAGGCGATAGCACTGTTTGTGGCACTGAACCGGAGTTGCTCATAAGCCTTTAACAGTTCATCTTCCAATATCTTGAGGGTGTTTTGCGTAATACCGGGATCGGAGGAGGTATATACCAATTCTATCAGGTCACTGGTACCCAATCGTTTAATGGTGATTGAATTTAATGCGTTATAGCTATAAAACGGATAAGGGCGGTTGAATATGGAATAGACAAAATTGCTACTGTTCTCCTTTCTGTAATTCATTAAATTAGTTACGGTTTTATCCAAAGAGGAACGGTCTACCAAAGCCAATACTTCTTTTGGAAGGATTTGGACAAGTTGTCTGTAATGTTTGGCTTGAATGTACATATTGTCTTTCCATTCATCACCGTGTACAAGATTGGTTGCAAGCAGTCGAACGGAAACCTTTGCCAAAGTGTTTTTGGACTTGCCAATATTAATGATATTGTCGAAAGTACTGTTGATGTTGATAAGCTGGCTTCCATCCAAATTGGTACTATTGGTTACGCCTGCATATAAACTACTGTTTACCGTATAACTGTATGGTAAAAATTGGGTAAAGTATATGACCAATGCCGTAACAAGAAGACTTCCCCACAATAACCAATAACGGATGCGGTAAAAGAAGCTTGCCAAAAATTGTACTATATTCATAATTAGTTTACTTGTCTGTTATAACTTTTACATTAGTCAACATTTCCAATAATACAATTGAATTGTGTAAAGCTACACGACTCTGCTCATACGTGGTCACGGCACCGGTGCGGCGCGCACGCTCTAAAGAAAGTGCAATGATGTCGATGGCTCCTTGTATGAAATTGTTTTCAGATATTTTCATTTGTGCATTATACAAGGCAGCCGTTTCTGCTTTGGCTTTGATGGTGGCTAATTGTTCGGTAACTGCATTGTAGGCTTCCAAGACCTTTAGTCTCCGTTCTTCCATGACATCTTCTTGTACATATTGCAATTGTTCTATCTGGTAGCGATAATCTTTCAGTTTTAACGGACGGTTGAATAGATCACCCAGGCTGACACCGACGCTGGCCCCGACATTGAAGTTGTGCTGGGCACTTGACATCGTTGTCTGGTACATAGGGGTGAACTCGTCACTGGCATTGCCTATGATGTTGTAGCGTCCGTAAGAATAGTTACCGTTCAGCCTGAAGTAGTTCCACCAATTCCTTTTTTCCAGGCGATATTGGTTCTTGACTTGCTCTACTTGGGATTGGGCTCTTTTTACTGACGCATTCTCTGTTACTGCATCAAGAAAGACGGATAGAGGAGGCAACTCTAAATTCTCAATATCTATTGATGTCTTCGAACTGATTAAACCCAATGTGTTGACTTCTAATTTTTTTGTCCTCCATTTTGAGCTGTTCCAATATCTTGATGCGCTCCTCCCGTGTCAACTCCTGCTGCGCAGCCACAGACAAAGACACCCCCAACAATCCTAAGAGGATTACACTGTAAATGATGGAACTGATATATCTTTTTATTGTCTCTAAAGCCATATAATTCCTGTTATCTTTATTTTATACATTCTCTTTTTGTACAAATGCCGTCAGCGTTTTGCACAGTATCTTCATGTCCAGCCAGAATGAGAATTCTTTGGCGTATTTAATGTCCAGTTGTTTGCGTTCTTCGGCCGACATCTTCCCGGCGCCACCTCGTTTCTCCACTTGCCACAGTCCTGTCAGTCCGGCAGGGGCCATGAAGCGTTCGATATATGCGTCGCTGGTCAGCAGCTCGGCTTCGTAGAGGGGGAGCGGGCGGTTGCCCACGATGCTCATGTCCCCTTTGAGGACGTTGAACAGCTGCGGCAGTTCGTCAATGCTGTACTTGCGGATGAAACGGCCTACGCGGGTGACACGGGGATCGTTCTCTATCTTGACAAACGTATTCTGTTTTTCTTGGGCCTTCTTTTTAAGGAAATCTTCTTCGGAGATGACAAAATCGTCCGAAATCAGCAGGGTAGCCTCCTCTTCGGAAGTGCCGGTCAGGTCGTCGAAGCGGATATCGGGCTGCTCGTCCGTAAGCTCTTCCTCTATCTTATATTGGTTGAGGGCATTCAGTTCTTTCAGGCGCTTGTCTGCATTGGTGTACATGGAGCGGAACTTCAAGAAGTTGAATATCTGGTAGTTGCTGCCTACACGCTGGGATTTGTAAATCACTTTGCCTTTACTCTCCATGCGGATGGCTATGGCTGTGGCAATGAGTAGCGGAGAAAGCACAACGAGCACTGCACACGCAAACAGTATATCGAAGATACGTTTCCACATAGGCAGGTGGAAGGTGTTGAATATCTTACGGTGTGACTGGCTGAATTCCTGCAGTTTGTGCTCCTTGCGCAACCGGAGGAATTTCGTCATTTGCTGGAGGCTCTCTTCGCTGGCCATAGGGGAAAGGGTGTTGTTGACACCTGCCTGCAGATAGAGCTTGCGGTGTTCCTTCTGCAACCCTTCGGTGATGAGGATGATGTAGACACGGGGGAAGCGCTTGTGCAGGAAAGTGATGTCCTGGCTGTCCTTTTGAGGGGTACTTTCTTCGTAAAGAATGGATGTGTTGTACCGTTCGCGGATACCGTCGATGACTTTCGCCGCTTTGTTGCAGGATGAAACAGCCATGAACATGCCTCCCGCAATTTTGCTCAAGTGGCCGATGGTGACGCGGTTGCTACCTATGTAGATATAATATAACATATCCATTGATTTTGTTGTTTAGAGAAATTTCTTGATGCGGGCCTTCAGCTCCATAGGATTGAAAGGTTTCAGTATGAAATCCTCGGCTCCTGCTTCGAGCAGGTTGATGCGCTCGGTGGTACTTTCCTCACTGGAAAGCATCACAACCGGAATGTCCTTGAACAGTGAATTGCCTTTCAGATATGCCAGAAATTCACCTCCGGTCATTTTGGGCATGCGTATGTCCGAAATGATGAGAGCGGGCTCGTTCCCCTCATTCAGCCATTCTATGGCTCTGACGGGATCTTCGAAATAGACCAGCTCATTTTCTTTTCCTAAATAGACCGAGAGTACCTTGCCTATGGCAGGTTTGTCATCTACAAATAATATTTGTTTCATTGCTTATGATAATTGTTTGCTATATTTATCTATATACATTTTCTTCTACCGGGTGTTCGTACCATTCCGTATACTGGGTTCTGTCTTGGGCCCAATAGATGAATTCCGGATATGCGCTTGCTTCGGGGATATCAGTGCGTGAAATATTGATGGTTTCCTTGGGATAGCGGAAGCCATACGGCACGCAGATTGCCCATGTGTTGTTGCCTGCTAAGTCAAGATTCTCTTGCTGTATGGTTCCGGCGGCAGTGGCGCCATATCCCCAAAATTCGTAAAGATGGACTTCCATGCGTTGTTCCATGCTTTTATATTGATAACAGATGAAGAAGTCCAGATTGTCTTTTGAGAATAGGGGTTCTGTCCGGTTTTGGTCTGCCAGTTCAATAATGACTTTATAAGTATACTCTTTGGCGGTCACTCCAATGCCGGTATTTACCATCTCACCCGATTCAACTCCAAATACATTGTGTACTTCGCCTGCGATGGGGATTATGACATTCGGATCGGAATCTTCCATATAAGTAGCGTTATTGTACCTGAATTTGTTGTACGAGCTGTTGAATGACTCCTGGAAACGCGAATCGTCGCCTCCGGTCTTGATTTCCCGGATATCGGATTTATTGATTCCGGTAATCCGGAGCCCTACGCCCAACGGCTTGCTTGCTCCTGCCGCAGTAAGGGTCACGTCGAGCTGTATGCGCTTGATGTGGTTCGTCTTTTTCTCGCGGTGATAGTAGGTCTCCACGTCCAAGACCACGTCGTTGAAGTCATAGTCGCCTACCAACGGGAAGTTGTCTTCGAATACGTACGTATAGGAGACTGGGTCTGTAGGGGGCTCTGAGCCGGACTCGTTCGGAGTATTGCCTTCGCCCGTGCAGTCTCCGGCGGGAATGGTGATGGGGGATTCTCCCCATTTGGATATGGTTCCTTCGGTATTCTTGATGGCATCAAGGAATTTGGCTTCCCACCAGATGTCCTCAGTGATATCATCGTCAATTTCTTTCACTTCATAATGAATGTTTCCCCTGGCTGGAAAAATTCCCTATATCTTCAACTTTATTGATTTTTACCAGTGCATATTCATTGTTTGAGCCCATAAATTGTGCTTGTGACAATTCTGCTTCATCAAGTACGGTTATCATGGAGTTGTCACCCATTGTGATTCTGGTGTTGTAATTGTTGCTATGGTCCCCGAAATCCTCTATCTCTGCAGAAGAGGTGTCTCCCATGTTCAGTGTGCCTACAAATTCTTCCGTATATAGATAGCATCCGTTGTCTATAGTGATGTTGCTGTGGGTTTTCCCGATGTAGGCTTTGCCCTGGTTGATGAATTTGCATCCGCTGTCGAAATTCATTTCATCGACACGTACGGTACCGCAATTATAGAATACTCCTCCCTGGCTGACATGGAAATCATCTATTTCTATGGTGCCGGCATTGTAGTTGTAGCTGCCTCCGGATGCATTGGTCAATTCGATGTCGTTCCCTTTGATGGTTCCACCCGCGTAGACGATAAACCGGCTGGATTGCACTAAAGTGAAGGTGTGCTCGTCCGGTATCACGATTTCCCCTCCGTCAATCACATAGAATTCGAAGCCTCGTTCAACGGTCATGTTGTTTCCATTGGGTTCCCAGCTGCCTTCAATGATGATGATGGCCGGATTGTCACTTCCCATGCCGTCCTTGCTGATTTTATTCCTATATATATTGTCTTTGGAGATTTTGTAGGCTTTTCCGTTTTGAAAATCGGTATTCGGCCTTATTTCTTCGGCGCTTGATAGCATTGCGGTGATTTCCGCCTCAGACTTTTCCGGTGAATAGGTCTCGATGCTGACACTGCGCGTCCATGCGGTACGTGTAGTTGCAAGGGAATTGCCGAAAGCGGCATGGAGCTGACCGTTTTGGATGGATACATATTTTACTATGTTGCGGCTGTGTGTATCGGTGCGGCACACAAAAGCGCTCGTCAGTACAGAAGGGCAGTCCATGACGGTAGTAAATACTGTTGTATTATTGGCGGTGCCTTCTGCCAGCAGTTTGGCAGATGACCGGCTGATTAAGGGGTTCTTGTCGTAAATACGTATGGTATAGTCGATGCCGGTATCTTCGGATACAGAAACATTGACCCGGACCTGCTGAGTCATTTTCCAATCCATAGCCGGGTCTATGTTCTTGACCGGAAACCTGTCTTGATAGGCTGCTTTCACTTTTTTCGGGGTTAAAAAACATCGTCTTTACAACCCTGCAGCAGTATGCCTACTGTAAGAATAACAAGCGGCAGAAAGCGTTTGTATAGGGTATTTTCTCCCATATTTTACATTTGTTTTGCTTGATTGTAAGCAAAAGTACGTTTATTTAAACTAATAAGCTTTATTAATGGGGGATAAAAGCATGGTGATTAACCCTTTTTAACGCTTTTGTGCGAATAGATAAAACAAGTTTATTTTGAAAATTGTCAATATAACTATATACCCTCTGTGTTGCTGCTTTACTGAATCTTGGTGATTTCTCCTGCCAGGTCGGAATTCATGCGGTGGCGGATTTCGGCTTGGTCCAGTCCGTGTCCCAGGAGGAACATGAGTTTGGTGACGGCACATTCGGGGGTACTGTCATAGCCGCTGATGACACCTGCCTGGAGAAGTTGCAGACCGGTTTCGTAACGTCCCATCTCGACGGCGCCACTTTGGCATTGGGTGATGTTGACGATGACAATGCCACGTTCGCTGGCTTCTTTCAGCTGGCGGATGAACCATTCTTTCTGGGGGGCATTGCCGGAACCGAAGGTCTTGAGGACAACAGCTTTCAGGCCGGGAACATGAAGCACGGAGTTGATGATGCTTTCCTGGATGCCGGGAAAGAGGGTGAGCACTACGACATTGGTGTCGAAAAGGTAGTGCGGCTTCATAGGGCGTGACGGGTCGGGACGGTGGATGAGGTGCTCGTTATAACGGATATGGATGCCTGCCTTTGCCAGTGCGGGATAGTTGAAGGAGCGGAAAGCATTGAAATTCTCGGCATTGATTTTGGTGGTACGGTTGCCCCGCATCAGCTCGTTCTCGAAGAAGATGCACACTTCGGGGACGATAGGAGTACCGTCCGGATGCTTGGCGGCGGCTATTTCAATGGCGGTGATGAGGTTCTCTTTCCCGTCGGTGCGCAGGGTGCCGATGGGAAGCTGGGAACCGGTGAGGATGACCGGCTTGGAAAGGTTCTCGAGCATGAAGCTGAGTGCGGAGGCTGTATAGGCCATCGTATCGGTACCGTGCAGGATGACGAAGCCGTCGAAATTGTCGTAGTTGTAGTTGATGATTTTTACAATCTTTGCCCAGAGGGAAGGTTCCATATCGGAAGAGTCGATAGGCGGGTCGAACTGATAGGAAGAGATGCGGTAGTTGAAGCGCTTCAGTTCGGGGACATGCTGCAGCAGTTGGTCGAAGTTGAAGTTCTCAAGCGCACCGGTCTCGGGATTTTCTATCATTCCGATAGTTCCACCAGTGTAAATCAATAGTACGGAAGGGCAATCGACTTTCATAAATTTCGTATTTGGGTTCTTTTTGGGGTACAAAGATAGCGAAAAAAGTCATGAGTGATATCACTCATAACTTTCTTACCTCTTCTTTCAACTGCCTGATAGCTTTTTCCGCATCTCCTTCCTTCTCGTTGAGCAGCGTGACGAAGCGGCTGCCGATGATGGCACCGGATGAATGGGTGCAGGCGGCATCGAATGTCTGCTTGTTGCTGATGCCGAAGCCTACCATGCGTGGATTGCGCAGGTTCATATCTTTTATCTTCTTAAAGTAGGCTTGCTTCCGGGTGTCGAAGTCTTTCTGGGCACCGGTGGTGGCGGCACTGGACACCAGATAGATGAAGCCGTCGGTGTGGGCGTCTATTTCGCGGACGCGGC
>ENA-OQBL01001170-OQBL01001170.1-human-gut-metagenome-genome-assembly--contig:-NODE-1170-length-10875-cov-3.933011_pt1 | contig 10875 bp, 10 predicted proteins | sample MGYA00242747_ERZ504553 | MGnify/ENA primary metagenome ERZ504553 (study PRJEB26092, sample SAMD00036240) | human gut metagenome | host: Homo sapiens | study: EMG produced TPA metagenomics assembly of...
GACAGATGAGAGAGAAGATGCTATCCTGGAAGTACTGCCGGGAAATAACTGCGGCGGATGCGGTTATGCCGGATGTTCCGGCCTTGCCGCGGCAATCGTGGCCGGTGAAGCCGAAGTCGGCGGATGCCCGGTAGGCGGTGCCCTGTAGCTGAGAAATCGGCGCGATCATGGGCGTAGATGCAGGAGAGCAGGAGAGGGAAGTCGCATTTGTAAAATGCGGCGGTACCTGTGAAAAGGCAAAGACAGAATACGAATATTGCGGAATCAAGGACTGTGTCATGGCAAGCCAGATGCAGGACGGCGGCGCGAAAGGCTGTGCATACGGGTGCCTCGGTTATGGCTCCTGCGTGGCTGCCTGCCCCTTTGACGCGATCCACATCGTGGACGGTATTGCAGTCGTAGACAAAGAAGCCTGCAAGGCCTGCGGCAAATGTGTAGCTGCCTGTCCGAAACATCTGATCGAACTGATTCCGTACAAGCAGCAGACGTTCGTTCAGTGTAATTCTAATGAAAAAGGTAAAGCACTGATGGATGTATGCCAGGTAGGATGTATCGGCTGCCGTCTCTGTGAAAAGAACTGTGAGGCAGGCGCTATCACGGTAAGCAACTTCCTCGCACACATCGACGCAGAAAAATGTACGAACTGCGGCGTGTGCGCAGAGAAGTGTCCGAGGAAGATCATTAAGATATAATTTCGTATTTATCCGAGAGACATTCTTTCAGTAAAACGTACGAAAATCAACCGGATACATTGAATTAATCCACGTATACGGGACGGGCGGGGAGGGGATGCTTCCGGCTCCGGTTACAGAACATAAGACAAAGTAACAAACCTGTGATACAGCTAAAAAACAATCAGGAAAATTGAACAACTCGTTTCACTCAGACAATTTCATTTTACCTGATTAACGCTGCATCTCAGGTTTTAACTTTGTCTAATATTCCTGCACAGTCACCGTCAGCATCCTCTCCCCGCCGTCCCGAAAGGTTCATCAAAGGGCTGTATCCGACTGATTTTCTGTGTTCATCCAATCGGAAATGTATCCCGATAACCACGAAATTTACAGAAAATTGATCGAAAAGGTGAAATTTATCGACAAAGTTCCAACTTCTTCCGATTTGTATGAGTGCTTATTGAAGAATGGCGCTGCAACTGAAAATGTGTGCTAATCGGATGAGTCAGCAGAAAAAAGGAGATACTGCATAAGCTATGCATCGACATGGAGCGTTCCGAGTACACCTCGTTCTCCATGTTAGCGATATTGAAATGCGAGTTCCAATGGACGAGTATTTTGATATCGCGTTACATGGATTCGAGGGGATGAGGTAAAGTGGGTCGGCATAGCGTTGCAGTATCCTCTTTTTTTGCGTCCGCTGTTCGACTAGTATATATGTGTTTCTGCAGCGATATCAGTCCAACAAACATGAAATTAATGCTTTAACTCGCGAAAGTATTGTGTTATACTATTACAAGGTGGCGTAAATGGAATGCCGCTTACACGAAAGGATGGAAAAGAAGTATGTCAGAAAAAGTAATTATGCTTGGAAACGAGGCGATTGCCAGAGGTGCATATGAGGCCGGAGTAAAGGTTTCGGCAGCATATCCAGGTACGCCTAGTACAGAGATCAGTGAGAACCTGGTCAAATATAAAGACAGTTTATACTGCGAGTGGTCACCGAATGAAAAAGTTGCGACAGAAGTAGCGATCGGTGCATCTGTAGCGGGGGTACGTGCGATGTCCTGTATGAAGCACGTTGGATTTAATGTGGCAGCAGACCCTACATATACAGTTTCTTATATGGGTGTAAACGGAGGACTTGTCATTGTTGTTGCGGATGATCCGGGACTTTACAGTTCTCAGAATGAGCAGGATACAAGAATGGTAGCACGTGCGGCACAGCTCCCTGTTATCGAGCCTTCAGACAGTTCAGAAGCAAAAGAATTTATCAAAGTAGCATTTGATCTGAGTGAGAAATTTGACCGTCCGTTTGTTTACCGTACAACAACAAGACTGGCACATTCCCAGGGACTTGTAGAATTAAACGAACGCAAAGAAATAGAAGATAAACCATATGAGAAGAATATCCGCAAGAATGTTATGATGCCGGGAAATGCAAAACTCCGCCACGTAGAGATTGAAAAGCGCAATCTCGAACTTGCGGAAGCTGCTAATACACTTCCAATCAACAAAGTAGAGATGAATGACACAAAGATCGGTGTAATCACCAGCGGTATTCCATACCAGTATGTAAAGGAAGCACTTCCGGAAGCATCTGTATTAAAACTTGGTATGGTAAATCCGCTTCCAAGAAAGCTGATCGAAGAATTTGCTTCAAAAGTAGATACCTTATATGTTGTAGAAGAACTGGACCCGGTGATTGAGACACAGGTTAAATCCTGGGGCATCAAAGCGATCGGAAAAGAAATCTTCACGGTACAGGGGGAATACAGTGCCAATATGCTCCGTGAGGCAATTCTGAAAGAAGAACTTGATATCAGTAAGCCTGCGCAGGCACCGGGAAGACCACCAATCTTATGTCCGGGATGTCCACACAGAGGTGTGTACTATGTACTGAACAAGTTAAAGATTCATGCGGCAGGTGACATTGGCTGTTATACACTGGGCGCAGTAGCACCACTTAGTGTTGTGGATACAACCATCTGTATGGGAGCAAGTATTTCAAGCCTTCATGGTATGGAAAAGGCAAAAGGAAAAGAATATATTAAGAACTGGGTTGCTGTGATCGGCGATTCTACATTCTTACATACGGGTGTCAATTCTCTGATGAATATGATGTATAACAAAGCAACAGGAACCGTCATCATCTTGGATAACTCTACAACCGGTATGACCGGACATCAGGATCATGCGGCAACAGGAAAGACACTGCAGGGAGATCCGACATATGCAATTGATATTCCGGCATTATGTCGTGCAATAGGTGTTAAGAATGTGGTAGAAGTCAATGCAAGAGATATTCAGGCTGTGGAAAAGGCTGTAAAAGAAGAGATTGCCAAAGATGAAGTATCCGTGATCATTACGAAGACACCATGTGTACTTCTGGACAAATCAAAGAAACCGTTATATCAGACGCATACAGATAAATGTAAGAAGTGTGGTATGTGCATGAAACCTGGATGTCCTGCAATGACAAAAAATGCTGACGGAACAGTGTCCATCGATGATACGATGTGTACTGGATGCGGACTTTGTGCAAGCCTGTGTAAATTCGATGCGATTGAGTTAGTAAAGGAAGGTGACAGATAATGGCAACAAAGAATATTATGATTGTCGGAGTCGGCGGACAGGGAACACTGCTTACCAGCAGAATCTTAGGAGGACTTGCCATTACCGGCGGATATGACGTAAAACTTTCCGAAGTACATGGAATGGCTCAGCGTGGAGGAAGCGTTGTAACATTTGTAAGGTACGGAGACCAGGTGGCAGAACCAATCGTAGAAGAAGGGCAGGCAGATGTGATTATCGCATTTGAACGTCTGGAAGCACTGAGATATGCACATTTCCTGAAAAAAGACGGAGCATTGATCATCAATGACTGGAGAATTGATCCGATGCCGGTTGTGATCGGGGCAGCAGAATACCCGGAAGACATTATTGAAACACTGGGGAAAGATCACAAAGTATATACAGTAAATGCAACAGAAGAAGCAAAAAAAATCGGTAATTCCAGAGTATTCAATCTGATTGTGCTTGGAGTTGCAGCACAGCACATGGACTTTACAAAAGAACAATGGTATGAGGTGATTGAAAAGACAGTTCCTCCGAAAACTATTGAGATAAATAAAAAGGCATTTGATGTTGGTTATTATTTATAAGGAGGTACATAAGAGGTTATGGCAAAGGTAGCATTAAAGGACTGGAAAGAACAGATCAGAGATCCTAAGATTGAATGCATGAGCAGGGATGAGATGACTGCACTTCAGAGTGAACGTCTGGTAAAACAGGTTAAGAATGTATATGATCACGTAGAATTTTATCGCAAGAAAATGGATGATATAGGAATCGAACCGGGAGATATCAAGGGGATTGAAGATATCGGTAAACTTCCATTTACGACAAAAGAAGATTTAAGAGCGAATTATCCATTCGGACTTCTGGCTGTTCCACAGGAAAAGATCGTCAGAGTGCAGGGAACATCAGGAACAACCGGTAAGCTGACTCTTGCTTCTTATACACAGAAAGATGTAGATGTATGGGGAGAATGTGTGGCAAGAGGACTTACGATGGCAGGACTTACTGCAGAGGATCGTCTGCATATCTGCTATGGATATGGCTTGTTTACAGGAGGAATGGGACTGGATTTCGGAGCAAGAAAGCTTGGAGCAATGGCTATTCCGATGTCAGCAGGTAATACAAAAAGACAGTTGATGTGTATGGAAGATTTTGGTGCGACTGCATTTGCATGTACTCCATCTTATGCTTTATATCTGGCAGAAGCTGCCAACGAGGCAGGCATCGTAGATAAGCTTCGGTTAAAAGTAGGAATCAATGGCGCAGAGCCATGGACAGAAGAGATGCGTCTGAAGATTGAAGAACTGTTAAATGTTAACTGTTTTGATATCTATGGATTGTGTGAGATTACAGGTCCGGGTGTTGCACTGGAATGTATCCATCATAAAGGAATGCATATATATGAAGATTATTTCTATCCGGAAGTATTGAATCCGGCAGATCATACACCATGTGCAGACGGGGAGACAGGAGAACTTGTATTTACCACACTTGTAAAAGAAGGTATGCCGTTACTTCGTTACAGAACAAAGGATCTTACAAGTATTGATCATTCTACGTGTGAGTGTGGAAGAACGCTTCCTAGAATTTCCAAGTTCAAAGGCCGTACAGATGATATGAAGGTTATCCGCGGAGTCAACGTATTCCCGACACAGGTAGAGACAGCCCTGCTTTCTATCGGAGGCGGTGTTGCACCACATTATATGATGATCGTAGATCGTGAAAATAACCTGGATGTACTGACTGTAATGGTAGAAGTAGATGAAAAATATTTTTCAGATGAGATCCGTAAGCTGGATGAACTGAAGAACAAAGTGGCTGCAGTACTGAAACAGGCACTTGGTGTTGCAGTAAGAGTAAAACTTGTAGAGCCTAAGACAATCGAAAGAAGCGAAGGCAAGGCAAAACGTGTCATTGATAACAGAGGTTTATAAACAGGAGGGAATAACATGGGCGTAAGTAATACTGTACAACAGTTATCAGATTTTTTTGGAAAACAGAGAAGGACGTCTGGAAGAAGTATTGGATGTACTGGCGAAAAAAAAGGTGTGAATATTGTTGCACTGAGTCTTGCGGATACATCAGATTATGGAATGCTTCGTCTGATCGTCTCTGACCCGCACAAAGGACGTGCAGCATTAAAAGAAGCTGGAATTACAGCAATGCTGACAGATGTTGTAGCACTTCGTGTACCACATGCAACCGGTTCATTGAATAAAGCAATGCATCAGATTGTAGATGGAGAAGTGAATATTGAATATATGTATGCATTTGCAAATGGAGCAGATGCAGCAGCTGTATTAAAGAGTGATGATCCTGGAAGGGTGATCGATATTCTTAAAGGTAGTGGTTTCGACGTGTATAGCGCGGACGAGGCATATCGTGCTAATCAATAGAAGTGAAAGAGGAACAGTATGAGTGTAGACAAAAGCAGCGTTTTAAAAAAGTTACGGGAATCGGATGCCATCTATGTATTGATGTCTGATTGTACAAGAATGCCTTTCGTGGTATGTGATCCGGAGACGTATGATGATGAAGTGTTTATATTCTTTTCAGAAGAAGATGCAATGCGCGGAGGACAGGAATTCCTGAAGGCGAATAATCCGTTAAAAATTTTTAATATTGAAAAAAAATACCTGCTTCCTTTCTATAGCAGTTTATTCCCAATCGGGGTGAACTGTATGGTAATCGGTAAAGGAACAGAAGAAGAGATTGCGATTCAGTTAGGGGAACTGGTTAGAAGACCGGAACAGAAGCCGGGCGAAGAACCGATTGAGAATCCGGAACTTCAGATTACTGCAATGTATTTTATGCAGAAGGTAAGAAGCCAGAAAGAATTAAAACTCACGGATGAAACAAAGGAACTGCAGGAAGAACTGATGGCACATTATCAGAGGGGCAGATATATCACGGCAATCAGTGAAGATAAAAAAATGCCGATTTTGAATAAAGATGACGGACAGGTACTGATGCCGATCTTTACAGACGTTCAGGAATTCCTGAAATTCCAGAATGAGAACAGAGATATGAAGTATACAATGGGAGTTGTCGAAGCAGCCAGAATTCCGGAAGCAATGGGCCCGGAAGTTACGGGAGTTGTGGTTAATCCATTTGGAATTGATCTTCAGCTGAATGTTTCAAGACCACAGAAATAATACTGAATAATACAGAAGAACCGGTCATCTGTGTATCTTCAGATGACCGGTTTGGCAGATATGATAAAAGCCAGATAACTGCAGTTATCTGGCTTTTTCTCATAATCCTCTCTCGTTAAGTCATGTATTACTTTTAAATATTTAAATCCGAAATAGATATATTTTAATATATAAAATGGTACATTAAAAACTTAGATTGTTGCGATTAGAGTGGTGTTACGTTAACAGCCTGTGGGCCCTTAGCACCTTCTGTAACTTCGTATTCCACTTCCTGACCTTCTTCAAGTGTCTTGAATCCTTCCATATTCAGTCCTGAATAATGAACGAATACATCATGACCCTCAGCGTCAGAAATGAAACCGTAGCCTTTTTGGTTGTTAAACCATTTTACAGTACCTTTCATGATTATACCTCCATAAAAATTATTAAATCGTGCAATTTATAAAAGTATTCTATGAATTACACTGTTGTCAGATTAGCATATATTGATAAAGACGTCAATGAATTTAAGGAATGTTTTTGTGTTTTTATACAAAAAAGTAATCTACTTGACGAATGAACGGCAAACGTGTAAAGTATTATTGTTCATACTAATAAAGGTTTAAAAGGGTTGGAAAACTATGATTACATTGACTGGAAAAAAAATATCAGAAGGAATTGCAATCGGAAAACTTTCCTTTTATAAGCGGGATACAAAAGAGATTCGCAGAATCTATGTAAAAGATGTAGAAAAAGAGGTTATGCGTTTTCAGAAAGCAAGGCAGAAAGCGTTGCAGGAACTGAGGGATCTGTATGATTCGGCTTCTAAGGAAGTAGGTGAAGCGAATGCAGCTATATTTGAGATGCAGCAGATGATCCTTGAAGATCAGGAAATCATCAGGCAGATTACAAATATTATCGTAGAGCATAAGTTGAATGCAGAGTATGCTGTAAAAAATGCGGTGGAAAATGTACTGGCAAGTGCGGCAAAAAGTAATAAAAGTTATGTACAGGGACACGAAGCAGATATTAAAGATGTGTCGACAAGGGTACTTCGGATTCTTGCAAGGGCATGGAAAGATAAGATGCTGACAGATGAACCGTTTATACTGGCAGCCGGTGAATTATATCCAAGTGAGGCAGTAAAGCTTGATAAGAGCAAGATTCTTGGGTTTGTTACCAGATACGGAACAATTAATTCTCATACGGCAGTGCTTGCAAGAACAAAAGGAATTCCATCTGTGATCGGACTGGGAGAGTCTTTAAAGAAAGAATACGAAGGCAAGACCATTATTATCGATGGTTTTGAGGGAAAAGTATATATCGAACCTGATTATACAACGATTTCAAAGATGAAACAGAGACAAGATGAGAATCATACGCAGGTACAGAGTCTGGAACGTCTGAAGGGAAAAGAAAATATTACGCAGAGCGGACAAAAAATTGATGTGTGCGCGAATATCGGAAGCAGGGAAGACATTGAAAGCGTTCTGCGCAGTGATGCGGGTGGAATCGGATTATTCAGAAGTGAATTTATTTATATGGAAAATGGTCCGAAACTTCCGACAGAAGAACAGCAGTTTCAGGTATATCGTCTGGCAGCAGAAGCGATGGGAATGAAAAAGGTTGTGATCCGCACAGCAGATCTGGGCGGTGAAAAGACAGCAGAGTGTCTGGATCTGGGAGAAGAGAATAATCCGGAGATGGGATACAGGGGAATCCGTGTGTCACTGGATAAAGACGAGATATTCAAGACGCAGTTACGTGCAATTTTACGTGCATCTGCTTATGGAAAGATGTCTATTATGTTCCCGATGGTTACAGATGTAAAAGAAGTACAGCAGGCAAAACTGCTTCTGGAAAAGATAAAAAAAGAGTTAAAAGATGAGAAGATTCCGTTTAATGAAGAAATACAGATCGGAGTTATGATTGAAACACCGGCAGCGGTTATGATAAGCGGTGAACTGGCACGGGAGGCTGATTTTTTCAGTATAGGAACGAATGATCTGACGCAGCTTACACTGGGAATGGACAGAACAAATTCTAAACTGGATCATTTTTATAATCCGCATCATCCGGCATTGCTTAAAATGATACGTATTATTGCGAATAATGTACATCTGGAGGGAAAAACAATCAGCATATGTGGTGATCTGGCAGCAGATCTGGACATGACAGAACAATTCCTGCAGATGGGAATCGATGAGTTATCCGTAGCACCAAATCAGGTACTTGCTTTAAGAAAAAAAATAAGAGAGATACAGTAATTTTGTTGTCGTTATCTTATTTTTGAGAGTATAAGGAGGAAAAGAGAAACATGTTGGAAAAATTATTTAAGCTCCGTGAGAACGGAACCGATGCCAAAACAGAGGTTATGGCAGGTATCACTACGTTCATGACTATGGCGTACATCCTTGCAGTCAATCCGAGTATCCTGTCTGCAACAGGGATGGATTCCGGTGCAATCTTTACATCGACAGCGCTGGCTGCAATGATCGGTACATTCTTGATGGCGTTCTTCGCCAATTACCCGTTCGCACTGGCACCTGGAATGGGACTGAATGCATACTTTGCCTATACTGTTGTTCTTGGAATGGGTTATAAGTGGGAAGTTGCATTAACGGCAGTATTTGTAGAAGGTATCGTTTTCATCGTACTTTCACTTACAAATATCCGTGAGGCAATCTTCAATGCAATTCCGAAGAATCTGAAGTCGGCAGTAAGTGTCGGTATCGGATTATTCATTGCATTTATCGGACTTCAGAATGCGAATATCGTAGTAGGAGGTTCTACACTTCTGCAGTTATTCTCCATTGATGGATATAACAGTGCCAAAGGTGTGGAAGCTTCTATGAGTAACGTAGGAATCACGGTCATTCTTGCACTGATCGGTGTGGGAATTACAGGAATTCTGGTAATAAAGAATGTAAAGGGAAATATCTTATGGGGAATCCTGATTACATGGATTCTTGGAATCATCTGTCAGATGGCGGGTATCTATGTAGCGAATCCAGAAATTGGATTCTACAGCCTGCTTCCGGATTTCAGCAAGGGATTCACAATTCCAAGCATCATGCCGGTATTTGGAAAGCTTGACTTCAGCGGAATATTCTCTTTGAACTTTATCGTTGTCATCTTTGCATTCTTATTTGTAGATATGTTTGATACGATCGGAACACTGATCGGTGTGTCTACAAAGGCAGGTATGTTAGATGAGGAGGGACGTCTTCCGAATATCAAAGGTGCGCTGATGGCAGATGCGGTTGCAACAACCGTTGGAGCAGTGCTTGGAACAACAACGACTACGACATTTGTAGAGAGTGCATCCGGTGTATCCGAAGGAGGAAGAACGGGACTGACTTCTGCAACGACAGCTATTTTATTCGGCCTGTCACTGTTCCTGTCACCAATCTTCCTTGCAATTCCTTCATTTGCAACAGCACCGGCCCTGATCGTGGTTGGATTCTACATGCTGACAAATGTGACACACATTGATTTTGATGATTTTTCAGAGGCACTGCCATGCTACATCTGTATTCTGGCTATGCCATTCTTCTACAGCATTTCAGAAGGTATCTCTATGGGAGTTATCTCTTATGTGATCCTGAATCTGATGACTGGAAAAGCAAAAGAAAAGAAGATCAGCGCATTAATGTATGTACTTACGGTATTATTCATATTGAAATATGTCTTTCTGTAAAATATAATAGAAAGAGGAGAACGAAAAGAGATCGGAGTTTCCGGTCTCTTTTCTGGCCTGTCAGGCATTTTACAGGGACTGCCGATGGGAAGATCCGAAAGGCTTATGAAGGAGAACTAAAGTATGAATTTACTTACGATGGAGCATATTACGAAGGCTTATACTGACCGTGTCCTTCTGAATGATGTTGCATTCAGCATCAATGAGAATGAAAAGATCGGTGTGATCGGAATTAACGGAATGGGAAAATCTACGCTTTTAAAAGTGGCAGCCGGGATAGAACCATACGATGAAGGTAAGATCAGTATAGGAAATCAGGTCAAGATCTGTTATCTGCCGCAGACACCGGAATTTGAAGAGGGAACAACGGTGTTGCGTGCGGCAATCGCAGACAATGTGAATGAGCTGAATCAGTGGACAATTGAAGCAGATGCCAGATCCATGCTGAACAAGCTTGGCTTCTATGACTATGACGAGAAAGTAGAGCATATGTCCGGCGGTCAGAAGAAGAGAATTGCACTGGTCAATGCATTGCTTACACCGGCAGATATCCTGGTACTGGATGAACCGACCAACCACCTGGATAATGCGATGTCTGAGTGGCTGGAGGAATATCTGATCGGATTTCGCGGGGCAATCCTGATGGTTACCCATGACCGTTATTTTCTGGATCGTGTGGCAACCAGGATCGTGGAAGTAGATCAGGGGGAAATTATACAGCTACCCTGGAAATTATTCGGAGGTTTGTCAAGTTAAAAGCAGAACGTCAGGATATGGCACTGGCGAC
>ENA-OQBL01001171-OQBL01001171.1-human-gut-metagenome-genome-assembly--contig:-NODE-1171-length-10867-cov-8.157635_pt1 | contig 10867 bp, 12 predicted proteins | sample MGYA00242747_ERZ504553 | MGnify/ENA primary metagenome ERZ504553 (study PRJEB26092, sample SAMD00036240) | human gut metagenome | host: Homo sapiens | study: EMG produced TPA metagenomics assembly of...
TGTCCGATGAATAAAATTTTTGACACTGCCACATACTACCTGTATAAGATGTGTGGGAATTCAGATGAAAATTGATGTCTGTGCAGCAGACCGGAATTCCGTATCGGGACCCATGGGCGGGTCGCGGATGAAAATAGACAGTAAACAGGAGGAATGGCATTATGAAGGCGACAGGAATTGTAAGACGTATCGATGATCTGGGGCGGGTGGTTGTGCCGAAAGAAATCAGAAGAACGTTGAGAATCCGGGAGGGTGATCCGTTGGAAATATATACAGACAGGGAAGGTGGTATTATTCTTAGAAATATTCACCGATTGGTGAATTAAGCCAGTTTTCGAAAACAATATGCGGAGGCCCTGGCACAGAATACCGGCTATATTGTCAGTATTACAGACCGAGACCGGCATATCGCTGCGGCCGGTTCGGGGGAAAAAAGAGTTGATGCAGAAAGAGATCAGCCGTCAGTTGGACAATCTGATGAACCAAAGAGAGAATCTTCTGGCTGTGAAAGGGGAACGAAAATTTATTTCGATTACGGAGGATGGCGGAGAAAATTATACAGCACAGGTCATCTATCCGATTATCGCAGAGGGAGATGCCATCGGCACCGTTATTCTGACGACAAGGATGAAAAGTACGGATGGGTGAGATGGAAATGAAACTGGCTGCTTCAGCTGCCAGTTTTCTCGGGCGACAGTTGGAACAATAAGACGGGTGGCGGGGTACAAGCGGCACAGGCAAAGTTGCAGAGAACATAATTTCCTTGATTTTAGCCTGTGCCATTGCTATAATCAGAAAAGAAATTTCGTGAACAGAGGAAAAAGGCAATGAGTGAGAACCAATTATATTTTGCACCCATGGAGGGAATTACAGGCAGCATTTACCGAAGAGCCCATCATCGGATATTCGGCGGTGTGGACAGATATTATGCACCGTTTATATTTACCAATCCAAAAGGAAAAATCAGCAAAAAGGATTTATTGGAAATCGCGCCGGAGCACAATGAGGGATGTTGGGTTGTTCCACAGCTTTTGTCAAATTGTGCAGAGGATTTTATAGCCACAGCCCATACATTAAAAGGGCTGGGGTATGATGAGGTGAACCTGAATCTGGGGTGCCCATCGAGTACAGTAGCATCAAAGGGACGCGGCTCTGGATTTCTTGGAGAAAAGGAGGCGCTGAAAGCTTTCCTGGCAGATATTTTTGACAAAACAGATATGAAGATTTCTTTGAAGACAAGGATCGGGTTGAACCGTGCGGATGAGTTCGATGACATCCTTGACATTTATCAAGCCTTTCCGGTGGAAATGCTGATTGTGCATCCGAGAATCAGAATGGACTATTACAGCGGTAAGCCGTATATGGAAGCCTTTGAGAAAGCCAGTGCCAGAATGCCTTTTCCTGTTTGCTATAATGGGGATATATTTACAGCAGCAGCTTATGGACGTGTCAGTGAAAAATATTCAGATATCCGTCATTGGATGATAGGCCGGGGGCTTTTGTCTAATCCGGCATTGTGTCGTGAAATTCGAGGCGGGGATTGTGCGTCCCGGGAAGAACTGGCGGATTATTATCATACAATGCGGGATGAATATGAAGTACGCCTGCAGGGAAATAAGAAAGTCGTTTTTCTGATGAAGGAATTCTGGCATTATATCAGCTGGATCCTTTCAGAGGAGGACCGACAGGAAATCGATGTTCTGATGCATCTGAGAGATGGAGCGGAATTCTTCCGGAAAGCGGAAGAAATTGCGGCAAACTGTACAGTGGTGAAAGGACAGGGGTTTCATTCTGAGATGGAAGTACATAAGTTTTAGGGTAAATGACGGTGTAATAAAAGGACGGTGGAAGCCGTCCTTTTATTTGTTGACATCAATATAGCTGTAAAGTGTATATTTGGAGATGCCGAAAAAGTTTGAAATTTTGTCTCCGGATTTTGTAATGAGAAATGCACCGGCATCATTCAGAAATTGAATGGCGCGCACTTTATCATCCTTGGTCATCATGGCCACCGGTTTGCCGACCAGGGTAACAGACTGGCGAATCAGATCTTCCAGCAGATCATTCACATTCTGAGGGATACTTTCAGGTTCCTTCTTATCATCCTCATTGGCAACCAGGGATTTCAGCGCCTGTTCAGCCAGCAGCATGCTTGTAATATCGTAATTGATAGACAGAATACCGGTAATCTTCTGCTCTGTGTCATCATGAATATAGATTGTACTGGACTTCAAAATACGTCCATCGCCTGTTTTGGTCAGGTATGCCAGGTGATCTGTTGGAGCAGAACCCGAGCTCCCATTGCCTTCATGGCTTCCAGAACAACGTGTGAAGGACCGTCTCCGACTGCACGATGCGTTACATGTCCGTTTTCAACAAGAACAACGGAATGTTCAATATCCGTAGATGTCAGGTCGTGGAGAACGACTTCGCAGTTATCACCAAACTGTTTGGCAAGAGCTTTTGCTAATTGCCTGAAAAATGGCAGATTGAGTGTCATAAAATTGTGTCTCCTTCCTGCAAATATGATTACAATGCACAGTAATATTATAATTTGAACCCGTTGAGTAGCTAGGCATATAGCCCATCCAGCTTATTTCAGAATCCGTTTTTTTCCATTTGTGTCAACGAATAACAATTGGTAGTTTCCACTGCTATCAATAGATTTAAAAGCAAATTTATCTGCGGAGCAACCCACCAAAAAATCATTGGCAGTACATTGGAAAATGGGTGAAACTTTACATTCGGCGACATCAAATTCAACTAGGTATGATATGAATTCCGCAGTTTCAGGATTCACGTCATCTAAAACAAAAAACAAGTTATCCCCATCGGTTATCACAGGGTCACGTGCGATTTCTGTTGACGAAAAAGTATATAGTATATTTCTGTCTGTACCATCCAGATTGATTTGACACAAAGTTGATGGGACTCCGTAGTGTGGTGCGGAATAGTTTATTATTAGTTTGTCTTGAAACGGAAAAATCCCAGCATATTCAGCAACTTCATTGGGTAAAAAACCCGTACAGGACGAATCGTCATGCGTGCAACTAGGATTTGAACATAATATGGTTTTGACTTTATTCTTGTAGTCAGTAAAATAGAAACGTACCCCATCCTGATCCTTTATCGCTTCATAAAAACCATCTTGTGTGGTGCAACCAGCAATGCTTACCATTTCTGCTGACGTTACCATTTGGAGAGAGCCTGATAAATTACTATTTTCGAGGGGATTTTCTTGGATATCATTCTCATTGCTTATGGATGCTGGTGAATAATTACCACAACTACACATGATAAATTGAATAGGTAGCAGGATGCAAGTAATATATAATAAAGATTTTCTTTTCATTCAAAGATCACCTATTTCAAAATTCGGATGCCATAACTTAAAGCCAAGGAGCGCAAAACAGAACCGATGTTCTGTAGCATTCTCCTTGGCTTATTTAAGATCTAAAGAACACAAAACGAAACCGAATCCTCAGGGTAACGTTTTGGGCAATGTTGCAACTTTATACATTTTGCCAGACAACCTTCCAGTTGCTATGATAATTCGGTGAAAAAACAACATTTGACCCAGAGGCACTTCCTTTTGCCAAAAGAGAGTAGCTATTATGTTGGCTCAAATAAATCTCCGCAGCGTTAGTGCTTCCTCTAGAACCCATAAAGATTTCTTGATTCGTTACATCATAGGGCTTAATGTTTGCGTTCCATTCGCTTCCGGTCATGTTGGCGTTGAGGACGTAAGGCGTACCTCCGAGTAATATAGAAGTCCGAATTTTAAGGACATAACGATTCTTTTTATTAGAGCCCGCTTCTTTGCCGGACGGAACGCCAAGCCAAATTTGGTCGTTAGAGCCTTGATCAGTAGTATAAAGATTCACGTTTTGATTATTGTAGACTGTACTGTTTCCATAAAGATTTAAGGAACATGCCCCCAGATCATACCGATTATAACCTGCGAGAGCGACAACCGTTTCTTGTGTCGAAAGTTCTGTAGCAAAAGCTGGCACAGCCATAGCGACTGCCATCATAAGAGCCAAACAAGAGGTTAAAATCTTTTTATTCAGGGTTTTCATCTTGGTGGTCCTCCTTTTTATGAAATTTTGTAATTTGGGGTGGTTTCAGAGCGGAAGTTCGTCACCTGCGCGCTGGTGACGGACGTTACAAGTCGTGGTCGGTTCCCGGGTTCGCTGACCCTTTCCTGTATTCGCACTATAGCATACTGCACACAAAATTTCCACAAATCCGTCACGAAAACAAAAAATACAGCATGAATGCAAAAACTCCCCGCCGCGGATAGTGAAGCCGCAGCAGGGATTGGGTGTTTTAATTATCTATATGCGGAGGAAGATATCTCTGGGACCGACATGAATACCAGAACCTCACTTATGAAGATGCTGCGAGATGCCCGAAAAAAGAAGTTTGATCTGAGCGTGACCCGCGAGGTTTCCCGCTTTCCCAGAAACACAGTGGATACTTTGGTTACTGTATGCTGAAAAATATTCTGCCTATCCTTAACCTGGAACTTCTGAAAGTCCTCTGCGAGATAGGGCATGGCAACGAAATCATTCTCGTAGACGGAACATTCTCAGCTGAAGGCATCGGAAAAGATGCTATTGTGATTCGTGCAGACGGGCATGGGACAGTAGAACTGCTGGAGACCATCCTGCAATTTTTTCCGTTGGATCAATATGTAGAAAAGCCTGTCGCGTTAATGAAAGTAGTAGATGACGACCCATGCAAGCTGCCGATCTAGGATATGGTACTGAGACGTTCGACATGGACCCCAATACCATAAAGTCAGCTTGGGGCTTCAACAGCACCGAGCACCCCGGTGCAGTGTATCTGGCTGCAGTTTCTGGCAACACACGTCCAGCGCGATCTGGTTGCTTTCTCGATTTACGGCTATGATGTGCAGGAAACCAACGATGATGCGATTCCCGATGACGTGGCAGAGAAAATCCTGCGCTTTGCTCGCAGCGCTGTTGCCGCAGGCTGGATGAAGAACAAAGCCTATGCCATTGGTTTTTATCGGAAAGTTCGGCACCTACTGCGCGATAGACTGATGCGGGGGTGCTTGGCTGTGGGGCAGATACCCATCCAAAGCAATAGAGGAGTGGTGGAAGCTTCCAGTATAGCTAACAGGGGAGGGGGACTCTGCCACCCCAGACTTTGCGGAGTTCAGCAAAAAACAGGCTCATTTACCGTCTCCCTCACCAAACACGTTCAGGTACACATCTTCAAGCCCTTGGCCGGGAGCGTATTTTTCAATAAGCTCCGGCACAGGTGCAGCATCCACAATCTTGCCGGCGCGCAGCAAAATAACTTTGGTTGCCACCGTTTCCACATCCGAAACAACATGTGTTGCCACAAGGATGATTCGATCCTTAGCCATATCTGCCAGCAGTTCGCGCAGACGGACGCGCTCTTTAGGGTCAAGGCCTGCCGTTGGTTCGTCTAAAATCAACAGCTTCGGATCTCCAAGCAGAGCGGATGCCAACAGCAGGCGCTGCTTCATACCGCCGGAATAAGCAGAAAGGCGCTTGTCCAACTCGGCGGTTAAATTTACGGCGGCTGCTACGCGATCCACCTCGGCTGCAACAGCTTTTCGAGGAATTTCTTTCAAGGCGGCCATGTAGGCAAGAAAACGCCGCCCAGTATAGCTATCATACAGCCCCTGCTGCTGCGGCATATAGCCAAGAATGCGGCGGAAGCCTATACCCATTGCTGGCTTGCCGCACCAGAGAACCTCTCCGGAATCTGGGGCAAGACTGCCAGTTATGATATGAATCAAGGTGGATTTTCCCGCACCATTAGGGCCGAGGAGACCATAAAGACCAGAATTAAGTTCAATCGAAATTCCAGCTAACGCTTTCTTGTTGATTGAGCGGCTTTTAGGATGGGATAGTTTTGTGGGCGTGAAGAATGTCTTCCTTAGATCGCTGATTTTTAACGAAACCATACAGCTCCTTGGTATTACAAATCATTAAAAACGGAAATAATGGTACATGAGTTTTTTACAAAGCGTCATTGATATGGGTATAAGCCGAGACACCATTCCAATAATCGCTTTTTTGAATAAGAGCATATTGAGGGATAGAAGCCATTAAGCTACTGGGTACACCGGTGTTGTCAACAACGGTAATTTCTTTCTCTTCTACCCCATTACGGACAAGAAAAGCATCGCTTGTTTCAGCTAAAATATAGACATTTTTTTTCATCGCCGTCAACAGTATACTGAAGGGTATTAGTGACGCAGTCACCAGTTGACAGGTCAATATTATATTGTATATGTGAAATGTTTGATGTGTCCCGAGTGTCAGAAGTCTCAATGATGGCATGATTATCAAAGAAACCAGATAAGTTTGTCGAATCAGTGTTGTATATAACTATATTGGAAGCAATGCATTTTTCTACGCCGGTATCTAAATCTATGCTGAATAGAGAAAATAGATCTTCATGATCATAGCGAAGACTATATACATATTTGCTATTTACAAGTTCGGTTCGCGTCTCATCATTATAGTTATAAGAGTATATGGGGGCGCTTTTCTGCTTTGTAATGACATCGAGAGTATAGTAGCTTCTATTAGTATCGGTGACCTCCTCTATAACGAGATTGTTAGCGTAAGCACCAAAAATGCGCTCTCCATATTGGTCAGTTGTATAGATAACACTGGATTCACCGTTGCTAAGGTCGAGACAACGTACTTCCCAATGACTTGAACTCGTGTTTGAATCAACCACTTGGATACTTACATATAATTTTTCGCCATCCGAGGCAGCTGTACCATAAAATTCTTCATTACTCTGCAATCGATATAGTACTTTTCTATTTGCACCATTTGCATCGAATTGGTAAATCGTTCCATAATTTTGCTCATCAGAAATGGAACCAGCATTGTCCGCGTATCCAGTTGTAACAAGATAAATTTTGGATCCATCAGCAGATGTGAAGGGATAAGCGCTTCCTAAAAAAGAAAACCAACTGGTGCATGTATCGCTATTATGTGTGCAATCTGGATCAGCACATAAATATGTACGAATATCAGTAGCATAGTCGGTGTAAAGAATATTGAGAGAGTTATTCTGAGCACTCATTATTTCATAATAACCAAATGACGTTCCTGCTCCATTACGGAAAATTCCTCCATATGGATCTGTGATTAGGGACAAATTACCCCCCTGTTGCGATTCGGCAGCTGGAAGAGTCTCGCTTTCAGAAATGGGGGAGGAAGTAACAGAATCATCTTTTGGTGAAACGCTATTTTGTGAGGAAGAACAAGCACCAAGTGATAATGCCAGTGCTAGCAATAAAATGGTGACAGTGATTTTTGATTCCTTATTAAATGTATTCATGAGAGTAGAATGTCCTTTCTACAGCAATTTGTTCTCCTTTGTTTTGATGAGAAATATAGAGGATGAGCAATTTAATCATAGTAGATGGGCGAAATAAGTGAAATGCAATGGGAAAAAGCCATACCAAAAGATCAATCCCAAAATCATTTCAAAAAACGATTTGCAGCAGGGCAAAAAAGTTCGGCTTCTGCTAGCGGAGGTAGTTGATAATTTGATATGGCATCGCTTTAGGGTGGCTTCTATTTACGATATTATAGAAGCACTATTGCTTTTCGAACGGAAATAAGAATGCTTTTACCATAAATAGAAGTTGTGATAGATTAGCGATTAGTAAAAATGCGCCACAACTGTTTGGTCTCCCCAGTGGAGGACTGCCAGTTTACGTTGCTACCATTAGTAAATCCGGTAGGTGTTAAGCACAACGCGTATGCAGGAAGGACAATACCAAAGCGACTACTACCCTCATCAACACATTTAATTGTGCAGTCATCAGCACTGTTGTTTGCAAAGGGGAACAAATCACAGTTATTGTTTACGCGATAGATGTTTAGGGCATATTGGGTATTGGCGTAATTGCGGATGTAGCAGAGGTTTTTGGTGGTGTCAATAGCACGCAAATCCCAACGTTGGGTGTCGGAATTGGTGTTTGACCACATGGTGACGTTTGTATGGTCGGTCGGCTGAGACTCACAGGCTGCATTCAAGTTGGGCATTGAATTTTCGCAGTTGTAAATCCAAACACGCGCGCTGTAAGGAGGTGATGCCGCGAACGTGGGCAGCGCCATTGCCACCATCATTGCGAGAGCGAGCAGGAACATGGGGATGCGTTTCTTCATCGTAGACATTTGATAAGCCTCCAATCTAATGGATTTAATAGGGTTGATGTTCGGACGATATTTCAGCATCTGCGCGCCGATGCCTAATACTAAGTAAGAAACTGTTGTAAGCTGTGCGTTATCATGGCATCAAAATAGCACAGTTTTCTACAAAAGTCCACTAAACCTGCGTATACGCAAAAAAATGTGCATGAATGCAAAAATCCTCTGTGCAAGCCGTTCTGCACAGAGGATTAAAAGCAATATTGATTATGAGAGAATTGATGTGTTTATAGGTGGTTCAGCTATATCAGGCCAGTCAGCACTAAAAATAAATCGTCCATCATCATAAGTGAAAAGGTACTCGGCATGATACTTCTCTAAAATGTCTTTGACGTTCCCAATGCCAAAGCCATGAAGCAAAGGGTCTTGTTTGGTTGTAGGAATATGACCGTCATGGATCTGAACGACATTACTGGGATTGATAATTAAAATAGAAAGCATATTCTCGCTGTAAAGGATCTGAATACTGACCCAGCGGTTTGGATCGGACAAGCCTGCACAAGCTTCCATGGCGTTATCAATCAAATTGCCCAGCACAATAGTCACATCTACACGAGGAAGCCTCAGCGCGGAAAGATCATTGACACGAAACCGCATATCAATGCCTTGCTTCTTCCCAATATATCCCTTTTGGTTTAGAACCGCATCAATAGCAGCATTATGGCTGTTGACAAGCAAAATTCGCTCACTTTGGCGCACATTCAACTCGGAAAGGAATTCCTTGGCATCGTCAACGCGTTCACTTTCCAACAATTCAGATAAAGTCGAAAGGTTGGCTCGGAAGTCGTGCGTCATTTTTCTTTGCCCTACATACGCCTGACTCAAAGCCTGAATGTTTTCGTCCTGAACGTGGGCGCGTTCATTGGCAGCAATCAGCTTCTCACGATTTTCCGCGTTTTCTTCAAGGTAGTCTAACAAAATTAAAGCGGCAATATCAACAAGATTGAGAATCAGCAAACAAATCTGCCATACACGTTGTTCTTCCGAATAGGTATATACCTGCCTGAGCACAAGCAGTGTGCAAACAGGGAAAAAAGCTGATAAAGGGACCCAAGCCCTTGGCTGTATTCTTGCACGTAGCGGTTGGTGGTACTTATTTATCAGAAATGCAAATGCTAAGATAAACGAACAACGGAGAAAAAAGAATATAGAATAGAGCGGAACATTCCATATATATTCTTCGTAGGTAAACCCACTAATACGCATACAGAGTTCATCAAACCAGTGACTATAAGAAAATAAAACAGAATATACCGTTACAACGATAAACAACCGCCGATCCCAGCGGCTTTGGTACAAAAAAACACAAAACAGATATATTAAGGCGACTTCTTGCAGCATTTTAAGTGTATATCCGAATTTTGTGCCAACAGATACAGATAAGAATGTAGCAATGACACACCACAAAAGAATACAAAGCCATCGCTTTTTTCTGCTTTCATTGCGAGGGAAAAAAGCGTCAAATACAAGGACTTCGACTGCCAGCGCAACCACATTGCCTATAAAGCTGAGAATATTTCCCCAAATTACTACCATAGTTGCTGCGCCTGCCATTTTACAAATTCTTGCTTATTGTCGCGATAACTACGAGCCCCCACAGGAAGCGCTTGACCGATTGTCAGAACTGCACTTGTGCTTTGAAAAGACTGTAAATATGCCATATTTACAAGATAACTTTTGTGGATACGCAAAAATCCATGAGGAACAAGCAAATCCTCAAGCTGCGTTATAGTTAATCGGGTAATTAGCTGCTCACGGCATCCGCCTACCAAATGGAGATACTGTTCACGTCCCTGACTTTCTATCCATGCAAGAGATTGGACTGGGATAGGCACACTCTCACCCTCACAGAGAATCTCTACTTTCCGTTGACGGGTGCGGCACATTGCCAGTGCATCTTCAAAATAGGTGGGTAGCTTCTTTTCCAACTCGGATTTAGCAAGATAGCGAAACGCATCTACTTCATACCCTTCAGGAGCGTATTCACTGAAGTTTGTCACGAAGATCAATACGGCTTCCGGATTCATCTTGCGCATCTTTCTGGCAAGGTCAATTCCGCTTTCTTTACCGAGGTCAATATCGAGAAATAGAATGTCATATTGTGCGATAGTGTTAGCACTCATTTCAGCAATATCAGTTAAGCAGCTCAATTTCATGGATTTGCTGGAATAGGCCGGCAATGATAGGATCCTTTTGAACATTGACTGTGCGAATATTGGATCATCATCACAAATAAGAATCTTGACCATACTCTCTCCTATGTAGGCTCGACTGCCAATCTTTTGCTTGGGGTGTGTTTTCAAAATAACGAATCCTCCGGGTTTTGTCAATAGATTTCTTTTTGATATACCACGTTTGTGGAATTTAATCAAGCGGATGCCATAATTAAAACGGCGCCGAATTGTAAAATATTTATATTGTGCAAGGAGGGTAAAACGCTTATGTTGTATGATTTTGGGGCCACGCCTGTTAAAACTGCGAAAAGACAAAAATCTTACGCAGCAGATGGTGGTTGAACGTGCAAAAGGGTTTGAATCCGAACCTGCGACTTTCAGATTCAGTGCTGGGGAAATACGAAAGTGATCTTGCTGTTCCGCGACTGACGGAGGCAGCTGCACTGGCAGACG
>ENA-OQBL01001172-OQBL01001172.1-human-gut-metagenome-genome-assembly--contig:-NODE-1172-length-10867-cov-4.268808_pt1 | contig 10867 bp, 8 predicted proteins | sample MGYA00242747_ERZ504553 | MGnify/ENA primary metagenome ERZ504553 (study PRJEB26092, sample SAMD00036240) | human gut metagenome | host: Homo sapiens | study: EMG produced TPA metagenomics assembly of...
GACAGCAGCCCGTTACCGGGCAATTGCCGCAAGGCCGCCCCTCATCCGGCCTCGGGCGGGGCCTCGGCCGCCTTTCCCCCCAAAGGGGGGAAGGCATCCCGAAATCAGCGCGTGATCACATCCACCGGCACGTTGAAGATCTCGGCAACCTTCAAAATCGTGTCGATGTGGTGGCCGGTGGCGGCGGCCATGTGGTGGGTGGGGCCGGCCTCGCTCCAGCGGTTGACGAACTCGCGGGCACCGCAGCTGAAGCGGGTGCGCATGTTCGTGTCACCGAAGGTGAAGATCGGGCCGGGCTCGTTGACGCCCTCGGCCACGACAAACTTGAAGTGGCCGTCCTTATCCTGCGTGATGGCCAGATAGGTCACATCGCCCACCGGCGGGTAGAACTGGGTCAGGTAGCCGCCGCCGGTCTTGCCGTGGAACACGGGCACGATCTTCATGGTCGGCTTTCTGGCCGTGGAGATGTCGGCGTCGCCGGAGCCGGAGTGGCCGATGATGCAGATGTCCTCATGAAGTCGATGGAGTACATCTCACTCAGCTGGCCGCAGCCTGCAATGGTCTTGAGGATGGACATGGCCATCGCGACCTTGATGTCGCCCTCGACGGCACAGGCCGTGCCCTGCTTGATGAGCATCGAGAACGCAGGGATCAGCATCGAGTCCAGCTTACCGGCCACGCCCTTGGCGAAGCCGTCGTAGTGGCTGGCGACGAAGGCGATCTTCTCGTCCCTGACCCACTGCTCAAATGCGACAACGTAGCGGGCCATATCCCAGACCTTCTCCACCGTGCCGCCGCCCTCAATATCGAAGGTATCCAGAATGTCCTGCGCCTTGGCGCGGATGGCGTCCTCGTCGGTGATGTTGTCGGCGATGGCCCACATCTTCTCCCAGTCAAACTGCTTAGTGTAGAGCCACATACGGTTGTACAGGTTCGTCTCGTCGATGTACAGATCCATCATGCCGGGGTACGGGCGGCCGATCTGCGCAAGGTTCGTATCACGGAAGCGGCGGCGCACCTGCGCGGCCTTGCACCAGTCGTTGATTTCGGCCTGCACGGCGGGGTCACCGCCCTCGACGACGCCGGTGATGACGGCGTGGCGCTTACCGGCGCGCTCCAAATCAGCGACCATCTCGCCGACAGCGCCGCAGGCGTACAGCTCCCCCAGCCAGGTGGGGGTGTCGGTGTTGGCGTAGTCGGGGGCCCTTCTTCTTCTGCACGTTGACGAGGACGACGGGCACGTCGAGGTCGCGCACGGCGGGCAGCATATTGTAAGAGGTAGCGTAGGTCAGCAGCTGCAGAATGACAAGGTCAACGTCGGCGGCGCGGAACTTATCGCCCGCGGCCATGGACTGCTCCTTGGTGGTGACGATGCCGCCGTCGATGACCTCGACGGTGTCGGGCAGCATCTTTTTGAAGGCGGCGTACTGGCCCTCAAACTCGGGGACCAGCGTGGGGAACTGCGGCAGGTAAGCGCCCAGCGCAATGGCGAACACGCCAACGCGGGCTTTGGTTTCGACTAACATGGTGGGACCTCCTGTATATGGATTTGTTGTGATGTGCGTGTGGGGGAGGGATTTATCCCTCCCGGGAAGTATACGGTGTCGGGCGCGGGCACGGAGGGTCAAGACCCTCCCCTACAAACCAGGGTGAACGGCAGGCTGGCGGCGGCATGAGGGCATGCCGCCCTACGGTTGGATGTAGGGCGGGGTGCCCCCACCCCGCCGGGTCGTTTACTCCGGCTGATACTCTTTAATTTCAAAGCTGCGCCGGATGGCGGCGCGAGCCTCGGCCAGGTCGGCAAAATCGCCGCTGTGGATGAACTGCACCATCAGGTTGCCCAGCGCTGTGCCCTCGGTGGGGCCTGCAAACACGGTCAGGCCGGTGGCGTTGGCGGTCTGCTGGTTCAGGTAGCCGTCCTGGCTGCCGCCGCCGACGATGTTCAGGCTTGTGTAGGTCTTGCCGGTCAGGCTTTGCAAGGTCTCCACGGCGCGGCGGTAGTCCTGCGTCAGGGAGTTGTAGACGCACTGCATGACCTCGCCGGTGGCGGCGGGCACGGGCTGGTGCGTGTCGGCGCAGGCGGCCCTGACTTCTTCGATCATGGAGGCAGGCGCTAAGAAGCGGTTGTCATCGGGGTCAACGCAGCTGGGGAAGTCGGCAGCCTCCTTCGCGGCGGCGATCAGCTCCGGGAAGCTCGGGCGGGTGCCGGTCTTTTCGCCAAGCTCACGGCGGACGGACTGGATCATCCACAGGCCCATGATGTTTTTCAGGTAACGGTAGCGGTATTCATAGCCGCCCTCGTTCGTAAAGTTGGCGGCGCAGCTGTCCGGGCCGGTGATGGCCGCTGCGTTTTCCACGCCCAGCAGGCTCCATGTGCCGCTGGACAGGTAAGCGGCGTACTCATCCCGCGCGGGCACGGCGAGGAATGCCGAGCCGGTGTCGTGGGTCGCGGGCAGGATGACCTCGGCGTCAAAGCCGACAGCCTTCTGAATTTCCGGCGTCAGATGCCCCAGCACGGTCCCGGCGGTCTTGATGGGCTGGAAGATGCCGCGCGGCAGACCCAGCTTTTCGATCAGTGCATCGTCCCAGTCCCTGCTGTCCGCGCCCACCAGCGCCGTGGTGCTGGCGTTCGTGTACTCATTGGCGGGCACGCCGCAGAGCAGGTAGTTCAGGTAATCGGGCACCATCAGGAACGTTTTGGCGGCGGCCAGCTGCTCCGGGTGCTCCTTTTTGAGCGCCATCAGCTGGTAGACCGTGTTGAACGGCTGGTACTGGATGCCGGTGCGGGCGTAGTGATCGGCAAAGGTCAGGCCGTATTCCTTTTCCAGCGCCTCGCGGATGCCCTCGGTGCGCTCGTCGCGGTAGGCGACGGCGTCGCCGATGCGCTTATTGTCCGCATCCAGCAGCACAAAATCGACGGCCCAGGTGTCGATGCCGATGGTCGCGGGGGCCAAAGCCTGCGTCGTGTGCAGCCTTCAGGCCGTTGACGACCTCTTGCGCGAGGGTGTCGATGTCCCAGCAGAGGTGGCCGTTCTCGCGGTGGACGCCGTTTTGCGAAGCGGTAGACCTCCTGCAGGGTGATTTTTCCGTTCTGCACGGTGCCTGCGATGTGCCGCCCGCTGGACGCGCCGATGTCGACTGCCAGTGTACAGGTTTGCATAAGCTCTCTCCTTCTTTGCAAAATAACAGTGTTGCAGCATTTGCATTTTTGTCTGCATTATACGACACCCGGGCCCGGCTTTCCATCCGCAAAAGAATTTGATTGTTTGGGAAAATTCCACACGTCCCTTTCCGCGTTCCCGGCGGTTTGTCCGGGTCCCGTGCCGGAATAATCCGATTGACACGCCCCGTGCCGTCCCGTATAATAGACCCTGCAACCAATAAAGGAGATGTTACATTATGGCCACCGCGCACAAAAGCCGTGTGCTGGATATGACCCAGGGCGACCCGTTCCGCCTGGTGCTGCAATTTTCGATGCCGCTGTTCTGCTCCAACCTTTTGCAGCAGCTGTACAACCTGACCGACACTGCGCTGGCCGGGCACCTGCTGGGCTCCGCCGCGCTGGCGGAGATCGGCGCGACGGCGGCGCTGTACGGGCTTATCATGAACTTTGCCTTCGGCATGAACAACGGCCTGGCGCTGACGGTCAGCCGCTATTTTGGCGCAGGCGATGAAAGCGGGATACGCCGCGCCGTGGGCTGGATGGTCACGCTGTCGGCGGTGGTGTCGCTGGTGCTGACGGGGTGCTCCCTGCTGGGCCGCGACGCGCTGCTGACCGTTTTGCAGGTCCCGGCACAGGCATGGGGGCGGCGCGGCCGCCTACCTGACCGTCATTCTGCTGGGCATCCCGCTGACGATGCTTTATAATATGGAGGCTGCGCTGCTGCGCGCCGTCGGCAACAGCGTGACGCCGCTGCTGTTCCTGCTGTTCAGCAGCGTGCTGAACGTCGGGCTGGACGCCGCGTTCATGGGGCCGCTGGGGCTGGGCGTGCGCGGCGCGGCCATTGCCACGGTGCTGGCGCAGGGCATCAGCGCCGTGCTGGGCGTTGTGTACATCCTGCGCGGCTACCCGGAGCTGCGCTTTACGCCCCGGCAGCTCGGGGCTGCCACGCGCCGCGCCGTGACCGGTATGTTCTGGGCGGGCCTGAGCATGGGGCTGATGAGCGCCATCTACAATCTGGGCAGCGTGGCGCTGCAAAGCAGCATCAACGCGCTGGGCAGCGTCTACATCACGGCGCAGACCGCCGCGCGCCGCCTGGCGGAGCTGTACTTTATCCCGGGCGGTGCGCTGGGCATCGGCGTGGCGACGTTCAGCAGCCAGAATCTGGGTGCGGGCCGCCGCAGCCGCATTTGGCAGAGCGTCAAGGCCGCGCTTGCGATCTATTTTGTGTGGTGGGTGTTTGTGATGGCGTTCACCTTCCTGCTGGGCGGGGCCGCCATCCGCGGCATCACGGGCAGCACGGACGAGGTCATTATCTCCAACGCGCTGCTGTACCTGAAAATCAGCGCACCGGTCATCCCGCCGATGGCCGTGCTGGTCATTCTGCGCAACATGCTGCAGGGCATCCGGCACACGGTAGAGCCGCTGCTGGCCAGCGGGCTGGAGCTTGTGGGCAAGGTGATCTTTGCCGTATGGCTCGTGCCGGTCCGGGGCTACCGCGCGGTCTGCTTTTGTGAGCCGACGACCTGGGTCGTATGTTTTGTGTTTATCCTGCTGGCGGTCTGGCGCTGCCGGGGCGATTTACGCGACGCAGAAAAAATATGATTTTTTTGCAAAAAGGGCTTGCAATTTGGAAGTCGTTCTGCTATAATAATATGCGTCGCCAAGAGGCGGCGCAATAAGCGCGGTTAGCTCAGCTGGTAGAGCATCTGCTTGACGTGCAGGAGGTCACAGGTTCGAGTCCTGTACCGCGCACCAAGAGTCTGTGACATCTAAGATGTCACAGACTCTTTTTTGTTGTATCGCCCAGAACCGGCAAGGCCGATGTCGAAAACAAGATCCGTAGGGGCGCATTCTATATGCGCCCCTACGGAGGTTTATCCTGCCGCAAGCGGGCACGGGCGGATATGGAATCCGCCCCTACGTTTTTTGTGACGGGCGGAGCCACCGCGCGGAGGGGGTGCCTCGCGTGGAGTTTTCTCCCTTTGGTTGAAAACGAAATCCGTAGGGGCGCATTCTATATGCGCCCGCGGAGGTTTATCTTACCGCAAGCGGGCACGGGCGGATATGGAATCCGCCCCTACGTTTTTTTGTGGTGGGCGGTGCCCCCGCGCAGAGGGCGGTGCCCCGCGCGGAGTTTTCTCCCTTTGTCGAAAACGAAACCCGTAGGGGCGCATTCTATATGCGCCCGCGGAGGTTTGCCTTGCCGCAAGCGGGCACGGGCGGATATGGAATCCGCCCCTACGATTTTTTTGTGGTGGGCGGTGCCCCCGCGCAGAGGCGGTGCCCCGCGTGGAGTTGTCTCCCTTTGTTGAAAACGAAATCCGTAGGGGCGCATTCTATATGCGCCCGCGGAAGTTTGCCTTACCGCAAGCAGGCACGGGCGGATATGGAATCCGCCCCTACGTTTTTTTGTAGGGGCGGAGAGGGGCGCGTTTTTGCCTGTTGTGCGTGCAAGCGGATTTATTTCCGCTTGCGCCTTGTCAAAAACCATCTTATGTGGTATACTATTTCTCTACAAGCTCACAGGCAAACCCGGTGCAAACCGGCGACGCAAAGCTATAGGGGTCCATCGGGTCAGCCAGTTGCCAACAAGAAATTGTTGTTTTACTGCCGCCGGTAGCTTCGCGTCCTTTTTGGGGCAGGAGTTGACGAGGGTGAAAACACACCGATACACCGGCGGCACAAAGCAGGGCATCTATAACGCTCTGCTGTTTTTTGCTGCCCGCGGATATTGTTTAATACGGTCAGACAGCGCTTTCAGGTATGGGTCCGCCATGCCCTGAAGGCGTTTTTTCTGCCTCACAGCCTATATAGCAGACCGTCAAAAAATAAGGAGAAAAGCCGGATGAAAAAGAAACCACTGCACAGAATTTCCTCCCTGCTTGCAGCCACGGTGCTGGGGCTGTTCCTGCTGACCGGCTGCGCCGGAAAAAGCACCGAGGCGGTGCAGGCACAGGAGGACGCCGACACCATTCAGGTCTATTTGTGGACCAACAGCCTCTACGAAAAGTACGCCCCCTACGTGCAGGCACAGCTGCCGGACGTAAACATTGAGTTTATCGTGGGCAACAACGATCTGGACTTTTACAAATTCTTGCAGGAAAACGGCGGTCTGCCGGACATTATAACCTGCTGCCGCTTCTCCCTGCACGATGCGGCCCCCTGAAGGACAGCCTGATGGACCTTTCCACCACCAACGAGGCAGGCGCTGTCTACAATACCTACCTCAACAGCTTTAAAAATGAGGACGGCAGTGTCAACTGGCTGCCCGTATGCGCAGACGCCCACGGCTTTGTGGTCAACCGCAGCCTTTTTGAGGAATACGGTATCCCGCTGCCCACCGATTACGCCAGCTTTGCCGCTGCCTGCAAAGCCTTTGACGAGGCGGACATCCGCGGCTTTACCGCCGATTATCTTTACGACTACACCTGCATGGAAACGCTGCAGGGGCTTTCCGCCTCCGCGCTTAAGAGCACGGAAGGGCGCAAATGGCGCACCGCCTACAGCGACCCCGCCGGCACCGCCCGTGTCGGGCTGGATGATACCGTCTGGCCGGGCGTCTTTGCGCGTATGGAGCAGTTCATCCGGGACACCGGTCTTACGGCGGCGGACTTAGAGCTGAATTACGACGCCGTGACCGGAATGTTCGGCAAGGGGGAGCTTGCCATGTACTTTGGCAGCTCCGCCGGCGTACAGATGTTCCGGGAGCAAGGCATCGACGCGACCTTTTTGCCGTTCTTCAACCAGAACGGCGAAAAATGGCTGATGACTACCCCCTACTTCCAGGTGGCGCTGAACCGCGACCTGGAGCAGGACGCCGCCCGGCGCGAAAAGGCAATGCAGGTCCTGCACGTCATGCTGTCGGAGGGGGCGCAGGAGCAGATCCTCGCGGACGGACAAGATCTTTTGAGCTACAGCCAGAATGTCAGCTATCACCTGACCGACACCATGAAGGACGTGCGCTCGGTGGTGGAAGAAAACCACATGTTTATCCGCATCGCCTCCGACGATTTCTTTGCCATCTCCCAGGATGTGGTTTCCAAGATGATCGCGGGCGAATATGACGCCGGGCAGGCCTACCGTGCGTTCAACGCCCGCCTTCTGACAGAGGAAACGCCCGACACAAGTGACGTTGTGCTGACCAGTGAAACCGCCTATTCCAACGTGTTCCACAAAAACGGCGGTAATGCGTCCTTCTCGGTCATGGCAAACACGCTGCGCGGGCTGTACGGCACCGACGTGCTGGTGGCACCCGCCAGCAGCTTTACCGGCAGCGTGCTGCAGGCAGACTATACCCAGACAACGGCGCGCGCCATGATCATGCCCAACGGGCTTATGTCGTACCGGCGCACCATGACGGGTGCCGAGCTGAAGGACACCGTGCGCGCTTTTGTGGAAGGCTGCGAGGGCGGCTTTACCCCGTTCAACCGCGGTTCCCTGCCGGTGGTCAGCGGCATGGCCGTGCAGGTGCAGGAGAACGGCGGCAGCTATACGCTGACCGGCATCACCCGCGGCGGCCAGCCGCTGCAGGATGACGACACCGTCACCGTGACCTGCCTGGCAACCGAAAAGCAGATGGCGCCGCTGCTGCAGGACGAAAGCCGCGCGTTTGAGCGCGGGGATGCTACGGTCAAAGACGCCTGGAGCGAGGCACTTTCCGGCGGCAGCGTGACGCTGGCCGCGCCGGAAAGCTATATTACATTCGGGGGGGGGGTAATGCGCTGTGGAAGAAACTAAGCATAAAATAAAATGAAGCGGCATCCCCGGCGAAATTGGCAGGCTGCGGCGGCCTGCCTGCTGTCGATTGCGCTGCTTGTCTGCCTTAGCGCGCAGTACCTTTCGTTTGTGTCAAAAACCATCTATGCGGAAAGCACCCAGCATTTGGGAGAAGTCCTGCACAAATCCAACAATATGCTGAGCATGATCGTCAAGAAGAACACCTCCTACCTGCATGTGTGGAACGGCTTTCTGAGCAGCGACCCCGATGATGCCAGCACGCAGGCGTATCTGGAGTCAGCGCAGCAGCAGCTTGGCTTTGCCGAATTCTACTTTCTTTCTTACGACGGCAACTACATGACCCCCGGCGGGAAAACGGGCTACCTGGGCCTGCAGAGCAATCTGGACGAGCTGCTTTCCGACCAGAAGGACGTTGTGTTGAACACGGCCCTGCCCGGGCAGGACCCGATGCTGGTGTTCATCTGCCCCGAAACCAAGGGCATCTACCGCGGCTTTGCCTACGATGCCATTGCCATCAGCCACTACAACAATGTTGTGATGAAGACCGTGGACGATTCAGCTTTCGGCGGAGCGGCCAGCTCCTTTGTCATCTACCCGGACGGGCAGGTCGTGATCGAAAATATCTCAGAAGACTCGGAATCCATTTATAACTTTATAGCGATACTGCAAGAGTATTCCGACCTTACCGAGGCGCAGATACAGGAGCTTACGGACGATTTTGCGCAGGGCATCACCGGAAACCGCGAGGTGACGCTGGACGGCACAAGATTCTATATGGTCTACGAAAGCACCGGCATCCAGAACTGGATCCTGGTGGGGCTTGTCCCGCGGGATACCGTCAATGCCGCCATGAACCAGCTTTGGCAGCGCACGATGCAGATCGTAGCCCTCGTTGTCCTGTCGATTGCGGCAATGGTCCTTCTGATGGTCATGCACCGGGGCCGCACCAAGCTGCGCCGCCAGAACACCGCGATTTTGTACCGGGATGTGCTGTTCGAGAAGCTGTCCCAGAACGTGGACGACGTTTTCCTGCTGCTGGATGCCCAAAAGCACCGGGCGGATTATGTCAGCCCGAACATAGAACGGCTGCTGGGCCTGACGATGAAGAGCGTGCGCAAAAATATCGGCACGCTGGCCCTGCTGTACCCGGCGGATTTCCCCGGCCGCACCAAAAATTATCTGGAAGGGCTTGCCTGCGGCGACCAGCGCGAATGGGACACGGAGTTTGTCCATCAGGGAACCGGGGAGCATCGCTGGTTCCATGTGGTTGCCATGGGCAGCGAGGTCGAGGGCCAAATCAAGCACATTCTGGTTCTGTCTGACCGCACCGCCGACAGGCAGGCGAACCAGGCGCTCTCGGATGCCGTGGCCGCCGCCGAAAACGCCAACCGCGCCAAGAGCACCTTCCTTTCCAATATGTCCCACGACATCCGCACCCCGATGAATGCCATCATCGGCTTTACCACGCTGGCGGTCAGCCAACTGGACGACAGGGACCGCGTGAAGGATTACCTTACCAAGATACTTGCCTCCGGCAACCACCTGCTTTCGCTCATCAATGATATTCTGGATATGAGCCGCATCGAAAGCGGAAAGATCCAGCTGGACGAGACCGAGGTCAACCTGTCCGACGTGCTGCACGACATAAAGACCATCGTCAGCGGGCAGTTTTACGCAAAGCAGTTGGAATTGTATATGGACGCGATAGATATTACCGATGAGGACGTCTATTGCGACAAGACCCGGCTGAATCAGGTTTTGATGAACCTTTTGTCCAACGCCATCAAGTTCACCCCCGCGGGCGGCACGGTGTCGCTGCGGGTGCGCCAGCTTGCCGGCCAGGTCAGCGGCTGCGGGCAGTATGAGTTCCGCGTCAAGGACAACGGCATCGGCATGAGCCCGGAGTTTGCCCAAAAAATCTTTGAACCCTTTGAGCGCGAGCGCACCTCCACGGTAAGCAAGATACAGGGCACCGGGCTGGGTATGGCCATCAGCAAAAACATCGTAGATATGATGGGCGGCACCATCGAGGTGCAGACCGCGCCGGGCAAGGGCTCTGAATTTATCGTCCGTGTGCCGCTGCGCATACAGGCAGAGCACCGCAAGGCGGAAAAGATTCCCGCGCTGGAGGGTCTGAAGGCGCTGGTGGTGGACGACGATTTCAACACCTGCGACAGCGTGACCAAGATGCTGGTCACGGTGGGTATGCGCGCCGATTGGACGCTTTCCGGCAAGGAGGCCGTACTGCGCGCACGGCAGTCCATCGAGATGGGCGATACCTACAAGGCTTATATCATCGACTGGCGCCTGCCGGATATGAACGGCATCGAGGTCACCCGCCAGATTCGCAGTTTGAACGATGATACGCCTATTATTATCCTGACCGCCTATGACTGGTCCGACATTGAGGCCGAGGCAAAGTCCGCCGGTGTCACGGCGTTCTGCCCCAAGCCGATGTTCCTGTCGGACCTGCGCGACTCCCTGATGACCGCCATCGGGCAGAGGCCGGAGGAGCAGCAGGGCGTATTGCCCAAGGAACCCACCGACTTTGCGGGCAAGCACATCCTGCTTGCCGAGGATAACGAGCTGAACCGCGAGATCGCCGTGGAGATTCTGAACGCCTACGGCTTTGAGGTCGATACCGCCGAGAACGGCGCCATCGCCGTGGAAAAGGTCCGCACCGCCGCGCCGGGGCAGTACGATCTGGTGCTGATGGACGTGCAAATGCCGATCATGGACGGCTACACCGCCACCCGCCGCATCCGCGAGCTGGAAAACCCCGCCCTGGCAGGCATCCCCATTCTTGCCATGACGGCGAACGCCTTTGACGAGGACCGCCGCAACGCCCTGGAATGCGGCATGAACGGTTTCCCTGTCCAAGCCCATCGTGATCGCCGACCTTGTGCAGGAGATGCGCAAGGTCCTGTAACACGCGGGGTTTCAGAGCCGGGAATCATACGCAAAGCC
>ENA-OQBL01001175-OQBL01001175.1-human-gut-metagenome-genome-assembly--contig:-NODE-1175-length-10822-cov-2.044133_pt1 | contig 10822 bp, 10 predicted proteins | sample MGYA00242747_ERZ504553 | MGnify/ENA primary metagenome ERZ504553 (study PRJEB26092, sample SAMD00036240) | human gut metagenome | host: Homo sapiens | study: EMG produced TPA metagenomics assembly of...
TACGCAAACGAACTTTATCATAAACTTCTTTTTTCTGGAGCTGATGGTGCAGTTAAACCGTGCAGCTCTCTCCAACGCATTGAATATCTTTCTACCACAGCCTCAAATCATAAAATGATCCATGTGATAGATTATTTAAATGCACGTTTAACAGATGACATCACCATCGACTTTCTTGCCGAACATTTCTATCTGAGCCGGTATCATCTCATGCATGCCTTCAAGGAAGAAACCGGTTATACGATCGGAAACTATCTGACCACGAAGCGCCTTTTGCTGGCAAGAGATCAGATCGCCCAGGGGGAATCCATCACCACCGCCTGTTATGCCTGTGGTTTTCACAATTATTCCACCTTTTTCCCGGGCATACCGCAAACATTTTGGCTGTTCTCCCAGAGAACAGCGCAATTGATCTGTCTGCCTGTTACATTTTGCGCTCTGCAAGTGTGTTGATCAGCGCAGGAATCAGCTGTTTCTTTCTGGATACCACATTTTCCAGCATAATCCCCTGATCGGAAGGCTCGCAATTATAAGCTGCCGCAACCAGCTGCGATGCATCCGCACCGCGATAAATCAGATAAGTAGACTCATTTAAGATATCCGTCAGCATGACAAAAATCATCTGGATCTGTTTTTCTCCCATCATCTGTTCCAGTTTCGGCTCGATACGTTCCTGTACCTTATCCAGTTCGGTGCGTCCCATCGCGCTGATCTGCGCCACGCCAAAACTCACATCCTCGGCATGGAAAATTTTAAAATCCTGATTTAAAATTTCTTCTTCTGTTTTATTATCAAAATTGCTTCCCGCCTGAAACATTGCTGAGGCAAGCTCCTCGACCTTAACCTCTGCAATCTCTGCCAGCCGGAGTGCTGCTTCCCTGTCTATCTGTGTACAGGTCGGTGAGCGGAACATCAGCGTGTCAGATAAAATGGCTGCACACATCAGTCCTGCCATCTGCGAGGTGATCGTAATTCCCTTTTCCAGATACATCTGATAAATGATGGTGGATGTACATCCAAGCGGCTGATTGCGGAAATACACCGGAGACATGGTCTCAAGGCTGCCCAGCCGGTGATGATCGATAATCTCTAAAATTTCCGCCTCATCGATATTGGATACTGCCTGTGATTTTTCATTGTGGTCCACAAGGATCAGTTTCTTTTTCTCTGCTTTCATCAAATTTCTGCGGGAAAACATACCCACATAGTTCTGGGTTTTCATCGAGAACCGGGAAATCCCGATGCCGTATATTGGCTACGGTCTCTCTTACCTCATCCACGTAATCATCCAGATCAAAATGAATAATTCCCTTTTTTTGTCATAAAATGCTTGATCGGCATACTCTGGTTGATCAGACGGGCCGCGGTAAACGTATCGTACGGTGTACTGATCAGAACGACTTCGCGTTCCTTTGCCGCCTCGATCACTTCCTGACTGATTTCATATCCGTTAGTGACAATCATGCAGCTGCAGTTTGATGCAATGGAAAGCATCTGCGACTCTTCCCCGTCCCCGATCATAACCAGGTCATCCTTGTCTATGGCAGAAGTCACTCCTTCCGGTGTACCGATTCCGATTACCACCTTGCCGTGAACAAAATACGCATGTTCATTTCCTGTCAGCAGCTGTCCGTCCAGCGTCTCTACAATATTCTTGTACTGGGTACGTGCGGTAGAAAGGATTGTATTATCATATACATCCATGTAGGATTTTGCAATATCTCCTGTTACAATCAGTCCTTCCAGCTTATTTTCCCGCACCACCGGAAGCGTAACAACCCCGAGGATCTTCATCATCTCCCATGCCTTTTTCATAGAGATATGACTGTTTACTCCCTCTGTACGGCGTATCTGAATATCCTTGATCTGTGTTCCGACATCCGAAATCATTGCCGGAGCCTCTGCATGAAACCTTTCCAGAACATACGCCGTCTCCGCATTTACAGATCCGGCTCTCTTTGCAATATAGGTCATTCCCGTAGCTGTTTTGGGATTCTTTTTTTCTATTTCATTTTTCAGGTTTGCATAAGAAATCGCTGCACATATGGAGTCTGTATCCGGATGCTTATGTCCTACAACCCAAACTTTCTTTTTTTGCCATATCAGATTCTCCTATTTGTTCTATATCTTTTTTGAGACAAAAAATGCAATCCTCATTCTTTTGAGAATTGCATATCCTTATTCTAAAACGCAATCACGCCCACACTAACCAGCAGGACCAAAAGTAACACCACCAGATTCACGATTCCAAGTATCATTCCCGTCAGGGAAAAAATACGGACTGGATGCATTCTGCTTTCCATAACGGTAAGCTTGTCCAGACGTTCATCCATGCTGCGGAACAGATCCGAAATATTTCGGTAGCATTTTACATTTTCTGTATGTACTTTCTCGGAGATTTCTGTTTTTGCCGTGGTCAGCTGTTCTTCGATCTGCGCAAGAGAATCTTTCAGTTCCTTTGCTTTTTCTTCATTTAAGCGTTTGCCGTCTGCCACATCTTCCTTCATGGAAACTTCGATTTCTTCCATCTTGGCAGACACTTTGCCGATCAGACGATCAATCTGCTTTTCCACTTCCGCAGTGAATCCATCTGCTTTTTTCTGACGCTCCTCGAGAATTCTGCCCCAGAGCATCTGCTTTCTCCTGACGTTCATCCACTAACGTCTGCAGTTCCTGTGCCTCCGTCTCTCTGGAATCAAGCAATGACTGTAACTGCTTGGCGCGTTCTCTGAATTCATCAATCTGGCTAAGTAAGAAATCTTCCCTGCTCACAACATTAACTTTCCTTTCCTGTACTTCGGGCTGTATTTCCGTGTCCGGCTTTGTCTCTTTTGTCTTCTGCGAAAAAAACCTCCTGCGGTTTTTCCTGAGCAGATGCACGCATCCGTTCTTCATATGCAGCTTTCCGACGATTGTGCGCAATCTGTCTGCGCAGCTCCAACAATAATCCAGACATTTTTTCCTCCGCTGTATCAGTTCCTCTGTTTATTGTATCATTCTCCCACGTATTTGTAAACAAAAAAGACTGCCAGCATGACGGTACTGGCAGTCCTTCTCCTTTTATAATATTCAGATCTTAAGCGATTCCGTTTACTAATTTTGCTAAACGGGAAACTTTACGAGCTGCGTTGTTCTTGTGATATACACCCTTAGAGCAGGCACTCTCGATAACTGAAGAAGCATCCTTATATGCAGCCTCTGCAGCAGCCTTATCCTTTGCAGCAACAGCAGCCTCTACCTTCTTGATTGAAGTCTTAACTTCAGAACGGATTGCTTTATTTCTTGCAGTCTTTGTCTCTGTAACTAAAATTCTCTTCTTAGCAGATTTAATGTTAGCCAATCTGTACACCTCCATATCAAACTGTAATTTGTTTCCTGCGGTGAAACATGACACGGACGCTTTCATCGCAAACATACTAGAATATAATATGTCAAGCTGTCCCTTCTGTCAAGATGTAATTGAAAAAAAGTTGTAAAAGTCTGCCAATATGTATATAATGTAGACATGAAAACGATTGATAACGACATCAAAACAGGACAATTCAAACAGATTTATCTGTTATACGGAGAAGAACAGTATCTGATCCGCCAGTACCGGGACAAATTAAAGCATGCACTGGCAGCGGATGATGATACCATGAACTTTTCTGCTTTCTCCGGCAGCGACATCAACCAGAAAGAGATCATCGATCTGGCAGAGACACTGCCTTTTTTTGCCGACCGCAGACTCATTCTGATCGAAGACAGCGGTCTGTTTAAAAAAAGCGCCGAAGAACTTGCCGATTACATGTCTTCCATTCCGGAAACCACTTATTTTGTCTTTGCGGAAAAAGAAATAGACAAGAAAACAAAGATGTACAAGCAGGTGAAAAAAAACGGAAGCATCGTGGAATTTCCGCGTCAGAATGAGACGACTCTCTCCCGCTGGATCGAGGGAAGAATCCGCAGAAACGGAAAAAATATTACAAGAGATGCCTATGCGCTCTTTATCCGTAAAACCGGTGATGACATGGAAAATATCGACAAAGAGCTGGAAAAACTTCTCTGCTACACACTGGAAAAAGACTATATTGATATCTCCGATGTGGAAGCCATCACCACCGAACAGACCGAGAATAAAATCTTTGACATGATTGACGCAGTGGCACTGCACCAGCAGAAAAAGGCACTGGATCTTTATTATGATCTTCTTGCTCTCAAAGAAGCTCCGATGCGTATTCTTTTTCTGCTTTCCAGCCAGTTTCAGCGTCTGATGATTGTCAAATCCATGACCAATCAGGGATTTGGCAACAAAGAAATTGCTTTAAAAGCCGGCTGCCCGGAGTGGGCAGTCCGCAAATACCAGTCGCAGAGCCGTGCTTTTTCCATGGATCAGCTCAAACAGGCGATCCGCGATGGTGTGGAATACGAAACTGCAGTAAAAACCGGACACATGAATGACCAGATGGCCGTTGAACTGTTTCTGGTACAGTACAGTGCCGGAAAATAATTTTCTCTATTTCACATAAGTTTCGCACACCAGCTTATTTTCGATGACGCGCACCCGTATCCGTCCACCTTCGATGGTGCAAAAAAATTCTGCTGCCGCTCTCTTTGATCCTTTGTACGGCATCCGGGCTCGGATGTCCGTAACGGTTATCCTTTCCGGCTGAAGCAACCGTAATTTCCGGCCGGATACACTTCAATAACGCTTCTGCGTTCGCATAGCGCGATCCATGATGATCCGCCTTAAAAATCAAAACCTTATCCCATTTTTCGCGGCGGCTCAGCTGCTCTTCCACATCTGTAGAGATATCTCCACCAAACAGGGCGCGGATATCCCCCTCTTCAAATTGCAGTACCAGACACAGATCATTGACATCCTCCGCTTTATCCGAAGCTTTGGGATACAGACAACGCATGGCTGCACGTTTGCTTCTTACCGTATCCCCCGCCTGCATATAAAGCACTTTCGTTCCATGGCTGCGGGCCAGTTCTGCCAGCTCTTTTGTCTTTGCTTCTTTTTCCACTGCTTTTGCAAACACCAGATACTCCACACGGTATCCGGACACAAGAACCTCCTTAAGACCGGACACATGATCGGTATCCGTATGACTGACAAACCAGTAAGAAATCTCTGACACTCCTTTTGCCTTTAAAAACGGCAGAATCCGGTACTTTCCCACCTGTTTCACATCGGTGCTCCCACCATCGATAAACATGGAAGTCCCGCCGCCCGTGCACAGATAAATACCGTCTCCCTGTCCCACATCAAGGAAATCAATCTCAAACGATTTCTTCTGTGGAAAAAGAAGAAAAAGCAGAAGAAACGCAATAAAACAGGAAAAAACTATGCCCTGCAGACGTTTCTTTCTTCGGCTTACACACAGATCTGCCGTTTCCCTGCAGTCTTTATGCTTTTCATTTCTGCGTGCACAGGCATAGATCGCCAGAAGAAACACTCCAAGCCCCAGGTAATACCAAAAGATCCGCATATGCGCAGGTTTCCCTGTGATCCTCTGCGCACCCGGAATCTTTAAAGAAACCTCACACAGAAACCGGTAACTGTCGAGCATCCAGCCACAGGGCGCAAACAGAACACGTCCCGCAGGCAAAAACGCCATCCCCACAATCACCCCAAGCACAGTAAGCCCCAATAATTCGTTGACCACCGCAAGTACAAACAGGTTTATCAGCATCGCGTACACGGGAATTTCATAATAAGAATATGCGACCAGCGGGATGGTAAACAACTGGATTGCAAAACTTACCAGAATTCCTTCTTTTTGTCTTGAGAAAAATGTTTTTTGATGGTTTCCTCTCCGGCCTGCTGTCTGCGTTTCCATGAATGTTCCCATTCCAGCAGTACATTGGCTCCCACTCCGATGGCAATCACCGCCATCACGGAAAACACAAATCCGGAATACGATAGCAGAAACGGATTTTCCCACAAAAGTACGAGCACAACAATTCCAAGCGCATTTAACATGTCATAGGCATATCCTGTCACATCCGCAAACAAATAAATCAGACACATGCCCACCGCCCGCTGTGTAGATACCCCGTTTCCGCTTAAAACCGCATAGGAAATCAAAAAAACGGTCGTTGCCAGCACTGCTGTCACATACCGGGTATGCAGTCGTTTCCGCAGCAGGCGGTACAGTCCCATCCCCAGAAGGGAAATATGAAGTCCGGAAATAGCAAGCACATGGGCGATCCCCGCTCTCTGATACAAAGATTTTATCTCTGCATCCAGAGCCCCCTTTTCCCCTAACAACATCGCAGAAAGCACGCCATCGTCCCGGATAGAATGCCGGATCACGTCATTTGCACGCTTTTTCATATTCTGTAGTGCGCACCGGTAACGATCCGGTTTTCCATAGACCCGGCTGATCTTTGTGACCCATATGCCGAAATCAATTTTCTGACTCTGGTAAAACTGCCGGGCATCAAACATCCCTTCATTGGATGCTTCTGTAAATAATGAAATTGTACCCTCAATATTCAGGATTTGTCCAGCCGAATGGCTGGCAGAAGAAACATATGCGATTACATCATTGCATGGCAGTGTCTGCGATTCTGCTTCCACCGTGCAATCTTTTAAATAGTAATAAACGCATCTGGTTTTCGGTTCTATCCGATCAATCTTTCCCGCCAGGCGAACCTCCTGGCCATCTGTGAGTTTCTGCAGGTACTGCTGCCTGAAATCGATCTGTCGCTGCATCTGCAGCATCCCCAAAAGAAACATACCGGGAAGTCCTGCCGCAAACAGAACTTTCCGCATCCCCCGTTCCTTCCATGGAGTGGTATATACCAGTAACAGAACTGCCAGCACACCCCATGCCGGCAGCTGCTCTCTGACACACACAATCCCCAGCAGAAACTCTGTGGCAAGCAAAAAGAAATGGTCTTTTCCTCACGCTTTCTTTTCCTATTCCGTAGATTCTACTTTCTCATCGCTTTCTTTTGTGACCAGCCGGTCATCTGCCTTGTACATCTTTGATAGTTTATACGTGTAACGGCATTTGCCACTGGTATCTCCGTTGATGGAAATCTGTACTTTATCGATTTCCGTCAGTTCCGTCAGGGAATCCACGATAGAGTATAAAACAACAGGTTCTGAGATTTCCTGATTCTGATTCAAAAACATTTCATCCAGATTGACATAGCAGACCCCATCCACCACTGTGATCGTAATCAGTTTCGTCTCCGAAGGAATCGTTGCCAAGAGTCCGCTTTTTCTTGGTCCCTCAATCAGCTGTTCCATCACCAGTTTTTCCAGTGAAATGTTGGAACTGTAATGTACCTCTCTGGTTTCCGGAACCAGTCTGGTACCCGCCTTATTTGAAAAATAAAGTTTCAGTGTTGCTTTCTGGCTGGAATTGATCTGTTCTCCCGGATTTTCCACAAAACTGTCCAGATTCATGGCACCTACATTTGCTCCCGAGGCATCCACAAGTGGTTTTCCATCCACCGTAAAGGTCACATACTGGCTCAGCTGCAACAGTGTCTTTGCAATTGCAGCCCTGGTCAGAATCTCTTCCGTCGGTTTCATATCGTAATATTCCTTGCTGAAATCCACCGTAATCTGATAAGAGATCAGATCTATATTCTGGATTTTTCACTTTGCGTGGAATAGTTCTTCGAAGCGTTGCATCCTCCGGCTGTGTCTGCAGATCTTTGAGCAGTTCCTTCACCTGTGCTTTGCCGGATGAAGTATGCTGCAGGGTAATCTTTTTGCGCAACAACCTTTGTCAGCTCATTGTTTACATAAAATTACAAAATTAGTCTTTTTTCATCTTCTTTTTTTTGCCACATCCGGCAGCCATTGTGAGTACCATTGCCACAAGGAGTATGATTGAAATTATTTTTTTTCCTCATCTTTTTCCTCCTATGCAATATAGTTGAGCGGAATACGAACATCAAAGGTTGTTCCTCGCCCATCACAGAATGTACTTTAATTGCGCCGCGATGCATCAGTATAGAATTTCTTGTAATCGCAAGTCCCAGTCCGGTTCCTCCGATCTCACGGGAATGGGATTTATCCACCCGGTAAAATCGTTCGTAAATATGATCCAGAGACTCCTCCGGAATACCGATTCCGGAATCTTCTACTTTCAGGTAGAAATACTGGTGATCCGCATTCAGCGATACGTGTACCCAGCCCTCTCCGTCATTCCGGTTATACTTTGATTGCATTCTCCACAAGATTTGTGATCGCAAGCGTGATTTTTTACCTCATCCACTTCTGCGGTAACCGGGCGGAAACTCTCAAGGACAAGTTCCACTTTCTGCTTATCCGCAATCGGCTGCAGACGTTTTAAATCTGCTCTAAAAGTTCATTGATATTGACGGAAGATACATTCAGCCCTGCTGCAGACTTATCCATCTTCACCAGAGAAAGCAGATCGTTGATGATCTTTGTCTCACGCTCAATCTCGTTGGTGATATCTTCCATAAATTCCTGATACAGTTCCTTCGGCGCATCCGGCATGCTATTGATCGAATCCGCCAGCACCTTCATGGATGTCAGCGGTGTCTTTAATTCATGTGACACATTCGATACAAACTCCTGCCGGGAATCATCCATGACTTTGATCCGGCCAAGCATCTGATTGATCTTCTCACAGATTCCCGCCGTCTCCGTGTAATCATTGACCTGAAGATTGTACTCTCCGTATCCGTTTTTGATTGCAGCGATTCCCTCTTCAATCTTCTGCAACGGCTTCAGGAAATACAAAAGCAGAAGGATTGCAAAAAACACAATTGCAATTCCGACCATGACCATAACGATCACCGCCACCTGTCGCATATATGACTGGTTGATCACAATATTGTCCGTAGAAACACTGATCAGCATAACTCCGATCACCGTTTCACTTTTATCATCAGGATCGCTGATCGGGATCGTCATCTCAATGTAATGGTTCTCCGAATCATAATGCACAATATCCTCGCCCTTGAAACTGCGCATGACCTCCTCTGCAATGATCAGCTTATGGTCATCGAGATTATACGTGTCATAATAAACTTTGCAGTTGTCATCCACAACAATGACACGACCATCATAGATGGTCGTGAGCATATCAATCTGTGTCTGAATATTGCTGGACGATACATCCGCCCCCAGCTTTCATATATTCACTTGTCGCTATCTGATTTGCCAGAATTTTTTGCCGGCTTTAAGATTTCACTTTCCCGGATAGAAAACGGCACGCTTTTCGTAATATTTAAAACTGCTGCCGAAAGAATCAGACTCGGTACGACCGCAATCACAATCGATCCAAAAGAATCAGCCGAAACTTTTAAACATTTTTAAGAACTGAAGAAACTGTTTACTCTTCTGCATGGCAAAAACCTTTCTGCCTTCTCGTCTATTTCTGGTAATAATAATATCCCACACCCCATTTTGTGTGCACGTATTTCGGTTCACTTGGGTTGGTTTCGATCTTTTCACGCAGACGACGTACATGCACATCCACTGTACGCACGTCTCCCGGATAATCTTTTTCCCCAGACCAGTCCGAGCAGATTTTTCCCTGCTGTATACTTTATTTTCATTTTTCACAAGAAGTTCCAGCAGATCAAATTCTTTTGCGGTAAGGTTTACTTCCCTGCCTGAAATAAACAGCCGTCTGCTGTCACAGTCCAGACGCAGATTCCCCTTTCTCCACAATCGAAGAAACTTCTTTCTTTTCTCTCGGTCCTGCGGTACGACGCATGATCGCTTTGATACGCGCTTTCACCTCAAGAATATTAAATGGCTTTGTGATATAGTCATCGGCACCATAATCGAGTCCCAGAATCTTATCCATATCGTCGCCCTTCGCTGTCAGCATAACAATCGGCATATCAGAAAATTCACGAATCGCCTGACATACTTCGAATCCGTCCATCTTCGGAAGCATGATGTCCAAAAGGATCATATCATACTCATTTGCTTTCGCCATATTCAGCGCTTCTTCTCCATCGTATGCACAATCCACTTCCATCCCGTCCTGTTCAAGACTGAACCGGATTCCTTTTACGATTAATTTCTCATCATCTACTACGAGAACTTTCTTTGCCATATTACACCTCAACGAATCGTTATATAATCTTTCATTTTCTCAAAAAGTGCGCTTTTGATTCCGGATACCTGCATGATATCTTCGACTTTCGCAAACGGCCCGTTTTTCTCCCGGTATGCAAGAATTGCCGCCGCCCGTGTCTCTCCGATTCCCGGAATGGTCACAAGCTGCGCGGCATCCGCCGTATTGATATCAATCCGCCCGTCCGATTCTTCCACAGTGGCACCGGCTGCCTCTGCCGATGCTTTCCGCTCCCTTGCCTCTTCCTCTGTGGGAAAATAAATCATCTGTCCGTCCGAAAGCTTCTCGGCAAGATTCCAGTATTCGCGGCTGGCAGCTTTGGTCAGTCCTCCTGCCGCCTCCACCGCATCGCAGATACGCATACCGTCTTTCAGCTGATAGACACCGGGAGCTGCTACCTCCCCGCATACATATACCTGTACCGTCTGGTCGGATTTTAATGTTTCTTTTTGTTCCGTTCGTTCCGTTTCCACCGTCTGCTCCTGTGTCTGAGTGGTATCCAGATATGGCACTTCCTCCCTGCCACATCCCGTCAGATACAGGCATGTCAGAATCATACAGCACTTTTTTATCCAATGTTTTTTCATCTCATTTCTCCCTTTCCGGGGCGAAACGAGTCTCAATGCATTTCTATTTTAACGATTTTTTGTTACTTTTACAAGTGTAAGTTATTCCTGCACAGAAAGTAATGCTTTTTCCAGCTTTTCAATCATTTCATCCACATGCTGTTTTTCGATGACAAGCGGTGGAAT
>ENA-OQBL01001176-OQBL01001176.1-human-gut-metagenome-genome-assembly--contig:-NODE-1176-length-10809-cov-2.925669_pt1 | contig 10809 bp, 11 predicted proteins | sample MGYA00242747_ERZ504553 | MGnify/ENA primary metagenome ERZ504553 (study PRJEB26092, sample SAMD00036240) | human gut metagenome | host: Homo sapiens | study: EMG produced TPA metagenomics assembly of...
GTGATGGTAAAGCGGTCGCCCACCTCCAGCTCGTCCAGAGTTGGTGAACATGCTTGCGCTGGGCAGGCCGCGGTGCGCTGATATGACCGCATGGGGTCCCGGCACCGCCCACGGGCAGGCTGCTGCCTTCCAGATGGCCTGCTGCCACCTGCAGCACGCCCTCATCGGTGCCGTGGTATATGGGCAGCTCAACGCTGATTTTGGGGATCGTGATATACCCCATAATGCCCGTGCCGGAGATGTCGAGCGTCTGCGCATAGCCGCTGACCAGATCCGGTTTATAAAAGGCATTTGGGGGTGGTGTTTAACTGCCGGTTGTACGCATCGGCAGCATCGAAATAGGTCTGATAATCCGCATCTGACAGCTGTTCTACTTCCTCGGCATAGCTAGCCACTGCGCGGGACTGATGCTTCCGGTTGACAGCGTCGCTGACGGAGGGATATAACATCACGGATAGACCCACGAGGAAGATCAATATTAAAATAATTGTGCTGAGGTTCTTTCTCATGGGTTACTCCCTAATGTTATAAGGATTGGTATATGACGGCAAATGCGCCTTTACTTGTTATTCATCCGCTTTTTGGTGACCAGCAGAACGGCAGCCACGGCCATCAGCACGCCGCCGATCACATAGAAAAGGGTAGTGCCGATGCCGCCGGTGGAGGGCAGCTGCGTTCCGGCGCTGTTCAAAACCTTAACAGTTGCATCTGTTGCTGGTGTATAAGAGGTTTCGCTTGAATTCTTATATTTAACCGTTTCACTCCCATTTGTGGCGCTGGTCGTTGCGGTGATTTCAACTTCAATGGGTTCGGTCAGCTTATTATACCCTGCGGGCGCTTCGGTTTCTTCCAGATAATAGGTTCCCACGTTGAGACCTTCAATCAAAATATCACCTTCGCCGGAAGTTTCCAAAGTTGTTGCATCGCTCTGATTGGTTACCCAACTGTCGATTTTACCGCCAGTCAGCTTTGCATAATACTTTTTGTCGGTACCGTCCATGCGGTACAGTACAAACTTTGCACCACTCAATGCCACTTCTTTGTTTGTACTGTCCAGCGTATATTTGTGTACATTCAGTTTCCAAACATAGGTTGTTGTCTCTTCTTCGGTGCTGTCTTTCCCATTATACACCAGCTTTGCCGTGTTTTTGTTGCCTGCTCCCGCAATCGTGGCGTTTGCCGCAACCGTTGCCGAATAGGTAACAACGACTACATCGTTCGGTTTGAGCTTGCCATCAGTAAAATTTACATCAAAGGAATCCCCATCTGTGGGGTTTGTTTCCAAGGTATAGTCAGTATTTGGATTAAGCGTTGTTGTTCCAATTTTAACTTTAAGTGAATCAGAATTAAATGTCAGACCGGAGAGCTTATCGTGCAGAACATAGTTCTTCGGGGCACCATCCTTTACCGTAATGGTTATGCTAAAGTTTACGGTATCACCAATGCCTGCACTGTTGCTATCAACCTTCTCATCACCAGTAATACCAGTAATCACGATTTTCTTTTCGATTGTTGTATCACTGTTCTTTTCTTTTATGGTAACACTCGGATCCGTTGTGTCCAGACTGCACAGAGACCCCCAGGCTGGTATCTACCAGATAGTAACCCAGTGTCAAATCTGTAAAGGTCACTTTAGCGTCAGTTGCGGTTTCTGTCTTATCCCATGCAATATTTTTTTCAACCACAAAAGCCTTTGCCAGCTTTGCAAAATCCGCTCCGGCATCTTTTTTCGCATCGTTCCACTCAATATAACCTGCCGAATTTACGCTAAAAAATGGTTGAGGCGCTCACTAGATTGCCGTCAATGGTTGTGCTATATGCGGAAAGCCATTCCATGCCGAATTCAGCTTATAAGAATACGCATTTTTTGTCTGTATCATAGCTTTCCAAGTCAAAAATACGATAAGCCTTGTAGGTCGTACCCGTCACGGCATTATCAATGGTTATCGTTCCTGTGCTGCTTGCTGCAAACGCTGGGACGGCCATGGCCAGTGCAAGCGTCAGCACGGCAAGCAGTGTCATGAGTTTTTTCCATGTACTTCATTGGTTTTATGTCTCCTTGCTCAAATAGTTTGGTCTGCGTTGTCCACATCGGTGGAGGGGTTATTTCTAATTTTCACCCCCCCGTCGAATGGCTGCGTTTGTTGATAAGATATCTTAACATCAGCGCGATGCCCATTATCAGGGCGCCTGCTGCTGTATACGGGGGTGTGCCGGCCGCGCCGGTGGCGGGCAGCTCATAGCTGGGCTTTTGCTTGTTCGTGATGGTAATGGTGCCGCCGCCGGTGACACCGGTGTCGTTGCTTTCACTGTACTTTACTTCATAGAAGATAAGCGCGCCACTGTCTGTTCCTAACTCTTCTACATAGTAGTGATAACCGCTCTCCAAGGAAGAAATTTTCTTGGTCCAGCCGTCAGCTTTTGTCAAGGAGACCGGCGTTCCGACCGCCACTGCGTCCGCCTTGTCTTTTCCATCCTCGTAACGGTACAGCTGCACCTGGATCTCGTTCACCGGTGCTTCTATCGTGTCGTTCCCGATGCCATACCAGATTTTGCGCAGGGTCAGGCAGTTTTGCTTGTTGGGGATGGCCATTGTGGTGCGGTCTCCGTTCACGCCCAAAAAGCTGATGTTTGCAGTGGTAACCCCCTCCAGGACAGTAGTTCCGGTTGCAGTTGTAAGCGCAGCTGCCTTTTTTGTCACCATCCGTTGCTGTGCTATTCCAGATAAAATAGTGCGGGGTTGCATCCGGCGCATAGTCTGTTGGAGCCTTTGTTTCCACAAGCTTATACAGGTCCTTGATGACCAGCTGCGAGCTGCCTGCTGCAGGGGATTGCGCAAATATCAGGTCAAAGCTGCCATTCGTAGTCTGCCACGTTCCAATGGACTCCCACTTACTGTCGGTTTTATTATAGTGGTATATCGCAAAGGTTGCCGGGCTTGCCGTGATGGCTAAGTTTGTAGCAGAATCCGTCTTGGAAACAGTCAGAACGGCATTGTTTACAGTTGCCGTTGCACTGTCGCTTTTCACCGAAACCTGATTGCCTACAATTTTTCCCGCCAGCGTAGCCGTATTGGTAACCGCCATGTCGCTTGCGAGATTACCCGGATTCATTTTATAAGAGTACTCCAGTACCAGGGCTTTCTCGTCCGGCAGAACGAACTTGTACTTCCGTGTCGATGCGGTTTCTTCAACCTTTTCAACGCGAACGCTGTCTTTGACTTCGTTGCCCTTTACCCAGTCGCCGTCCTGCAGGATGTATTCATACACCTTGATAGAATCCAGCATCAGCTCCATGCCGGTTTTGCCGAAGTATTCGCTTTTCATCGTGTCCGTAAGCTCGAGCGTGTCACTGCCCGGTGCGAGATCCTCTGCGCGGGGATTGATGCAAAGGGTGTAATTGGCTTGATGGGTTGTTTGATTGTAACTGCCCTTCTTCTCCAGAAGCTCCTTTTTCGGGCGCGTGATGGTCATGCCGGACGATGTCGATGCACCGTCCCATGTGGCAGTATTCGTATAGGTTTTTTCCTCGAGAGTACGCTCGTTCCAGGCTGTCGCATCATCCAGCTGGAGCGCATAACGGATCTCCACATAATGATCCGTTGTTTTGTTTGGGTCAATCAGCTTGTTCAGCGTAACCGGAAGGACCTTAATGGTCAGCTGATTTGGATCTGAAGTGTCAATCGACCAATAAGTATCCCTACCAAACACAAGGCTGTATATGTTTTCGCTCGGACTTTTTTTGATTTTTCCCGTATATTTATTGCCCGACGCTGTATCCAGATCCGCCGCAATCCTATAGCTGCTAAGAGAATTATTGTCCGTAGCCAGCTTCATGCCGTCCGGGATCTTATCTACCACCGTCAGCGTATGGGTCTTGTCTACATCACCGCTACCCAGATTCAGTTTGATGCAATACCAGATGACCTTGTTTTTGGCATAGGTAGTGCTGTTGTTCTGCTTGTACCCATCGCCGCTCGTGTCAGATGTTTCCTTGGTGATAGAACCGATCTTTGTATAATCGTAAGTTCCTCTCCAGCCCTCGTTCCCGGCGTTATCGGTGTAAATCTCTGCACGGTTCACAAAATGCCTCGTGGTATTGTTCGCCATATCAGACGTTTTTGCCACCGTTGGAATGTCGCTGATGGTGCATCTCAAAATGCGCAGCTTCTCGCCGTCCGGCCGGCTAAACTGCAGCCTGATGCGATGCACCGCGGTTGCATCATCGGAAACCGAAATGCCGTTGTCGGGATCGCTCCAGTCATTCGAACCGTTGGAAAAAAGTGACAGCTGAATCTGTATGCCGTTCTCCTCTGCCTCCTCCCATGTCAGCGTTGTTCCGCCTTCCATCGTCAAGCGCAGATTGTTTCGAATGGCGGTTTCCAGCTTGGTTTTGACGCCGTACAGCGGTTCGCGGATGTTATCCACGATTTTGAAACTGTTAACGCCCGCGGGAACCGTTCCGGTTATATTCCACATGACCTTTTGGTCACCGTTTTCCAGCGGCGTGACAGTGCCCCGATACTTTCGAATATCCGCTTTGCCTACACCGGTGGAAACATTGGCTGTCGCGGTATAGGAACGTGAACCTTTTTCCAGCGTTGTCTGATTGGTTGCAGAAACTGTACCATTCACCGGGTCCGGTGCAACCGTTTGATAGGTAAATGTATAGGCGCTCGCATTGGAGTTTTCCGGGAAGGTATAGCCGTTGGTCAGAAAATCATTGCCAGTGATGGTTGTTACAACTGTTCCGTCAGCACTCTTCAGCGTCACATCACCAACAATGTCCAGCTGTGTGACCTGTGTATCAGTCACCGTATAGCCTGCCAAATCACCGCCCGGATTTTTGACCTTGATGACCCAGTTGATGCGGTGGGTCGCAGCGTCATAGGTGCCTGTTTTGGCAATGCTGCTCTCCTTCACGGTGACGGTATCCTTGGCCTCGTTGCTCTGCAGCGTACTGGTTGTGCCCTTGGCCGTGTTGACAATCGTACCGGAACCGTCTGCGCCTGTCACGGCAGCCACAGTTACATCATAGGTCAGCTCATACGACTGGTTATATCCGAGAGGCGGTAGCCCTGTGATCGTAAAGCCCTTGCCGTCTGTGTTGTAGGTGATGGCGGCATCTGCATACTCGCAGAGCGGCTTCCCGTTGATTTTGATGCTGCTCGTATCATAGTTGCCACTTGCGGTATTCTCTGCGGCCAGCCGGTCCGTAATGGTGACCGCCTGGTCATGCGTACCATTTGGGGCATTGACTGTAACGGTGTAGCTTACCTTACTTTTGTCTTCCGAAAGGGTGTGCTCTTTCTTCGTGTTCAGCGAATACTCCGGCTCAACGGTGTAGGTTTTCTCGCCCAGATGTATCTTGCCGTCGCCACCGGTCTCAGCGTAATTGATCGTGGTATTAAACTTAAAGGTGCCGGTGAATGCCCGACTTGTGTCGTTACTAAATGTAAATGTGACCGTAGGGGATTTTTTCGAAAGCGCAAAAGTACCAATTATCGTTCCGGTTGAATCGGTGATGTTTCCTGACAAATCTACTTTGGGATAGACACCCGCCGGCAGGGTATAGGTCGCTGTATTGCCGCCGGGTTTGAATGCGTTCGCCGGTACACTGTAGACGATTTCCACCTGAACCTGGGTGCCGTCCTTGATAGATGCCAAATTATTCAGCGGTTCCCAAGTGCCGCCTTGATTGATGGAAATAGCTGTACTTGTCAGCAGATTATCCAGCTTTAGGTTGTCCTCGCTGTCATACTGAGGGGTTGCTGCCGCTGCGGTCAGTGTATCATCGTCTTCCGCAGCCGGCATTATGGGATCCGGCCGTTGCCAAACAATATACGCCACCGCGCCGTCTCTTGCCAAAATGGCGTCCGCATCAAAGGAGAGTTCTTCGGATCCGTCTGATGCGCCGGTCTGCGCATACACGCCATACGCATCCAACACACGGATGGTATTAGTGACATCGGCCTCTGCGACCGTCACAGCCGCTACCGCACCGTCCACAGCGCCGGAAACAACGGTCAGGTTCGCGCCATCATACGCGGTTACAATGCCGATCGTTTCCTCACCGGCGGCATTTGTATAGAGTACGATGTCGCCCGGTGTGGCCTCACTGCCACCCGGGGTGATGTATTCAGGGTGTGCGTTTTCCAATTCCGTGCGCAGCTGAAGCAGGCTTGCGCATTGCGGGATGACATCCTCCGGTATGCCTGCATAATGCTGGCAGAAGGCGACAAACATCACATCCCAGCTCCCGTAAGGGTTGCCGTACCAATCACCGTAGCGTGTGTAGTGATGGGCCTGCGCCAAGGTCTCACCCAGCGCCTTGTCCACCGTAAAGTTTTTGGCGCTCTCGGTGTAGCCAAGCTGCCTCTGTGCGATTTCCGTCATGGCATCGCTCCAGAAGCTGCTCACGCCCTCGCTCTGCTCGTCCCAGTCTGCCGGGGTCTCAACATCTGCGGTTATGTCCGCCAGACATTCCAGCGTGTGGGTATGCTCCGGGAGGGTGCAGGTCAGCACCCTTTGGTAGCAGTCTGCGGTATGGGAGTGAGCTGCCGGCGCGGCCTCGCCGTCTTCCTCCGCTGAATCAGCAGGGGTTTCCGATGCCCCGTCTTCATAACCGCAGATCAAGACCTCGGTATAGCAGGCATCGCTGTGTACATGCTCCTCATATCCGCAGGAGTATTCATCGTCCGTCATCGCGATGCCTACTTGGTGCAGACGCCAGCTGACGGAAAGTATCGTCAGCAGTGCCAGTATCACCAGCACGGCAGCACGGCGGTGCTCCGCATGGCGCGCTGCCATTACCCGCCGAATCGCCTTGTCCAATTGATTTTTCATGTGGGCTCCTCCATCAGCCTATCCACGAAATACGGGGCACGGGCCATACCCTAAGAAACACCTTGCCCACAATTTGACTCTTTTCAACGCAGCCGACAACCGTACTCCGGCTGTCGATCGAGGTCGCGCGGTGGTCACCCATCACAAAGAAGCGATTTTCAGGCACCTGATACGGGAAGCTGAGGTCACATTCTCCCAGAGCCGGCTCATCGACATACGGTTCTGCCAGCACCTCGCCATTCACCGTCACAAGGCCGTTGCCGTCAATCGAAATCACATCCCCGGGGATACCGATGATTCGCTTGAGCAGCAGCTTGTTCTGCCAGTAGAAGCCGCACAGATCTCCCTTTTCCAGAGTATCTGTTTTCAGCAGAACCAGAATGTCCTGATCCTGCAAGGTTGGGTTCATGCTGTCACCCGACACCTGCAGCACCGGCAGCAGGTTCGTTGCCAGCAGCACCGCAATGGCTGCCACAACGACCAGTGCATAGGCGGTGCTTTTCAGCACACGCTTGTAACGCCTGCGGTAAGACAGGCGTTTGCGCTCCTGCGTGATCTCCTCCATAGAGGGAATCTCAACGCGTTTTCCGCTCAGTCCCTTCATTTCCAATATGCCCCTTCGTTATTCGCGGTGGGCGAAAACTCGGTGCCCTGCACAGGGTACTGCGCCTTGACCGATTCCAAATATTGATCTGCCGCAGCCTGTGCGGCTTCAAATACCCGGTTCAGCGACAAAGCGGCCTCGGCGATGGAACCAACCTGCTCCAGCCGCAGCGTGCGGTCTGCAAGCTGTTGGCGAAGCTTGTCATTCTGCCGTTCCAGTTCCTCCTCGTGCTGTTTGAGCGCGTAGATGATCTCTATCAATTCCATGCGGTTCATCCGCCGCAGTTCGCGTTCTGCCATGGTATATCTCCTTGAGATTTGTTCGGGTCAGTTCAGTGTCTTTAAGCATTGCAGATTGTTACATTGTAAGTGCTTTACTCTTCGTTAAAGCATATTATAATTGGAGTTGTCAATTATTTTTCTTTGCTATACAATAGATTCAGGATGCTTACAAAGATTCCCTCACTGTGAAGCAGCGCTGCTATCGGCTTTTACGAGTGGGACAGCGCCAAGTACAAATATTTTTTCAAATGCCGGGATCTTTTTGCTGCCGTGGCGCAGCAGCTCCACAGCGGTAAAGATGCCGGCAGGGCCTGCGCCCACAATGATCAGGTCGTACTTTTCCATAATGTGTTCCCTTTTCTTGTTGTATATTTGCTTATGATAGCTTCCGTTCAGCGTGCTCACCCTCTCAGTCAACGCCTGACGGCGTTGCCAGATTGCCCCCCTTTTGTCGCTTATGCGCCATCTTCCCCCGGCGCGGGGGAAGTCTTTCCTCAAAGTGGGAGCCCTTGGCAGTCCACGCAAACTTCATCGCAAACTTCATCTCTTTGCCAAGGCCTCTCCCCCTTGGAAGAGGTGGCACGGCGTAAGCCGTGACGGAGAGGGCGAGGCCGTCATCCTTACTCCCGGTCCTCCTGGTCCACCGTGGCACTTTCGTCCACATGGTCCAACTCCACGGCGGTGGCCTCTGCATCGGTGCGGGTCACCTCCGGGGCAACCACGCCGTCGCCGTTCAGGTCCTCCCCGGTCAGATCCTCCAGCATGGACTGGGTCTCCGGGTGGAGCTTGGCAAAGCGGCGCAGGGCCAGCACCGTATACAGGGCACTGAGCAGGTTGATGGCCCCCTCTACGATCAGGATGACGCCGATGGCCATGACCAGCGTCTCCATGGCACCGAAGGGGTTCACGATCAGCACCACGCCCAGCACCACGCTGAGCACCGGCAGCAGCAGGAAGCCCTTCCAGCTGTCGTAGCCGCAGCGGCGCAGGTCCAGTGCGTTCTGCACCCGGCCGATGGCGTCAAAGATGACGAACAGGCCGAACACGATGGGCAAAATGCTTACCACGATATCGCTGCGCAGCAGCAGAAAAACGCCCAGCGCAAGGCAGACAAGGCCGGAGATCAGGGTGAGCTGGCTCTGGAACACCCCGCGCTCCACCACAAAGTAGCGGATCAGCTGCACGGCTGCGCAGGCCAGCACCACGCCGCCCAGTGCATAGCATACGATGTTGAGGGCCGTGCCGGGCTTCATGACCAGAAAGATGCCCAGCCCCAGGTACAGCACGCTCATGAGCACCAGGTTCCATTTCAGCTTTTTTACCATAGAGATCACGTTCCTTTCGGTTACAGGCTTTGCACCGGGGTCACGGTTCTTCGGGGCCGTACAGAGGTGCAATGACGGTCTTGTTGATGCGGGCAAAAAATGCAAGGCTCAGCAGCAGGCTGACCACTTCCGCGATCAGGAAGGCCCACCAGACATTGTTGACGTTGCCGGTCCGGGCCAGGAGCCAGGCGGCAGGCAGCAGCACCACCAGCTGGCGGCACATGGAGACGATCAGGCTGAACACGCCGTTGCCCAGTGCCTGGAACACCGACCCCATCACGATGCCGATGCCTGCCAGCAAAAAGTGCGGGCAGATGATGCGCAGCGCCGGGATGCCGATGGCCAGCATGGCATCACTGGCCGCAAAGATGCCCAGCACCTTGTCCGGGAAGAACTGGAAGATGCAGAAACCGATCAGCATGATGCCCTCGGCGTAGCACACGGCCAGCTTGATGGTCTTTTTGACGCGGTCGGGGCGGCGGGCACCGTAGTTGTAGCTGATGATGGGCACCATGCCGTTGTTCAGGCCGAACACCGGCATGAACACGAAGCTCTGCAGCTTGAAGTACACGCCGAACACCGCCACCGCCGTGGCCGAGAAGGTCATCAGGATCAGGTTCATGCCAAAGGTCATCACGCTGCCCACGCACTGCATGGCGATGCTGGGCAGGCCGACGGTGTAGATGCGGCCGATGGCCTTTGCACTGGGCCGGAAGCCCTTGAATCCGATCTGGATGTCCGGGTTCTTGTTCAGGTTGAAGAACAAGGTCATGCCCGCTCCGCAGAACTGGCCGATGACGGTGGCCGCGGCAGCGCCGGTGGTGCCGGACAGGGCCTCGCCGCAGTAGCCGAAGATGAAGATGGGATCCAGGATGATGTTCACCACGGCACCCGTCAGCTGGCTGATCATGCTCAGGTAGGTGCGGCCGGTGGCGGCCAGCAGATTTTTCGCCCATGGTCTGAGTGAACAGGCCCAGGCTGAAGATGCAGCACACCGACAGGTACTGGATGCCCTGCCGGGCGATGGCCTCGTCCCCGGTCTGCGCATAGAAGTAGGGCTTCATGCAGGTCAGGCCGATGACCAGGAACACCACGAAGCTGCACAGCGACAGGAAGATGCCGTTTTCGGCGGTGGCATTGGCCCGGCGCTGGTTCTTTTCGCCAAGGCTCTTGCTCAGCATGGCGTTCACGCCCACACCGGTGCCCACGCCCACCGCGATCATCACGTTCTGCAGCGAGAACGCCAGCGATACGGCGGTGAGAGCGTTCTCGCTGACATGGGACACGAACACCGAGTCCACCACGTTGTAAAGCGCCTGCACCAGCATGGAGATCATCATGGGCACACTGAGCTTTATCAGCAGGGGGTTGATCTCCATGGTGCCCATGATGTTTTCCCGCGCTTCGGCGGGAGGGGTCTGGGGTTGCTTTGTTTCCACGATTGCTCCTTTTAACAGTAGGTTTTTACAAAATCGCTGCCGCACACCGGTGCGGCAGCAGGCAATGAGAAATGCGCAGCATTTCTCATTGCCTGAAACGTGGGCAGAACGCTCACGCGCCCTACCCACGATTCATCGTTGTTTTAATTTTTGGCCCCGGCCGGGAAACTCAGGCCCAGGGGTCTTTTTCCTTGGCGGCGGCTGCGTCCAGGATCATCTTCACGCAGGTCTCGCGGCCCAGAGCAGCGTTGATGGCCAGATCATAGTTGTGGGCATCACCCCAGCGGTTCTGGGTGTAGTAGTTGTAGTAGGCAG
>ENA-OQBL01001178-OQBL01001178.1-human-gut-metagenome-genome-assembly--contig:-NODE-1178-length-10803-cov-2.640034_pt1 | contig 10803 bp, 14 predicted proteins | sample MGYA00242747_ERZ504553 | MGnify/ENA primary metagenome ERZ504553 (study PRJEB26092, sample SAMD00036240) | human gut metagenome | host: Homo sapiens | study: EMG produced TPA metagenomics assembly of...
ATTATAAATCAGCGTCGAAAAACAGCCTTGCACTTTTTGTACCTTTTCTTTAGGCGAAAACGCTTGCGTCAACCTTAGGAAACATTCCGACAGGCGTACCGTTTATAAGTAAATCAAATTCGCCCTCAACATCGCCAAGCTTAACAACCTTTGCATCCTTATCAAGCTTGTCCTTTATTTCACTTTTGATAAGATTTGCAGCCGGTAAACTGCTATCTCTTACCGCAATTGTTAAATCAGCGCCTGCAAGTATGCTTTCAAATGCAAACATTCTTGAAACGCCGCCGCTGCCGCATAAAAGCACCTTGCCGCCAAGGTTGATTTCTGCCATTTTCAAGCGCACGAAGAAATCCGAAGCAGTCGGTGTTGTGACCTGTTGCCTTGCCGTTTTCGATTTTTACGGTGTTTACTGCGCCGAAAAGCTGTGCTCTTTGCGATAAGCCGTCAAGCATTGGGATAATTCCCGTCTTGTGAGGAATTGTAACGTTGAAGCCGTCAAGCATTTTTAAGCCTTTTTATATTCGTTTTTCAAATTTTCAGGTGCAATTTCATTCAGATTATAACTTGCGTCAATATTCTTGATTTTAAAAAGCTCCTTGTGAATTATCGGTGACATGGAATGACCTAAAGGGTAGCCGATTAAACAAAAATTATTCATTAATATTTGCCTCTTAAAAAATAGTTTAAAATAATTATTGACAAGTCAAAAATAATTTTATAATATGATAATAACATAATGATTTAATTTAAACAACATTTTTTTGAGGTGAACATATTATGGTATTCGAAAAATTAAAGGAAATCTTGGCAGAACAGCTCGACGTTGACGCCGATTCAATCACGAAAGACAGTATGCTTATTGAAGATCTCGGTGCTGACAGCCTTGACGCTATTGATATTGTGATGTCTGTTGAAGATGAATTTAAGATTGAAGTGCCTGATGAAATTATTGAAAAAATTGAAAACCGTCGGCGATATGCTTAATTATATTGAAAACAATATTTAACGTTTGATTTTATATTACGGTCATAGTTTGTTGTAATAGACAGACTATGGCCTTTTTTTCTATATTTGGCGGTAAAAATTAACAAACTAAACAAAAATCAACAAAAGTATAAAAACTATGTCTATAATTTTTATATATATTGACAATAACTTTTAAAAGCGGTAAAATAACTGTAAGCGTTTTATGACCATTTTGAGAGGTGTAACACTTATGGCAGAAAAAGAAAAATACATTATGGCGCTTGATCAAGGAACTACTTCCTCAAGGGCAATTATTTTTAACAAGAAAGGTGAAATTGTTGCCAAGGCGCAAAACGAATTTGCTCAGCATTATCCTGAAAACGGATGGGTTGAGCACGACCCTATGGAAATTCTTTTTTCGCAAACAAGCGCAATGCTGACGTGTTTAAGGCTTGAAAAAGTAGACCCTAAGGACATAGTCGGCATAGGTATTACAAATCAGCGTGAAACCACAATTGTTTGGGAAAAGGAAACGGGCAAGCCTGTTTATAATGCAATTGTTTGGCAATGCAGGCGCACCGCTCCTATTTGTGAGGAACTTAAGGCGGAGGGCTTGTCGGATTATGTAAAAGAAACAACAGGCCTTTTAATTGACGCTTATTTCAGCGGCACTAAAATAAAGTGGATTCTTGATAATGTTGAGGGTGCAAGGGAAAAGGCGGAAAGAGGCGAGCTTCTTTTCGGCACAGTCGATACATGGCTTATTTGGAATTTGACCAACGGCAAGGTGCACGTAACGGATTATTCAAATGCGTGCAGGACCATGCTTTTTGACATTAATAAGCTTTGCTGGGATCCATATCTTTGTGAAAAACTCGGTATTCCTATGAGTATGCTGCCCGAAGTTAAGCCGTCAAGTTGTATATATGGCAAGCTTGCGCATATAACAGGTATTGAGGATATTGCCGAAGTGCCAATCGCAGGTGCAATAGGCGACCAACCGGGTGCTCTTTTCGGTCAAGGCTGTTTTAAGGCGGGTCAAGCTAAAAACACTTACGGCACAGGTTGCTTTTTGCTTATGAACACGGGGGATAAGCGTGTTAATTCAATGTCAAATCTTCTTTCGGGTATCGCTTGGGGTATCGGAGATGAGATTACTTATTCGCTTGAAGGCTCTGCTTTCAATGCCGGCTCGATTATTAAATGGCTTCGTGACGAGGTTGAGCTTATAAAAACCGCACGTGAATGTGACGAATATGCCGAGCAGGTGGAGGATTCCAACGGCCTTTACTTCGTTCCTGCATTTACCGGTTTGGGCGCTCCTTATTGGGATATGTATGCAAGGGGAGTTATGGTAGGCTTAACACGTGGAGTTAATAAAAAAGCATATTTGCCGTGCCGTGCTTGAAAGCATAACATATCAAATGACAGACTTGCTTGAGGCTATGATGAGCGATTCAGGCATAGTATTAAAGGATTTGAGGGTTGACGGCGGCGCTTCCGTTTCAAACATTATGATGCAAATACAGGCGGATATGACCGGCGTTAATGTAAACAGGCCTAAAAATGTTGAAACCACGGCGCTCGGTGCGGCTTATTGCGCTGGCCTTGCAACAGGCGTTTGGGATAGCCTTGAGGAAATCGAGGCGAACAGAGCGGTTGACAGGATTTTTGTTCCGTCAATGGAAATTTCAAAGCGAAATCAAAAATATTCCGATTGGAAGCGTGCTGTTGAACGCTCACGCAATTGGGAAAGATAAAATTATGAAAAATTGATATTTATCATAAAAGGAGATAAAATTATGGGTAAAGTTGTTTGTCCTTGGGACACATTAATTAATTTTGTAACAGATGCATTTGTAGGCTACGGTATTCCGAGAGAGGATGCCGAAATATGCACCGACATTCTTCTTGAGTCGGACAGACGAGGCATTGAAAGCCACGGTTGTAACCGCTTTAAGCCGATTTATCTTGACAGAATTAAAGCAGGTATTCAAAATCCGATTACTAACTTTGAGGTGGTTAAGGAAACCCCTTGCACCGCAGTAGTTGACGGTCACGACGGAATGGGTCAGGTTATCGGCTACAAGTCAATGCAAATGGCTATTGATAAGGCAAAAAAATACGGTATGGGTATGGTTGCCGTTCGTAATTCCTGCCACTATGGTATTGCCGGCTATTATGCAACTATGGCAACAAAGCAGGGCTGTATCGGTATTACGGGCACAAATGCACGTCCGTCTGTTGCGCCTACCTTTGGTGTTGACGGTATGTTCGGTACCAACCCGCTTACTATCGGTATTCCAACCGATGAAGAATTTGATTTTGTTATCGATTGCGCAACTTCTATTACTCAAAACGGTAAAATTGAGTATTATGAAAGAATAGGCGAGGATGTTCATCCGGGAACTATTATCGGCAGAGACGGCAAGGAAATCAGCGGTGATGCAGGCGAAGCTTTGAAAAAAATTCGTTCGGGCGATGCGGCACTTACAACACTCGGCGGTATCGGCGAGGCTCTCGGCGGATATAAGGGCTATGGCTACGCTATGGTTATCGAGCTTCTTTCTGCTGCTTTGCAGGACGGTAATTACGGTAAAGCTCTTAATGGCAAGGATGAAAACGGAAAGCTTGTTCCTTATCATCTCGGTCATTTCTTTATCGCTATTGATACCGGCCATTTTGTAGGCGAAGAGGAAACAAGGAAGAAGGCAGGCGAAATTATTCGCTCTGTTCGTAATTCAACAAAGGCACCGGGCTGTGACAGAATTTACACGGCTGGTGAGAAGGAATATGACATTTGGCAGCAGAGAAAGGACAGCGGTGTTCCTATCAATGAGTCTGTTCAAAAGGAAATGAATGAGGTTCGTGACGAACTCGGTCTTACACAATATAAGTTCCCTTGGGAATAATATATAAAGTTTAAATTATGAGGTGACACAAACTATGGATTATCGTAAAGAATCATTAAGGCTTCACGGAGAATGGAAGGGCAAAATCGAAGTGAACGCAAGGGCAAAGGTAAACGATAAGGACTCTCTTTCACTTGCTTATACACCGGGCGTAGCGGAGCCTTGCCTTGCAATTAAGGATGATTATAAAAGAGCTGGGAGCTTACAAGACGTTGGAATATGGTAGCCGTTATTACAGACGGAACTGCTGTTTTGGGTCTTGGCGATATCGGTCCTGAGGCAGGTATGCCTGTTATGGAGGGCAAATGCGTTCTCTTTAAAGAATTCGGCGATGTTGATGCATTTCCGCTTTGCGTTCGTACCAAGGATGTAGACGAATTTGTTGAAACTGTTTATAATATCAGCGGATCGTTCGGCGGCATTAATCTTGAGGATATTTCAGCGCCGCGTTGCTTTGAAATAGAGGAAAAGCTTAAAGCTAAATGCGATATCCCTATTTTCCACGACGACCAGCACGGCACGGCAGTTGTTGTTTCAGCTGCATTGATTAACGCAACAAAGCTTACAGGCAAAAAACTTTCGGACTGCAAAGCAGTTATTAACGGCTCAGGTGCAGCAGGTATTGCAATTGCAAAACTTCTTATGACCTTAGGCCTTCGTGATGTTATTCTTTGCGACAGAACAGGCGCTATTTATGAGGGCAGAGAAAAGCTTAACTCTTCTAAAGAGGCAATCGCTAAGGTTACTAACAGAGAAATGACTAAGGGCACACTTGCAGATGCAGTTAAGGGTTCGGATATCTTTATCGGCGTTTCGGCTCCGGGCGTTCTTACTGCTCAAATGATTAAGACTATGAATACTGACCCGGTTGTTCTTGCAATGGCTAATCCTACTCCTGAGATTATGCCTGACGAGGCTAAGGCAGCAGGCGCTAAAATTGTAGGTACAGGCCGTTCCGACTTCCCTAACCAGATTAATAACGTTGTTGCATTCCCCGGTATTTTCCGTGGTGCGCTTGACGTAAGGGCAAGTCAGATTACAGAAAATATGAAGATTGCCGCAGCTTATGCCATTGCTTCTCTTGTTGATGACGATAAGCTCAGCGTTGATTATATTCTTCCTTATGCATTTGATGAAAGAATTAAGGATACCGTTGCAAAGGCTGTAGCAGATGCCGCAGTTAAGGACGGCGTAGCAAGAATTTAACGGAATTTGATATAACAAAAAGCGTTGGAGATAACTGAAATCTCCAACGCTTAACTTTTTTTGCGCATATTTATTTTATGCAAGCGAACTTTCTTTCTTTTTAATGCCCTTATTGATGAATATAAACATAATTATACTCATTATTACACAGCATATATCCGCTGTTGTCTGCGACCAAATTATGCCCTCAAGTCCGATAAGCTTATTCATAATAAAGAGCATAGGAACATAGATAACTCCTTGCCTGCCAAGGGAAAGAATCATACTTTGAATACCCTTGCCCATTCCTTGGAATGAGAAATTGAGCACAAACATAATGCCGATAACAGGACCTGACGCCATAAGTGCAAGAAGCATTTTAACACCGAGGTCGATAACTTGGGCGTCATTGATAAACAGCTCGATAACATTTCGTCTGAACAGCAGATAAAAGCCAGTCATGGCAGTGCCGATAATAATGTTGCAGATTATGCTGAAACGCAGGCATTTTCTCATTCTCTTATAGTTTTGAGCGCCGTAGCAGTAGCCGACAAGCGGTTGAACACCCTGACCGAGACCGATTTGAAGCATAACAACAAGCATATTTGCTTTCATTGCAATTCCCATTGCGGCAACTGCGCTGTCGCCGTATTTGATAAGAACAACGTTTACAATAATATTGCTTATGCTCATAAGAAGACTGTTAATAGCAGCAGGAAGTCCTACCCCGATAACGCCTTTAGTAATTCCGTGCCCCATAGCAAAACGTTTTGGAGAAATACTTAAAATGCTCTTTCCTCTGAGAAAATAAATAAGAAAATAAATAACCGATACTATGTTGCCGATAACAGTTGCGATTGCCGCACCTGCAACGCCCATATCAAGTCCAAACGGCATATTGATGCCGAAAAGCTTATCACCCGTATGCAAAATGAAAATCGGGTCAAGAATTATATTTGTAATTTGACCGATAACAGAGCCTATCATTGACTCTTTTGCCGCACCCTCGCCACGAACGAGATTTGACGCCGTGATTGAAAGCACGATTGACGGAGCACCAAGCGCTACCCATTTAAGATAATCTGCGGCTAAGCCGAGCGTGTTTTCGCTTGCACCTACAAGCATAAGAATTTGATTTTTTAATGTGAAAAATATTATTCCGAGTACCAAACCTACTGCGATTGAGGCATATATGCAAAATGCGCTGATTGTTTTAACTCTGTCTTTTCTGCCCTCGCCGAGTGAACGGCTGACAAATGCACAACCGCCTACTCCAAAAAGGTTACCCGTTGCAATGAAAAGCAAAAAAAGCGGCATTGAAACCGAAACTGCGGCTACCTGATTGCTGTCGCCCGTTTGACCTACAAAAAATGTGTCCGCAAGGTTATATACAATATTAATAAGCATACTCAGCATACTCGGCAAAGCCATAGTCATTACCGCTTTCGGTACTGTATATTCTTCAAAAAACTTTTGTATTGTCTTTCATATTTGTCATATCCTTTCGTAATATTTGCCGTAAAAAATTAATAAATTATAATCTGTCCGTAATATCAATAAAGATTTTGCATTGTCAGCTTTTCAGGCCTGATATTGATTTCAAGCCCAAGTTCGGTGAATATTTCGGTGATTTTTTGCTTAGAAACTCCCATTGTGTTTGAAATACTGTTGAGAGCTGTTTTTCTCCTTTGCGCAAATGCACATTTTACCAATGAGAAAAATTTTTTCTTGTTTTCAATTTGATATTTGTCCTCATCGTTTAATACCAATTTGATTACAACGCTGTCAACCTTTGGGCTTGGCATAAAACTTTCTCTTGGCACATCAAAAAGGATTTCACCGCTTGCATAAAAATTAACCGCAACCGATACTGCGCCTGCCTGCCTTGTGCCAACCTCGGCGCAAAGGCGCTCGCCTGCCTCTTTTTGCACCATTACAACTATTTCGTCAATAGGCAATTCGTTTTCAAGAAGCATCATTATTATAGGTGATGTAATATAATAAGGCAAATTTGCGCATACTTTAATATTGTCGCAACCCTCAAATTTTTCCTTAATAAGTTTTTTAAGGTCAAGCTCCATAACGTCGCCGTTTACAATTTCAAGATTGTCAAAATCAGCAAGCGTTTCGTCAAGAACGGGCAACAGCCTTTTATCAAGCTCGATTGAAACGACCTTTTTTGCCACTTTGCAAAGCTCCTTTGTAAGAACTCCTATGCCGGGGCCTATTTCAAGCACACCTGTTTTACTGTCTGCATTTAACGACTGCGCCTTTGAGGGCAAACGTTTGGGTCATTAAAAAGTTTTGACCGAGTGCCTTTGAAAAAGTAAAGCCGTATTTTGAAAGTATTTTTTTGAATTGTATTGATATCATATAAATTACAGTCCATATTACACCTGACCTGATTTTGTGCCGTCATTTTGCAAGAAAAGGACGGGAAATTTGGCAAACAATGTTTGCTCTTACGAGTTAAAATCAATGATTTATCTTAATTTGCGAGTATTCTATCACATTTCGAAAAAATAGTTTACAATATTATTGTTGACATTTTGTTAAATTGTGCTAAAATATCGTTTAGTCGGCTAATGTTAGTTGACTAACTTTATTAAAGAAATCGTAATTACATTATATAAGGTTGGTGAAATAATGAATTATAAACGCAGGCAGCCGCCTAAGGAGGAGCTTATAGGGCCGAGAGTCAATTTTTTTGATCACGCCTTGTTCGTTGCAAATTTAACGACATTATAAGCGAGGAGGGGCTTTACTCCGGGCAGCAGGATATCCTTTTGCCGTTCTTGAAAATGAGGGCATAACCTCAAGCAAGCTTGCCGAGATAACAGGTGTGTCGGCGGCAACAATGAGTGTGTCTGTCAAAAGAATGGAAAAAGCGGGCTTTATTGTTAAAAAGCCTGACGAAAATGATGCAAGAATAATGCATATTTATCCGACTGAAAAGGCAAAAGTCGTTCCGGGTAATACAAGAGAAAAGATAAATGAGCTTGAGCTTATATTGAAAAAAGGAATGGATGAGGATAAAGCGCTTGAGTTTGCGCATTATTTACAGCGTGCCATTGATAATTTGTTAGAAGAATTCGGCAATTGCTGTGAAAAAGGAGATGATAGAAAATGTTAAAAAAATTAGGCAAATATATGAAAGGGCTTGGCTTTCTTTCGCTTATAAGTGCACTGGGTATGATTATCGAGGCTGTTTGCGAGCTTGCGTTGCCGTCGCTTGCAAATAACATTTACGAAACGGTTAATGTTGCCACCTCGCCTGACCAGACTAAAGCATATGTTTTGAAAATGGGCTTTTGTATGCTCGGCTTGGCTGTTATCGGTCTTTGCGGCGGCCTTACAACCATGAAGGCTTCGGCAGTAGTCAGCCAACGCTTTGCGTTCAGGCTTAGAAATGATGTGTATAGAAAGATAAGCAATTTTTCATTCAGAAATATTGATAAGTTTTCAACTGCTTCTCTTACCACGAGGCTTACAAACGATATCACAATGCTTCAGCAGGTTGTTATGATGTCGCTTCGTATTTTGGTAAGAGGTCCTGCGCTTTTGATTGTTGCGGCAGTTATGGCAGTAAGAATTAATCCTAAAATGTCAGCAACGCTTCTTATTATGCTTCCTATAATTATCGTTATAGTAGCGCTTATTATGAAGTTCGGCTTCCCAATGTTTTCCAAAAAAATGCAGTAAAAAGGTTGATAACGTAAAACCGTGTAGTTCAGGAAAACCTTATAGGTATGCGTGTTGTTAAGGCTTTCGTGCGTGAGGACCACGAAAAGGATAAATTCCATAAGGCATCTGATGACCTTGCAAAGCAGGGTGCCATGGCTTCGGGACTTATCGTTACTGTTATGCCTGTTATGATGCTTCTTTTTAATGCCGTAATCGTGTTCACTTATTATAAGGGTGCGCTTTCGGCTAATGAGGGTGTTATGCAGGTAGGTCAAATTTCCGTATTTGCTTCTTATGTTGTTCAAATTCTTATGAACCTTGTTATGATTTCAATGATGCTTTTGCAGCTTGCAAGAGGTAAAGCTTGTGCAGAGCGAGTTGTTGAGGTTCTTGATACGGAGATTGATATTGTTAATCCTGAAAATGCGTTTGTTCCCACAGAGCCTAAGGGTGAGGTTGAATTTAAAAATGTAAGCTTTAAATATGACCCCGAATCCCATGGCGATAATATTCTTGAAAATATCAGTTTTAAGGCAAAGCCGGGTCAGATTGTAGGCATCGTCGGCGGTACGGGCTGCGGTAAATCAAGCCTTGTTAATCTTATTCCACGTCTTTATGACGCAACGCAGGGTGAAGTGCTCGTTGACGGTGTTGACGTTAAGAAATATGACCTTAAAGCGCTTCGTGAAATGATAGGCGTTGTGCTTCAAAAAAATTGTTCTTTTCAGCGGAACTATTGAGGAGAATATTCGTTGGGGTAAAAAGGACGCTACTCACGAGGAAATTGTTGCGGCGTGCAAGGCGGCTCAGGCAGACGGCTTTATTAATGAACAGCCTGACGGATATAATACTTATCTTGCGCAGGGCGGTCTTAATCTTTCCGGCGGTCAAAAGCAACGTCTTTGCATTGCCCGTGCCATGATTAAAAAGCCAAAAATCCTTATTCTTGACGACTCAACAAGTGCTGTCGATACCGCAACAGAGGCAAAAATCCGTGAAAGTTTTTACAGCGACCTTAAAGATACAACCGTATTTATCATTGCTCAGCGTATTTCATCCGTTAAGGACGCCGATGAAATTCTTGTTGTTGACGACGGTAAGATTAAGGGTGTCGGCAATCACGACGAACTTATAAAAACAAACGAGATTTATCAGGAAATTTATAATACACAACAGAAAGGAGTGCTTGAATAATGCCACCAATGGGACCTCCGGGCAGAAAAAATGATTTCAAAAAGCCCAAGAATGCTAAGCAGACATTTACAAGAATCCTTAAATATATGGGCAAAAACAAGCTCTTTTTGATTGTTGTATTTATAATGCTTATTTTAAGTACGGTTTGCAATATTGCCGCATCTTATTGCCTGAAACCGATACTTAACGATGTTGCCGCCGCTATTAAGGCAGGCACGTTTATGGATGAGGGAATTAAAACCCTTGTCAAAAATCTTATTAAGCTTTCGCTTTTATATGTAGGCGCATCGCTTTTCTCATTTGCACAAAGCAAAATTATGGTAACTCTTGCATATAAGACTACTAACCTTATTCGTAAGGATTTGTTTGACCATATGCAAACCTTACCGCTCAGATTTTTTTAGATTCAAAAAGCTCACGGCGAAATTATGAGCCGCTTTACTAACGACGTTGATAACGTTCAAATGATGCTTGAGCAGTCAATGGTACAGCTTATTTCATCGGCATTTACCTTTGTCGGTATAGTTGCAATGATGATAGTATTAAGTCCTACGCTTTTTAGCATTTGCGCTTATTTTTCCTTATAATTATGCTTATTACCGTATCGCAGATAGGCAAAAAAGTCGAGAAAATTACTTTAGGCTACAGCAGAAAAACCTCGGTGTTATGAACGGTAATATCGAGGAATCTGTTGAGGGTATGAAAGTTATTAAGGTTTTCAACCACGAGCAGCAGGCGTTCGACGAATTTGAAGAAACTAATGAAAGCTTCAGAAAAGCTGCAACAAACGCAAACTTTTTCTCAGGTCATAATGGGCCCTTGCTCAACAGGTATCAAATAATGCAAGCTATGCAACCATTGC